>Ga0116230_10005131_pt1 | contig 12850 bp, 14 predicted proteins | sample S1TSphfallax_3_FD_88678 | JGI IMG/M metagenome (GOLD analysis project Ga0116230, IMG submission 88678) | Host-associated microbial communities from peat moss isolated from Minnesota, USA - S1T2_Fd - Sphagnum fallax MG | ecosystem: Host-associated > Plants > Peat moss > Unclassified | place...
CTCATCGAATGCCCCGCGCGCCGACAAGACGTATCCCTTGGTAAACTGGTATTGCGCCTCGGCGCGGCCTCCGATCTCGCCGCGAGAAGCATCATGCTCATCCAGATAGCGGATGGCCGCGTCCAGCTCGCCAAGGTCGACCAGTTGCTCGGCAGCGTTGCACAGCAATAACCGTTCCGTCCAGCTATCGCCAATGCGGCGCGCGAGACCAATGGCCTCATCCGCCGATTCAATTCCAAGGCGCATCCATCGCGCGCCGCCATCATGGTCGCCGCGCTCACGCGCCTGCAGCCCGATTCGGGCTTGCACAACGGCCAGATTGACGAGCCAGCGCGCCAGATGAAGATCATCCGCATTCCGGCGTACAATGTCGACCGCATCTTCCGCGAACGGCAAGCCTCGCTCCGGCTGCCGCATCGCCCAGAAGACGCATCCGATCATGGTCAAAGCATAGGATTCGGAGAGCAGATTGCCACTCTGGCGGCTCAGCTCCAGCGCCCGCAACCCTTCTTCGAGGGCGAGGTCCGAATCCCCGCTCTGTGACAGCAAAGACGTGTGAATGGCCAGCGCCCGCGCCTCGCCGGCGGCGTCGCCAATCGCGTGAAAAGCCGCCGCCGCCTTGGCGACATGTTCGAAAGCCTCATCGTTCCGGCCAAGCTGGAAACAACATTGCGCGGCATAAAGTGAAGCACAGGCCTGATCCGCTTGATTCTCGCGGGCGACGGCTTGCGCGTTCAGGCGGACAGCCTGAGCCAAAGCCTCGGTCATTCGTCCCGTGCAGCAGAGATGCCAAACCTCATCTAGACTTGGTGCAGCGTGCGCGGCTGCATGGTTGGGCAAACTCTGATTTGACATTATCAATCCAAGTTCGGGCCAAGTTCGGAATTTTGTTACAATAGATCGCAGGCAAAACAAAGCATATTAATCTTTGGTGAGCGAGAAAACTCCGGGTGCTGCCAACAAACTCCGGGCTTTGGCGAAAGCTAGGCTGGACGTATCATATCGAAACGGGAAGCCGGTTTGATCTGGGCGTAAGCGCTGGGCCCGCCGGCGCGCAGAATGATGTTGGCGCTGAAGGTGTCGAAGCTGCCGTCCTTGAGTAATTTTTTGTCGATATGGATGGCGATCGCTTCCCCTAGGACCAGCCAGGCTTGGGCGGCAACGCCGGTATGGGATTTCATCTGAATGATGTCGGTGACCTTGCATTCGAAATTGACCGGGCTTTCGGCAACGCGCGGCGGCGCGACCAGGCGCGATGCGGCTTCCGTGAGATTTGCAAAGGCAAATTCGCTCTCGCCATAGGGCAGCGTCGCGCAAGTCAGGTTCATCTGCTCGGCGATGTCCCTGGTGGCGAGGTTCCAGACGAATTCGCCGGTTTCGCGGGCGTTGCGCAGGCTGTGCTTGGCGCCATTGCTGGAGAAGCCAAGGATCGGCGGCGTATAGTTGAAGGCATTGAAAAAGCTGTACGGGGCAAGGTTGACGCTGCCGTCGCGGCCTTTTGTGGAAACCCAGCCGATGGGACGGGGGCCGATAATGGCGTTGAACGGATCATGCGCAAGGCCGTGGCCGTTCTTGGGTTCGTAAAAATGGGTGTTTTCGGAGTCAGTCATTTCTTGCCTTTGCGCGTGCTTGGTCTGCCATGACATATTGCCACGGAAGTCGAACGATCAATGCGGGAGTTCAGAGATGGGCGTTACAATCTATCATAATCCGGGATGCAGCACGTCACGAACCGTGCTGGCGATGATCAGAGAGCGTGGCATCGAGCCGGAGGTGATCGAATATTTGAAAACGCCGCCAAACCGGGCGCGGCTGGTGGCGCTGATCAAGGCGATGGGGGTGAAGCCGCGAGCAGTGCTGCGGGCGAAGGGCGATGTTTATACCGCGCTCGGGCTGGCGGATGAGTCGCTTGGCGATGATGCATTGATCGATGCGATGGTGGCGCATCCGGTGCTGATCGAGCGGCCGATTGTGGTGTCTGAAAAAGGCGTGCGGTTATGCCGGCCAAAGGAGCTGGTGTTTGAAATATTATAGTGCATGTAAGTTCTTCTTGCGTGCGGCCGGCGCAAAAGATCGATTGCTTCGCCGCGCTCGCCATTGACGGTGTTACAGCTTGACGGCGGAGATGATCACGCTGGCATAGGCGTAGGGGTATTCGTCGGTCAGCGAGAGGTTGATTTGGGGGGCGTAGCCTTCCGGGATCAGCGATTGCAGCCGAACCAGCGCGCCGCCGTGCAGGGATAGCGTCGGCTGGCCGGAAGGCAGGTTGGTCACACGCAAATCGGAAAAGAATACACCTCTCCGAAACCCGGTGCCGAGCGCCTTGGCGCAGGCCTCCTTCGCGGCAAAGCGTTTGGCGTAGGAGGCGGCGCGGCTATGCGCTCGGCGGTCGGCGCGGGCGCGCTCGGCTTCAGAAAATATGCGCTCGGTAAAACGTTCGCCAAACCGCTCAAGCGATTTTTCGATGCGCCGAATATCGCAAAGATCCGACCCGGTCCCGATGATCATGAACGCGATTGGGCCAACACCCGAGGCCCAGAGTCAAAAAAGTTTTTTTGCTTCTTTTTTTTCAAAAAAAGAAGACGCTTACTTTCCTTCAAGTCTTCTGCCGTTCAACCTGAGCAATCCCGGCGCCGCCCCGCAGTCCGGCGATGACCTGGTTGAGGTGCCGCAGGTCGCGGATTTCGACATCCACCAGCGCTTCGAAAAAATCCTGCTGGCGCTGCACGACTTTCAAATTCGCGATGGCGCCTTCCTGCTTGGCGACGGCATTGGCGATGGTCGCCAGCGATGCCGGCGTGTTGCTGGCGATGACGCTGATGCGCCCGGTGAAGCCGTCGCCGCCCGGCTTTCCGCTGCGTTGGGCGAGGTTGGCGAGGTCCCAGTCAATGTCGATGAATCGTTCTGGTGTGGCGGCAAAGGTTTCCAGCTGCGCGCAGTCCTGCACATGCACCGTGACCCCCTTGCCGGTGGTGACGATGCCAACGATTTTATCGCCCGGAATCGGGTGGCAGCAGCCGGCATAGTGGATATCCATGCCGGGGACCAGGCCGGTGAGCGGCATGCCGGTATCGTGCCGCGCCTGCACATTGCGCGGCGAACGGGCGGTAAGGGAGTTGCCCATGAAACCCGGCAGCATGCGCGGCGCGCGGGCCGCGCGCAGCTCCGGATAGGCGGCGTTGACGACTTCCTTGGGGCCGATGGTGCCGGTGGCGACCGCGACGTACAAATCATCCAGGCTGGCCTGTTTCAGGGTTTTTGCAACCGGCTCCAGGATTTTTTCGGAGCCGTCCACCCCTTCCTGGCGGAATGCCTTGGCCAATTCGGATTTGCCCTGATCGCGATGCTGATCGCGCATCTGCTGAGTGAGGAAACGCCGGATGCGGGCGCGGGCCTTGCCGGTGGTAACGAAGCGTTCCCAGGCCGGCGATGGCGTGCCGCCGCGGGCGGTGAGGATTTCCACCTGGTCGCCATTTTGCAGTTCGTAGCGCAGCGGCATCAATCTGCCGTTGATGCGGGCGCCAACGCAGGTATCGCCGATCTGGCTATGCACGGCGTAGGCGAAATCCACCGAGGTGGCGCCGCGCGGCAGCTGGATCAGCTGGCCTTTCGGGGTGAAGCAGAAGACCTGGTCCTGGTAGAGTTCCAGTTTGGTGTTTTCCAGGAATTCGTCGGGGGCGGCGGAGTTTTCCAGGATTTCGAGAAGATCCTGGACCCAGCGGAATTGCTTGAGATCGGCCTGGGTGGCATCCGCCTGCTTGTAGAGCCAATGCGCGGCAACGCCGTTCTCCGCGATGATCTGCATCTCCGGGGTGCGGATTTGCAGCTCGATCTTCTGGTTGCGCGGCTGCCGCAGGGTGACGCCGGTATGCAGCGATTGGTAGCCGTTGGCTTTTGGCGTCGAGATGTAATCCTTGAAGCGGCCGGCGATGACCGGGAAGGCCGCGTGGATCGCGCCGAGCGCCATGTAGCAGGCTTCACGGGTGGGCACGATGATGCGGAAGGCCATGATGTCGGAGAGCTGTTCGAAGGCGACATTGCGGCGCTGCATTTTCTCCCAGATGGAATAGGGCGATTTTTCGCGGCCGCTGATTTCGACAATCTCGACATCGGAATCGCGGCAGACGCGCAGCAATTCCTTGCGGACTTCCTCGATTACATCCGCACCCTGGCCGCGCAAGAAATTCAACCGGGCCTGGATGGTGTCAAAGGCTTCGGGATCGAGCTCGGCGAAGGAGCGCGTCTGCAATTCGGTTTTCACCGATTCCATGCCGATGCGTTCGGCCAGCGGCGCGTAGATTTCCATCGTCTCGCGGGCGATGCGTTGGCGGCGGGGTAAGGTGGCGACGGCGCCGATGGTGCGCATATTATGCAGGCGGTCGGCGAGTTTGACGATCAGGACACGAATGTCCTTGCTCATGGCCAGCACCAGCTTGCGGAAGTTCTCGGCCTGCTTGGTGCGGTCGGACTGCAGTTCGAGGCGGGTTAGCTTGGTGACGCCGTCGACCAGGCCGGCGACTTCCTGTCCGAATTTTTTCTGCAGCGTGGCCAAAGTGACCGGCGTGTCCTCAATGACATCGTGCAGCAGGGCTGTGATGATCGAGGCGCTGTCCAGCCGGTAGCCGGCCAGAATCGTGGCAACGGCCAGCGGGTGGGTGATGTAGGGTTCGCCGTTATCGCGCTTCTGTGCCTCATGGGCGGTGAAGGCCAGCCCGTAGGCAGCATCGATGGTGGTGGGATCTGTTTTCGCGTCATAGGCGGCGATGCGGGAGAGTAACGGCCCGAGCTCCGGATGCGCCAAGGCAGGGGCGCCGGCGCTCAGGCCCTCAGGGGAGAAAAGCGGGCTAGCGGCTTCGGGCCCTGCTTTCATTCCGTTTCCTTAAAGCGCCTTGTCAGCGGCGGGATTTGCCGCCGAGCTCGGCCTCAATGGCGGCTTGGATGTCCTCAGGCGTCATTTCCTCGGACTCGGCGGCCAGAGCGGCGGCCTCTTCCTCGGCGGACACGTCCTGCAGGCCAAAAATATTCTGATCGGTCGGGATCAGGTCGAGCACTTCCTCATCCACCGGCTCCGGTTCCGGCACGCGGGAGAGGGATTTGACGAGATCCTGCTCCAGATCCGGCAAATGCAGGGTTTCTTCGGCGATTTCGCGCAAAGCGACGACGGGGTTTTTGTCGTTGTCGCGTTCGATGGTCAGTTGCTCGCCACGGCTGATATTGCGGGCGCGCTGGGCCCCCAGCAGCACCAGTTCAAACCGGTTCGGCACTCTGAGGACACAGTCTTCTACGGTGACACGGGCCATCCGCGGTTCTCCAGCTTAAAAACATTGAATATCAAAGAATGAGATACGCCACGCCCCCGGACAATGCAAGGCAAGCGACGCAACCCTGCGGCTGAATGGCCACTCAGCCGTGCCAGGGCTCGATCGGTTGCGGGGATAGATCGACCAGCATGGAGGCGACACCGCGGCGCAGTGTGGGATGCCGCCAGCCGGGGGCGACGTCGAGGATCGGACGCAGCACGAAGGCGCGCAGATGCGCGCGCGGATGCGGCAGAATCACCGGCGGGATCGCGCGAATTGTGCCATTCAGGTCGATAATGTCGAGATCAAGCGTCCGGGCAGCATTTGGGATTGTGCGGATACGCCCGAACCGGTCCTCGATCGCCTGTAGGGCGGTGATTGCTTCAACCGGCGTGATCTCGCCCTCAAGCCGGGCGACGCCGTTACAAAAATCGGGCTGGCTGGATTTCGGAATTGCCGCTGTCCGATACCAAGGCGACGCGGTGACGAAGCGCAGGCCCGGAATACCGCGCAAAGCCTCGACCGCCGCCGAACAGGTGTCCAGCAGCGTCAGGCGACCTGGGGCGGGCAAGTTGGCCCCAATCCCGATCAGGATCATAAATTAGCCGTCATGTTCCAGTCGACTTCTCTCTCTGCCCGCCAAAGATTAGGATGAATGGGCGCGCATGTAAGTTTAATACATTATAATTTTTGAATATATCCATATTTTTGGTAAAAGGAAGCTTTTTTGGAAATTTTTATTAAAAGATTTATTTCCTTTTCTGGGACGCGCAACCAAAGATTGCCTGGACTTGGAATTCGTAGTGGCCTGAAGCGATTAGGGCCGTTGGCCGCGCCGCGCAGCTTGGGGGATGCTTGCCGCCGGCCGGCCGCGGTTTGAGTTTGGGACCAGGTGAAGACTGCCCACTCTGCCCGCGGCTGGTGGCCTACCGGGCGGCTAATCGTGCGAAGGAGGCGTCCTGGCATAACGCGCCAGTGCCGAGTTTTGGGGATTTGTCGGCGCGGTTGCTGGTCGTGGGGCTGGCACCGGGCGTGCGCGGGGCTAATCGCACCGGCCGGCCGTTCACCGGCGATTATGCGGGCGTTCTGCTGTATGCCACATTGCTGAAATTTGGTTTTGCGGCAGGTGATTATGCGCAGACCGCAGATGACGGGCTGCGGCTGATCGATACCCGAATAACCAATGCCGTGCGCTGCGTGCCGCCGCAGAATCTGCCGACGCCGCTGGAGAACAAAACCTGCAATCCGTTTCTGCAGCGCGAAATCGCGGCGATGCCGAACCTCCGCGCGATTTTAACTTTGGGAACGGTCGCGCATCAGATGAGCCTGCGCGCTTTGGGCTTGAAACTTTCCGCGCATAAATTCGTGCATCATGCCCTGCACGAACCAAAACCTGGACTGTTGCTGGCGAACAGCTATCACGTGTCCCGATATAATACGAGTACAAAACGATTAGATACTGAGATGTTCGAGGGAGTCGTCAAAAGCATCCGGCAATTTCTGGCGTGATGCAACGCCCGCACCAAATCCCATACCCCAGATCAAAAAAGTCTTTTTGCTTCTTTTTCTTCAGAAAAAGAAGTCCTTCCCTTACTTATTCCTAAGCAGCCGCGCCTTGTCGCGCTGCCAGTCCCGGGCGGCAATGGCATGGCGTTTATCGTGTTTCTGCCGGCCCTCGGCGACGCCCAGGGTCACTTTCGCCAGGCCGCGCGGGTTGAAGTGAATATCCAGCGGCACGACGGTATGGCCATCGCGCGACATGGCGCCGATCAGCACGCCGCGTTCCTTTTTTTTCACCAGCAATTTGCGGGCCCCGCGAACGTCGAAGCGGGACAGCACGCCGCCCTGATATTCCGGGATATAGGCGTTGAAGAGGTAGAGTTCGCCGTCGCGTTCGCCGGCCCAGGCTTCGGAAAGCGTGGCGCGGCCAAGCCGCAGGGATTTGACCTCGACCCCCTTCAGCACGATGCCGGCTTCGACGGTGGAGAGGATTTTGTAGTCAAACCGGGCTTTGCGGTTCTGCGCGGCGATGCCGTGGGAGATGTAGCCGGATTTGCTCTTTGATGGTGCTTCGGTCGGCATTAGCTCAACAGTCCCAGTTCCAGCATGGCGGCGCGCATTTTGGCAGCATTCGCCTCGGCGATCGGGGCGAGCGGCAGGCGGCAGGTGGCGGTGCCAAAGCCAAGCAGCGAAGCGGCGTATTTGACCGGGCCGGGATTGGATTCGGCAAACATCGCGTCATGCAACGGGACCAGGCGGCTTTGGATGGCCATGGCCTGCGCGACGTCTCCGGCCTGCCAGGCGGCGTGCATTTGCGCGCAAAGCTTCGGCGCCACATTGGCGGTAACGGAGATGCAGCCATGGCCGCCGGAAGCGAGATAGGCGATCACCGTGTGGTCCTCGCCGGAAAGCTGGATGAAGTCGGGGCCGCAGGCGCGCGTGGTGTGCAGCGGCCGGGTGAGATTGGCGGTGGCGTCCTTGACCCCGATGATGTTTTTATGGCCGGCCAGCCGGGCCATGGTGTCCACCGACATGTCGATCACCGACCGGCCGGGAATGTTGTAGATGATCAACGGAATATCCACCGCCTCGGCGATCGCGGTATAATGCCGGTATAGGCCTTCCTGAGTCGGTTTGTTGTAATACGGGGTGACCACCAGCACCCCGTCGGCGCCGGCTTTTTTCGCGTGCTCGGCAAGGCCGATCGCCTCGACGGTGGAATTGGAGCCGGCACCGGCCAGGACCGGGACGCGTCTGCCGGCAACCGCGATCGCCAGCTCGACCACGCGCTTATGTTCGTCATGGCTAAGGGTCGGGGATTCGCCGGTGGTGCCGACCGGCACGATGCCGTTGGTGCCTTGCTCGATCTGCCATTCGATCAGCCGGGCATAGGCGTCCTCGTCGATGCCGCCATCGGCGCGCATCGGGGTAACCAGGGCGACCAGTGAACCGTGAAACATTAGAAACTCCTTTCGCACGCGATTGCCTGAGCTTTCGGCGTGTTTAGTGCCGAGTTAGGCTGATGGGGGATGGCCTGCAAGCTGGGGAATGCTAAACCAGCTGCATGCGAGTCCTGCTGATTCTGCTTTTTGGTTTTTTTCCCATTGCCGCCTTCGCGCAGCAGGCCGCCGGCCAGGCGGCGGCCAGCCCGCAGATCATGACGGATGTGAAATCCGGTGACTGGAACGATGCGCTGACCTTGGCGCAGGCGACCGGAGATCCGCTGGTGGTAAAACTGGTGACTTATTTCCAGCTGCTCGGCGGCGGCGATGCCGACTCAATCCAGGCCTTTATCAGCTCCAGCCCGGACTGGCCGGAGCAAGGCATGCTGGCACTGCGGCTGGCCGAGGCGAACGGAACCTATCAACCGAGTTTTGGGCCGCCCGCCGTGCCGTTTCTGGCGCAGGCGGAGACCTTGCACGCGCAGGGCAATGACCGTGGGGCGGCCGCCCTTTGGGTGTCGCAGGGCAAGGCGGCGGCGGCGGCAACCTCGGCGGATGGGCAGCTGCAGTTCTGGCCGGCGCAGGACGAACTGGCGCGGGCATTGCTCGCCGAGGGCGATGCCAAGGACGCCTACCAGGTGGTGATCGCGGTTGACCCGCCGATCGCCGGTACTGCCGCCCGCGCGCAAATCGCCGATCGCGATTTTCTCGCGGGCTTCCTATTGCTGCGCTTTCTAAAGGAACCGGCGGAGGCGGCGACCTGGTTTACCGATCTGGCCTCCTCGTCCACCGCCGTCATCACCCAGGCGCGGGCCTATTACTGGCGGGCGCGCACAGAAACCGGCGCCGCGGCCCAGGCCGATTACACGGTGGCCGCCGGCTACCCGGATACCTATTACGGTCAGCTGGCCGCCTTGGCGCTCGGGGACACGCCGACCGATTTGGCGCAACGCATTCTGAATGCGCCGGAGCCTGCCTATGGCGCCGCAGACGCCTTGAATTTCGCATTTATGGAACTGCCGCGCGCGGCGTTTTTGTTGACCCAGATGGATGACCCGACGGATGCGCAAATCTTCCTGAACCGGTTGGGCCAGGTTTGCGCCGTCGGCAGTTGCCGGGAACTTGCCGCGAAGCTGGCGCTTGGACTGGGATACCCGCAGAGCGCGGTCGCCATTGCCCGCACCGCCGGCATTGCCGGGCAAATGCTGATCCGCGAAGGCTGGCCAATGCCGGTTACACCGCCAGCCGGGCTGGAACCGGCCATCGCCTATGGCATCATGCGGCAGGAAAGCAGCTTTAATCCCACCATCGTCAGCGGCGCCGGCGCCGTGGGGCTGATGCAGCTGATGCCGGAGACCGCGCGGCGAACCGCGGTGCAGAACGGCATTCCCTATTCCGGGGTGGGTGACCTGGACGATCCGCAGACCAATATGGCGCTGGGGGGCGCCTATATTACCGGCCTGATCCAAAATTTCGGCAATTGCCTGCCGCTGGCCATCGCCGCCTATAATGCCGGGCCAACAAATGTCGCCAACTGGCTGGCTGAAAACGGGGATCCGGAAATGGGGGCAACAGCCGCCGGCGGCGCCAATATGGTCGATTGGGTTGAAGAGATCCCGTTCAGCGAAACCCGCAACTATGTGCAGCGGGTGACCGAAAGCATCGTTATTTACCGGGCGCTGCAAACCGGTCAGGCGGCCAGCCCGCTGCAGCCCTGGTTGCAGTCTTAGCAAGAGGGCACTTCTTTTTCTGAAGAAAAAGAAGCAAAAAGACTTTTTTACTCTGGGCCATGGGTGTGACCACGTCGCGTCTTGCTCTGCCGGAAGGGATCGACATGGACTTGCCTCGATTGATTGCCAGCGGCGGCGGTGTGGGTTTCGCGCCGCGGGCGCCGGGGACCTTTGGTTCCCTGCTTGGGCTGATCATTGGCGGTGTTTTGCTGTATTTCGGTCACGGACCATTATTGGCTGCGATCCTCGTCATCAGCGCCGGCGGCGTCTGGGCGATCGGCCAGGTGGGCGGCGCCGATGATGCGGGCTGGATTGTCATCGACGAGGTCGCCGGGCAGATGATCGCGTTGCTGGCTTTGCCGTATCTCAGCATCCCTGGGCTGGTGCTGGCTTTTGCCCTGTTCCGGCTGTTCGACATCACCAAATGGGGCCCGATCGGCTTTCTGGACAAGCGGCATGATGCCTGGGGCGTGATGGGGGATGACTGGGTGGCCGGCGGTTTTGCCTTCCTATGCGTGTTCGTGATTCTGTTTCTTTTCCCGGTCCAGCATTGATGTCCGGTGCCTTGGCGACCCAGCGGGAGCTGGCGGCGCAGCTTGTGACGCTGGCCCGGGTCCGTCAGTTGAAGATCACGACGGCGGAAAGCTGTACGGGCGGGCTGGTTGCCGGCGCCATCACAGCGATCCCCGGCGCCTCCGAGGTGCTGGCATGCGGCTTTGTTACTTATTCCAACGCCGCCAAAACCGCGTTGCTCGGTGTGCCGGCGGGCGTGATCAGCGCGGTCGGCGCGGTGAGTGAAGCCGTGGCACGGCGCATGGCGGCGGGTGCGCGGCTGCGGGCAGACGCCGATTTTGCAATTTCCGTCACCGGCATTGCCGGGCCGGGCGGCGGGAGTGCCGCCAAACCGGTCGGGACCGTCTGGTTCGGCCTCGCCAGCCGGGATGGCAAAGTGCTAACACGGCATAAGGTATTTAACGGAGACCGCGACCAGATCCGTGCCGCCAGCGTCATCTTCGGGCTGGAACTTCTCCTCAGCGGAGTCAGTGAATGAGCAAGAATCTAAGTCTTTGGGACAAAGCCAAGCGCGAAGGCCGGCGGCTTGGCTTTATCACCGCCTATGACTACGCCTTGGCAAAGCTCGCCGATGAAGCCGGCATCGACGGGGTCCTGATCGGCGATTCAGTTGGCATGATGATGGCGGGCGACCCGCATACCTTGTTCGTCAGTCTTGAACAGATGGAGTACCATACCCGCATTGTCTCCCGCGCTGTGAAGCAAGCGCTGGTGATGGCGGACCTGCCGTTTGGCAGCTTTGAGGAAAGCCCGCAGCAGGCATTCGCCGCCGCAGCCAGGCTGGTCAAAGCCGGTGCCCAGATCGTTAAGCTCGAAGGCGGCGCGGCGATGGCGGAAACCATCGCTTTCATCTCCGCCCGGGGCATTCCGGTCTGCGCGCATATCGGCCTGACGCCGCAGCATGTTCACCAGTTCGGCGGCTTCAAACGACAGGGCAAAACGCAGGAGGCGGCGACCAAGTTATTCGATGATGCGATCGCGCTGGCGGAGGCCGGGGCGCGCATGGTGTTGATGGAAGCGATCCCGGCCAATCTTGCCCATGAGATTACCGAGCGCCTGGCCGTGCCGACCATCGGCATCGGCGCCGGCCCCGGAACCAATGCGCAGGTGCTGGTGCTGCACGACGTTTTGGGCCTGAACCCGGATAACGCCCCACCCTTTGCCAAAGCCTATCTTGATGGCGCCGTGCTGATGCGTGAGGCAATCGCGCAATATGCCGCCGAAGTGCGCGCCGGCAACTTCCCGCCGGCGCCGGACGCCGAGAAGCCGAGGGCGTAAAGGCAAGGCACTTCTTTTTCTGAAGAAAAAGAAGCAAAAAGACTTTTTTACTCTGGGGCATGGGCGTTTTAGCTGCCAGTGCCCAAGGCCCGGATTCAAGAGCGTTTTTGCGGAGCTTTTTTCAAAAAGCGACCGCTTGCTACCCCAGCGCCCGGATAAATGCGTAGGCCACCACTGGGATCGCAAGCAATACGTAGATGCGCAAAAGAATAAGCAGGGCGAGGGTGCCGCGTCCGAGCTTGCGGCGAGGCAGCCGGGAAAGGGTCGCGGTGGTGACCGGTTCGGGCATTGCCGGCTCATTCCGGTTCATGCTTCAGCCTGCCAGCAGTTTTGGAAATACCGTGATCACGCCATAGAAGGCACCCACCAGCGCGATGGCGATGACGATGCCGCCGCCGGCGAGATTGGCTTTCCAGCCATTCGCCAGGCCGCCGACGATCTCACGGTCGTTGATCAGCAGCAGTAAAAACAGCAGCGCCGGCGCCATCAGCAATGTGGCGATGACATTTACCGTCAGCGTGATGGCCAGCAGCGGCGCGCCGGGAATTAATACGATGCCAGCGGCGAACAGCGCCGACAGAATGGCGGCGCCGTAAAAGATGCGGCCCTGGGAGAAGTCCAGGTTCAGGCTGTGCCGCGCCGAGATCGTCTCCGCCAGCGCATAGGACGAGCTGGTCGAGATCGTCATCGCCGCCAGCAGCCCGGCCTCGATGATGCCGAGGGCGAACAGGGTGGCGCCGGTGCTGCCGATCAATGGCCGCAAAGCGGTCGCGAAATCCGCGCCACTGGCGAACCGCGCGACATTGACATGGGCGGCAAACAGCGGCGCTGCCGCCACCATCGCGGCGATCCCGGCGATGGCGGCCAGAACCGCGCCGATCGCCGTATCCATCCGCGCCTGCGGTAAATCCAACCGCGTCAGCCCCTTGTCCACAACGGCGCTCTGCTGAAAAAATATCATCCAAGGGGTGACAGTCGCGCCGATATTGGCCAGCAGCAGCGTGACGAAGCTGAGCTGGAAGCCACC
>Ga0116230_10005132_pt1 | contig 12848 bp, 11 predicted proteins | sample S1TSphfallax_3_FD_88678 | JGI IMG/M metagenome (GOLD analysis project Ga0116230, IMG submission 88678) | Host-associated microbial communities from peat moss isolated from Minnesota, USA - S1T2_Fd - Sphagnum fallax MG | ecosystem: Host-associated > Plants > Peat moss > Unclassified | place...
GCCCAGTTCATGTATTGTACTCTCTCTATACCAACTTTTGAATGAAAATAAATTACACCCCAATACCTGACTTTCAATGTCATAACTATCAGCTCTAATGCCAGAATTCACCTTTTCATTATGTGCACTGTGTACCTTCTTCACTACAAGGTGATATGAATTGGCTAAGCATTTCGCTAATTTTGTAATAAAACTCATGAAAATTCATTATAATGAATTTTGGAACATTGTTTTTTTTGGGTGAATTTTCGCACTGTGGCAAAAAAATTTAGGCCCATGCGACAACCCTATAGGAAATTAGGGCTGCAAAAGTTGAATTTGTCACCATACATTGATGACGCAGAAAGGTCCTGTCACCATCTACATGATGGGTGGTTCTCATTTGTCTCCACTAGCCACGAAACATCTTGGGCATTGATTGCCACATCACCCCTTGCAGCCTTTGATCTTTCACACGTTCACCTCTTGCACACACAATGCCATCACCTCTCATTATGCAAGCACAAATAAAACCATAGTCGCCCAATGTGCAAGCTCAAAAACTTTTGTCACTTTCCATTATGCACAACTCACAATTTACATCCCTGCTTGCAATGAATAATGGAATTTGATGGGAGGACCATTAGTAAGATGAGTTATGAAAATGAACTTAGGATCGTAGAATACAAAGGGACTCAATAGGCTAGATTTGGATTTTGGAGGTTAGAAGATTTGAAGATTTCATCTTCATTTTGTGCATTTGTTCCAAGTGCATATTATGTTCAATGATCTGACTTTGGTTGATTTTTAATGTAGATGTGGCGCAAATTGGAGAATCAATATGTCTCAGTTCCCATCTAGTTTATTAAGTTCCAAGTTCCAATGCATCTTCAATTTTGTGTTTTGAACATTACATAGAAAAACTCGGTTACATTGTTGTTTTGTTCTTGTACCATTGTGATAGGCTTGAACATGGTTCGATTTGGACAATGTGAAGGTCTTTAACATCAAATTTCAATTCAAGTTACTAAATTTAAATTGTTTCTTTTCTATGCACTTCAGTGTGTTTCACATTGCATAGTCATCAAATTTTGGGCTATGCATTTGTTGGAATGTTAAAAAAGTTCATTTTGTCCTAGTTAAAACTTCATTGTTTGTTGTTGGTGGCTATGGCACCACTTTGATTGCATCCAAGTTTTAAGTTCTGATTTTTTTTCTCAAACCAACCTTCTGTAGGGGTTGGTATACAAAAAGTTGGCGGTGTCTATTCCAACACTATTTTTGGAGATGTCACATTGCCTCTGCCACCTCCTTCCTCTGCTAACCATGGTTTGTTTGTGGACCTTCATCCTTCTATAGGTGAAACAACACCCCAATCTACTATAGTTGTTGGAGATCCAGTAGAACCTAGTGAGCCTAAGAAGAAGAAACCTAGAAAAGTTGAATGGGAAATCAACCAAATTTACCAAAATCAATGGGCCGCTAGGTCTATGTGGTTTGAACTTGTGTATGTAGCAGATGGTAAAATGAATATGGTGTGATGTAAGATTTGTTCTTAAATAGAGGGGAGAAAAAAATTGTTGGTGCCTAAGCTGGACTCCTTGATCAAAGATTCAGGCCTTAAGAAATGTCTTGTTATTAGACCAAGGGAATATTTTTTGTCTCCTTCTAACATTCATGTGAAAATGAGAAGGTTTATGGAACCATAGGGCAGTTCAATGGTATCAATTAATTACATAATGGTGGGAAGTTGGAGAAGAAAAAAAAAACAATTTGTTGCATTGTGGCACTTGCTCAAACATGGTCATTCGATGACAAACATTGAAGAGTTCAAACAACTTTTCCAAATTTTGAAGGTGGAGAATTACCTTCGAAAACACTAGAGTAATTCAACTAGTTGGACCATGGTCAAGGCTATGCACCAAGTTGTGTTGCGCACCATCAAAGTTGTGGTGGATAAGTCATTGTTTCTTATGGTGAGTTGTGATGAGGTGACCAATATTGACAATCGTAGCTAGTTGTCTATGCATGTGTATGTTATTGACAACTAGAAATGTGTTCCTATATTGTTGAACTTGCAGAAAGTGGATGGAGCCACATTTTATAACTTGATGGAGAATATTGTTATTTCACTTATCGAAATATGGAAATGTGAGAGAAGTTGACCTAGTGCAAAAGCTCATTTGTTTTGGAGGAGATGGAACCATTGTTTTTTAGGGTGAAAAAACAAATGTGATTACCCAACTTATGTAAAAACACGCCCCATATCTTAGTGGCTGTGCAACGTTGAATTCTTTGAGGTTGGCTTCCAAAGTGGAAAGTCTCTTAGTTGGAATGTATAATTACTTTGCACATAACCGTAAACAACATCTGGAGTTTTGCAAGCTAGTTGAAATTTTGGAATCCAAGGGGAACAAGCTTTTGAAGAACATCAAAACACGGTGGCTATCCATGTTATCACCGTGCAAGAGAATTTTTGCAAAGCACAAACTTTTGGTGGTGAAGATGGTTGAAGACAGTGACCACATTGAAAATGAAAAAAAAAAACTATGAATTAATGTGATGTGGAGACGTTTCTAAGGTTGGCTTGCATCTTACTATGTTTGAAAACTATGCAAGGGTTATCTAAGTTTGCACAAGGGTGGGACACCCTCATAAGTGACTTCATTTTTGCCCTAAAGCTTGAAGAGGAAGACCTTTTCACTATGTATTGTGACATTGAGAATAATTATAGCCCTCAGCATTTCTTTTTGTTGGTTGAACTCATTGAGCACATTAGTGATATGGTGTGTTTAATATGGTGGAAAGAGCTTACTTCTGAAGTTGATTACATTGTTTTTTTTGTGGGAGGTAAGCTTTATAGTTGCATGTTATAGATCCAATCACTAGGATTAGGAGCATGGTGAATAAGCAAAATTGGGTTCGAACTATTGATTATGTGAGGAAACAATGTACTAAAGCTGCTACAAGTCTAATCTTATAATTTGAAAAGCAATTCCTAGCTCAAGAACTATTGAATGCCATTGGGATAATTTGTCTTCAATATTAGTTGGTCCTCAAGGTTGAAACTAAATTTTTGAGCCACATGACCATAATTCAAGCACACTTTCAGTATCAAAAGGCCCTTGGCAAACATGGAAGGTTTGTGGGGCCATTATTAGACCTTATCTTTCTTGATAAATAATCTTCTTTTCTGAAATTGATATTGTAGAACAATTGTCAAGCCATTCCTTCCTCATGATTGCAACCCTACTATGCGGTTGTGGGGGGAGGTTTGCATCAAGTGCAATTATGAACCAATGGTTCTCAAAGTGGTTTAAATTGGTGCAATTATGCATGGTGATGATTATTAGCAACGTGGAGGATGAAAGGACTTTTTCCAACTTGTCTTTCATGAAGAATAAGTTTCACAATTACCTTACAATTCACCTTGATCTTTTTGTGAAGATGTATGTTTAAAGTTTCTACTCATTGGAAACCTTTCCATTCTACACAACAATATGCGATTGGAATGAACATCATATGAAGTATAAATAGAATGCTTAGTGCATTTATTGTGTTTAGGGTTTGGTTCCTTTTAGGTTGCTAGCAAAATGCATTCTGGTGGGTTAGTTCTGCCATCTCAACTTGCTAGTTTTTATTATAATTATATATCTATAATGCAGTTCAATTGTGTGCTAGTAACAACATCTCCACTTGCTAGGTTTTTTTCCAATTATGTATCATGGTGGTGAAAAACGCATATTCAACAAAATCAGGTCTTTGATGAAGGTTTTACACATTTTTTTGCATTGCATTTGAAGGCATTGCCTTTTGTTGGTTATGCATTGTAGGGTGATCCCATATTAATGCATCAAGTGAGACATATGTTGATTTTGGTTTTTTTTTAAATGTTTTTTAACATGAGTACGGGTGTAGGTAAGGCCTGTGATGTAATGGGCAAGATCCCTTTGTGGTTGGGGTTCAAATCTCCCTCACGTCCATTTTTGTAGATGTGTATAAATATGCTTGAAGAAAAACATCAAAGGCTAGGAATTGGGACTATTTCAAACCATGTTGATTTTGCTATTACAAATGAGGTGAGGGATTCATTTTTGTGATGATGCTTTAAGGAATGGAAAAGTTTGCAACATCTCATCATGCCAACTCTCCAACAAGCTCGTACTCATTTGTCCACTCACCAAATGATTGTGCATTATTTGTCGAGTTCTACTTTCAAACACTTATGTACCAAACTCCAAACACCACACCACCAAAAGGGTATGTAAATGATTTAGAGTTCTTTTGTTGATGTACAATCCATACCCATTAGACGGAAAGGCATTTGTTTCTTCTTATATGTTTGGAACATCTAATGGATTTTCACCTTCTATGTTGTGGGTCATGGGGTTTTGTGGTGGTGTAATGCTATGGCTCCACTAGCTAGACTTTCCCATTTCTATAAAAAGAAATGATCCTCTTAAAAAAGGTTAGTATGTAGAGTGAAACAATTTTTTTTTAATCCATTTAGAATGTGGGTGCAATTATGTGTTATTCTTCACTTTCCCCAACACAAAACAATGTTCTCTAAATAAGAGTTTTGGAGTTTGTCAATTAAAGATCATAGATCTTATGGTTTGCACATTCTTCACCAAATGCATCATAGAGTTGATATGAAGAAACGAAGATTTATCATTGTTCAAAAAACAAAGATCTATGAAAGGACATGGTGCCCAATTATGGGTTTATTACGTTTAACATATATTTGTTATAAACATGAAAACCAATAAGGTTGTAGGTACCTACCACTTGGAAACAAGGGGGCACATAAGTTGCAAAATGTAGCTAGATAAGCAAAATTAAAGATTCAACCTTTGATTGAAGGTTGCACAAATATAATGTTACGTCAAATGAAGGGAATTAGTAATGGTTGACAAAATGTTCAATTCCTTATTCCAAAAACATGGAAAAGTATTCAAAAATGAAATGATTTAAGTAATGCAATAGTTCACAAAAAAATCTAAAAATGTTTCCATGTAAAATTCATATATTCTAATTTTTAATATTTCACAACTAATTCAATGGTTGCTAGGTTTGAAGCCCAACATAAATTATCCTAATTATCTTGATTTTGTGTGAAGTAAATTAATGGGTGCTTCTATCACACTTAGAAAGTAGATTTAATCCAATCTAAAGAAGAATTTCTATGCATCATTTGTGACAAAATGGATCGTTTGAAAACTACATTTCCTAAATTAGAAGCAAAGAACAAAATGATTTATGCCTTTAGCTAATTGCCCATAACATTGACAAGAATGATTGTTCATGGGCATGGTGACAAACATTGCTTAGTATTCCAACAAGTTTTGGCCCAAGTATTTGAATTTTAGAATTATATGATTATCATATCTTTTATGTACATTGGAATAACTACAACCAATTTTTGAATCTTGAACTATGTTTGAGTTCTTTCAACAATTGATGCAAGGAAGTTCAAAATGATTAAATTATTTGAAGATTTTAGAAAACCTTCTTGGAATGAAACCTTTGCCTAGAAAGTTGTTACTTCAAATGAATAATTGTGTTAAGGATAACACAAACCATCACTTGCTTCCAATTTTTTCTTTGCTAACTACACAAAGAGTGTTTGATGAAGTGCAGTTGGGGTTTTTAGTTGTTCAACACACCCGCAAGGACATTGATGGAAGTTTTGGATTTCTATCCAAAAAGTTGAAGGAAAAGGATAATTACATTTTAGCAAATTTGATGCAAGTGTTCACAATTTCCCAAGATTGGCCTTTCATTTCCCAACTCATTCAAAAGATTTTTGATTTCAAATCCTAGGTTCAAAAATATTTCAAAAATGGTTTTAAGGTCCAAATTTTTCAAGGTGTACCAAAATCCTAACAACATCACCCTTTTTTGTAATTTTTACCTAGTCTTTTTTACCATGTAAAGACACATTTATGTATAACTATGATGGAATTTAGAATTGTAATGGTCTAAAATATGGTACTAATGAAATATTTGACACTTTTTGATTCATTAGTTTTGATGGGGATCAAAATATAGGGGAAAAAGGACTATAATAAGAGTAGGTTCTTTTTGTCTCAAGTGGTACATCATAAAGGATTTTCACCTTTTAAAACCGTGGTGGGGCATATTGACATGCATCTTTTTCATTTCCTTATGGATGGTTAGTTATGTAATACAAAATGTCTCTTCTTAATGCCATTTGGAGTCCAAAGGACAAAGCTCCAATTTGGTTATGGCAAGTGGATAGTTCTAGTTGCCCAAAGCTTCTAAGCAAAGTTCCAAAACTTGTTCCCTTCCACTTGATATGGGGAAATGATGCATTGAGGTCAATTGAGAAAGATAAATTCACCAATATTGGCATTTTTAAGTATGTGGAGTTTTGGAAGTTGGGGATGTCAATGAATGATATTTACATTCAAAAAATGGGTATTCATGTGAGATACTAGGAAAATATTCTAGTTGCATTATCAAAACCTTGGCCTCCTCAAATTCTAATCCTTTTGGAAGGTTTTTGGCCTTCCAACAATTGGAAATTCAATCACAATGTCTTAGGTCTTGCACCTACCATTGTTGATGAGATCAATCCTAAAGACCCAATCATCCTTGATCCACATTGTGGGCCTAAAAATAGTGACCCATGTTGAGGACAACTCTACATACACATCATGTATCCTATTTTTTCAAAGCTCATTGATCTTTAATTACATCCTAGGTGAATGGGAAAAGTTGAATGTGAAGTTGTCAAGGATGAGTTGGATGAACATTTTAGAATCTTTTGTATTCAATGGTGGGTGCAAGTGAAAAAAGGATTCAAAATGATAAAGAATTACATGAAGATTGTTGGTAGGAAAAATGCAAATGCAATTTGAGATATCCAAAACAACGGCTTGATATAGTTGCAATTATGGTTGTCCATGAATGATACTTGCAATGATATATTTTCCTTGCTTGCACAAAGTAATGTGACAAATAATAGCATTTTAAATACTAATGTTTTTCATGCTAGCAAGACCAAACAAAATCTTAATATAGTAAACTCATTTGTTGATGTGTAATTATATTCTTTGGATTCAACTCTATAAGTTAACAAGTTCATGGCTATATAGGATTTTTTATGTATATGGTAACAATATATTAGGTAAAAATTTTGTTTTTCTACTGATATTTAAAGATTGATTTTCCTAATATACCAAAATTTGCAACATTTTATATTTAAAAAAGAAGTGTAAATTTTCTTATTTGTTAACATGATAGTCATACTCTTTACTTGCCTTGAATGACTTTATACCTAGAACCTAATGACTTTATAATTAGAAATTATTAAACAATAAAGGTTGAAAACTTGGTGACCACTAGCTTTAAGTATTTGAAAAGAAATACATATTCTCTTAGTTGCTAGCAATTGATGGCCATTATTCTTGCCTAAGTGACTTTTTATTTTGATTTTTTCATTTATTAATTGTAAATTCAATTATGAAGGTCAAAAACCTAGTGACCATTAATTTAAGGTCCATTATAACATAAAAATATCTCAACAAGGATTTTGGTAGTATTTTATATATATATCTTTCTTTCTAATTTCTGAAATAATATGGAAAAAGTATATGTTTATGTATTGGATTTAGGGTTTTGAATCATCTATTTACTTTTGTGATATGCAAGAATATATATATATGAAGTGTATATATATACTACGCCTAAGTAATCAGTATTTTTGGATTTGATCTTTCTTCTCTTTGATTTTATCATTTTTCATCTTTTCCAGATCCTATGGTTCTTGACTTTTGATTCATCCATTGTCATTTTTGAAATTTTCTTTTCATGATCTTCATTTCATCCACTTTCTTCTCAAGGTTCAACATTCTCAAATATTACCTTAAATTGCCATCATTTAATCCATTTTTATCTTTGGTTAAACCTCCATCAATCCTTTTATCCCAATCCACATATCATACAATGTTTAACTCTTTTTAGTGTTCCATCTTATTTCATTTTTTTTCCCCCCCAAAACTGCCACCTTTCCTAACCCTCATATTATCATTGCATGATCATTAGTTCACAATTTCATATCATCTAATGTTTGACTATTGCAAACTTTCCAATTTTCTTGATTCACACATCATTCAATGTACCTATCACTAGAGTCTAGATTAATGGAAGGTATATTTAAAGCATTTTACATTCTTTTAGCAAAAATGATAAGGTTTCCATTTTAAAAAGATTATTTGTTGGGGAAGGTGGTAAAATGTTTTCTATCAAATTTGAATCATAGTTCCTTCCACTCAAAGAATCTATCCTTAATTAACACATCACATGTCCTTCATTGAAAAGTTCACTTGTAGACTATGTTTCAAAGTTTGAATTTTTTTTTGAAAAAATTGTCTTCTTGATGAGCACCTTGTCATTTAACAGTGTTGACTATGATACCTTGCTGAAGTAGTTCAGACTTTTAGTCCATTCCAACCCAATCTAATAGAGGTTCATATGCCATTAAAAATTTATATCAATTTGATGTCAACCCTTGGGGGCTGTGAGGGGAAACACATTCCCTTACAAGAGTTTTGGAGGCAATAGAGTATTCGTAAAGTGACCCTGTCTTCACCCTGTCTTTGGGCCTCCTACCACCCCCTATCCCCTCTTGCAGTGGTATCCGCAAACTAAATTTGGAAACATGTTCACCTTCCCCAAACAAATCTCGGTATGAAATGCTGCAACTCCGCATCTAATGTACAAGGTTCGAGACTGATTATAGTAGTTGTACAGTTCGGAGCAGTGAAAATATATGTAGCTACAGTGGAGGCGCTCAGGAAAAATGAAAGACAAGATGAAACTCAGTTTCCCACCAAAATTGATGGTTTTCTGAGTTTCATCCCCCATTGAATGCTAATGTACTGTTTTGCAGGTTTTTTTAAATCTCAACTTGTGTATGACCAAAATTGATGGTTTTCTGAGTTTCATCCCCCATTGAATGCTAATGTACTTTTTTGCAAGTTTTTTTTTAATCTCACCCTGTGTATGACCAAATTTAGGGTTCTGATGCTGTGTTTTTCTTACTTCACGGATAATTCTAATAGCTTTGGAAATATCACTTGAGGTGAAATGGGACATACAGGAACCACACCAAGAGTTCTCACCCTTCAAAGTACCTTTTCAAGTTCCACACTTGGGTGCGCAATATTTATTTTATTTTTCAAACTCCACTTGGTCAGTAAGAAAATAATTAATGAAATTTCGAAAATAAATATAGGCAACTTCTTTGCAGTTTTCTCAATGTTGACCCTGTTAACATAATTAAAAAATTTCCAACATTTTATATTGCATCTTTTTGCAAAAATGGGGAGACATAATAATCATAGGATAGAGAATCAATGTCAATTATTGAATACTTGCTCTACAATGGACTGGTATAAAATCAAGAGGGTCTAAGGTTTCCACCAATCTTTGTATTTTGTGCTCTCTTATAATTTTTATAAAATTTGGCATTTCAAAAAAATAATTTCTAGAATATTAGGCATTTCTTAAAATAATTGAATTATCACCAAACCTGAAAAAGTACTATGATAGGTAGTTGGTCACACAAAGACAAATCTTGGTCCACTTCACTATAGGCAAGCCATTTGTGGTCATGTAAATCACTTTAACCTTAACCCCTGCCCTCACACCAATGCCCAAGTATAACAGGCGAAGGTGTAAAATAACATGAGGATCATGCCATGACATTTTCATTAATTTTATTCAGTTTTAATTGAAATTACACTTCAAATTAGATTATTCACACTATATATATATAATTATGCTACTTAAGAAAACACTACAACTATGACCATTAGAAAATTGCATGAGAAGGAAATTAAACAAGATACATGAAATTTGAGTGAATAAATCTTTGAAATATTTGAAGTATCGAATTATTTACCTCCTTGTAACTAATTGTGGAGCTCTAAATTTTAATGACAAGAAATTTTGACGAACTAGTATGTGGTGATTTTTTGGAATCTATTATATGGTCATCCTTGCACAATTATAAAAATATTTTTTATCATATGGTTGTCCCTTAACATTTTCAAAGACAATTCAAAATATAACAACCTCATTTTCAAATCTAACTACCTCACTCTATTCTTAATAAATATCTCTTTTCATACCAACTACCTTTGTCCTTATAATTATCTCATTCTTTTTCCCTCATATCTACCTCCACTTTTGTTACTACCTCACTCTTTTTCCATACTCATAAACATGAATATGAAAAGACAAATTAACATGTTTTTTCATGTCCATGGTACTTATATTAATTTGAATTAAATTTGACATTGACATAAATGATGATTAATTATTGAAAATTGTATGAAATCATAAGAAGAAGAAAAAATTGTTCATCATCACTAGTAGTGCATAATAATGTGGAGCCCAAATTACTAAGTATTTTATGTAAATGTGCTCAACAAAGTTTTTTTTTCATGAGAACTTTTGTCAAAAGGCTACAAAAAATAGGGCCTACAAATGGTATAAAGGGGGAAAAAAGGGGGGGGCATCGCCAAAAGTGGCTAAGCCACTAATGGGTGATCATGATCACCTTTCCATCATCAATTAATAAGGAGCTAGTTCCATTGTAAATCATAGAAAATTTTGTCACCAAACGTTTTGGTTTTGTCTTTCATAATCGCCTCCCTCCCTCTCATAATGACCTCCTTTGTCATCTCTCCTTCTTCACCATCTCTTTCTTCATCATCTCTCTTTACTCATTCATTGTAAAATTTTCTAGTAGAGGATCTTGAAGCAATTAAGTTTGATTTTGTGATTAGTAAGTGATTGCACATATTTGTTGAAGCCTTGAAGGTTGGTCATTGAAGCTTTAGGGTTTTAGATTTAATGAATTGAAAATCATGAATGTGCCAAAACAATTTATGGGATTCTTAGCTTGTTATTGGAAGTTGGAAGCACTGTCAATAATCATAGGCTTCAATTCCAAGCCTCTATGAACATTACGTCCATGGATTTGCAAAAGAGACCTCAGGACGGAATTGGGAGGAAATGGAATTCAAAACTCCAAATGTGGGAGCTCGAATTTTGGGAATCAAGTCACTGATTTATCTTGGTTGGTTTATGTTTGCCATTGAGGTGTGATTAGAAACCTTGAACTTTAATTTATAATAGGAAATTTACAAAAGAGGTAAGCCTTTTTCATTTTGTTGTTTTTTTTATTCACGTTTTGTCAAACTTATAAAACCTGACTTCTTTGTTGAAGCTTTGTAAGTTATTTGTTGTTGTGTTTGAATGTGGTCTTCGTGTTCATCTTCATTGTGCGAATGTCTATTTAAACTCTATTAATGTTTTTGTCTTGGTTTGCATATGTCAAGCTGTTGTTTGTGTTCATTTTGGTTTGTCTTATAGCCAAACCTAACTAAATTTTCTATATATTTACTATTAGGGTTCGTCTTCATGTTCGTTTGAATTTTTGCATCCACACTGTTATTGTTCTAACCTTCATGTTTAAGCTACCATTGAAGTTATAGCCCCTTAAGAACTTCAAATACAAGTACTTATTTAATGACAGAACCCCAAAAAGGGATGGTGTTTTTAATAACCAAATTCATGATGATGTTGTTTTTGATGTTTTTCTTGCTATGGAACCTCAATGTGAGGTTATGGACCTAATTCTAGCACAAGAAAACATTGCATTTACCCAAAAAAAAAAAGTCATGAAATGAATAGGCACTTTCAAGATATTTGGGCAGTCAAGCTTCATTGGGCAGAATCTATTATGGGTTCCAATGGCAAGGTTGTTCAAGTTCAATGCAAGGTATATTTTTTCATTGATGGTAAAGACAAGCTTTTAGTTGCCAAGCTTGGTTCACTTTGGAAGCATGCAGGACGTCGTAAAGTTCTGGTAGTTATGTCGAAGGTGAAGGTGGGGGAACACTATGTTTTGAAATCTAATGCCCATGTTGCTAATGAAAAGCTTTATTTTACAAAGGGTTTAGAAATAATGTTGTAGCAAATCAATCATGGTGCAACTCAATTTCTTGACAAGAGGAAAAAAAATTGTGCAATTTGCTTTGATTTTTCACTTACTTAGTCATGGCTACCCCATGAGAGAATACACAACAATGCATACATTATTTGTGTAGTTGAATGTTCCTAATAATCCCATGAATCACTAGTATGATGGTTCTAGGTGGGAAATGATAGATTGCATGTTTGAGCAAGTTTTGAAACAAACTCAGACTACTATTGTTGGGGCAAGCTTTTTTTCTTTGAGTGTAGATGAGGTTATTACTATTGATAATCAATCTTAGATTTTAATGCATGCGGATGTGATGCATAGATAGAAAAGAATTCTTATTCTACTCACACTTGAATGTGTTGTTGAAGGTGGAAATGCATATAATCTTATTGTTGTTATTACTCAAGCCCTCATGTAGCAACAAGGTTTAACCCAAGAGGAGACAACCAAGAGGCTTATTTGTTTTGGTGTTGATGAGGCCTCCATTTTCCAAGGTTGTCGCACTAGGGTGACATTTCAACTCAAGGAGAAATTTGTTCTGTACATGATGGGACAATAATGCATGGCCCATAGGACATATCTTGCTGTTCAAATTTTGTCAAATCTACCCATGCTAGCCAAGTTAGAAAATTTGCTATAGTCATTGTATTCTTACTTCTCTAGCTCCCCAAAGCAACATTTGGAATTCATTAAGCTTGCCAATATCATGGAAAAAATAGGGTTAAAGATTTTGCAAAATGTAAAGACTTGGTGGATAAGCATGTTGGAGCCTTTGAAACAAGTGATGACAAAATATAAGACATTAATTATGAAGATATCACAAGACAATGCTTCAATTGCTCAAGCA
>Ga0116230_10005133_pt1 | contig 12846 bp, 9 predicted proteins | sample S1TSphfallax_3_FD_88678 | JGI IMG/M metagenome (GOLD analysis project Ga0116230, IMG submission 88678) | Host-associated microbial communities from peat moss isolated from Minnesota, USA - S1T2_Fd - Sphagnum fallax MG | ecosystem: Host-associated > Plants > Peat moss > Unclassified | place: USA...
CCAGGTAGGTTTCGCGACGCTTTCACAGAACTGACGGGCCTGCTCCGTCTCCCCGAGCAGCAAGAGTGCATCGGCGCCATGCCGTTTCGGAGCGCCGCCGTCGGCACTGGCGCCGCCGAGACTGTCGAATTCTCTGGAGACTTCGAGGGCGTCGCGATAACGGCGCGCGTGGGTGAGCACTGTCGATAGCAGGCCGTACGCGGCAGGGTTTATCTGGTCGAGCGCAACCGAGCGCCGCGCCAGGGCGACGCCGGCATCCGCGCGTCCGATCCGCACGAAAAACAAACCCACGTTGCGCAAGACCGTCGCGTCGTTGGGGGACAAGGTCAAGGCCCGCTCTTCCTCGGCGAGGGCAGGCCGAAAATCTAAGTAACCCGCGCCGAGGACAGCGGCCAAGGCGAGATGCGCGAGCCCCAGCTCGGGGGCGATCTCGATCGCCTGTTCGGCGGCGCGGCGCGCGGCGGCGAAATCTTCGCGCACTTCCGCACCGACGCCGTGGTATTCGGCGAGAAAGTTCAAAGACGCCGCTTTGACGGCATAGGCCTTGGCGAAGCGCGGATCGAGCCGGATGGCCTCGTCGAAGTCGGCGATCGCCGCGAGCAGCTTCGCCTTGTCGAATAGGTCGTTCCGATCTTTCATCCCGCGCAAATAGGCGTCGAAGGCTTGCGGGTTCTGCGTGCCGCCGAGCTCGATGCCAGCGGCGCTGCCGCTGAGCAGCGTCGCCTGCAACGCGGCCGTGACCGCCGTGGCGATCTCGGTCTGCAGCTTCAGCACGTCCTTGAGATCGCGGTCATAGGTGTGCGACCAGAGGTTGAACCCCGTGACGGCATCGATGAGTTGCGCGTTGATCCGCAGGTGCTGGCCGTCCTTGCGGACGCTGCCCTCGAGGATCGCGCCGACGTTGAGCGCGTGGGCGATGTCGGCGAGCGAGGTATTCTTACCCTTGAAGGCGAACGACGAGGTCTGGGCCGCGACCTGCAGGTCGCGGATCGTCGTCAGGGAACTCAGCATCTCCTCGGCGAGACCGTCGGAGAAATACTCCTGTTTCGGATCACCGCTCATGTTCACGAACGGCAGCACGGCGACCGAGTGCGGCGGCGGCGCGAAGGCGGCAACGTTAGGAACCGACGGACCTGCGCCCGGGCTAGAGGGTTGGCCCGGGGGGAACGGCCCGATCGGCGCCTGACCGACGCCGCCGGCCCCAGCCACGGGCGTCGTGCCCGCAGGCTTCGTGAAGCCGCCGCGAGCGATGAGGAAATAAGCCAGCCCTGCTGCGACGAGTAGACCCCCGGCCAGCAGCGCCCAGCCCCGCCGGAAGCCCCCGCGCGGCGGCGGAGACGCCGACTGTGCGGTAGCGGACAGAGCAGCGGCCGCGCCGACCGCCTGCGCGAGCCGGGTCGATTCACTCCCAGTCGCCTGGACGGGCGCGGCGATCAATCGGCGCACGGCGAGCACGATCCGATCGGCCTCCGCCGCCAGCCGACCGGCACCGACGTCGATCCACTGGGACTCGCTGAGGAAATATTCGAGCGCCGGCGTCAGGCCCGCAGCGTCGGTGCGCAGGGCGAGGATGGGCCGTCGCTTCGCCGAGGCGCGTTCGATCTCCTTGCCGACATGCGGGGAGGCGACCGACTGCGCCGAGAGCAGCAGCACGAGCACTTTCGCGCCGTTGATCGCCCGGATGATCGCGTCCGCATAAAGTCCGCCCGGAGCGACGTCGCGGGGCGCGATCCAGCAGCGCAAGCCTTGGCGTTCGAGCAAGTCGACGAGTTCGTTGGCGATCGACGCGTCGGGGGAGGCGTAGCTGACGAAGACATCGTGCAGCTCGGGGTGCGGGGCGTCAGCGCTGTCAGCCATGAAAACGGTAGCCTTGGGAAGCGGATTCGCTCGGTCGCGGATTCGGCATGGTGGCGAATGCTTTCCCGCTTTGCAAGGAAGCGGCCCCCTGCCGTGCGGTCTCAGGCGCTGCGCGAAACGTCCTCGTCGCTGCCACCCGGACTGAACCAGGCGAGCGTCGCCTGCAAATCGACGACGTCGCCGACGATGAGCAAGGCGGGTGAGGCGAGATGGGCCGCTTCGCAGGCAGCGACGAGGCTGCCTAAGCTCGCCGTGACGACGCGCTGGCTCTGCAAGCTTCCCTGAGCGACCACTGCCGCCGCACGACCGGTCGGGGCGCCGTGCTGGAGGAGTCGCTCGACGATCACCGGCAGCCGTTGTAGCCCCATGTAAAACACCGCCGTCTGGCCGGGACCGGCCAGCGCCCGCCAATCGGGCTCCACGCCGTTCTTGTCGGCATGACCCGTGACGAAGCTCACGCTGTGGGCATGGTCGCGGTGGGTCAGCGGAATTCCAGCATAAGCGGCGACGCCCGCAGCGGCGGTGATTCCGGGGATCACGGTGTAAGGAATGCCGGCGGCGGCCAGTGCCTGCAGTTCCTCGCCGCCGCGGCCGAACACGAAGGGATCACCGCCCTTCAAACGCACGACCCGCTTGCCCGCTCGGGCGTGTTCGATCAGCAAGGCATGGATCTCGGACTGCGGCGTGCTCTCGCCGCCGCCGGCCTTGCCGACACAGATGCGCGTCGCGTCGCGCCGGGCAAGATCGAGCACCCCGGCGGAGACGAGTCGATCATGAAGGATCACGTCGGCGTCCTGCAGGGCCCGCAAGCCTTTGAGGGTCAGCAGCTCCGGGTCGCCGGGTCCCGCGCCGACCAGAGTCACCTCGCCGGCCGGCGGGGCAGAAACCGCCGTGGTGCCCAGTAATTGCTGGGCGATGCGCTCCGCGCCGCGCCGATCACCGGCGATGAAGCGGCGCGCTCCCGCCCCGTCGACCAAGGTCTCGTAGAAGCGGCGGCGCGCGGCCGTGTCGCGCAAGCGCTCGCCCGCGGCGCTGCGCAGTTCGCGCAACCAAAGAGCAAGCTCGCCGAAGCGTTGCGGGATCAGCGCCTCGAGCCGTTCCCGCAAGCGACGCGCGAGGACAGGCGCCGACCCGCCGGTCGAGATGGCGATCAGCACGGGATCCCGGTCGATGATCGCCGGCACGATGAAACGGGATGCCTCTTTATCGTCGACGACGTTGACCGGGATCGCACGGGCCTCGCAGAGACTCGCGATCCAGCGATTGACCGCGCGGCGCGAGGTCGCGACGACGACGAGCCGAACGCCGTCGAGGTCCTCGGCGCGGAATTCGCGCCGTTGCAATGTCAATGATCCTGCGTCAGCCCGTGCGCAGAGTTCCGCGACCACCTCGGGCGCGACCAGCGTGATCAGCGCGCCGGTGCGTTCGAGCAGCGACACCTTGCGCAGAGCGACCTCGCCCGCCCCAACGACCAAGACGCGCAAGCCGCGAAGATCGAAAAATGCGGGGAAATAGTTCACGGCGTGTCCCATGCTTCCGTGTTCTCGACCGCGGGCACGCCGCTGCCGGCACTCGCAGCGACGGGCGCCGCGGAACCGAGCACGGCCGGCGCGAGCTTGCGCCGAGGGTGCAATCCACACTCGCGCGAATCCGCCCGCTCCCACCACCATCTTCCCGAGCGCTCGTCGTCACCGGGCTGAATCGCGCGCGTGCACGGCGCACAGCCGATGCTCGGGAAGCCGGCGTCGTGTAAGCGGTTGTAGGGCAGGCGATGCGCCCCGATGTAATCCCGGACGTCTTGATCGGTCCAGTCGAGCAGAGGACTGATCTTTTGTAGGCCATAGACTTCGTCCCATTCGACCGGCGCCGCGAGAGCGCGGCTCGCCGATTGCGCGCGACGTATGCCGGTCACCCAAGCCCGGTGACCGGAGACGGCGCGCTGAAACGGCTCGAGCTTGCGAATCCGGCAGCATGCGCGTCGTTCCCCTAGCCCATCGCGAAAACCATTGATACCGTGCGCGGCGACCCACGCCTCGAGGGGTTCGGCCGACGGATAATAGACACGCATGGCCCGGCCATAACGCTGTTGGATGGCATCGATGAGTTCGTAGGATTCCGGGAATAAGCGGCCGGTGTCGACGGTGAACATCTCGATCTCGGGTACGGCGCCCCAGATCAAGTCGGTCAGCACCATGGATTCCAAACCTAAGCTGTTGGCATAGCAGACGCTGCCGTAGGCGGCGACGGCGGAGCGCAATTGCTGGATGCTGCGCTCGGCTAGGTCGCGAAGGGCTGGAGACAGTGCGGACAATAACGAATCCATGAAAGTGATATTGAACCTGAAGGTGCCAGCCATTGGATCGCCGCCGGCTTGCGCGTACTCGCGCGTAGAACTATAGCGCATGAGAACATACGCATTCGTGCTATGAGCGCAGGGGGCGTCATGAGGATAATGAGCGTTTTGCGAAAAGCCGAGCGAATGACATCGATGCACGCCGAGAATCCCAGCCGTAGAGCCAGCCGCACGCCATGAAGTTCCAACAATTGCGCTATCTGGTCGCCGTCCACGAAAACGGTTTGAACATAACCGCCGCAGCGCGACAATTGCATACCTCGCAGCCCGGGGTGAGCCGGCAACTCAAATTGCTCGAGGAAGAACTGGGCTTTCAGCTGTTCGAACGTGAAGGCCGCGCGCTTACGCGCACGACGGCTGCCGGCGAGGAGATCATCGCCCGCGCCTCGAGCATCCTGCGGGAAATGCAGAACATCCGTCGTACCTCGGCCGAACTGCGCAAAGCCGACGGGGGAACGCTGTCGATTGCGACCACGCATACCCAGGCACGCTACGTGCTGCCGGAAGTCATTCGTGCTTTCCGCGCGAAGTACCCGAAGGTACGGCTGCATCTGCATCAAGGCACCTCGGAGCAAATCGCCGAACTCGTTGCCCGTGACCGCGTCGACTTTGCGATCGCGACCGGGTCTGATGAATTGTTCCCCCACCTGGTACGCTTGCCGGTATATCGCTGGCACCGTGCCGTCGTCGTTCCGCGCGGCCATCCGCTCGCCAATGCGGCCGGCAAGGCCGGGAAGTTGACCCTCAAGAAGCTCGCCGAATATCCGATCGTGACCTATGTATTCAGCTTCTCGGGCCGCTCGTCCCTGCCGGCCTTGTTCGAGACCGCCGGTCTGTCCTTGGACGTGGCCCTGACCGCGCGCGATTCCGACGTCATCAAAACCTACGTGAGGATCGGGCTCGGCGTCGGCATCCTCGCGAGCGTGGCCATCGATCCCGTGACCGATGCTGACTTGGTCGTTCTGGATGCATCGCATTTGTTCGAGGGTCACACCACCTGGATCGGGTTTCGTCGCAGCGCTCTGTTGCGGGCTTATATGTACGAGTTCATCGAGTTGCTTGCACCGCATCTGCCGCGTCGGCTCGTGCGCGAGACTGAAAAATTGGAGACCCAGGAGGAGGTCGACCGGATCCTCGAGGACTTGCACATCCCCGCGCGCGACCTACCGTGAAGCGCGCCGGGCTCAGGTGAACAGCAACTTGAGCGAGACGAGCAGCAGGATCGCCGCGATCACGATGCGCAGGAACAACTCTGGTGATCGCGTGGCGATCAGGGTGCCGATCAGTATCCCCGGGATCGAGCCGCACAGGAGATTGAGCAATAGCGGCAACTGCACGTTGCCCATGAGGAGATGGCCGACCCCGGCGACCACGGCCAGCGGAATGGCGTGCACGATGTCCGTTCCCGCCAATCGGCGCGGCGTCATCCGGAGCGGATAGATGTACAGGAGCATGACCGTGCCCAAGGCCCCGGCGCCGACCGAAGTCAGCGGTACGATGAAGCCGAGCAGCGCGCCGGCAATGACCGTCAACGGGTTTTGCGCGCGCAGCAATGCCTCGGTTGTGCCCGCACTCAGGCGGCTCGCGAGACGCTGGATCGGTTTCCTCGCGAGCATCGCGACCGCCGTCACCAGCAGTACCGCACCGAGAGCGTGGACGATCAAGCCTTGTTGAGTCGCATGACTGCGGGTCAGGTCCATGCATATCAGCGTCACGATGGACACCGGGATGCTGCCCGCGAACATGCGCCGGAGCACCTGCCAGTCCACGGTGCCATGACGCTGATGGAGCGCTCCACCGAAAATCTTCGTGATCGCCGCAAACCACAGATCCGTGCCGACGGCGCTGGCCGGGGCGTAACCGAACAGCAGCACCAGGATCGGGGTCATCAAGGACCCGCCGCCCACTCCCGTCATGCCGACGGCTACGCCGACGCCGAATCCCGTGACGGCGTTCAGGACGTTCATCAGAATTTGAAACGGATACCGATCGTAGGATTGATGTTCGTGGTGTTGAAGGCATAGCCGTTGGCGAGACCGTTGCTGACGCCGCTGTAGAGAACGCCTGCGTAAGCGTCGAAATGTTTGCTGAGCGTGTAGTCGGCATTCAGCCCGAAGGTCTCGAGTCCACCGCTGCACACACCGTAAGCGGCGGTCGTGCAGCCGGCTTCCGTGCCGGTTCCATAGGCGGCCTGATGCACGCCGTAATAGGCCGCGGTCAGGTCGAGACCCTGAATGACGCGGTAACGCACACCCACCCAATAGAGTTGCACGTTCTTGGGCGTGCCGTAGGCGGTGTCGTTGGCGAAGGCGAGCACATAGCCGCCGATGTCGGTGAAGCCAGCGCTGAGCGGGGTCTTCGGATTGGCGTAACGGATGTGCTCGTAGCCCGCAAAGAACGCCAATGGATCGAGGCGGTACTCGCCCATCAGCGCGAATGCCGTGTTGTCCGAGACCGTCGCGGCGACCGAATTCGACACTGAATAGCCCAGCTTGGGCAATTCCCCCACCTGGGCGGCGCTCAGGGCCGACGCCGAAATGGCGTCATTGACCTTGGAGTAGTACGCATCGATCGAGCCGGCGGCGTATTGCCCGCCGAGGTTAGCCTGGAAGGCCGTGCCGGCGGATCCTGTGGCGCCGTTGAACTTGTAAAGTGCGCCGAGATGCGCGGTGTCGTCGATGTTGAGCAGGTATTTCAAACTCGAGTCCAGGCGTTTGTCCTCCGTGCTGCCGCCCCCCGAGTAGGTATTCGACGCACCGATCAAGCCAAACGCGGAGGCGTCGGAGTTCGGGTCGTATTTGATCGTTCCTTCCGCGAGTATCGTCAATTGCCGGCCGAAGGTGAGCGTGCCGAACGGTTTCGACGTTGCACCAACGTAGGCGGTCTGCAAAGCCTGTCCCGCCGAGCTGCCGTCGAGATTCGTCGACTGGGTGGCCGGGGTACGACCGTTGTTGACCACCAGGGACTTGATCGCATCGGCCAGCTCGCCGGATTGCGGATTGAATGCGGATTCGACCCTGAATACCGCCGACCAATCGCCTGCGAGCGGCTCGATGCCTTGCAGGCCGACCCGCGACTGGCCGATATTGCTGGGCGTCACCCCGAACACGGATTGTCGGCTGTCCTTTTGCACGATGTTGGCGCTCGCCGCGGGCCGGTAGTCGCTGAACGGGGCACCGTGGGTGTCGTATTGCAGGCCCACGTCGATGACGCCGTAGAGCGTGATGCCATGCCAGCTCAGCGCATCGTCACCGGTGACGTCGGGACCGGTTTTGAGTTGCGCGAACGCCGGCAGCGCGGCGAGCGGTGAGACCGCTGCGGCCAGCAGCGCAGAGCGAAGCCCCACGGAAAAGCGGGTCTCGGCACGTCGATCGATGCGCATGGGTGTGTCCTCGCCATCCCGGCTTGTGTTTGTTCTGCGAGGGGGATTGTATGAATGGCTGGACGACTGTCTAATGCCGATTCGATAGCGCGAGATGCCGGGTCGGCATAAGGTCGCCGGGTGTACTCGCGTTCCGGGCGACGGCAACCGGTCCCGGTCGACCCTTACTTACGAGTCGATCGGCGTGACCGGTTCTCGAGTCTTTTCACCCATGTCGTATGCCGCCGGTGCCCTCGAGGCTGATGCGCCCGTAGCGGCGATCCCGTGCGGCGAAATCGTTCAAGGCCGCGGCGAACGCGCTCGTATCGAAGTCGGGCCAAAGAGTGTCCGTGAAGAACAATTCGGCGTAGGCGCATTCCCAGAGCAAGAAGTCGCTGAGACGTTGCTCGCCGCCGGTGCGTATCAACAAGTCGACCTCGGGTACGACGTCGACGGAGTGGTCGACTTCGGCGAGAATTTGCGCGAACCGGCTACGATCGACGTCCGCTTCAGCGCCCAGACGTCGGCAAGTCTCGATCAGACTATGCTGCGCGGAATAGTCGACCGCGATCCGCAGCACCATCCGCGAGCACTCGGCCGTCGCCTGCTCGCTGCGCTCGATCAAGGCGAGCAGAGTGGGACTGAGGCGGTCACGCCGGCCGACGAAGTTGAGGCGGATCGATTGCTCCAGGCAGCGCTCCGTTTGATTCAAGAGATAGCGGCGCAGCAGCGAAAACAGCGCCGTCACTTCGGCCTTGGGCCGCTGCCAGTTGGCAGCCGAAAACGCATAAAGACTCAGTATCTTGACGTCCTCGCGCGCGGCCGCCTCGACGATTTCATTGACCGTCTTCGCGCCGGCACGATGGCCCGCACTGCGCGGCAGACCGCGGCGCGATGCCCACCGACCGTTGCCGTCCATGATGATTCCAATGTGCATCTCAAAGAACTCTCGAGGACAAAGTTTAAGGGCAAAAAAATTCTCAGCCTCGGCGGGTGGCCTTGATGACCGCTTCGACATGATCGAGATAGCGGTTCAAAGCCGCTCGCCCATCTACGGTCAAGCGATAAATCGTCTTCGGCCGACGACCCTCGAAGGACTTCGTACACGTCAGGTAACGGGCCTCCTCCAATTTGCGCGCGTGCGCGCTCAAATTGCCGTCGCTCACATCGAAGAGCTCCTTGAGCTCGGAAAAAGTCAATTCCTCCCGCACGGCGAGCGCGCTCATGATGCCGAGGCGCACGCGCTCGTAGACGAGGCGGTCGAACGTCGCCTCATCATGCCGGTGGCCGGCGCTCGGTACCGCAGCCAGCTTGTTAGGCGTCGCCGGCGCGGTGTTGGCCGCAAGCCGCGGGCTAGATTTTCCGGCCACGATCCACCGAAGCTGTGACCGCCGTCCATGGTAGGGTCTGAAACCGATTCATTGAGGTCGAGCTTAGCCATCGGCGCTGTGCGGCGTCAAGTACTTTGCCATTTAGAGCATTTGCCAGTCTCGTGAACCGCTGCCCACGCGACGCGTTTAGCGCCAATGCGATCAAGCCGGTTCCGCGATGACGGCCTCGACTTGGGTGATCGGTACCGACATGGTCAACCGGGCGCCGCCGCTCGGGCCATGCGTGACGCGTAAAGTACCGCCAAGCAGGAGGGTGCGGTAGGCCAACATCTTCATTTCCAGCTCTTCACCTCCGGATGCCTCGTCGCGGAAGGCGTTCCCGTCGCAGTCGATCCGCACCTGCACGTCGTCCGCATCGACCGAGATCGTCACGTCGATACGGGTGGAAGCGCTGCCGCCGGCAGCCTGTTCGATGGCGTCACGGCAAAAGCGGTAGAGATGATCCGCGGCCACGTCCGCGAGCACGACACCCTGTAGACGGCACAGACTCGTGACTTGGATTCCGCGGGCGGCTCGTGTCTCCTCCACGAGACCGGCCAGCGCGATGGCAAAGGATCCATAGCCGACGCGCACCGGAGACAAGCCGCGAGCGAGCTCACGCGTGGTTTCGATGCTGCGCACGACGTACTGCGCGACCTGCCTGACGAGGTCGCCCGCATCCGGCAACCCGCGTTCGATGACGGTCGAGGCGCTTCCCAGCAACATCAGCACACCCGCGAGTTCCTGCCCGAGACCTTCGTGCAACTCGTCGCTGAGTCGCTGCCGCTCTCGACTCGCGCCGTCGAGCACTTCGCGTTCCAAGCGACGTACATCGGTCACGTCGGTCGACCGCAGCGCGAGGCCAACGAGGAGGCCGTTGTCGATCGCGGGTGCGGCGGTCAACTCATACTTGCGCTCGTTGCCTTCCGGGTGCTCCACGGCCACGGAGCGAGTCACCATTTTCAACTTCTCGCAGGCCTCGGCCACGATGCCCTCGAGCACCGGCAACACCGCCGCGGGCACACCCGCTCCGAGGCGTTCTCCATGCGGATGTGGCGCGCCATGATCGAAGAGGTTTCGGTTGGCGAAGCGGACCCTCCGGCTCTCGTCGAGCAACACGAGGGCGTCAGGTGATTGATTGCCGGCGCTACGCAGAATCGTCTCCTGGCGGCGCAACTCGCGCCCATGGCGGCGCGTGGCGTACAGCAGGTACGCGAACATCAGGCACAGGAGCGCCGCGGCAACGCTCAAGGTGGTCCAGAGGCGGCGGGCGACGTGCTGACTCGCGAGTTCCTTGCGTTGTCCTTCGACGCGCTCCTCGAGGATCCGATTGGCGGCGCTCAATTTTTCGGAGGTAACCAAGGCGCTCAGGACCGCAACCTCGCGGTTGCGTTGCTCCACACCCGTGGCGCGGTCCAGTTCGAAGGCGTGGTTCAGATCGTCGTAAGCCGCCGCGTCCCTGCCGAGCGCGCGATAGACACGCGCTCGATCGCGGTAGAATTGCGGCTCCTGCACCGGCAACTGCTCGTGCAGAGCACCGCCGATCACGGTGTCGAACTTGGCCAGGGCCGCGGCGTAGCGGTGGCGCTCGAAATCGATTCTGGCCTGATACGCTTGCATCAAGCGGACGAGGTCATCTCGACCCCCGGCGCGGAGTTCGTCGAGACCGGTGTAACACGTGCGCTCCGCGGCGTCGAAATCGCCCTGATTGATTTCGGCCCAACACAGCGGCGCGTTCACCGAGGCGACGCCGAACTTGTCGCCGAGTCGCGCCGACACGCTGCGCGCGGTTTCGAGAGCGGTTTGGGCCTCGGCGAAGCGATCGGTGGCGACGAGTAGCTGCGCACGCTCGTACTGCGCGGTCGACAACAGCGAGTCCCGCCCCTCGGACATGGCGATCCCGACGACGTCGTCGATCATCTGCTGCGCTTGTTCGTAGAGACCGGCGCGGCGAAACAGCTGCGCGAGCGTATAGGCAGCCTCGATATGCGCATCGGTCCAGCCGCCTCGCACGGCGATCCGGTACGCCGCGAGGGCGTCGGCCGCGCCCCGATCAGCCTGATTCATGAACATGTAAGCCTCGGCGCGCGCCGCGAGCACACAGGCGCGCTCCAGCGAATTCTCCGCCGGTCCGTCGGCGAGCAGCTTGTCGGCGATACGCGTTGCGCCCAGGGCATCCGATCGCATCAGCTTGAGCGTTTGCTCGAGCAGGTCGATGCGCAGGCTCAAGCGTCTCGCAGCCGCGGTTCCGGGCGCGCGGGCGAGCAGCGTCCGGGCGGTGTTCACCTCGATCTCGGCCGCATCCAGATGGCTTTGCTCGGCCACGGCCTCGCCCTGAATCGCATGCAACTGGGCCAGAACCCAGGGATCTCCGGCGGGTCCGGCGGCCTCGATGAGGCGCTCGGATTCGGTGACGGCGAGCGCGGGCTGGGCATCGGTCAGCCGGTCGATGCTCTGCAATTCGGGCGTATCGACGCCAATACAGGTGGCCCCGGTGGTCGTTGCCAACGCGCAGAGCGCGAGCGGCGCAAGGCATTGCACCACGAGCTTCATGTTCGGAAGATCCCTTGTGTGAGCGCGGCGCTTTTACGCCCGCGTTTCCTAGTGTAATGCCAGCAGTCGTCCGGGTCGCGTTTCTTGCCCGACCACGTCCAAACCGGCATACTTTTGGATCTACCACGCACTGGTGTCCAGAGGAGCGGCGATTGCATCCGGAACCGACGTCGCTGTTTCGCTCCAGTGGGAAACGCGGATTTTCGGCGATTTTGGCCGATGATCCACGTCACGTCGAAGCGCGCAAACTCGAATTCGAAGTGAGCGTGCGCTTCACGCCCGTCAGTTGCATCATCCAGACGCATGAAGGCACGGTGCACGCCAAACCTGGCGACGCGATTCTGCACGGTATCGACGACGAGCAATGGCGGGTATCGCGGGAACGGTTCGCCGAGAAATACACACCTTTGCCGCCGACGCGGGCCGGGGAGCCCGGCCGCTACCTGAGCAAACGCAACCACGTGCTCGCGGTCCAGATGAGCGATGCGTTCGAGGTCTTGCTCGCCGACGGTATCTCGAGGCTCAAGGGCGGTGCAGAGGATTGGCTCGTAGATTACGGCGACGGCAGCCTCGGGATCGTCACCGCGGGAATCTTCGCACGCACTTACGAAATCCTGGGCTGAACGAGGCATGGTGCTGCATCAACAGATTCAACGGCTGCTTCTGCTCGGGGTTCACCTCGAATCGCTGCCCTCGACGCCGCCACCGCGCGCGCCTGAACGCCTGGCGACGCTGATCGCGGCGATCGCCCCGGCGCACCGCGCCTTCGACGCGCGGGCGGTGCATTACGGGCATCGCTACCGCAGCGGCTTCTGGAGCATCTATCTCCTGAGCGCGCTCGCGGTGCTCTGCGCGATTTTGCCGCTAGCCCTCGGTTGGGATAACCGCGACAACACACTGCACCCTTATGCGGGAGTCTGGGCGGTGGCGGAAGTCTGCGTGATTGCCGGCGTCAGCACGATCTTTTGGCTCGGCCATCGACGCGACTGGCAGGGCGAATGGCTGCGCACGCGTACGACGGCGGAGCTGACCTGGTATCTGCCCCTGCTCGCGCCGCTCGTCGATTTCCAGCACGGGACGGAGGACAAGAACTGGTATACGCGGGTGTTCGACCCCGGTGAACACGTCGAGAGCGCGGATGAAGTCGCCGCGCTGTGTGCCGACAATGAGTCCCTGGCCCGCGGCGCGCTGGAACACGCGTGGGCTGACCCCACGTTCGTCGATGCCTACGCGGAGTGGACTATCGCGATCCTGCAGGACCAACGCAGCTACCACCATCGGATCGCCCAGAAGCAGCATGCCCTTATGCATCGCGTGCATGGTCTGAACAGTTGGTTGTTCGGACTCACCGC
>Ga0116230_10005134_pt1 | contig 12846 bp, 11 predicted proteins | sample S1TSphfallax_3_FD_88678 | JGI IMG/M metagenome (GOLD analysis project Ga0116230, IMG submission 88678) | Host-associated microbial communities from peat moss isolated from Minnesota, USA - S1T2_Fd - Sphagnum fallax MG | ecosystem: Host-associated > Plants > Peat moss > Unclassified | place...
TTCAAAGCCTCAGCGCTGGGACAATTCGGCTCGGGCTGGGCGTGGCTGATTCTCGACGGCGCGGGCAAGCTGAAGGTCGTCAAGACCAGCAACGCCAGCACACCGATTGCGACCGGCGAAGGCAAGGTATTGCTCGTGCTCGATGTTTGGGAACACGCCTACTACGTCGACTTCCGCAACCGGCGTCCCGACTTCACCGACAATTTCTTGAACAAGCTCGCGAACTACGAATACGCGGCCGCGGAATTGCAAAAGGCCTGACCGCTACGCCGTGAGGGACAATCCGGCGGCCATCGCCGGATTGAACCACGCGAGCTGCGCTTGCAGCGCGACCACATCGCCCACCATCAGAAGGGCCGGCGATTCCAAGTTCGCGAGCGCGCATTCGGCCTCGAGCGTGCCGAGCGTGGCCGCAACGACCCGCTGGCTCTCGCTCGTGCCCCGAGAGATGACGGCCGCCGGACGCGTCGGCGGCGCCCCAGCTTCAAGCAACTGCGCGACGATGACATGCAAACGCGCCAAGCCCATATAAAACACAATGGTCTGGGTCGCACCCGCCAGAGTCCGCCAATCGGGCTCGTTCCCGTTCTGATCGCCATGCCCCGTCACGAAGCTGACCGTATGCGCGTGTTCGCGATGGGTCAAAGGAATGCCCGCGTAGGCGGCCACGCCGCTCGCGGCCGTGATGCCCGGAATCACCGAGAACGGAATGCCGGCGCGCGCCAGGACTTCGAGTTCCTCGCCGCCGCGACCGAAGATCATGGGGTCGCCGCCCTTGAGGCGAACGACGCGCTTACCCTGACTCGCATGCTCGATCATCAAGGCATGAATCGAGGCCTGCGATCCACTGCCGCCGGGTAGCTTGCCGACGTTGATGCGCGTCGCATCGCGGCGTGCGAGATCGAGCACCGCCTCGGACACCAGGCGATCGTGCAGAATCACGTCTGCATCCTGGAGTGCACGCAGACCTTTCAGCGTCAGCAGCTCCGGGTCGCCGGGCCCCGCCCCGACCAAGACCACCTCGCCGCTTGCGGGCGGTGCCTGCGAAGAGGAGGCGAGCAGCTGCTGCGCGATGCGCTCGGCACCGCGCCGATCGCCGAGAATGAAGCGCCGCGCGGCCGCCCCATCGACCAATGTCTCGAAGAAGCGGCGCCGCGCGGCCGTATCGCGCAGGCGCTCGGCCGCGGCAGTGCGCAGTTCCCGCAACCACAGCGCGAGCTCGCCGAAACGCCGCGGGATTGCGGCCTCGAGACGCTCGCGCAAACGGCGCGCCAACACGGGCGAGGTCCCGCCGGTCGAGATCGCGACGAGAACCGGATCGCGATCGATGATCGCAGGCACGATGAAGCGCGAGGCCTCCTTATCGTCGACGACGTTGACCGGAATCCCGCGCGCTTCGCACAGCGAGGCGATCCAGCGGTTGATCGCACGCCGCGAGGTCGCGACGATCACGAGCCGCATCTCGTCGAGGTCCTGGGGCTCGAACTCGCGTCGGCGAAACTTCAGCGCGCTGCGCGCCTGCAGTTCGGTACGGATCTCGGGCGCCACCAGCGTGATCAGCGCGCCGGTACGCTCCAAGAGAGTCACCTTACGCAATGCCACTTCGCCGCCGCCGACCACGAGCACGCGCACACCCGCCAAATTGAAGAACACGGGAAAGTAATTCACGGGACGAGCTGCTCCGAAGTCTGCATGGGTTGCAGCGCATCCGCGGGCGCGATGCGGCGCCGCGGATGCAGGCCGCATTCACGGGATTCCGCGCGCTCCCACCACCAGCGACCGGAACGCTCATCCTCGCCGGGCGCAACCGCGCGCGTGCAGGGTGCGCAGCCGATGCTCGGAAAGCCGGCATCATGCAGGCTGTTGTAGGGCAGTCCCTTGGCGCGGATGTAGTCCCAGACGTTCCGCTCGGTCCAATCGAGTAGCGGGCTGATCTTCTGCAAGCCGTACTCGGCATCCCATTCGACGCGCTGCGCGAGCGAACGACTGGCGGACTGGCCGTGGCGAATCCCGGTCACCCAGGCCCCTCGTCCGGCCACGGCGCGCCGGAACGGCGCCACCTTGCGGATATGACAACAGGTCAGGCGCTCGTTGAGACCGTCCCGAAAGCCGTTGATACCGTTCGCCGCGACCCAGGCCTCCAGTTCGCGCGCCTCCGGGTAGTAGACGTACATGGCGCGGCCATAGCGCTGCTGCAGGCGGTCGACGAGTTCATAGGTTTCGGGAAACAGCCTGCCGGTATCGACCGTGAACACCTGGATCTCCGGCACGAAGCTCCAGATCAAATCGACCAAGACCATGGACTCCGAACCTAAGCTATTGGCGTAGCAGACATTTTTATAGGCGGCGACCGCCTCCCGCAGCTGTCGGATGCTGCCTTCGGCAAGTGCGGCCAGCGCTGGGTCAAGTTCCGACACGAAGACTCTCGACGGATTTGGAGGGCAAAAGGGACAAAACTATAGGCTCTGGTGCGAGTAATTCGTACGAACTATAGCGTATGAGAACATGCCAATTGGTGATAGCCAGCCCGATCCCCGGCCAGCGATACTGGGCGGATGAAGTTCCAGCAATTGCGCTATCTCGTGGCGGTCCACGAAAATGGACTGAACATCACCGCCGCCGCCAGGCAGCTGCACACCTCGCAACCCGGCGTCAGCCGGCAACTCAAGATGCTCGAGGAAGAGCTCGGGTTCCAGCTGTTCGAACGCGAGGGCCGGTCGCTAACCCGCACGACCGCGGCGGGCGAAGAGATCATCGCGCGCGCGACCAGCATCCTGCGTGAAATGCAGAACATCCGCCGCACCTCGGCGGAGCTGCGCAAGGCCGACGGTGGCAGCTTGTCGATCGCCACGACCCATACCCAGGCACGGTACGTGTTACCGGAGGTCATCCGCGCCTTCCGCGCGAAATACCCCAAGGTGCGCCTGCATCTGCATCAAGGCACATCCGAACAGATTGCCGAATTGGTGGCGCGCGATCGCGTCGATTTCGCGATCGCGACCGGCTCCGAGGAACTGTTCCCGCACCTCGTGCGCCTGCCCGTCTACCGCTGGCACCGCGCCGTCGTCGTGCCGCGCGGCCACCCGCTCGCCGCCGCGGGCAAGCTGACCCTGAAGAAACTCGCCGAGTACCCGATCGTCACCTACGTGTTCAGCTTCTCGGGTCGCTCGTCCTTGCCCGCGCTGTTCGAAACCGCGGGCCTGTCCCTGGATGTCGCCCTGACCGCGCGCGATTCCGACGTGATCAAGACCTATGTGCGCACCGGACTCGGCGTCGGCATCGTCGCGAGCGTCGCGATCGACCCGGTCGCCGATGCCGATCTGGTCGTGCTCGATGCGGCGCATTTGTTCGAGGGGCATACGACCTGGATCGGCTTTCGCCGCAGCGCGCTGCTGCGCGCTTATATGTACGAGTTCATCGAACTGCTGGCGCCGCATTTGCCGCGCAAGCTCGTGCGCGAAACGGAAAAGCTCGAAACCCAGGAAGAGGTGGATCGAATCCTGGACGACTTGCTGATTCCGACGCGCGATCTGAAGTAAGCAAACCCACACCCAACGAGGCATCGTCATGATCAATCGGATCACGGTATTTGTGCGCCCCCTTGCCCTGGCAGTCGCGCTGCTCGGCACGAGCTTCGCCCTGGCGCCGCCGTCGCAGGCGGCCAATGTGACGCTATTGAACGTGTCCTACGACCCCACGCGCGAACTCTACGAGGACTACAACAAGGCCTTCGCCGCCTATTGGAAGACCAAGACCGGCGATACCGTGACCGTCAATCAAAGTCACGGTGGATCGGGAGCTCAAGCACGTGCAGTCATCGACGGACTGGCGGCCGACGTCGTCACGCTCGCACTCGCCTACGACATCGACGCGCTGCATACCAAGGCGGACCTCGTACCCGCCAACTGGCAATCGCGACTGCCGTTCAACAGCACGCCGTACACCTCCACGGTCGTGTTTCTCGTGCGCAAAGGCAATCCGAAGAAAATCCACGATTGGGGCGATCTGATCAAACCCGGCATCGAAGTGATCACGGCAAATCCGAAGACCTCGGGCGGCGCGCGCTGGAATTATCTGGCCGCCTGGGCCTGGGCCCTGAAGCAGCCAGGCGGCAACGACGCGACGGCCGAAGCCTTCGTCAAACAGCTCTATCAGCACGTGCCCGTGCTTGACAGCGGCTCGCGCGGCGCGACCATCACCTTCGTCGAGAAAGGCACGGGCGACGTGCTGCTCGCCTGGGAAAACGAAGCCTTTCTCGCGCTCAAGGAATTGGGTCCCGACAAATTCGACATCGTCGCACCCTCCTTGAGCATACTCGCCGAGCCGCCGGTGAGCGTGGTCGACAAAGTCGTGGACGCGCACGGCACGCGCAAGGTCGCCGAGGAATATCTCAAGTACCTGTATTCACCCGAAGCGCAGGAAATTGCCGCCAAGCATTTCTATCGTCCGCGCGATCCGGCCGTCGCGGCGAAATACGCCAAGCAATTCCCAGCCGTGTCGCTCGTGACCATCGACGCGGTATTTGGCGGTTGGGCCAAGGCACAGGCAACGCATTTCGCCGACCACGGTACCTTCGACAGAATCTATGCACAGTAGCGGCATTGATGAGCAAGCTGCCGTCCCGTGAACAACGCGCGGCGAGTGATCCCAGGGTTTGGGCTGACGCTCGGCTACACGATGCTGTATCTGTCCCTGCTCGTGCTCGTGCCGCTCGCCTCGATTTTTCTGCGCAGCGTCGGGCTTGGGTGGGCGCATTTCTGGGAGATTGTTGCGACGCCACGCGTGCTCGCCTCGCTGCGCCTGAGTTTTGGTGCCTCGCTGCTCGCCGCGTTGCTGAACGGCGGCTTTGGCCTGCTGGTCGCCTGGGTTCTCGTTCGCTACCGGTTCCCCGGTAGGCGACTCGTCGATGCCATGGTGGATCTGCCGTTCGCGCTGCCCACGGCGGTCGCCGGCATCGCACTGACGACACTCTATGCCCCAAATGGGTGGCTAGGCGGTTTGTTGATGCCGCTGGGAGTCAAGGTCGCCTACACGCCGCTCGGTATCGTGATCGCCTTGGTGTTCATCGGTCTACCCTTCGTCGTGCGCACGCTGCAGCCGGTCATCGAGGAGCTCGATCGCGACGCCGAACAGGCGGCGGCCACTCTCGGTGCGTCGCCGTGGCAGAGCTTCGCGCGCGTGATCATGCCGGCGCTCTGGCCTGCGCTGCTCACCGGATTCGCACTCGCCTTCGCGCGTGGTGTCGGCGAATACGGTTCGGTAATTTTCATTGCCGGCAATCGGCCCATGAAATCCGAGATCGCACCGTTGCTGATCGTGACCCGCTTGGAGCAATACGATTATGCCGGCGCGACCGCGATCGCGGTCGTGATGCTGATCATCTCGTTCGCGCTGATGCTGATGATCAATACGCTGCAGAGCTGGGCACTCAACCGGCATGGTGGCGCGTGAGCGCTCCTGCGTGGCGCGTGAGCGCTCCTGCGTGGCGCGCGAGCGCGCCGGCCGGGCTCGGTCGCTTGGCGCTCATGGCGGGCGCCCTGCTGTTCCTGGCGCTGTTCCTGGGGCTTCCGCTCATCGTCGTATTCACCGAGGCCTTGTCCAAGGGTTTCGCGGCGTACGTCGCGGCCATCTCAAACCCGATCGCCTTGGCGGCCATCAAACTCACCCTGCTCGTGGCCGCGATCGCCGTGCCGCTGAACCTCGTGTTCGGTGTCGCGGCCGCCTGGGCAATCACGAAATTCGAATTTCGCGGCAAGAGCGCGCTGATCACGCTGATCGATCTGCCGTTTGCGGTCTCGCCGGTGATTTCGGGTCTGGTTTTCATCTTGCTATTCGGCAGCAACGGCTGGTTCGGCGGCTGGCTGCGAGCGCATGACATGCACATCGTATTTGCCGTTCCCGGCATCATCCTCGCGACCGTGTTCGTCACCTTCCCGTTCGTCGCGCGTGAACTGATTCCGGTCATGCAGACGCAAGGCAGGGACGACGAGGAAACCGCGCTGTCGCTCGGGGCGAGCGGCTGGCAGACTTTCTTCCGCGTGACGCTGCCGAATATTCGCTGGGGCCTCGTCTACGGAGTGTTGCTGTGCAACGCGCGCGCCATGGGCGAGTTCGGCGCCGTGTCGGTCGTCTCCGGGCATATTCGCGGCCTCACCAATACGATGCCGCTGCACGTGGAGATCTTGTACAACGAATACAATATCGCCGCAGCGTTCGCCGTGGCGTCGCTGCTCGCCTTGCTCGCGCTGTTGACGCTCGCGGCCAAGAGCGCACTCGAATGGCGCGCACCGGAGCTGCGCAACCCACAGCGGGTCGCGCGATGAGCATCGCTCTGCGCGGCATTTCCAAGCAATTCGGTAGCTATGCCGCGGTTAGCGACATCGATCTCGACGTGCCGACGGGCGCCCTGTTCGCCCTGCTCGGCCCATCCGGCTGCGGCAAGACGACCCTGCTCCGCATCATTGCCGGCCTCGAAGCCCCGGACGCCGGCCAGGTGCTGTTCGACGGTCGCGATGCCACACGTTGGCCGATCGGCGAACGCAAAGTCGGTTTCGTATTCCAGCACTATGCCCTGTTTCGCCACATGAGCGTGTTCGAGAACATCGCTTTCGGTCTGAAGATCAAGCCACGCCGGGACCGGCCGACTGCTGAGGCGATCGCCAAGAAAGTGCGCAGCTTGCTCGAATTGGTGCAGCTCGAAGCGACGGCGGACCGTTATCCCTCGCAGTTGTCCGGCGGCCAGCGACAGCGCATCGCTCTGGCACGCGCCCTCGCGGTCGATCCGGCCTTGTTGCTGCTCGATGAACCCTTCGGCGCGCTCGACGCGCAGGTTCGCCATGAATTGCGGCGCTGGTTGCGGCGCCTGCACGATGAGCTGCATTTCACGACGATTTTCGTGACCCACGATCAGCAGGAGGCCATCGAGGTCGCCGATTCGATCGTCGTCTTGAATCGCGGCCGGATCGAGCAGCATGGGATTCCCGGCGAGATCTACGACGCGCCGAGGTCTGCGTTCGTGCATCGCTTCCTGGGTCAAGTCAACGAACTGCCCGTGTCGCGGACGCGGGAGGGGGGATTGCGGATCGGCGAACTGGCGATCGATGAGTCACTCATCGCGCCGAACGGGCCCGTCGCGCCGAACGCGTCCCGCGCAGCGAGCGAGGCCCAAATTGCGCTCGTCAGACCGCATGAAATCGAATTGCGTCGCGAGCCGGGCGGCTGGCGCGCGAGCGTGCTGGCCGTGCGCGTGATCGGCCCGATCGTGCGCATCGATCTCGCGGCGGATGGCCGGCCGGCGCACGCGCCGCTCGAGGCCGAGATCAGCCGCGAGCGCTATGCGCTCGACCGCTTTGCGGTGGGAGAGTCGGTGAGCTTGCGTTTGCGCGGCTGGCAGCTGTACCCCGCGTAGACTCGATGATCCTAGGCGGCCGGTGTCGTGACCGCTTCGGCCATCGCCGCATCGAAGCCGACGCCGCGCGCGCGCAAGGCTTGGATCTCCTCGCGGCGCCACTCGCGGCGCAGGCTGCCGTCGAGCAACAAGACCGCACGATCTGAATACTGTTCGACGATATCGAGCGCGTGTGTGGCGAGCAGGACAGCGACTTCACGGCCGGTCGCACGCGCACGCAACTGCCGCTTGACGATCAGCGCGCTCGCCGGATCGAGACCGTTGAACGCCTCATCGAGCACGATGAGGCGTGGGTCGCCGAGCAGCGCCAACAGCACAGAAAGCTTTTGCCGCGTACCCAGGGAAAGCGTGTCGACGAAGGCGTCGAGATAGCGCGTGAATTGCAGTTCCTCGGCGAGTTGCATGACCTCCTCATCGACGGCCGAGAGACGCTTGGCGCCCGCGTGAATTTCGAGGCACTGGCGGGCGGTCAGCAGCGGCGGCAGGCTCTCCGGAGCGCAACCATAGCCGAGCTGTCGTTTGGCCGCGAAGGCTTGCTCGCGCAACGAATGTCCGGCGATGCGGATCTCACCGCCCGCCGGCGCAAGCCGGCCGACGACGCAGTCGAGCAAGGTCGTCTTGCCGCAACCGTTTGGGCCCAGCAGCACACACCATTCGCCGTTCGCAACGCTGAGCGCAATGTTCTCGAGAATCACGCGCCCGCCGTAGCCGGCCCGCAATGCCATGACCTCTAAACCATTCGCGCTCACGAGCCGCACCTGCTCGCGCGCTTTATCTGGGCCAGGCTGCCGCCGACCGCGACCGCGGCGGCAAGCACGAACAGCAGCAGGCCCCGCTCGACGGATGCCCGCGGTGTCAGACCGCTTACCCAGACCAGCCACGCCATGACCGCAGCGAGGAGCAGCAGTACGACCACGGGCCGCAGGAGCACCTGAGCCGCGATCGTGCCGGGTCGCAGAGGCAACGGTAGGAGCCAGCGCGTGGCGGCCGTGCTCACGGCAAGAATCGCAGCGACCAGGAGCGCGGTCGCCGCGACGCCGGCCACGATGCCGAACGCCAGCATGACCCCATCCGCTGTCGATCCCATCGGAACCAACAGCAGCAGCGGAATTGCCGCACGCGTGACCGCCTGCGGCCGGACACTGGCGAATAGTCGGCGCACCGGCCACAGTCCGAGCGCCGATAAGGACGGTTTAGAGGCCTTCGGCGTAAGACGCCGATGCGGTACGTAGCGCGATCCGGGCGGCAGATCCACGGCCTGCGCTTCCGGGATGAGATAGCCGACCACGGCTCCCACGACGATTCCGCCCAAGATCGAGATCGCCGGCCGCGGCGCGACCAGCGCGATCAAGGGCACCGAGACCAGCATCACCCAGGCCGGTGCGCAGGCGATCAGCAAGGATTCTGAGCGTGCGCGCGAAGCCCTTACAGGCAAGGCCGCGAGCCACGAACGCCTCGCGTCCGAGCGCTCGATCGCCCGGCTTCGCGCCACCAGCATCGCGGCGCTGCCGGTGGCGATCACGGCGATCAGCAGGCGATGGCGTTCGAGCCGGCCAAGCCACGCGGCCCCGATGTGCGATACCGCAAGCGCCGCGCAGCCAATCACCGCGAGTAGCGTGACTGCGGTCAGCACGCGCCCGCGTGCGGATGCGCGAACCCAGCGATTGCGCCAAACGAGCCGGCGTGCCCACAAGCGCGGGCTCAGCCGCAGCCCCGGGCGTAGGGAATTTTCTTGCATGGCTCAGCACCGATCCTGATGGCTCTATGGTCTACTGGGAATTCTACAGGAGCGAGATCCCCGAGATTCCCGTGCGGTATGCGACATCGATGTTCTGGCGGGCCGTGCAGGCTGCGATTCTGTGTCTCACCGTCGCGCCGCCGGCTGCCGCGGACGACATGAATGCCGCGGCCTTGATGCCCGCGATGATGATGCTCGGCATGGATGGCCCCTACCCCATGTCACGTGAGGCATCGGGCACCAGTTGGCAACCGGACTCGACGCCCATGGAAGGTTTGCACCGCATGGGCGATCCCTGGATGACGATGTGGCACGGCTTCGCCGATCTCATCTATGACGATCAGGGCGGCCCGCGCGGCGACACGAAGACATTCTCGAACAGCATGTTGATGTTCATGGCGCGTCGCGAACTCACCGACGCCGCCTTCGGCGTGCGCGTCATGGCGTCCGCCGACCCCTTGATGGGCAAGGATGGTTACCCGGAGCTGTTTCAAACCGGCGAGACGGCCGATGGCGTACACCCCTTGATCGACCGCCAGCATCCCCATAACTTGTTGATGGAAGCTGCGCTCACCTACAGCGTCAATATCGCCTCGAACCAGGCGGTCTTCGCCTACGGCGGCATCGCCGGTGAGCCCGCCCTCGGTCCACCCGCCTTCATGCATCGCTTCTCCGGCATGGACGATCCGGAAGCCCCGCTCACGCATCATTGGCTCGATTCGACGCACATCACCTATGGCGTGGTGACCGCGGGCTACGTCTGGGATCGTGTCAAACTGGAGGCGTCCAGCTTCAACGGACGCGAACCCGATCAGAATCGCTACGCTGTCGAATTACGGCGCTTCGACTCCTATTCGGCGCGTCTATCGTATAACCCGACGCGCGATCTCGCCTTGCAGGTCAGCACCGGCCGGCTCGCAAGCCCCGAACAACTCGAGCCCGACATCGCCGTGCATCGCACGACCGCGTCTGCGAGCTACAACCGCATGCTCGCGAGTGTGCACTGGCAGACGACCGCGGCTTTCGGGCGTAATTCGCCTGACATCGGGGCAGCCAGCGACGCGTGGCTGCTCGAGTCGGCGCTGATCTTGGCGGATACGCACACCGTGTTTGGGCGCGCCGAACGTGTCGCCAAGGACGAACTGTTCCTGCCGGGCCAGCCGCTCTATGGCCAGACATTCACGATCGACAGTGTGTCATTGGGCTACATCTATGACTTTGCACACCTCGGCCTGGTGCGAGTCGGTGTCGGCGGTCTGGTGAGCGCCTATCGCTACCCGAAAATCCTGGACTCGACCTACGGCAACGATCCCCTGTCCTATTTGCTTTTTCTGCGCGTCAAACTCTAGCGCTGAAATCTAGCCCCCGGAACCCCGGTCCTCTACAGACGAAGCGAACTGCTGCGCGACGCTCGGTGTAAAGAGGGTCCCGATGTTAGTGATCATCTTGGTGTTTCTGGGCGGTGTCTTGACGATCTTGAGTCCGTGCATCCTGCCGGTCTTGCCGTTCGTGTTTGCGCGCTCCGAGCAACGATTCCTCACCAGTGGACTGCCCCTATTGGTCGGCATGGCTGCCACTTTCGCCGGTATCGCGACGCTGGCTGCGGTGGGTGGTGCCTGGGCCGTACGCGTCAATCAATTCGGACGCGTCGCGGCCTTGCTGCTGCTGACCGCATTTGCGGCCACGCTGCTATCACGGCACCTGGCCGATTGGTTTGCGCGACCGTTCGTCGCTTTGGGTAACCGACTGATGCCCGCGAGTGCGGGCGCTGCTGACGGCGGCATGATCTCGTCCTTGTTGCTGGGAGTCGCTACCGGCCTGTTGTGGGCGCCTTGCGCGGGACCCATCTTGGGCCTGGTCTTGACCGGCGCCGCCCTGTCGGGACCAAACAGACACACGACCGCTCTGCTGTTTACCTACGCCGCAGGTGCGGCGACGTCTCTGGCCGTTGCGATTCTTGCCGGCGGCCGCGTGTTCGCAATGATGAAGCGCTCGCTGGGCGCCGGTGAATGGGTGCGCCGTGCACTCGGGCTCGCCGTGTTGATCGGCGTCGTCTTTATCGCGTTCGGCTGGGATAGGGCGGTGCTGACGCGCCTCTCGCTCGCGGGCACGAACCGCATCGAGCAATCCTTGATCGACAAGATTCAACCGAACACGGCGAACTCCGGCCAGAGCGGGACCACGCTCGGCAGCGACGCCGACCGCGGCAATGGGCGGCTTCCAGACCTGGGCCCGATGCCGTCACTCGGCGGTGCAACGGCTTGGCTCAATTCCCAGCCGCTGACGCCGCAGAGCTTGCGCGGCAAGGTCGTACTGATCGATTTCTGGACCTATTCCTGCATCAATTGTTTGCGGACACTACCATTCGTCAAGGCCTGGTACGCGAAATACAAGGACGATGGTCTCGTCGTCATCGGCGTGCATACGCCGGAGTTCGCCTTCGAGAAAAACATCGACAACGTCAGGCAGGCGGTTACCGAACTGGGAATTGCTTATCCCGTCGCGCTCGACGACGACTACACAATCTGGCGCGCATTCAATAATCAGTATTGGCCGGCGCACTATGTCATCGACTCGTCGGGCCACATTCGCGGCCAGCATTTCGGCGAGGGCGATTACGCCGGTAGCGAACAGATGATTCGGCAGTTATTGACCGAAGCCGGACATCGTGACTTGCCTCCCTCGGGCGTCCGGGTCGCGAGCGCCGGCGGCGTGGAGGCGGCATCGACCCCGAGCGCAGACCAATCTCCCGAGACTTACCTGGGGTATCGGCGCGCAGCGAACTTTGTTTCGGTTGGGGGCTTCGTCAAAGACCAAGCCCATGACTACCGGGAACCTTCCCGACTGCTGGTCAACGAATGGGCGCTGGCGGGCGCTTGGGCCGCAGGGTCGGAGAGCGCGGTACTCGTGCGGGCGCCGGGTCGAATCCTCTATCGCTTCCGGGCTCGCGATGTCCATCTCGTGCTGGGCATCGAGCATGGCGGCAAGCCGATTCGATTTCGTGTGCTCATCGATGGCGGCGCACCGGGTGACAACCATGGCAGCGACACGGACGCCGACGGCTGGGGTCTGGTGTCCGAACATCGCCTCTATCAATTGCTGCGCCTAAGCGAGGGCAGCGGCGAGCACGTGTTCAGCATCGAGTTCCTGGGCGCGGGCGTACAGGCCTACGCGTTTACCTTCGGCTAAACGCTGCACGGCATGACCGCTGCGATGGCGAGGGCCGCGCGTCGGACTTCATTCCCACATCGGCATGCTCAGCGTGCCTAAATCGCCAAGGCGTCGCTGACTCGTCACTTGGCTCATCGCGGTTCTCCGTGTTGCGGATGTTCATCTGACGTCACTTGACGGGGAAAGTAAATGCGAATTATTATCATTTACGTGAAGAACAGCGGGACGACCCCATGCAATTGATTGGAAAGAAGTTTCAGTTGGGCGCCTCGAGTTTGGCGGCTACCGCGCTGTTCTCGGCCGGGACGCGTTTGGGCGCGGCCGAGGCGCCGGCAGACGCTGCCGGGCCTCCCGGCAATGCGACTACGAACAGCGACTCGCTGGAGCCCATCGTCGTGACCGGCACCGCGATGCGAGCGGATCGCGACATTCCGCAATCCATCAGCACGATCGACAGCAAAGAACTGGCCGAACAGAACGTTACGCGTCTCGAGGACGCCCTGCGCAATGTCCCCGGCATTACCTTGAA
>Ga0116230_10005139_pt1 | contig 12839 bp, 10 predicted proteins | sample S1TSphfallax_3_FD_88678 | JGI IMG/M metagenome (GOLD analysis project Ga0116230, IMG submission 88678) | Host-associated microbial communities from peat moss isolated from Minnesota, USA - S1T2_Fd - Sphagnum fallax MG | ecosystem: Host-associated > Plants > Peat moss > Unclassified | place...
TCGACGCCGATCGCCTGGGATCTCGCATCGAGCGGCGCGTCTTCGGCACCAATCTCGAATGGTTCAACGATGCCGGCGGTTTGGCCCAGCCGCAGCTGCTACCCCGGCTGACGCAGCTGATTCAGGAATTGGGCACCACCGTGTTGCGATTTCCGGGCGGGACCCTCGCCGATTACTACGACTGGCGCGACGGGACGGGTCCGCGCGACGCACGTCCGCTGCGCCATCATCCGACCGATCCGGGCAGCTCCAAGAACCGCTTTGGTTCCCCCGAGCTGTTCGATCTGATGAAGGCCACCAATACCGAAGCGCTGTTGACCGTCAATGCGGGCACCGGCAGTGCGGAGGAAGCGGCGGGATGGGTGGCATATTGCAACGGCGCCGACGACCCCGGACGCCGAGCCGATGGATTCGCCCGGCCGATCGAGGTCAAGCTGTGGGAGATCGGCAACGAGTTGTACCTGCCGGGCAATCCGGGTGAGCTCAAGATCACCGTCACGCCGGAGGTTTACGCCGAGCGCTACCTGTCATTCGTCGCAGCGATGCGCGCGGTCGATCCCACCATCACCGCCATCGCCATCGGCGTGGCCATGGGCGCGCGTATCGGCCCCGACACCCAGTTCCCGGACTGGAGCGAAGTGCTGCTCAAGCGGGCGGCGGCGCAGCTCGACATGATCGCGGTCCATAATTCTTATTTTCCGGAGCTCTACAACGTCAAGACACCTCCGGTCGAGACCGTCTATCCCGCGCTCTGGGCCGCGCCCGATGCGGTCGAGAGCAGCTTGAATCGGCTGGCGGCGCTCATGTCCCGGTACGAGGGTGTGCGCCGCGAACCCATCGGTATCGCCGTCACCGAATGGGGCGCGTTGTTTTCGCTGCCGCAGCAGGACCCGTATTGGACCGATCACGTGAAGACCCTGGGCTCGGCGGTCTATACCGCGCGCACGTTGCAGGTGCTGTTGGCGCAGCCCCGGGTGCGGCTCGCCAATCATTTCAAATTCAGCGATCGCAGCTTCATGGGCATGGTGAACTACGAGGGCAGCCCGAAAGTCCCCTTTCATGCCTTCCGCTTGTTCGCGAAGCATACGGGCACGAACCTCGTGTCGGCGCAGTTCGACACCATGCCCGGTTATGATACCGAGGGGATCGGGAGAATCGCGGCGCGCCGCGACGTGCCGGATGTCACGGTGCTGGCGACCCGGGATGGCGATGCGGGCCGGCTCTACGTCAACCTCGTGAACCGCTCGCTGCGCCGCTCGCATCGGGTGAAACTCGACCTGCATGGGATCGCGCCGAAGCCGGACGGGACCTTGGTGACGTTGAGCGGGCCCCGTCCGACGGCGCACGACGGCCGGGATTGGCCGCCCGAATGGCCGTATTCCCCGGCTTATGAGCCGTACTCGGTCGGACCGGGCCCCGATCTGCACCGAAGCGCCTGGCGCACGAGCGAGCCCCTCGTGCTCGCGCCCTTTTCGGTCGCGACCTTCATGGTCGAGGACGCCCATTTCGCCGGCTGACGTTTCAGCCCTGTGTCGCCCATCAACTTTACGAGAGATCGAATGGACGTGAGCGTGAATCCGACGACTTTGAGCACCTCGATCGAGAGCGTCGCCGACCGGAAAACCGACGTCTCGCCGCGCGAGTCGTTGACCCGGATTTTCATCCGGCCGTGGCTGTTCGCCTTCTGTGTACTGCTGCCGCCGGTGATCGCCGTGGGCTTCGCGACGCTGGTGCCGACCACCTACAAGGCCTCGTGCAAGATCCTGATCCGCTACGGCGCCTCGGAGGCAGCCTTCCTGCGCGACCTCATTCCGGACAATCGCGCCGCGCTGTCAGGGTTGAGCAGCGCGGAGATCCTGCGCAGCATGCCCTCCGTGCTTGCCACCGTCGAGGCACAGAACATCACGGATGCCGACATCGTCAGCAGTCCGAAGGACATCGTCAGCGGCTTCATCACCGCGCATCTCTCCGGGTTGCTGCCGAAATCCAAGGATACCGACGGACCCACGCTCTCCATGCCGGGGGTCGACCCGGCGAAGCTGCGCGTGGCCGAGGCATTCAAGGCATCGCTCAGCGACTCGACCAGCGGCACGAGTTCAAAGGCCGTCGAGGTCCTGGACAAGGGCATGAGCGCCCTGCCCGCCTCCCAGCGCGGCGACGACCTCATCACCATGACGGTCCCCTCGTTCAACCGGCTCAAAGTCGCGGCCATGGCCAATGGCCTCGCGCACTCCTTCATCGCGGAATACGCGCGCCTGTCGGCCGAAGAGGCGCATCGCTCGGTCGAGTTTCTCGACAAACTGATCGCGGAGGCCGAGAACAATCCCCTCGGGCTGCGCCTGCCGGACAAGACTTCCGCCATGGGCGAACAGCCTAACGGCGACGTCTACCGCCGCAGTCCGCTGCTCGAGCATCTGGCCAATGATCTGGCGACGCGCGAATCGACCCTCGCGCAGCTGACCTCCATGTACGCGCCGACGTCCCCCCAGGTCTTGAGCGCGCGGGCGGCGGTCGACAAGCTGCGCGGATCGTTGGAGGTGGCCGAACGCGAGGAGGTGCAGAAACTGTCGCTGGAACAGCTGCGCCTGCGACGCTACCAGGCCGCCAACACGGAACAGCTTTTCAAAGACGGCCTGGTGCCGATCAGCATCGTCGAAGCGGCGGAAACCCCCAAGAAGGTGTCGCCCGTCGCCCGCTATGTCGTCGCGGGGGGAGTTGGTCTGGCGCTGGGATTGATGCTGGGCCTCTCCCTGATCGTCGTGCTGTCGGTCAGCGATCAGCGCCTGTACACCAGCTGGGACGTCGAGCGCACCGTCAAACTGCCGCTGCTCGCGACACTCCCCATCATGCGGCGATCGCAGTCGCGTGGCGACCTGTTCGACCGCTTCAACGATCCTGAATTCGAGGATTCGCTGATACAGCTGCTGAGCCGCCTGGACGTCGGCCGCGACCGTGAATCCGCGGTCGTGGTGGCGGTCGCGAGCGCCGCGAGCGCGGAGGGGAGGACTTTCGTCGTCACCGGCCTCGCCGCCCTGCTCGCCCGTGGCGGCAAGCGCAAGGTGCTGCTGATCGACGCGGACCTGCGCGCACGAGCGCTCAGCATCGCCACCGGCACCAACGACGCCGCCGGCTTCATCGATGCGATCCGCGATTCGACTCCGTTCAAGGGCGGCGCCCTGCAAACCGAGCTGCCGGGCGTGGCGGTTCTGCCGGCGGGTCATGCGGGTCGGCGCGCCGAACTGGGCTTCTACCGCGGCGCTTTCGAGGACGCGCTGAACGAGGTCCGGCACGCCTACGATTTCGTGCTCATCGATACGACCGCGGTGCTGGCGGGCAACGAATCGATGATGTGCGGCAGCGGCGTCGACGCGTTGATCTGGGTGACCAGCGCCGGCATGAGCCGCCGCCCGCTGGTGCGGGCGGCTCTTCACAAACTGGCCGACGTCGGCCTGCAGCCGCTCGGCGTCGTGCTGAACCGCCGGCGCCAATACCTGCCCTCGTTCGTCTGGCGCAATGTCTAGCGGGTTGATCCGCCGGCAGCCCGCCGGCCTGTCGGTCACGCGACGACTGCTCGAATGGATGCTCGCACTCGGGCTCGCCACGTTCACCGGCCTGGCGCTGGTGTTCATGAGCGGCATTGCCATGAAATACCAGATCGCCGCGGTGGGCGGCGCCCTGATCGGCGGCGCGGTCCTCATGCACCGCGACCGGCGCATTCTCCTGGTGATCTTATGGATATGCGTGATGCCGCTCGGCATGGAAAAGGTCTTCGACTCGGGCATGACCATCGGTCCGGAGTTCATGACCCAATACATCGTGTTCAACGCGGCGGACGTGCTGCTTTTCTTGCTGGTCGGGGTGCTGCTTATCGAGTGGCTGCAATCGGGCGAATGCCCGCTGGTATGGTCGTCGTTGGCGAGCGCCTGGGCAGCCATCACTGCCTGGTCCTTCGTCACCTACGCCATCCACGCGTTCGTGCTGCGCGACGGACTCACCCATGTCGCACCCTTGAGCATCCTGACGGGCGTTCGGACACTGCTGTTTTTCGTCGTGCTGGAATCCTCCGTGCGCGATCGCGGCGAACTCATCACGGTGCTGATGGCGCTCGCCGTCACGCTCCTGCTGCAATCGATGGTCGTCATGGCATCCTATGCCACCGGCGAGACGTATAATGTGGGACGCCTGCTGGGCCAGCCGCAGATCAAGCTGAACACCTTCGGCGGCGAGGGTGCCACCGTGACGCGCGCGACCGGCACCGTCGGCTACATCAACCAACAGGCCGCCTATCATGCCTTCTGCACCATGCCGTTGGCCGCTCTCCTGGCACTGCGCAATGCCGCGGTTCGCAACGCGACGCTGGTCGTGATGTGCGTGAGTTACCTGGCGATCATCCTGACATTCTCGCGCGGTTCGTGGCTGGCATCGACCCTCGCACTGCTGCAATCGCTGTTCGTATTTGCCTACCGGCGTGAGATCACTCCGGCCGCCTGGTTGAAGGGCGGCGTGCTGGCCGTGGTCGCCTGTGCGGTCCTGGGCGCGCTCTCATTCCCGATCATGGAGCGGTTGAGCAAGGGGGGCGACGACGGCGCCACCGGTTCGCGTCTGCGCATGATCGCGCTGGCCATGGATCTGTTCGAGGCACACCCGCTGCTCGGCGTCGGGCCTGGCGAATATACGGAGGCCGGTTACCAACTCGAGCCCGTCGAATATCGGAGCGCCGATTGGGTTCCACCCGGCGGCGTGCCCACCGTGCCGGGCGTGGGTCGCCTGGAGATTGCCCAGGCGGTGGCCAGCAACGGCCAGCGCGTGACGGTGCCGCTATCGGTGCACAACCGCTACCTGCTGTCGTTGAGCGAACTCGGCGTACCCGGTCTGGCGTTATGGCTCGTGCTATTCTGGGTCATGGTGCGGTATCCGTGGCGCTGCAGTCGCTCACCGGATCCCTTCTATCGATTCTTCGGCATCGCGGGCGCGGGTGTCACCACGGGGCTCCTGGTGTACTTGAATTCTGACCTGTTTGCGGACGACAAGTCGTTTCAGATCATGTTTCTGATCCCGGTTCTCCTGGGCGTCGCGGATCGGCACGTGCGAGACGCCGCGCGCGCGGCGGCGCTGCGAGGATCGACTCATCGCACCGCCTGAGACGACCCTCGCCCTGCCTCAGACCACCGAATCGGTCGGCAGGGGCGCGGTCTCGATCGGCGGCGGCCGGCTGATCGGCATGGTCATCGCCTTCGTGCTGATGATGATGCTGTCACGGCGCAGCGAACAGGACGTCGGTGTATTTCGCACGCTGGCGACCTTCCTGATAATCGCCGAGTCGCTGCCGCTGCTCGGCATGCATCGCTGGCTGGCCACCCAGATGGGCACCGACGCGCAGCATCGCGGACTGCATTTCGCCAGCTCCTCGGTCTGGGCGGCCGCCACCGCCGTGTTGCTCGCGCTCGCGTATGTGGGCATCTCATTGAGCGGATGGTATGACGCGCACGTGTCGCGCGGCCTGCTCTGGATTGCATTCGCGACGGTTCCCTCGGGCAGCAATCTCGTGGTGCAATCCGCGCTGATCGGCATCGGCCGCAGTACGCGGGTGGGACTGCTCAACCTGGCCGAGAACGTGGTGCGCTCCGCCATCGGTGTCGTGCTGGTCGCGGCGGGATTTCACGTCCTGGCGGTGATCGCCGTGTTTTCCGTGGTGCGCTGGTGCTCGGGAATCGTCGGGTTTCGAATGGCATGCGCGGATATCGGAACCCTGGATTGGCGCCGGCCGTTTGCGGAGTTGTTCGCGCTGCGCACCGTGGTGCCGCGTTTCGCCGGAGTGATGGTGTGCGCGCTCGCCTTGAGAAATGCGGCGCTCATCATCCTGCCGTCGCTGTCGAACACGACCGAGGCGGGCCTGTTCGCGGTCAGCTACCAGCTCGCCGACCTGGCCATGCTGGCGCCAACCGTGCTGGCGCTGAGCTCGACGTTCGTCATGTCGCGCGATGCCTCCTACTCGAAGCCGCACCTCAGGCGGACCATGGTTGCGATGGTCGCCGTGTTGTCGGTGCTTCTGTTTCCGATCACGGCTCTGGCGGTCGCGCTGGCGGCACCGACCCTCGAGCTGCTGTTCGGGCCGCGCGTGCTCGCGGCCACGCCGACGCTGCAGCTGATGATGCTGGCGACGCCATTGATGGCGGTCGACCAGGTGTTGTCACAGGGCATGGTCTCGACCCAGCGCTACAGCGAGGACCTGATTGCCATTTCGCTGGGCGCCGCGGCGGCGGTGATTCTGACGGTATTCCTCGGCAGACACTGGGGAGCGCCGGGCGCGGCGGCGGCGTTCCTGGCATCCATGGGTTTCAGCATGCTGGTGCGCGTCTGGCTGATGCGCGACCTTCGCATCACGCGCGTCTTCCTGCACGCCGCATGGCGCGCCGGCACCGCCGCCCTCGCAAGCGGTCTGCTCACCGCCTGGGCCGCAGGCATGACGCCGGCGCCGCTCGACCGGCGCTGGCTGCTGTTGTGGGCGATTCCAGGTTTCCTCGCCTATTTGATCTTGTTGGTGGTACTGGGCGGCGTGAAGACCCGATCACGGCATCGCATGGTGAAATTTGTGAGTCACCGAGAGGCCTGAGTTTCTATAATCACGGAGGATGCACGGGATGCAAGACAGCGAAAAAATGATACCGACACCGGCGATGGCGGGACTCGGCCCCGAGCCGGTGATGACCTTGCGCGAAGCCTTGCGTTTGTTTCGCGCCGACATGGTGCGACGTTTCCAGTTGCGGGAACTGCCCATGACCGCCTGGAATATGTCAAAAGCATTCATGAAGCCGGGCGTCATGGGGGTATTCCTGCTGCGGGTGGGCAACTGGCTGCATGCGAAGAATCGCCGGATCGCGGCCCGCCTGGTGGAGCGTTTGATTTTCCTGGTCACCCGCAGCGAACTGCAGCCGGGGTCCCGCATCGGCCCCGGTCTGGTGCTGGCCGACGAGGGAACGGTGGGCATCACCGCGCGCGCGCGCATCGGTGCGAACTGCACCATATTTGGTCTCGCGACCATCATTCCCCAGGAAGGCGGCACGGTCGACACGGTACTCGGCGACAACTGTGTGCTGGGGCGCCGCGTTCGGGTCTACGGCGCCATTGCGCTCGGCGATGGAACGCAGATCAAGGACAACAGCGTCGTGCTCACGTCATTCAAGCGGCCCGGCATGATCGTGTCCGGCATCCCGGCGCGGCGTCGCGGCCAGCTGCCGCTCGATCTCGTCATGTCCTGGAATCCGCTGCAGGGACGTCCGCTGCGTGACGGCGGTTCGGCCACGCCATGAGGCAAAGCTACCGGGAAACGCGACACCTCATCCGCGCCGACATTGCCTGGCGCTGTCTCTTCGAACGGAAGCGGGTCACGCGACTCACCGCGCTTCGGCTCATGTTCCATCCGGGCGTCGCCACCGTCGTTCTGTTTCGCTGGCAACGCTTCTTCGATGATCATCATTTGCGGGTGCTCGGTTCCGTCTGCCGTTGGCTGAATCTGGTGATGTTCACGTCGGCCTATTCCTCCCGGGCGCAGATTGCCGGCGGCTTCCTGGTCGTGCATGCGGTGGCGAACTATGTCGACGACGGCGTCGTCATCGGCCCGCGCTGCGTGTTTTTCTCGCAGAATTCGCTGTCGCGTTCGCCGTTCATCGAACCTTCACCCGGCGCCCCGGGCGATGCGGTTGCCGCGGGCGGCGGCGTTCCGCTCGTCGAGAACGACGTCGTTTTTGGCATGGGGGCCTGCGCGCACGGCAACATCCGCATTTCCGCACTCTGCAACATCGGGATGAACACCTTGGTGGATTTCAGCACCGCGCCGTGCAGCAACCTCCTGGGCGTCCCGGCACGGGTGACCACCCAGAAATCCGCCGCACCGGAATGACGTCAGTCGAAGGCGCAGCGCCCCGGATGTCGATCGTCATCGTCAATTACCGGACTCCAGAAATCACCTGCGACTGCCTCGCCGCCGTCAAGCGACACGTGGCCCCCGGCACCCATCAATTGATCGTCGTCGACAATGCCTCCGGCGACGACAGCATCGCGCGCATCGGCGCGGCGCACCCGGACATCGATCTGATCGGCGCGCAGGCGAACCAAGGTTTCGGCGCCGGCAACAACCTGGGCGTGGCGGCCGCTGTTGCGCCCTACCTCATCCTGTTGAACAGCGACGCCCTGTTACGGTCCGACGCGCCGAATCGCATGGTCGATTTCCTGGAGGCGAACCCGGACATCTCGTGCCTGGGACCGCGCATCGACCTGCCCGATGGAACCCGGCAGCCGAAGGTCTGCGGGCATCGCCCCTCGCCCTGGCGTGCCATCATGCAGAGCGTCGGGCTGTCGCGGCTCTCGCGTTGGTGGCGCGGCTTCGACGGCATCGACTCCGAAGGAATCTCGCAGCGGGTCACGCGCGTCGGCTGGATCTCGGGCGTGTGCATGGCCATGCGCACCGCAGACTACCGCGCCATCGGCGGCTTCGACGCCGGTTTTTTCATGTATTGCGAGGACATCGACCTTTGCATTCGCCTGCAGCGGCAATTCGGTGCGGTCGTGCACGTCGATGATTGGCCGGTCACGCACTTGGGCGGTGCGAGTTCGCCCACCATCGACAAGCGGGTGCGCAACGCGGTCATGCAACAGCGCAACCTGCTGACCATCATCGGCAAGGAGTACGGGGGCGGCGGCAGCGCGGCCACTCGTCTCGGCATGTTGCCGGGCCTGTGCCTGCGGCTTGGGTTCGGGGTGGCGCACTTCGGCCGCGATGAGAATTACCTGCTCCACTCCTCTTGGGCCCGCCTGCTCGACTCGCTCGGACTATGGCGCGGGCGCGAGGACTGACCCTGCGCATCGGCATCGACGCGCACATCGTCGGGGCGGGCAAGGGGGGCGTGGAGCGCTTCCTGCGCGAAGTTTGTGCGCTGCTGCCGGTGCTCGGACCCGGACATCGTTACATCGTGTTCTGCAGCGCCGCGGCGCTCGCAGCGGGTGAGTTCGGTATCACTCTCCCGCATGTCGAACTGGTTGCGTTGCCGTTTTCCAATCCGCTCATCGAGCGGGCCCTCGTGCTGCCGTGGCTGGCGCGCCGGCATCGGTTGGACGTGCTGCTGGTACAGCGCCTCGCGCCATGGGCGATGGGCGGCTGCCGCGTCGTGCTCACGGTGCACGACATCACGCCGATCAAATTTCCGCGGCAGTATCGCGGCCTGACCAATGCCCTGGTGCGCCTGCTCACCGCGTCGAGCGTCCGGCGCAGCGCGCACGTGCTCACGCCCTGCCTCTCCATCGCCCGAGAGGTGGCGGCGCACTGCGGCGAAGCGCCGGGCAAGTTCAGCGCCTATTTCAACGGCGTCGATGCGGCCCTCTTCAGGCCCCTTCGCGACCGCGCCGAGGGCGTCGCGATCATTGAGCGGCTCGGGCTTCGAACGCCCTACGTGCTCACGTCCGGTGCCCTGGAGCCCCGCAAGAACATCGAGACCATGATCCGCATGTTGCCGCGAATTCCCATGGCACTGTGCGCCGAACTCGTCGTCGCCGGGGGGTCCCGGGATCCAGGCTACGCGGCGGAGCTCTCGGCGCTCGCCGCCATGCCGGCCCACGCGGGCCGGGTACGGTTCCTGGGCTACGTGTCCGATCGCGACCTCGCCGACCTGTACCGGGCGGCCGCGGCGTTCCTCAGCGCGTCACGCGACGAAGGCTTCAACATGCCGGTCCTCGAGGCCATGGCAAGCGGCATACCGACCGTATGCTCCGACATCGACGTGCATCGCGAGTTGTTCGCCGGGGTGTCCGCGTTCTTTCCGGCCGATGATCCCGGGGCGCTGGCAGAGGCGGTGTCGGGCGTTCTGTCGGACATCGCGTCGACTCGCGAGGCGGCCTTGAAGGGTCTCGCGCGGGCGCGCCAGTTGAACTGGACCGCCGCCGTGGGGCGCGTGGGGATGAGCCTGTGGAGCAACCCGGGCCAAGGCGTGGCCGGGGAGAATTGAGGTCCGACTCGCCGCGCCCGAATCAGCTCACGCGGCGCGTGAAGAAGCCGCGCACGAAATCGCGGCTGTCGCGCAGCATGTCGCTGAACACCCAGTAGCCGTGCCGGTACGGATGGTCGACGCCGATCGGGGTGCTGCGCGACACCGCGGGTCGCAGAGTTCCGAAGAGCACGTCCCACAGGGGAATCAGTCCAAAGTTACCGCCGCTGTGCGCCTCGTCGGCAACGTGGTGGGCCCGGTGATGACCCGGAGACAGGACCAGGTAGCGACCCACCCATCCGAAATCCGTATCGATGCGCGAGTGAATGGTGAAGCGTAAGGCCGAGAGCACGGCGGCATAGGCGAGATAGACGACGCTCGACACCTGGAACAGTCCGACCAGGAACACCGAAAAGAAGATCGTGGAGAAATCCCCCGGATGAATGCGGTCCGCAGTGATCAGGGAGAACTCCTGCGCAGAATGATGGAAGCGGTGGATCGGCCACAAGAGCCGCGTGTGCTGCAGCCGGTGTCCCCAATAATCGCAGAAGGTATGCACGGTCATGTAGCCCAGCAGCGCCAGCGGCAGCGGCAGCCATAGCAGCGACAGATCGATCCCCGCCACGTCGTGCAGCCACAGGCGCACCGAGTTACCGGCAATCTCGCTGAAGCCGAGCGTCAGCACCAGCTGCATGAAATTGTAGACCGGCGTGATCCGCACCAGCAGGAACAGGACGATGTCGGAGCGCATCGTAATGTCGTGCGGCCGCAGAAGGTCCCGCAACGACGAATGCTCCCACCCCACGCAAACCGATTCGATCATGAACATCGTGGGCAGAATGAGTGCGGGAACCGCAAGATTGCGCGCCACCAGCGCGCCGAAATCGTGCACGTGTTTGAAGTGCCCGAAAAGATGCAGCGTGACGTCGCGCGGCAGCAACAGGCCGAGCGACAACAGGGAGATCGCGGCGCCGATGAGGTAGGCGAGCTGCACGCGAACGGCCGGTTGTCCCCAGCCTCGTTTCACCGAGGCAGCCTTGCCGACATCCGGTTCGTCACGCACCGCGCCCGTCATCGGCCGTTCAAACGATTCCAACGCGCCATCCGTGCTCATTCCGCTCTGCCCCGTGCTCTTCCCGGATGGTAGCACAGCCGGAAGACGCTAAGACCCAACCAATATCTCGTTGTCGGGCGACCCCCGATTTTTCTGCCGCTCGATCCGTTCGAAGATCTCCAGGCGATGCACGGCGATGTCGAGCGGCGCCTTGATGCCGATGCGGACCTGGTCCCCTTTGATGTCCAGCACGGTGACGAGGACCTCCTCGCCGATCATCAGCTTCTCGCCCAGGCGTCTGGTCAGGATCAACATGAAAAACTCCGTTTTTTCGTTCAAAGAGCGGTCGCGCATCGACGCGCGACCGCTCCTGCAACCTCACGCCGCCTTGCGCTTGAAGCGACGCCCGCGCAGCGTCGCGAGACCACCACCCAACAGGGTGAGGCCCGCCATCGCCGACGACGGGTCGATCTCGGGAGCGGCGACCGGAGACACGGTGGCCTCCAGGATGACGGTTCCGCCCACGACCGGAGTGTTGTTCGAGAAATCGTACTGGAAGGTGTACGTACCGGCACTCAGAGTGAACTGGTTGAACTTCAGATTGCCGCTGCCGTCGGTCAACGCGAACGTATCCAGCAAGGTGCCGCCTTGGCTCAGGAAGCCGATGCCCTCGACCTGCGAGTCCGACGGCAGTGCACCCTCGATGAATACGCTCGACGCGTTCGTGAGAGTGAACGAGCTGGTCGTCTGCAAATAAGTGGGCACGTCGAGGCTCGTGTCGATGAGCGTCTGCGTCTGGGCCTGTGCGCCGCCGGCAAGACACATCGCCCCGGCTAGAATCAATCCATATGTTCTCATGAACCTCAAACTCCTTAAGATCAGTTGAAAATTCCGCGTTCCTTCGAGCCCGCACCCGATCCCTCAAATTTGGAATCATCGGTGCGCCTCGACGACTGCCGACGCATAATAGCGACGGGTTTTGCGGCATGCGCTGACGTGGTTGACAAACGCAAAACAATATGACAACTGGGCGGGAAACACATGAATCACAGTGAACTTATTGCCATCGATGTGCATACGCATGCGGAGGTGTCGTGCCGCCAGCCCACCGATGAGGTGTGGCAGCAATACGAGGATGCGGCCTCGAGCTACTTCAAGGCCGCCAAGCGCCCCACCATCGCCGAGACCATCGACTACTACCGCGCGCGGCGCATCGGCCTCGTGATGTTCACCGTCGACAGCGAGCATGAAGTGGGTGCGAAACGCATTGCCAACGAAGAGGTCTGCGAAGCGGCACTCGCGAACAGCGACATCATGATGGCATTCGCCAGCATCGATCCCCACAAGGGGAAGATGGGAGTGCGCGAAGCCCGGCGCCTCATCAAGGACGGAGTCGTCAAGGGCTTCAAGTTTCATCCCACGCTGCAGGGCTTCTTCCCCAACGATCGCGTCGCCTATGGGCTTTACGAAGTGATTGCCGAACACAAGCTGCCCGCCATTTTCCATAGCGGCCATTCGGGCATCGGCACGGGCATGCCGGGCGGCGGCGGTTTGCGCCTCAAGTACTCGAATCCCATCCACGTCGACGATGTGGCGGCCGACTTCCCCGACATGAAGATCATCATCGCCCATCCGTCCTGGCCGTGGCAGGACGAAGCGCTGTCGGTCTGCCTGCACAAGCCGAATGTCTACATCGACCTTTCAGGCTGGTCGCCCAAGTACTTTCCACCACAATTGGTGCAGTATGCGAACTCGCAGCTGAAACGAAAAATGCTGTTCGGTTCGGATTATCCGCTCATCACGCCCGA
>Ga0116230_10005140_pt1 | contig 12834 bp, 9 predicted proteins | sample S1TSphfallax_3_FD_88678 | JGI IMG/M metagenome (GOLD analysis project Ga0116230, IMG submission 88678) | Host-associated microbial communities from peat moss isolated from Minnesota, USA - S1T2_Fd - Sphagnum fallax MG | ecosystem: Host-associated > Plants > Peat moss > Unclassified | place: USA...
GCGGCCGGCCCCGCGCTGGCGCGACAGGATCCGCCGCCGCCGCCCTCCGGCATCGTGGTGCATCTGTTCGGTCCTGGATCGCTGACGTCCAATATTCTGCCCGGCCCGGTCCTGGCGCCGGCGGGCGGCGCGAAGGCGGGGGGCGAGACATTACCTGGAAACACGCCGGTTGCCGGGGCACCGGCGGTTGCGGCGCAGCCGGGCGCGACGGGCCAATATGTCGAGCCGAGCCTGCACGATGTTCTGCACCAGATGTTCGTCACCGGCGATCCGGACCAGCAGCCTGGCGAGTCGATTTCGACGGGCCGCACGGTGGACCGGCTGAGCCGGTAGCGCGCGAACTCGCGCAGACCCTGCGCGCGCCTTCGACCGCGCATCGTCTTCATCCGGTCAGCGGGTGCCGTCACCTTGACGCCTCCTTGGTATGTACCGCGGATCCGTAACGCGTTACGGCGTAGCGCACCATGTTCCGTGCGGCCGGCTGAGCCGGTACGAGGTCAATCCTGGGCGCGCAGGGCCGCCGCGCGCTGTTCCAGTTTTTCCGCCTTCCGGTCCATGCGCCAGGCGGCGATGTCGTTCATGGTGACATAGCCGCGATGGGAGACGTCAATTTCCGAGAAATGGTCGACGATCGGCTTCAAGCCGGCGGCCTGCGCCTGGGCGAGCGTCAGATGGCCGTCATGCGTGGTGTTGGCGGCGGCGAATTTCGCTTGCAGCATTTTCATCATGCCGCCGTGGCGCCAGTGGCCGCCCCAATGGCCGTCGCCGGCCGGGCCGGGCGGCGTGGCGCCGGGCGCGGTGGCGGCTGGGGGCGTTGCCGGGGTAGCCGCGGTCTGCGCCGTCGCGAAGGCGGGCAGCATCGGCATGGCGAGCATGGCGAGAACAAAACGGCGCATCGGGGTCTCCTGTCATCTGGAACGCCAGATGCGCCGCGTTTGTAACTCCAATGTATCAGCAGCGTAAAATGTTGTCTTCGCCGGCGGCTGCTTCCGCCGGCAGAATTTACCGAGAATAATATTCCACGACCAGGTTCGGGTCCATTTGCACCGGAAACGGCACATCGGCCAGTTTCGGCGCCCGCAGAAACCGGCCCTTCATCGCCCGGTGGTCGACTTCCATGTATTCCGGCACGTCGCGCTCGGCGCTCTGCGCGGCATCCAGCACCACCGCGATCTGTTTGGATTTCTCCCGGACCTCGATCACGTCATTATCCTTCACCAGATAAGACGGGATGTTGACCTTCTGGCCATTGACGGTGACGTGGCCGTGGCTGACGAACTGACGGGCCGCGAACGGGGTGACGGCGAATTTCAACCGGTACACCACGGCGTCCAGCCGGCGTTCCAGGATCTCGATCAGATTCTCGGACGTGTCGCCTTTGCGGCGGACCGCTTCCTCATAGTATTTGTAGAAGGATTTTTCCGAAATATTGCCGTAATAGCCCTTCAGCTTCTGCTTCGCCATCAGCTGGGTGCCGTAGTCGGAGGGCTTCTTGCGGCGCTGGCCGTGCTGGCCGGGGCCATATTCCCGCTTGTTCACGGGCGATTTGGCGCGGCCCCAGAGATTGACGCCGAGGCGGCGGTTGATCTTGTACTTACTTTCAGTGCGCTTGGTCACGGCGCTGGCCTTTCTTTTTTGAATAACGCCAGTAGTCTCTTCCCGACAGCGAAAAGAGCGGGCGCAGACCACCACGGCCTGTCCACGTTCCCGGCAACGGGAGGCTGTCTAGGCGGGCGGCGGCTTCAAGTCAATTTCATGAAAGGATGGCGGTCATGCTGAACGGTGCGGCGGTGATTGCTTTGGTGGCGACCACGAACCCTGACGCGGCGCGGCGGTTTTATGAAGACGTGCTGGGGCTGGCATTCGTGGAGGACAGTGCCTTCGCGCTGGTGTTCGCCGCCGGCGCGACCATGCTGCGCATCCAGAAGGTGGAGGATTTCACGCCCCACCCGTTCACGGCTTTGGGCTGGGGCGTGCCGGACATCGCCGAGACGGCGAGCGCACTGACGGCGCGAGGCGTGACCCTGGAACGGTTCGGGTTCCCGCAACAGGACGATGCTGGGATCTGGACCGCGCCGAATGGAGACAAGGTCGCATGGTTCAAGGACCCCGACGGCAACACGCTGTCACTGACACAATTCGGGTAAAGTTCCCGGCGGGCGCCAGGTGCGGATGACGGCGGCCAGCGACAGGGTGACGTGATCGGCCGGGCGTGGCAGCAGAATCTGCGCGCGCGGGCCCATCCAGTTGCCGTCATCGGCGGCGGCGCGAGGCAGCCACCCCTCCCCCAGCCGTGGCGTGACTTTCCCGGCAACGGCGCTTTCCAGGCAGAGCGCCAGGTCGCGGCGGTCGTCCGAATCCGGGTCAGTGTCGGCGGGCGCGGCGCAGCGGGACAGCAGGGTCAACCGGGTGGCGCCGGGCGGCAGCGGCAGACGCGCCAGCCGGCGCCGGCCGCGCCGGATGATGTCGGGCAGAATGGTGCGATCCTCGGCGACGACGCGCAGGAACGGCTGGTACGTCAGCGAAAAGCCGGCGGCCAGCGCAATGCCATGCAAACGGCGGCGGATCGTTGCCAGCTTCGCGCCGCCGGTGATGCGCGGCGCGCAAGGCGTGCGGGCTGGCGTGCGGCGGCCGGCTTCCTCGTACAGCGCGCCGCGATTGCCGGTGTCCAGATAGGTTTCGCAAGGCAGCCCTTCGGCGAACACGACGTCATGGCGGTCGAGCTCGACATGGTAGTAGGTGACCGCCGGACCTTGCTCCCGCAGAATGGTGGCGCCGTTGACCAGATGGGTGGCGGGCACCAGCGCGCCGTCAATGAACACCGCGTGCAAGGGCGAAAGGCGCAGCGGCCGCAGCGGCAGATTTTTGCCGAACGCGCCGGGCATGATCAGCACCGGCCAGGCGGCGCGGACCGCGCCTTCGGAAAAATCCAGCGTGCGGCGGCCGATCCAACGGATCGGACGCCGGTCACCGGCGGTGGTGACCAGGCCATCAGCCGGCCGCAGCGTTTCCACCGGGCGGTAACCGTTCGGCGTCAGCAGGCGGGTGCCGCGGGCGAAGCACGGCATTTCGCCGCCGACCGTGATCAGCGCGCCGCCATCGCCATCCGAGACAATTTTCACCGCCGGCGCGCCCGCTACGGTCGCGAGATCGAACCCGCCAAGCGCGGCGCTGCCGGTGCCAACGGTAATGCTGCCGCCCGCGTCGCTCACCAGGCTTGGCGCGACGCCGACCAGGTCGATCACGTCATGCGCGGCGAGGCCAGCGACGGATGCGGAGAACAGAGCGACATCATTGACGATCAGCTCGGCATGGGTGCCGGTGAAAACCAGCGCGCCGTCCAGCGCGCGGGCGGCGTCCAGCGTCGCCGCGCCGGCGATCTCGACCAGACCGGTATTCGCGACATCGGTGCCCAACAGCAGATCTCCGCCGGTCGCCTCGATCGTGCCGGCATTGGCAATCTCGCCGGCGGGGGCGAGCACGCCGTTGCCGGCAAGCGTCGCGCCGGCGCCGACGGTGAGGCCGGCCGCCATGATGGTCCCGCCGGCGAGGCTGACCAGCCCGCCCGTGGGGTCGAACAGAGCCAGGGATAGCGTGCCCCGGTCGGCCAGCGTGCCGCCGGTCATTGCCAAGGCGGCGGCGGACAGCGCCGCGTCCGGGCCGATCAGCAATGTCCCGGCGGTGATGCCGAGATTGCCGGTATCCGTGAATGTGGCATCGCCGCCAAGGGTGAAATGACCGGCGAGAGCGAGCGCGCTGGCGCTGACCGCGACGTTCCCGGTGAAATCCGCGATGCCGTCATCTTGCACCGTGCCAAGTGCCGCCACGGCGGTCCCGAACGCGGTCAGAGCGCCGTCCACGCCAAGCTCGGTCGCGGCCGCGCCGAGATTGCCGGCCAGCGCCAGGGAGGCGGTGGCGCCGGTGCCGATCACCAGATCGCCGCCGATGCCGAGCGTGCCGAAAATTTCAGCGCCGCTGCCGGCGGCCGCGGCGAGGCCGCCGATCGTGACATTCGCGCTCGCGCCGTTCGCGCCGACGGTGAAATTGTCCGTGATCACCGCCAGCGTGCCCGCCCCGCCGGCATCGCCGATCGTCACATCGGCTTCGGTCCGCACATCGGCACCCGTGTCGAATACCGCCGCCGCCTTGTGATCCACCAGCAAGGCGGTGCCGGAGACGCCGTTCAGGATCAGGGCGTCCGCAAAATCATTGGTCGCGGCGATGTAAAGTTCGCCCCAGGCCGCGGCGGCCGTATAGGGCGCCGGCACGGGTGCCGTGAAACTGGCGGTTTGCGCCGCCGAACCGCTGCCGGAAGCCGCCCCGGCGGAAACCGGGCTGATATGCGCGGTGGCGGCGAGGCCCGCCAGCACGCCGGTAGCGCTGGAAATCGTCAACGTGTCGACCGCGCCATTGCCGGTATAGACCAGCCCGGCCAGGTCCTCGTTCAAGGCGGTGACATTCGGCGCGGTGAGGGTGAGCGTGGCGCCGGGCGGGAGGGTGCCGTCCGTCAGCACGCCTTCCTCGACCGAAAGCGTCACCGTCAGGCTGAAACTGGTGCTGGCGGAGAGCAGCAGGGCGAAACCCTGCAAGGGTTGCGGTACGTTGGCGGTCGCCTCGATATTGGCGAGCGCAATGGTGGTGCCGCCGAGATCGACCTGCGGCGTGGCAAGGCGCAGCCCGACTTCCGTGTCACCCTCGTCATCCTGGCTGAAATAGAGCGCATCACCGGCCGGCGTGTCGGCGTTGATCTGATATTCGACGGTCACGCCACTGCTGTTCTGACCGGCGATATCGAACGACTCCGATGTGATGTTGAGCAGGCTGATCTCCGACAGGCCGGGAAAGATCAGCCGGTCACCAGGCTCGAAGCCGGTGATGGTGCCAGCGAACACCTGCGGGCCGTTGATCACGAACACGCCGCCGGTCTGGTCCAGCGCGTCCGCGTAGCCGCCTTCGATGGGTGTGATGCCCATGGTGCCGGTGAAGGCGAGGGTCACCGAACTGTCGATGGTCAGCGGCGTGGGGTCGAACACGCCATAAAGCGGTGACACCGGACCCAGGACCATCACGCCGCCGGGCGCCACCTCCAGCGCGGCGCCGCCGCCGATGCTGGCGGCGGCGATGACCAGGGTTTCGCCGCCTTGCACCGCGATGGTGCCAGGGCCCTGGATCAGGCCGGCCTCGGAAAAATTGCCGGCGGCCAGGATGCCGCCGCCGGTCAGCAGCGCGCCCTGCTGCAACGAGACCGCGAGCTCATTCACCTCCTGATTGGCGCCGCCGGCGACGAGTGTCCCGGCGAAGTCAACGACCGCGGCGGTGCCGAGCGTGGCGGCGCCCGCGAAGCTGGCGGAATCCGCGATGATGAGGGTGCCGGATTCCGCGAGATCGACGGCGGACAGCGTGCCGAAATCCAGGCTGGTGCCGCCGAGCGACATGTTGTTATAGGGCAGGTTTAAAGCGGCGCCGGGCGCGATGAGGACGGCCCCGGCGCCCTCGATGCCGCCGAGATCGCCGGTGGCGGTGGTGACGGTGAGGGTGGCGCCGGCCGCGTAAGAGGTTTCGCCCAGGATCGCGGCCAGATCGCCCGCGGCAAAACTGCCGGTGGCGCCGGCGGTGCCGGTGATGTCCAGCACGATATTGCCGGAGGTGGCGGTGGCGGGCAGCGGGCCGCCGAGATAATCCAGCGCGTAAGCGAGACCCGAAAGCGCCGTGGGACCGGCGAATTCCAGCCCGGCCAGCAGCGCGTTCACCGCGGCGAGGCGGCCCGAGAGAAATTCCAGGACAATGGTGCCGGTGCCGAGGCCGGTCGCGCTGATGCCGTCCGTCGTGGAGAAACCAGGCAGGAACAGCAGGCCGGAGGCGGCGGCCAGGGTGAGCGCGCAGGTCTCCTGCGCGGCGATCCCCGGTCCGAGCGCCGCCAATTGCGGATCGCCGATCGCCAGGCCGGTCAGCGGGTCGAGGGCATTGGGCTTCAGCGTCACGCTGCTGGGGGGGGCAGCGAAGGCCGGACCGGTATCGGACGCCACCACGACGTGAATATCCGTCCGCGCCGGCAATTCCGCCGGATCGGACGCGGTGATCAGGATCGTATCCGAGGTCGAGGTCGCCGCTTCGAAGATGCCCAGCGTGGCGAGGGCGGCGTTGACCTGCGCCATGTCCCCGGTGATCGACAGCGTATTGCCGTCCGCGCTGATGATCGCCCCGCCACTCCCGGCGGCGGAGAGCGTGGTGCTGGCGTTATGGGCGATCAGTTTGACGGTGATCGTCCCCGCGCCGTCCGGGTCGGTCACCACGAGCGCTGGCGGCACCTGGCCCAGCGAATCGACCGCGCCGTCCCCGGCGAGGGCGGTGATGGTAGCTGGAGCCGCGATATCGAGCCGAACAACCATAAGTAGTGATTAACACGGTTCGTTTGTGTTCACAATGCGTTTATATTTGAACGCCATCATTCACCATCGGTTGAATTAGATTAGGATTTTGTTACGATCCAGATTCTGGTTAATATCCTCTCGCAAAAGTTACGCGCTGCCGGCATTGTTCATGCAATCGTCAGTTGCTCCACAGGTTCCGAAGGCCCCACTTACAGGTAGTTCGGAAGCTGTGACGTTTTGCGATCCTGAGCCAATCAAAAGGAATGGTGATCATCGCTCATCTTTGCTGAGGCCGAACCGAGTCGGCGTAACGGCACGCCGGCGCCTTGCTCGTGGAGACTTTGCTGATGTTGATTACTCGCCAATTGTTCCGGAAAAATTTGTTACGATTCATTTCCTGGTCGTTGGGGCTGGCGTTTTTGTGCGCGTCTGGCACGGCGTTTGCTGCTAACGAGGTCGTGTTCGCGCCCGGCTTCACCATGGCCGCCGGCGAAACCGAGTCTGTCAACGGATACAATCTGACATTGCAGGCAAACTGCGACCTTGTTCTGAGCACAACACAAAATGTCGTGGTCTGGTCTTCAAACACGGCCAGCGCGCAATGCTCGTCGCCGGCGCTCACCTATCAGAAGCAGAACGGCCTCACGATCACGGGGACAGTCGGCGGCGTCGCCGGCACGCAGATCTGGACGACCGGTGTTTCCAGCACAACCCAGCTCATTCTCAGCGACGTGATGCCGTGGCTGGAGTTGCGCAACACCGATGCTTCAATGGCTTGGAGCACCATGCACCGGCTTGCCGACATCCAACCCAGCATGGCCAGCACGATCGGCTATAACGATCCCACCTATGCGCTCTCCGCGATGGCGACCTCGCCGGTCACCGCGGCGCCCGGCGATGATACCGACCAGTTCGTGGCGCCGGACGGCAAGACCGTGACGGTGACCGTGAAAGCGCCGGTGACCACCCGCACCTATCACGCGCCGCCGATCTCCGCGAACGAGGATCCGGCGACATATTTCCAGCAGCAGATCGCCGCCGCGGGATCCGGCGCGATCCTGGTGTTTCCGAAGGCCGTTTATAATTTCGGCGCCATCGACTGCACCAATTCCTCCGATCCGAACTTCCGGCCGAATTACATCATGATCCCGATGACCCACGATACCGTGATCGACGGCCAGGGTTCGACGCTGAATTTTCAATCCAATTGCGACGGCGTGTATTTTTATCAGGCCGCGCGCGTGGTGTTTGAAAATTTTGTCATCAACTGGCCGAACTGGAACACCGCTTCGGTCGGCACCATAACCGCCGTCAACCCGGTGAGCGGCGGCGGATACAGCTATAACATTCAGTTTCCGACCACGAACATGGTCAGCAGCTTCGGCGTCGTCACCGCCTGGGACACCAAGACGAACGACTGGTCGCTGACCGCGCCGCATAACGAAATCTATTATTCCGCGAACTACACGCCGTCAGCGAGCGGCCTTGCGACCAACGTGCCGAGCTGGGGCACGAAATTCACCGTGGGCGCCACCTATCTCGCGCGCAACATGACCGGCACGGCGAATGCGATCACCGATTGGGATTCCCAGGACGTCACGCTGAGCCATGACGTGATCTACAATTCGCCGGATCTCGGGATCCTGATCTCGCTTGGGCGCGGCGTGCGAATCACCCATTGCACGGTGACGCGGACGGGCAACAACCCGATCTCCACCACCGCGGACGCCGTGCATTTCGGCTCGTTCGGCGGCGATGTCATCATCGAGAACAATGAATTCGAATATCAGGGCGATGACGGGTTGAACATCCACACCGAGATGATGCCGCTGTCGGTGACGCCGTCCTGCGGCTCGTCCGGAGGAGACTGCCCGGTCACGCTGCCGAGCAGCTTCGGCGCCTCCAACGGCGACGTGATCGCGCTGTTCAACACCGCGACGAAATACGTCACGACACAGCTCGCGAGCTGCAGCAACGGCAACTGCACGGTCAACGCCGCGGCGATCTCCGGCGGCGGGGTGCTGGCGGACATGACCTTGGGCAATGCGCGCTATATCATCCGCAGCAACGTGTTTGCCTATAATCGGGCGCGCGGCGCGCTGCTGCAGGCGCCATACGGGCTGGTGCAGGGCAATGAATTCATCGGCCAATCGCTGTTCTCGATGTATTTCGTGGTGAGCTCGTACTGGCAAGAGGGCGCGGGCGCGCAGGACGTGCTGGCGATCAACAACGTGATTGAATCGCCCGGCAATGCCGGTGACGGGGCCGCGACGGTTGCCGCCGAGAACAGCGCCGGCGTGATTTACCAGGGCGGCAGCGGCGGCAATGCGGCGCCGCCGATCCCGGGGACCAACCAGAATCTGATTTTCGCCCATAATGATTTTGAGAGTATCCCGAACGAGGCGTTCTACCTGTCTTCCGCCAATGACGTCGTGCTTTACGGCAACACGCTGGCCAACACCAATCTGGTAAAGATGAAGGATATGTATGGTAATTCCTCGATCAACCCGAACTATGCGACGGTGATCGACGACGCCAGCAACCTGCTGCTGAAACAGAACATCCTGTCCGGCTCGACCACCGCCGGCCTGGTGGCCTATGATCCCAGCTCCACCAGCAACGTCGCGGCGCAGTAGTCAATCCGGAATCAGCGCCCGGACGGCCGCGAGCTGGTCGGCCTCCGCGGCGGGTTTGTCCGGGCGCAGGCGCAGGATGCGGGGGAAGCGCAGTGCCACGCCGGATTTGTGGCGGGAGGACAATTGGGCGGCGTCGAACCCGACCTCGAAGACCAGTTGTTTCTCCACTTCGCGGACCGGGCCGAAGCGGGCGGTGGTGTGGTTGCGGATCCAGCGGTCAAGATAGGTCAGTTCCGCGTCGGTATAGCCGGAATAGGCCTTGCCCACTGGCACCAGCTCGCCGGCTTCGTTCCACACCCCGAAGGTATAGTCGGAGTAGTATGAAGAGCGTTTGCCGTGGCCGCGCTGCGCGTACATCAGCACGGCGTCAATCGAGAGCGGGTCGCGTTTCCATTTCCACCAGTACCCTTTTGGGCGGCCGGCGAGGTAGGGAGAGTCCGCGCGCTTGATCATCAGGCCCTCGATCGCGGCCTCGCGCGCGCCGTCCCGCAAGGCGGCGAGTTCATGATGGGCGGCGAATGCTATCAGCGGCGAGATGTCCATGCGGTCAGGTTTTTCGCGCGCGAAAAATTCCTCCAGCCGCCGCCTTCGTTCGTCGAAGGGGAGTGGACGGAGGTCTTCGTCGCCGTCGAACAAAATGTCGTACAGCCGGACCGCGACCGGGAAGTCCGAACGCATGGCGGCCGAGACGGTCTTGCGGTTGAGACGCTGTTGCAAGTCGGCGAACGGGGCGACCACGCCGTCACGGATGACCAGCAGCTCGCCGTCCAGCACCGCGTGGAAATTCATTGCCGCGAGGATTTCCGGAAAGCTGCCGGAAATATCGTCGGCGGTGCGGGTGTAGAGGCGTTGTTCGGTCGGCGTGGCGACCAGTTGGACGCGAATGCCGTCCCATTTCCATTCGGCCCGGTGGGCTGACCAGTCGAGCTCGGTGAGGTCTTTCGCCTCGATCGGATGCGCCAGCATGACCGGCCGGAATACCGGTTTTTGCGCGGCGTCCGGGCGGGGCCCCCTGCCCTGCAGCCAGGCGAACAGATCGAGATAAGGCGGCGCCAGGCCGTGCCACACCTCCTCGATCTCATTGACGTCGACCAGGCCCATTTCCGCCAGAGCGAGTTTGGCGAGGCGCAGCGAGGCGCCGACGCGCAAGCCGCCGCCGCCGGTGATCAGCTTGACGATGGCGATGCGGGTGGAGGCGTCCGATGCGTCCAGCCAGCCGGCGATCAAAGGCAGGATTTCACCTTTTGTCGCCGCGCGCAGGCCATGGACGATGTCCGGCAGCTCCGGCGCCGCCGCGTTTGTGGGTGCCGCCGGCCAGATCAGGGCGATGGTCTCCGCCAGATCGCCCACGAAGTCGTAGGACAGCGCGAAGAGTTCCGGATCAGTCCGGGATTCGGTCAGCGTTTTCAGCGCCGCGGATTTCGCGCCTGGAAAATCCAGCGCGCCGGCGATGGCGGCCAGCGCGTAGCCGCGCTCCGGGTCCGGGCGGGTGGCAAAATAGGCGCGGAGGAGCGAGATTTTGGTGTTGCGGCCGGGCGCGAAGACCAGGCGCTCCAGCAATTCTGCAAACGCTTTCACTCGGCGTCCTCATCGCCGTAGCCGACCAGCGAAAGCGCGCGGGCGCGGATCTGCATGCGGCTGGCGGCGTGGATCAGCGCCTCCTCGGCGCCATGCGTGACCCAGATTTCCGGCGCGCCGACCTCGCGGATGGTGCGCAGCAGATCGTCCCAGTCGGCATGGTCGGAGATGATCAGCGGCAGCTCGATTCCGCCGCCTTTCGCGCGCTGGCGGATGCGCATCCAGCCGGAGGCCATGCACACCACGGGGTCTTCCAGCCGGCGTGCCCAGCGATCCGCGATGGCGGAAGGCGGGGCCAGGACGATCGCGCCTTTCAACTCCTCTTTGGCGGAAGCCGTGGCGGGGCGGAGCTCGCCGAGATCGACGCCGAGCGCCTGATACGTCTTGCACACCGCGACATGGGCGCCGTGCAGGTAGATCGGCCGGTCATAGCCGCATTGGCGCAGCACGGCGATCACGCGCTGGCATTTGCCGAGCGCGTAGCAGCCGACCACATGGGTGCGCTCCGGGAATAGATCCACCGAGGCGAGCAGGCGGTTGATTTCGTCGGCCGCCGCCGGGTGGTGGAACACCGGCAGGCCGAAGGTGGCCTCGGTGACGAACACGTCGCAGGCGACCGGCTCGAAGGACTCGCAGGTGGGGTCCGGCTGGCGCTTGTAGTCGCCGGAGACGACCGCGCGCGCGCCCTGGTACTCCATGAGAATTTGCGCGGCGCCGAGGACGTGGCCGGCGGGATAGAGCGTGACCGTGACGTCATTGACCTTCAGGGCTTCGCGATAGGCCAGCGCCTGCTGCTGGTCCCCTGCCCGCTCGGCGCCCATGCGCGTGCGCATCACCGCGAGCGTGCCCGCGGTCGCCAGCACATAAGCGTGGCCGGGGCGGGCGTGGTCGGCATGCGCGTGGCTGATCACGGCGTGTGGGACGGCACGGGTCGGGTCGATCCAGAACCCGCCCGGCTCGCAATACAGGCCGCTCGGGGTGGTTTTCAGCCAGGTTTGCGGATGCGGCGGCACGCGATGACAGGCGGTCAGGCTTTTACAATGCCGGTGAAGTCGGACCAGTGTTCGACCTTGAAAGCGCGAATGTCACGCACCGAGTCAGGCAGCCACGGCAACGCCTTCAGAGCCATGAAAGCGCTGAACAGGTTTGCGAGGTCATCCTTATGCGTGATGTTCGGATGGTTTTCGGCCGTTTTGGCAACAATTCGATCGAAGGCGATGGCAAACATCCGCCTCAGCGGTCCTTTGGATCATCGAGCAGGTCGGTGAGCCGGTAGTCCAGCTCTTCCCCGCTTTCGACGACATGGATGCGCATGACCCTCTCTCCCTCAGAATTCGTCGTACCTTGGCCGATCACCTCATAAACCGGTCCGAGCGCGCCAAAGCGCCGCCATGGCCCGATCAGGGAATTCGGTTCAAACGCGAAGAGAGTATTTAGTTTGTCCATTCCCTTTGCCACCTCGCACCCTCAAGAAATATGGAACAAATCAAGAAAACCCCATATAAACGCTTATGGGCGGATTGCCAAAGGAATTTGCGGCGTGGTTTGCGGCGAAAGGCTGGTCGCCGCGGGCGCATCAGGCGGCGATGCTGGACGCCGCGGCTGACAATGTGGACGCGCTGCTGATCGCGCCGACCGGCGGCGGCAAGACGCTGGCGGGGTTTTTGCCGAGCCTGATCGAGCTCGCGGCCGGCGGCGATGGGCTGCATACGCTGTATGTCTCGCCGCTGAAGGCGCTGGCGACCGATATCGCGCGCAATCTGATGACGCCGGTGGAGGATTTGCGACTGCCGATCCGCATCGAGACCCGCAGCGGCGACACGCCGACGGACCGGCGGGCGCGCCAGCGGGAAAATCCGCCGGATATTCTGCTTACCACGCCCGAAAGCCTGTCGCTCCTGATCAGCCTGGAAGACGGAGCGAAACTGTTCGGCACGTTGCGGCGGGTGGTGATCGACGAGGTCCACGCGCTGGCGGGAACCAAGCGGGGCGACCAACTTGCCTTGTGCCTGGCACGGCTACGCGCTTTGGCGCCGGCGGCGCGGCGGATCGGCCTGTCCGCCACCGTCGCGCATCGGCAGGCCATTCTGGATTATGTCGGCCCGCAAGCGCGGCTGGTGGAAGCGAAAGAGGGCGCGCCGCCGGTGGTCGATCTGCTGCTGCCGCCGGGGCGCATTCCGTGGTCGGGCCATATGGGGCTGGCGGCGGCGGAAGCCGTGCTGGACCGGGTGAAGCAGGCCGGCATGACC
>Ga0116230_10005141_pt1 | contig 12832 bp, 14 predicted proteins | sample S1TSphfallax_3_FD_88678 | JGI IMG/M metagenome (GOLD analysis project Ga0116230, IMG submission 88678) | Host-associated microbial communities from peat moss isolated from Minnesota, USA - S1T2_Fd - Sphagnum fallax MG | ecosystem: Host-associated > Plants > Peat moss > Unclassified | place...
AAACACAATATCCTTGCCTTGGTAGGCAGGGCCAACAAACCTCTTGCTGCCAGGAGCCATTGTTCTCATTTGTTGCTTTGCAATTTGTCTCCATGGCGTGTTTTATGTTGCCGAACGCTTGGTGAGTTATTCACACACGCTAGCTCCTTAGCTCTGGTGCCATACTACTTACACTACCTCCGTCCGTTTTGCTTTTCCACAAAATAAAATTGCGCCCTCCTTTTGTCAATTTTGTACACTAAACCTTAAACCCTAAACCCTGATTTGCATCAAATCAGCTGCTGAAATCGAAGGCTTTGAAATTGCATCATCTTTTGGAGCCTCCAGATCTTTGTTAGTTCTTTTGTTATCCCTCGTATATCCCAAGCAGATGTATCCATTTTTTGCAATCTGTATTCTAGTATGGGCTCCAGTGGTATGGTGGTGTGTCCGCCTGTATGGTGCATCCGCTCATCATGTCTTCTACAGCAACTCCGTTCTGCAAAGATGAAGTTTTTGCAGCTCGACTGCAAGACTTTCTGTATCAACACCAAGACTGGCTCTGCTGTTTTAGATGTCCTCAACATGCCAGTTTATGCAAGAAAGTCAGGGTACGGCATCCATCACTCCTAGTTGCCATTTGAGCTTTAGTATGAAAGAAGCAAAGACATGGTTAGATTCTTTGATAATTGATGGTCCTTGTTGTGCACCAGGAAAAAGAAAGTGGAATTCTTGAATAGGATGATTCCACACCAGATGTTGTCTTCAGAAGAGGCAGAACCCTAATTTGTAGCCTTTGTTTGGAATGCATATAAAATCTCCATGGACGTTGCAGAGATGAAGCTTTTGAGGATAAAGAAGCATGGCTCAACAAGAACTCTCACTTGAGCACGTTCCACCATGAAGGTGATATTGTTGCTGGCAAGTATACAATAGTTGGGGTGCTGGGACAAGGTGGTGCAAGCACCACCTATGAGGCCAAAACACAAGATGGAGAGGTGGTTGCTTTGAAAGCACTGTCACTGCGCAACATGAGAGGTTGGAAGGTATGTTCTTGTCTGAAACAAACTGGGCCTTGCAATCATGTGGTTCAGGGTTTATGGTTTGTGAATGCTGTGCTGCGCTTCCTGGGTGCTTGTTCTTTTGACTGGCCTCAAACATGATTAGGCTTCCAGGAATGCAACACAAACTTAGGACACAAATGTTTATGTAACAGTTTATCTGAGATTTTGGGCAGATTGGTATATGCTTTATCTATAGCCCCTGTTGTGATCTGATGAAGTGAGTGGGGAGTCACGAGGCAGCTTGTCATGGCTATTCATAATGGAGCTGATGGTCTGACACTTTGTGATGGATACTTTCATGATGCTATGACCCCACTCATCTTGTCATTTTACCTTTGAAGTTGCTGAGTTTTGTCTGCAATCTCATAGATATGTTTCCTGGGTGATTGTTATCTGCTGGATAGTGAAATGTGGTAATTGTGATTTTTCATGGGTTCCCTGACCACAAAAGGGGACACTACAAAGGAGAATGGGTTTTGCTGTGCACTTTGACTAGTTTGTGAGACTGTCTTTTGCAGGATCTGGAACTGTTTGAGAGAGAGGCAAAGGTGCTCAAGTCCTTGAGGTATCCCAGCATACCAGAGTACATCGACTACTTTCAGGTCCATCCTTGGACAGTTTGTTCTGGAACTTTGTATTCTATGGAGAGAGTACTGTTGACTTATACTGACAGAAACTGTGGGAGCTTGTTCTGGAACTTTCTTTTCTATGGAGAGAGCACTTTTGAGTTATACTGACAGAAACCGTTCCCACTTTGTTTTGTCCATCATAGATTGACAGTCCCTCAGACTGTGGTTTTTACATAGTGCAAAGGGTAGCCAAGGGTCGGTCCTTGAAAGACCTGGTGGAGAGTGGCTGGCGTGTGCCAGAAGAGGAAGTCAAGCGTATTGCAATCGAGGTTTTCATCCACCTTTGAAGTTGAAATGTTGATTTTTTGTTCCACATTTTCCTTGATCTAATTATGATGCATCTTCAATGCACATGCTACAGTTATCCAATTTTTTTGCATTGCTGAGGGTGAATCATACCTCTTAAAGAAAATATGTCTTGGAAGAATTTGTTGATCCAATGGACAAGTTGTTATCATCACAGGTCCTGGATGTGTTGCAATACCTCGGGAGCTTGCGCCCCCCCGTTTATCACAGAGATATCAAAGTAATTGGCAGCCTCCAACTGGTTTTGACATAGTGTGTGAGTTTGTAGATGTCCTCCTCCCTGATGTTTGTCTTTCTGTTGTTTAGTGAAGTCATGAAATTTCTTGTGGACTAGCAAAGTTTGGAGCTTCCATTAGATAGTCCTTTGTGCTCTTAAACCCTCCATGGATGACCGCCATCATCTCCATGCCCATTAGTCTGATCAACCCATTATGTATCCTGCATAACTTGACAATGGACACACTTCCATCTCCACCTTTGCAATCGGAGGTGAATGTAATCCGGGGCCATTGATTGCCTGGGGAAGCAGCTTAACAAGTGCTTCACTCCTTTCCATGTGTTGCAAGCATTCTAACCATCCCATTCTTTACCCAAATTAAGATGTCCACATTGGAGGGATAGTCTCTGTTGGTGCCTTCCCAGAAAAGTGTGAAGAAATTACTGCCACTGCTAATTTGGAAACAGCTAGTTTATGTTAACTACTGGATGTAGGCTTTTTCAATTGGGGAAGGGTTTGTTTCTGAGGGCAGATGCATTTGAGTGAGGGATTCCTAAGCTTAATCCATGAACCAATGCAAAGACACAGGAAGTACTAGATTGAGAGAAATAAAGAAATGAGATGCTATACAAATGAACTTGAGGACAATCTAATGAGAAGCAAGAGTTTGTCTACTGCAGCTTCAACTTACTAATGGCTGCCTTTACCATGTGACAGCCGGAGAACATAATTTTGGATGAAGCATCTGGGAAGGTGAAGTTGGTGGATTTTGGAGCAGTGCAAGATGCAGCATCTGCAATGCAGATAGGCAGCACTGTTGTTGGCACGGTGCTGTATTCTCTCTCTATCAATTCCAACAACATTATGCATTGCATCCTAAAGCCTACCTTCAGAAACCAAGCAAGGGTTCCATGATTTAGTTTGTCCTCCAAAGTGGTATTGTGTCCAGAGTCTTCACCTGCCAGTTGCGAGGTTGAACCCTAATGCTCTAGCATTACTGGGGTGTAATGTCTGGGCAATATACAAAACTTGACACTTATGATGAGTTTTCCAGAGGAAATCTGTTAAGGACAATGAACCATTTGTTTCAATGTAAGCTGCACTATTGGATTAAGCACTTCCTTCCCCAAATACTCATTGGACTGATCATGATATTGTCCTCTGCCCCACACCCCATTCTTCCCTTCTTTTCTTCAAACTTGAATATGCTCTAGAAGGTAATTGTCTTGGCATGTCTCCCACATGCTCAATGGGAAAGTAGTAGGGGTCTTCTGATGTGAATTGGTTGGTAAGCGTGCTGATCAAATTTCATTTCAAGGCCTTTGCTCACCACCAGTATTGGGAGCTGCTAGCACTACGGATCTGTGAATAGTGTGCTAATCCTATAAATACGGCATGCTTACTCTGTAACTGAAGTAGTCTATTTACATGGCTGCCAGGTTGGTAAGAGGACCTTGCTGAATTCTCTTGGTTGTTTTCTGGACAGACAGCATGGTTACATGGCTCCAGAGCAGTTCCAAAATCGAGCAGGGCCGCAAACTGATCTCTATGGACTTGGTGCCACATTGCTTTATGTTGTGTCTGGATGCTCCCCTTCATCTTTCCCACAGGCAGGTTCTTTCCAACTGTTTCCCATCACAAATTCCTCCATTTTCCCCCACATGTTCTCTTCCACATTTTGCAAGGTTATGATGCTGTAGTTTCTTGTGACAGAAGCGCTTGAAGGTGGTGTTTCGAGATTTGGTGAATGTGACCCCTCATCTTGGCGATGTTATAGAACAGCTTCTGGAGCCTGCACCAGAAGATCGGTTTCAGGTAACCCAGGTCCTTTTTTCAGCACAGTGGGTACTGGGGTTATATGCTGCTCAACTGGTCATACTTTGTTTTAATGTTTTGCCTATACAGTCAGCAGAAGAGGCAATAAATGCTCTCAAAGGAGAAGCAAGTACATGGATGCAGTCCAGTGTATCACAAAAATCTCCTGGCAATGCTTGGCAACTGAAAACAGCTCAACAGCCTGCAGGGACAGAAGTGGTGAGTAGCTAGTAATATCAACTCTGCTTATGGATAAGCAGAAATAGAGTTGAAATCAGGGTTATGAACTTTGGCCTCATTTTCTTCTGTGGCATGACACATCTGGTGGCAAATTCAGTAAATGTATAGAGTACTAGTTTGAGATGGGATGAGATCATATGGCTAATTCCAGCTGCCACACAATAACTGTGAAGAAAATACAGCATACCATTTTGCATGAGCAGTCACAGTGTGTGCAAGAAGGATCTGGAATATGAGATTTAGAACATGGAAGATTTGTATTCATAGAACTCAAGACAAGTCTGGATGAAGAAAGATATGACATGGAAAAGAGCTGGGATCTTTGTGGAAGGTTGATTGCAGGGTTTCTTATTTCCAGATGTCATCTAGGGAATCTACTTGGGAGCAATTTGATCAGATTTACCCATCTGCTATTAGGTTATATCCTTTTGCATCGGGCTGTGGTGATCATAGCAGATGGTGCTTCATAAGAGTTGAAGTGGATCTGTTGTCATTGGTTGGCAGGAGCTTAAGAAAACAGATTCCCAGCTAGTAATTGTCATCCCACCTGCAGGGCTCACTGCTGAAACTGCTGGAACCGGTTCCTTTGCTGTGGTATGTGCTACCCCTGGAAATTGAAATGTCTCATGCTGTCTATATCTGTTACTTTCTTCTGTGACAAGGAGTTTGAGCATAAGTCCTAGTGTTGGAAACCAAATGACCTCAGGGACTTTTATTAGGTGCAGCATCTGCAATATTTGCTTCAAGATAAAAAATTATTAGATTGTGTAGGCTGGTTGGTACTTTTCTCTTTTGTAGCAGTGTTTTTTTGATATGGTGCCATGCCGGGACTTACTGCAGTCTCCTACCATTAGACTGCTGATATCTATGTCTGGTCTAAGGAGATTACCACTTGTGCCAGGCATGGAATGTTTTTCTCACCTTTTGGACACGGACAGCAATAGTAGGAGGGGCCCCGTTGCTGTTCACCTTGTTCTCTCTCCCATTCTGGTTTGTGGGCATTAGGTACGTTCCTTTCCTGTTCATAAGTGAACATGTGTTGTTGTAGGTGAAGATTTAGTGTAAATGGCTGTTGTAGCCGTTACTGCATTCCAAAGAGGGCCTCCCTCAGAGTTCTAGCAATTATCCCCAATCTGTGTCTTGTTATTCTCAGCAACAAACAATGAGTTGTGGGATTGGCACCCTCAGGTTGCTTCAAGTCATGTCAGCCAAACGTTTATCACAGCTCAGTGTTCTCTCATGTCTCCTACATTCAACTCAGTGAAAGTGGTGTTTTTTGTGCACTGCAGACTTGCGAAGACCACCCTATCCAGTCTCACTGTGGCAGCCAAATTACAATTCAAGGAATCTGAGTTTTCCATTGAGTGGACAGTGGGTGGCAGTTTGTGGAAGCATCAAGTTGTTGGACAATTAGATGACATCAGCTCTGTTGGTATTGTTGTAGAGGGGGTGCGTTCTCATGCAGACTGCTATACCTGCTCTCTTTTTGATTGCAGTTGGGGTGGAGTGATAAGTCCCATTGTCAAGATTATATTATCACATTTGTGTCATGCCAGCATTGAGTAGAATCTGTGGCTTGTTTTTAAATGTTCACCCAATTGGACTTTGACTGATATTGGTTTCATGCATGCAACAAGCTCCTCCTTCTCTTATGTTGACCATAACAGACTTTGCTCTACTTGATCTGGTTTATGGGGGCTGCTGGACAGAAGAAGCAAGATGGGCAGTTGATGACAGCGTGCATGCTGGTGGAGGGTGTAAAAACGCACAAGTTTGGAATGGACCTCAAAACAAATGAAAAGGAGTGGCTTGTCCAAGAGATCAGCTCCTTTTTGCAGATTCCATGTGAACAACCAACCTCCTCCAACCAGCCTTTCCTCAACATTGTGGATGCATATGATCAAAGAACAGGAAGTTCGGATGCATGGAATGGAGAATAGGTGAATGGAGAGTAGGCAATGCACATGCACTGAGCAGTGTTTTTGTTTCTATCTGTTTTTTTGTGTTGCATCCAGCTGGAAATGAATTCAGGCTATGGACAGATATGCAGATGGAATTTGCCACTTTGTCACAAGTTGTTTCGAGAGGTGAGATCCATGGACCCAACAGTCCAGAAGAGAGATGGGAACATGGTGTATTTAGGTGGAAAGAAAGAAGATGCACAATTTCATGGGGCCTATTTGAGCTCATAGCCAATTGATGTTGCCCCTTTTAAGCTTCTCAAATGCTCTTCTCTATTGCAGATTTGATGTCTTCACACCATTTTGATTGACTGTATTATGCAAATTTAATCAAAGCTTCCAGGTTGTCTTTTCCACTGCACTGATCACCAAACTTGGATTGCATCCTTCCCACTTGGATTGTATCCTTCTCCAATTCACTTGCTGTAATTGATGATTGTGGTGTATAACAAAGAAGAATTGTATTGCACAAAGTAGGTATCATTTGAACTGCAGACATGTATGTATGTACACAATGCCAAAAACATGGATCTATACTTGGTGGCTATGCACAAGAGGGAGCCCTTTTCATTGATAGGACTGCTCAAGAGTCCCGTGCATCTCATGATTGGGGTTTATGGTTGTTTGTGGATTCCTCCTTCCAAAGATCATGAACAAAATAAGTACACTATATATTACACAAGCATCTTTTCACTGAATGCAGAATTGCATCTAGCTGTCATGAAGAGAAGTATAAGGAGACCTCTCCTATAACCAGATAGGCAAAACCATGTCAGGAAAAAATAGATTTCCCAGATCAAGAATCCTCATTGTGGATCTTTTAAGAGAAACATCAGTTCTGCAGCAGATATAATTTGAGCAATGAACATGTCTGAATAAGAAATGACCAGAAGGAAAGAATAATAGCATAATATATTATGATTTCCTCTCTCATTAAAATTGCATGCTTGCGGCGACTGCCAGCTTTAACTTAAATGTGAAGTAACCTTGGGTGGGGTGAGGGTGGGCAGGCACAGGATTGTTAAATTACAGTGTGGAAAATACTAGAGACCTAGCTGAAATATCATCTAATCACGCCCTGGTGGGCTGTGAAGAGGATTACGGTTCTCAAGGTTGCCTGCATAAGTCCAGCATTTGGTCTCTGAAGGAAGAAGCTTCACCACCACCACCCTTTCAGATTCTAGTTGTTTCCTCTTTCCCTCTGGCAATTCTCTTCTACTGTCTGTGTAATCTGATGAGGCTTTGTCAAATGAAGGGAATAATAATACTGATCCAGTAGTCTCTCGTATGTTCTCACGAGGTGGGCTTGGGGTCATGTGGGGACTAGTTGGAGATGCACTATGAGAAACTAAAGGAGTGTCGTAAGGAGTGCTGACAGCAGTTAACTGCATGGTACAAGAATCATCTGATCTATCAGGACAGAGATGCGAGGTTTTTGTAATGCAATCTCTTCCTTCCACAGCTAGAAAGCGTATGACAAGGTCATCAGCGTACAAAACGTCATCAATTCGTGCAATGATGTTGAAAGCCAAACTTTCAAGCACCCGTGAATAGCTCTCCAATATTGATTGCCCAACATCCTGCACCAAGTCCAGCAGAGAGTTTTTGTCATGGTTTATGATCCGCTAGATATCATTCAGCAGAAGAAAAATAAACAAATATATATAGCTATGAATCCCCCCAACACAGGCTATTGGTATACTTGCAGAAGTTCTTAGAGATGTGTACCCTGTTGAATAGGATTTTGTTGGTGTCCAAGGAAGTCTGTGGCAGTCCTGGGACCTGTTGTTTCAAGCCAGCTAGCACACGCTCCACTCTATCTGCTAGGAGCAGCCTTCTGTCGACGTCACCCACAAACTCCCTCATCTTTCCCCATGATGACTTTGCATTTAATTTCTTTTCTTTGGCCCACAACCGTGCATTTCTCAAGCGAGTCTGCTGACCCCATACAAGGATTGCCGTCTCTAATCGGTTTGCTACATCTAGTATATTGTGCTCATCTGAAGTATCAAGTTTGGATAGGAATACTTCAGTGGAGAAGTTGTCAGAACATAGGCTTCGGTATAGTACATCTCCAAGGCTTGACCTCCCATTCTGCACAAATCAAGTAACAGGATCAGACACTATGAATGCTTCTCCCATAGCTTCATAGTATCAGGATTATCACTCATCAGATTCGAGTCAACCTGAACAGAAAGTTTTAAGGGAATGTAGAATAATAGAAAGAATACTGATCAAATGTTATGAGTCCTTGTCATAAACCGCATTGGTCTCTGATGTACGGAGAGAGAGAGATGTACCGACTAATGGTAGATACAGACCTTGGGAAGAGAATTCAAGTAGATTTGTGGAACCTCCATTTGAGACAAAACACGGGTATTAATTGCCATCGCTGCTTTGAGGATTCGACTGGTGGCATCCCTTTGATGATGCAATCTCTTCCGTGACTCTTCGCTCAGGCCATTGACTGGTACCTGGGGAGTTGGCAACCACCATTTCTCCTGCTGTCTTTGACAAGAATCCCTTGAACCCTGGCAGTTGTGTTTCTCAGCCACAGCAATTCCACGATCAACGTACCAAAACTCTGTTTCATGGAAGCTGTCCAAAGTGTCCTGGCAGCATGAGACACATTGCAAAAGGTGTAGACAAGTCAATCCCTTTGTGACTTAATGGGCCACTTAAAGGAGTCCATGTCAAGGAATGAAAAATTTCCAAGCTTTTAAAACTTGTTTTTACTCGTCTTCAGGTTCTCCTGGTTCTGCCAGGATTTCTATTTTTTAAAATGGCAATGTTAAAAATTTGGTGAATTTTTCAAAAAAATTAGCAAAAAATTAGTCAAATTTACATTAGAAAAAAAAAAATCTCCCAAGTTTTTTGTCAACAAAATTTGTCAGGGGAAAAAAAAAACTGTCATGGCAGGGGTGAAATATAGAGGATTACTCAAAACATACTCAATGGATTAAAGACTTTGCTAGAAAAAGCTGCCAGTTTTGAGAGTTATGTGGACATACAAGCAGCATGTAGTCCAGCTTCCGCAAAACTGGCAAGTTCAAGTGAACATCTGAACGTGGCCTGTTGATCATCACCTGCATCCCATCACCCATCAGAGTCTCACTGTAAGAATTTGTACCTTGTGTATAACAGGGACCTGACCACCATGCAGTTTTGTACTCTCTTTACAGATTGTGAACTTTACAGCTTAGACAAGCATGTGATAATAGAGCAAGATGCCCAAAAAGAACCCGAAATTGTGAGTCATCCTAACCTCCAAAGTACTACCATCTGGAAAAGTTTGCCACGAAGGGACGAGCTCCATGATATGATCACTGACGGAGAGAAGCCATTTCATTTCTCTCTGCCACATTGCACGTTGCTCTGGAGTGAAGGGTTCTAGTCTCCAGAGCTGCCCAAAGACAGAAGCTGCATCCAAATCAAAAGAACACTCTTAACTGCTGCTCATCAACAAAGGACAACCATTTTAGTCTATGCTATCCATCACACAATTGACAGATAAACAAAAAAGGGTGCATTAAGGGTGGGTGTTGTAGACACACAAGTGTACAGAAAGAAAATTGCAGATACAATGATTCACATATGCCATGATTCAATGAACAAAAGCTGCAGAGATATATGGAGTATTCTTTTTACCACAGACCAAAAGAAGTCTAACCTGAGAGGTTAGTGATGGCATTTGAAATGGCCATAGCTGTGCAGACACCTTTAGCACCACCAGACATATCTTCTCCCAACAATAGCTTTGCAAACTTCTCTTTCATCATCTCCACCTCTTTTATAATAACATGCAAACCCAATTCCCAACAGGTGTTAGAACATCCAGCAGATAATCAAGCGACTTGGATGGAATTGACAGATATTGAGGAATTCAAGTATCCAAAGGTAGAAGGAGAAGAAGAAGCAGTGGTTGGTGAAAGGCACAAACCTGTGAGTGGTGTAACTCTCTTCTCCATTGTCTGTTCCCGCATGTAAGTGTGCCTTCCACTTGCTAAGTTGGATGAAGAGGGTGAAGGATCTGCACTAAGTCTCTCCCTCTTGCCCAAAGGCCAGCCAAGAGGAGAAGAACCTCCTGAACTATTAGTGGCACCACCGCCATCTTCTTCTTCTCCTCTATGTACAAGACGGAAACTTGAAGCTTCATCCCCTAACAGATCTAAATTCAAACCATCCATACTCAGGCATGAGCTTGCACGATCCATACTGAACTCATATCTGTCTTCTGTACCTGTAGCTGCCTCCTCCATCAGATCTCCTTCTTGTTGCTCTGATTCACTCAAAGAGCGCACAAACTTGTGTTTGATTCTCCCCAGAAAATCTGGATTTATTCAAGGCACAAGCATCGGGCATGAGAAAACAAACAATGTAGGTTCAGAGACAATCATGAAGAAGAAGAAACCATCATGAAGCACGTGATCACCATTGATTGAATATTCATTCAATTGGAAGACCATTAGCTATCTGGAGGATGGACTTCCGAGGAACAAACATTCTGGGGCTTGACAATAAGAACTTTCTTTCTGACAAGAGAATCATCACACTAGTGTGTGTGTGTGTGTCTCCCTACTGGACCGGACTTGCAGTTGACCCAGAAAGCCTTGCTGCAAGACATCATTTGCTTTTGTTGCAGCATTTGGGTTTTGCAAGGAAGAAAAACCCTAAGAATCTATTTTCCAGTTTGTAGGTTCCTCTCGTCGTCTCCTGTCTCTCCCCGGAAAACCCTTTTGCCAGTGTGGCTCTCATCATGATGATCAGGGAGGGAGGCAGGGAGGGAAGGAGGATTTCTTCTACAGATAGATGGTACAAGAAATTCCCGCAAGAAAAGAAAAACAACAACAACAACAACAACAATGAGAAGCTTGACGAAGAACATGCAAGCAAGCTTGATGAACCTTCTTCCGAGGCTTTCTTCTTCTGTTCCATGTCCCGGGAGGAGGAAATGGGTCCTAACTGCTGCTGCTGCTGCTGCTTCTTCTTCTTCCTCTTTCCATTTGCTGCCCTTCCATCGATGCGATGCTTCTCCCTCCTCCTCTTCTTGTTCTTGTTCTTCTTCGCCAGCAGCTTCTTTCTATCTCTGGACTAAAACCAACCAAAGACCTCAAGATCTCAAGCTTTTGGAGCTCAAGATCCACAACTCCAGGGCAATAAATATCCGTCGCAGCAACAAAAAGAAGTAAGTGGCTATCCGATCCAAAATCCCGCGCATTGTATTGCCAGCAGGCAAAACATGTACCAAAAAACAACTACCGATTCTCTCCTCCTCCCAATCCTCCTAATCCTCCTAAGCCTGTGCCTCCTTCTCCAGTTACCACAACTAATTCTTTCCCCAGCTTTACAGATCCTTCACAGCACATACTGACAGCAAGCAGCAATGCTCCTCACACCACATTACAAACATACAAGACTCTGAGATAGATACTATATAAAATCTCTAAACGTCCCTGCAAACAAGCAAACGAGCAAGCAAGCAAGCAAGCATCCTTCTTCTTCCACGATCTATATATAAATATCTCTCTCTCTCTCTGTGTCTCCCTGTGTCTGTTTGCCTGCAAAGCAAGCTTGCTTCTTCATCCACACTACTTACTGGAAATTGTTGGCAGTGCAATTGAGAGTCTCTTCTGCTGCTGCTGCTGCTGCAGCTGGTGGGCAAAAAAAAAAGACAAAAACAAAAACAAAAAAGAAGAAGAAGAAGAAGAAGAAGAAGAGATTTTCATTAATATATTTTGTTTGTTTGGGTTTTTTTCTTTTTTGTTGTGTGTGGGGTGCGTCTTCTTTGGTGGGTCGTTGCGTGTATAGTTGTGTTGCTGTTAGCAGCAGCAGGAGGTTCTTCTTGCGCAGCTCAGCAAGTGCAGGAAGGCAACAGCGAGGAGCGTACGCGCAAGTGTCAGTGCAGTCAGACAGCAACCACGCTGCTCCTGCTGCTGCTGCTGCTGCCTGCCTCTGCACAAGACAGAGACAAATTAGGGTTTTGGGGGGGAGGGGAAGGGGAAGGGGAAGGGGTTTTGCCTTTTGTCTTTTTGTTACTGGCCTTTATTGAAGGACTCTCTGACAGTCGAGACTGACTTGGTTTTCGCCACATATTTGAGTCCATTTTCGCCAAATAATTTCCCACCTGAAAAATAATATGATTTCCAACTAGGCTATTATACCTACAAAGAAAGAAAGATAAATTTTTTCATGGCAGGAAAAAAAAAGAAAAAAGAAAAAAGAAGAAGCCCAAATCACATCAAATCAAATTTTTTGGGGGTCAATAATATTTATCATTTAGCCAAATTGGCCATGATGTTCCAAAGGAAAGAAAGAAAGATTTAGCCAGATTTGGCTACCAGCTAAATGTGATTTGGCTACCAGCACTTGATTTTAACACTTTTAATTCTTTTCATATGTTTTTTTTTTAATTTATAAAAAAATTTAAATTTTTAAATTTTTTTGGCTATATATGGCCAGCAAAGAATAAGAAAAAAGGACTGACCCAAATTCACCAGATTTTTTAATCATAAGTTCCATTTATGTACCTAAGAGCAACTCCAGCTGGAGGTGCTCATTTGTTGGTCTGCAAATTGAAATTGGATGAAGACAGGTCAAAAGAGGGGGGAGGGTTGGGGGGGG
>Ga0116230_10005142_pt1 | contig 12831 bp, 10 predicted proteins | sample S1TSphfallax_3_FD_88678 | JGI IMG/M metagenome (GOLD analysis project Ga0116230, IMG submission 88678) | Host-associated microbial communities from peat moss isolated from Minnesota, USA - S1T2_Fd - Sphagnum fallax MG | ecosystem: Host-associated > Plants > Peat moss > Unclassified | place...
AAAATATCAAAATTGATGTTTATGCAATGTTTAAAATCAAATATGAGATAAAGAAAATGTATCCTATTATATTTTCAAATCAAGTAGGGTGGATTAATGGCAAAGAAATTGATATCCATCCTTCGGGTCTAAGGATCAAACTTCATAATTGGTATAGTTGTGGTCAACGATTGTATGTTGACCATATATTATTTACATAATTAAGCTACTTAACCTAGGTGCCTCTCTAGGCTTGTCTAAGTACTTCAACTAAGTGGCCTACTAAGTTACCTAAATTAGGTTTTAGCCTAGTTTAGTTAATGACACGTGTCAACAATTCATAGGATGAAAAATTTATGGAATTATCAATAGTATGAATTATTATATTGCATAATTTCTATAAATGTAAATATTTTACTTAATGTATGTGATTTAAATGATTATATTAAATCATTGAAATTTAGTTGATTTTTTTATTTTTGCCCAATATTTTATGTAGTTGCATGTATGATTTCAAGTTTTCTAATCTACATAATGACATGGTTTATTGAACCATGAAATATGGAATTTCATCAAATAAAAAATTTCATTGTTGATGGCAAGATGACAAGCTAAGTACTTATGCATCAAAATGTAAATATTGACAACATGGTACTTCAATTAAAAAAAAAATCCTAATCCACATGTACCATTATCTCCTTTCACAAATAAAAGGGAGTTTGAATGTATATAAAAAACCAATAGTTTAACATATTACATTTATCTCTCTTCATGTAAATAAAAGAAGTGTTGAATGAGTGAGGTTAGATGTGATCATGTTACATGCAAGGAAGATTTCCAATGAACTTGCCAATCCAAAAAAACATGTTAACATGTTTGACCCATGAAGCGCAGTTCATGATATGAAAAACGCTTGCAAATATGAGATGATGCTAAAAAGATAATATAAAACTAGACTTTATATACACTAACTTAAGGCATAAATTCATCTGAGATTTTTGCTTTGCCAAAATATACATAATTCATCTCCTCTTTCCATACCTGAATCCACATAACCCCCAAGTCAACTTTTAGAATTAGGTTAAAAGAAAGGAAAGAAAAGAACATTTTGTCCAAACAACTTGATACTTGTTGAAAATTGAAATATATATCTTCTATGGCATTTGGATAATTGATGATGGAAAAATGTTGTAACCATTAAAAGAAATCATGTTTATTATGCCATCCAAAATTAACTTTAAGAGCTTTGTCCTCCATTTGAAGCTTGATGATGTGAGAACATAAAAATAACATACTTTTTACAAATATGCTACAACTACAATACAAATGTAATGCAATTTGAATAATGTACCTCATGGCGAAACTCAACACGCATACGAGGGACATTGGTCTTGTGAATGTCATTCCCATCTGGGCCCCTTTTGAAGTAGTGCATTCCAATCCAATGTGACTGCATTTCCCAAGAGATGTTTTTTCAAGAACTAGGATATAAAATGTTTTTTTATAATTAATAAAATTCCTTAAAATTATAATGGCTTGTAACTTTTCTACAAAGCTAGATTACACATTTGTCTTGGTGATGTTTGTAATCCTCTAGAGATATGAAAAATTCAATTGTGTACATAATATCCATATTAAAGACATGAACAACAATCTTGAATGTTTTCTTTAGTTTTGTTGAAGACTCGATTAAAACTTGCAATCATAGTAACAAAATCAATCCCTTAGGGACCTTGGTTGTCATTTAATACCAAAACCAAACATAAATGGTGGTTGTTTTGCCAAATCAACCTTGAAAGAGTGGTGGAACCCTGATTGATGCACTGAGTTGCGTGCAATTTCACAAAGATCACAAGAACTCAACTTCCACACCTAACTCCAAATATCCACAAAAAATTAATTTAGAAAAATACAAGCTAAATTTTTGTGACAACCAAAATTAGTATTGGTCAACACGCACACACATTGCCAATTGAATTTTCTATTACTTAACACCCAAAATTTTGTAATGCCAGAGCTTGTGTTCACAATCTCAATATTATCCACCAAGTAACTACCTACAAATCCCAATGAAATGGAGTTATATAGTATTGGTTTGGATAATGATACCTGCGCAGCAATACTGTACTCTTCTACAAGAGGCTCCTTGGTGAAATGAATTTGGAGTGGGTCATCAGTGGAAAGAGAAACATTGAGCCCTCTCGCAAAAAACACAGGAAAAGGGTTACGGTGATAGTCCAAGAACAGATGGTTGTTGCTCAAGGGGGACATTGCCAACCCAATCTGTCCATTGATACCCCCAAAAACAAGAAGGCCAACGTGGGAAAAAACTCCTCTTTCTTTAACATCAATGAGAAGAAAAATTATTGACAAACAAAGACAAAGGATGTTGTGCATTTAACACATGAGCAAAACATGTTGATCTAGTTACACAAATGAAATTTTGTTAAGAAGTTACATAAGATTACACTATGAACTAGAAACAAGTACTACCTGTGCAAGGTAATATAAGTATTGAAGGCCAGGAGATTTGCGTAAATTGTTGCCGTGAGCTATATTGTGAGCCAACAAAAAGGTTGCTGCTAGGTGGTCCAGCTCCCCTGCCTGTTCGTGATAAAAAATTGATGTCATTTTCACAGTATTACTATCTTTCTCTCCATTGATGCAATACAATAAATGTCTTTGGTTGACTTCTAGTTGTAGTTTTGAACATATCAACAATTTCTACAATGAAAAACTTCTCTATTGTTCCATCAAAGAAATATCACCTACTCATTTGTGACTTTTATTTAATTAAACCATTGTCTATCATTTTTTAAAAAAAAAATTATTAAACACAATTTGAAACAATAAAATTGGTTGATGTCAATTAAAGGACACAAGTAGTTTTCAAATTTTTAATATTGACTTACTTCACCAGCGTGAGGTCGAAATTTTATGGTGGACATGCCTTTGGCCTCTCGTAGCTACAAGGACACATCATAACAATTTAAAATTTGTTTAAAATCAATTCATTGTGTTTTTAATCCTATTTTGAATTGCAATCTCCACTATGCTCCCTTCATTTTATACATTATTAAATTTACAATATTATAAATGTGGGTTTATAAGATCTAAAATGATGGTAAAATTTACAAATGTAGTGTGAAATTGAACAGTAATAAAGGATTCACCTTATTTAGAATGTAAAGATTTGCATAAACATAATATGCCCAATATGAATATGCAGGATTGAAGGGGTTGTTCCATTGTGCTGGTGTTGGCATGTGCTTAGTGGGTCGTCTTTCAGACTTGCTCTCATCATCAACCATGTCAAAACCCACCACCTATCATCCACCAAATTAGAATTAATTAAACATGGATTAGGTGGTAAGGCATGCAAAAGCTCATATAGCTTAGATGTGACTACACACCTTCCCACTATTCACACTATCTAGAGATTTGTGTTTCAAGAATTATTTCTAGAACTCTCATAAAAATTTCAATTTAAAATATGAAGATGTTCATGGAAAAGAATGTTGATAAAAAGATGAAAAATTTGTTCAACAAAGTCATATGTTGCTAACCTGTTCAAGGAAGACATGGAGCTGGGGGTGGGAAGAAGGATTGACAGTGACTTCAAATAAGGGCATGAACATATTTTCTAGGATGTTTTCAAATGACCCCAAAATACCCATTTCCTTGTAAATTTGATACAAACGTGGCAACTGTGACATCCAATGCATCCCATCTTTAAGTATTAGTTCCAAACAACATTATTAGGTTACATTTAATGAACATATATTTTAATATATAAAAACATTTTCCTCAACTTATCAATCAAGCACACTATCCTGACAACATCACAATGGGTGACCATGCATATATTATACAAGGATGAGATGATGTGAACTTTTAAACTTCTAACAAATTATGTTTTAAATTATTGCAACTATGATAATAATAGTTTTTTCCAACATCAAAATGTTCAATATATAAACAACAATCTCTCACTTGAATAAGCCATGTCACATTTTCACTGTACAATTCATTGTTGACTATCCAACTTGCCAATTTATCCCATTCACTTTGCTCCCTTCCATATATGGAAATCCTGTATTCTGCCATCTACATCATCAAAGAAATAATTAAAACTATGATTTTCACACATTCAATAATGGATCCTAAGCCAAATGACAATACTTTAAAAAAAATTATAATATAAAAAAGGACATGATTTTTTTGCAACTAAAACATTGATGAAAGGAGTTTTCACCCTTAGCCCATGCACTACCTCCTTTCACATGTGGATAGTTTTCTAACCACCATAATAGGGCCAACATGATAACTTAATCTTCCCCTAAGATTAAATTGTATGTACCCAATTGTTTCTACCCAAATGGATGAATTATTGTAAATGGCATCTAACATGACACATTGGGGGGTTTGCTATAACCAAATAATATGTACCAATGAAACAATTACATGCCACCAATCAAGGAAGACAACTCAAAAACATCTACATTCAAGAGCTAACGAATCAATGTGTACACTAAGAACTAATACCAAGAATCTTACATGTAATAAGAGTCGTTATAGTGGGGAAAATGAGTATATGAAGGTGTTACATTGAGTATACCTGATATTTACTTGCAGCAAGGTCAGAAAACACTTCCTTTGTTAGTTCTGCCAAAAAGCGACCTGATATTGTAGCAAACAAGTACATAAGTTGAATTAAAAAAAAATGTAGAGCATGGTTTTGAGTTGGATGAGAGTGTCATAGTGTTGTGGGACCATTTTGTGACGTTCGACCATGGTGAACCCAAAATATGGCAAAAGAAAAGAATTGAACAATAAGAAGGTAGGATTCAATATAACATACATTTTAATAACTTGGTTGGGAGAAAATTTAATAAGAAAATGCATATAAAAGTTGAGTTGAAGATCTTGGATCTAGTCATGTTTTTAAAAATGAAAATAAACCTTGAATGAGATTGTCTTGCTTCAAGAAGATCTCTCTTAGCCTGCTTTGGCCAAATGGGTTGTACTTGAGATTGAATTTGTCAAAGCGATGAAATGTGTTTTTGTCAGCATGCACATCTAGCAAGTCCACATTGAGGTCATACCTGTTTCAACTCAACATACACCACAAAACCTTTAACAACTTGCATCATTTTTAAACGTAAAATTAAAAAGACCAACCAACATAAGGAGCACAATTTTCATGCTTCCACTATAAACTATTGGCAACTATTAAAAACCATGTGAACAAAATTGAGACTACATCATGCTTAATTTCATAAGCATGTTTTAGAGCCTACCCATAATTGATAAGATTTCAACAAATCAATCCTTCTCAACTAAAGAATTGTTTTTCCAAACACAACATCAATAACACAAACCAAAACCCTTACCCGGTTAAATCCAAACTCTCAAACACCTCCTTTAGTGTGAGATATTTGCCATCACGGAAGATTACAATCTGCAAAAAATTTAAATTCATGTAAATTTCTTGTTCCACAAAAAAGAAAATTGGCTAGTTTCAAAATATGAAAAATAAAAATTTGGTGGAGATCAGGATGGAATGGAAATAAAATAAGACTTGCCCAACTAGAATAATGAAGAGGTGCAAAATAACATCAACAAATTGACATAAACTATATCATGGGTGAAACAATTTTGGACGTCGATGTTGTATGAGATGAAATTGATCAATAGATGTAGACACAATGGGATGGAAGAGAATTATATGTCCAACCTCATCAGGCTCCTTGCGAAGTTTTGATTTGATGAAACGCAAAAGATGTTTTTGATTCATGCATGAGGAATGGTGCACATGGGTGTCAACTTTTCGTACGTTGTAGAAGTCCCTATGTGGAGCACTCTTTTGTGCCAAAAACTCCCGATCGGCATTCAACATAAGGTGAATGCTGAATTTCTATCATAGATCACACAATATTAGCATTTTAATCAAATGAGTCCTAATAGTGCTAAGTGGCATCATCATAACCATATTCCAACTTGAAAATAATTTCTCATACTCAATCTCCTTGAATAGAAGGCCTCTCACACCCAAGACACCCTATAAGGTTGACAATTTGACATGGTTTATAACCCAATATGTTGCTTCTTCATTCCTCTCAGAATGAGTTGCAATTTCATGTCAAGGTGTGAACATATTTTTAAAATTATCTGTTAGAAATCTCATGAATTAGTAGTATTGAAAAACTTTTGTGGTGATGTGGTTTGTGGAAAAGTGACTCCAAATGTCCCACCCATGTAGCTCACCTGCTCCAAAAAACGTAGTCGATGATGGCATAACGTGCGTACATTTCCCAAAGCAATGATTTTGAGAATTTGATGCATGTCTGTAAAGAAGGTGGTGGCATCATACACTGGAAAAAGCTCCTCCTTTTCTGCATCCATTGTAAGTATTTATAAGCATTAATCAACTAGGATTTTTGCTTGGCATGATCAAATACAAGTGTAGTTTGGGAATCCATGCAATGCAACTATGTAAATCCATACTGCCAAGCATACATCTTCCTTCACATTGCCATTAAACACAATAAAAAACTATCATCAACATTTGCCAAGGAATGTAGAAAGTTAGAGCAAGTGGTTATATGAACTTGGATATCTAAACATGTGATGACAATCACAATTTCTCAAGAGAATTGTTAAAACCAATAGGGTGGATGACTTAAGTCATGAGGTCATAATGATGAGTAGGGGTGGTAGAATATGCACAAATACATGGCACACACCATGATTGTGGAAGACAATTTGGTCACTAAAGGTGCCACTCATGAAATACCATTTCAAATTAAACATTATATGACATGTACATGCTTGCCAAATGTTATAGTGAGTAGGATGTACTATAATACCACCATGACAAGTAGGTTTATAAGTGCTCCCAAGATTCGTGAGGCTTTTAAAACTCCCATGTTAGAAAGTTTGCATTTTTCGAAAACATTAGCTTTCAATTCCTCTAGCAAGAAATTGATTCCAACTCTAGATATTGGCAATGTTGTATTTATGAAAACATGGTAGGATGATGCAACTTTAGGGAACATAATTTACCTGCTTCACTAGCATAGACCCGCACAACACCATCCACCATTTTATATGCATGCTACAAAATAAAAACTTTTAGTGAGGATTTTCGCTATTAGTTATAACACAATACAACCAAAAAAATTATTAGTTTTTTTGAAGTTTGATTGTCTCGATTATGGACAAATTAAACTTTCAAATGTGATGAGTACGAAACAAAATACATAAAATATTTGCAAGTGGGGCATATAAGAATGAAGCAAAGAAGATGCAATGAAGTAACTTACAGAAGATGCTAGTTGTGCAACATAGTGGAAAGGATTAGGATTAGGTTTTGGAGTGCTTGGATCTGTAATCTCATGTTTCTTCCATGGGTGCACTTCTTCACGAAATACATATTTCTCACGCAAGGCCAAACATTCTTGCATCCAACTACACACTTCGTCTTCTTCAGCAGAAGGTGCTTCTACACAAGCCAAAATAACACATAATAATTACCATATGAATATTACAAAATTCTTGACAAAATCTATTAGGAGTAAAACCCTTTAGACAATTGAAGCTTCCATGGTGACTTTGGCTGGCATTAATGAAAATTTGACCTAAGAAGCTTGGTCAAGCAATGAAGTGGCCTTCTATGGAGCTTAAGGCATAAAAGGGGTAGAAGATGTCATGCAAGGCCAAACACTATTGCATCAACATGTAAGCCTTTGGCTCATTTCATCTAAATACTTTGTGAACCCCACCATATGATGCAACATGTAAGCCTTTGGATCATTTCATCTAGGTAACTTGTGAACCCCACCATAAGGTCTTTTTTAAGGGAGCTCATGTTTTTCCCATCAAATTGGGGAGGGGTATAATAGATAGGACTAGGGGAGAAACCGGGTATAGAGAAAAATAAACATAGTAACTATGACCAAAAAGTAGCCAATTTGGCATAACATAAGGATTGAAAGCATAACCAAATTAGGTGAAATGTCCAAAGGTGTTTCCAACTGAATAAAGAAAGCCTAGGTGCACATTTAGGCTAATTTGGTAACTCCTTGATTCTTCTCAAGATCAAAATGTTTCATTGCGATGTTAGGGCAGTAGAAATTTAAAGGAGGATTGGAGTGTACATAAAGAAAGACTAGACTTGGTGGCCCTCAGAGTGTAATTTTTTTGTGAAAAACATTTGTGATGAGATGGAGAGAGAGAAATTATATACCGATAGGTGTGACATTAAGCCTGACAAATGTCTCTTGCTCTGGTTCTTTCCGAAGAATGTCAGCAGCAATGGGATTGGGTGCATGCATCCCATGGATCTCGCCAGATATACTGTGACACCGTATCAATTCTGCTGATGATATATTTTCAGGAATGGGTGATTTCACCTTCATGATCACTTCATCCTCCTTCAAAAAAAGAACATTTATGGATCAACAATGAAATTTAGAAGAAACTAATGTCAAGGAAAGTAGGACATGATGAGAAATCAAAATACATAATTAGTTTTTGTGAAGGAGAGTTTCACATTTGTGTATTAAAAAATGAGCAACATTGGAGTACAAATAGATTGTATACCCAACAAAAAAACAAGCTCAAGGTGCACAGTGAAAATTAGTCTAGTGTGCAGGTAAATAAACAAGTACATTTTGATCAAGGAGCACTTATTGTACACCATAGATCAGGACTAGCAATCATGCTAGTAACCAACTGCTGTCCACCATTCAAGTGTTCAAAATAAATAGGTTTGTAAAATTGCAAACAAAGAATTGCATTTGATAGAAATCAAAAGCAAGTCTCAAGAGTTTGAGCAAGAATTGCAAGCAAATAACTACATTTGAGGGAGATTAGAAGTAAGGTTCACACTGAGTTTTGAGCACACCATGAATATTGTATCTAATGATGAGAAGTTACTTCCAAGGAAGAAAATTTTGTAAAAAAGCAAAGATATTTTGATGGAAAATTTGTCCAAAGAGAGTAACTCACCAACCCATAGACTTCCTCAGAATTTGGTTTGATTTTCATGTTCACATCACCATTAGCCCCAATCATCTGCTCGTCTTCATCATTCAACTCTTGAAGGTCCTGATCTTCTTCTTCAGAGCTTTCCATGTCCTCAAATATAGTGCTATGAACAGGAGACTTTGGAGTGGTAGGCCGTATAATTCCTGCAACTGGTCGTGAGAGTTGCATTGCTGGAAGCCTTGATAAGATGTTGGAACCACCTGCATTAACCAAGAGAAGAGATCAGATCAAACTGGATGTGCAAAATCCATAAGCCTTTTAGTTCACTTGAAACCACTCGTGTCAAGTCCAAGACTCTCCAACAAGACATATTTACAACATGATGTTGTACATCAAGAACAATGTGAATTATGAAAATTTGAGGTTTGCAAGCTAGTTTTCAGTACAATCCAAACATAGACGAGCAATAGAGCAAACAATCTGGAGCTTTTTTTGAGCCAACTATGACACTATTGAGTGGGGATTCAGCTACGCAAAAGGGATGATCTTACCATCTTGTTTAATCTGCAAGTGAGGGAGACCAATAGCTGGGCGTGGGGTAGAATAGTCTAGTACTGATTTACCGTTCTCTGTGCCATTTGATGGACTTTCTAGAAGCAATCGATCATCCTTGTTGTCCAAAGAAGCTGCATCTCTTGCCACCTTACGTTGGCGAGTCGCCACAACATGATGCAGATGTTTGCGTTCTTGTGACCTTTGATGTCCAGATTCCACCTCAATCTTCGCTTTAATTTGCTCTAAAGCCCTTCTATGCAGCAAAAATGCTGATGTTGCAGCAACACTTGCCCCTACCATAGCCGCAACTGCTAGTGATAACCATGTTGCTCTTGTGTTTGTTCCCTCCATTTGACCTTACAAGGTTCTAAACGATTCAAAAAAATTTACGAATTAGAATGTCTCCTTCTGAAATTAGTCTCTTGCACCTGGTCTGCAGCTTGAGAGAGAAGCAATGACTTCACTTCTCTTAAGGTACAATTTGGTGTTGCGGAGGAACGCATCAAGATAGATATCGACCAAAACGAAAGAACCACAAAAAAGAAGCACACTAGAAACTAAACACCGATGATGAAGAAGCTTTGCGACGATGCGATGCACATAAGATAGAGATGATAAACTTGGACCAGAAATAGGCATATAACGATCATGCAAGCTAGCCACCACAAAGTTGAAACAAAAGCTCCAAAAATCAAACGAGAGAGAGAGAGAGAGAGAGAGAGAGAGAGAGAGAGAAGAAGGAAACAATTACAAGAACCGCACAAGAATCAGACAAGGATCCATCTGAAACATTTTCCAAGTGGAAAAAGAAAGTAAAGGTGTATTTCCAATGCTAGAGATGCAACTTAACATGATCGCTCCAACAAAATGGCGACAATTAAAACACAAATCCTCTAAGGATGACAAACAATGAACTCACACATCAACCAGAAAAAATTGGTTTAGAATTTCTCCATAGCAAAGGGAAGAAAAACCAAAACTCTTTCCAAATCCCCGAAAACCATAAAGGAAGGAAGGAAGGACGGAAGAAGACAAAGAACTCCAAAATACAACAAACAAAAACCAGAGACACCACGTCCGAACCAAATTCAAAGCAAACACGGGGACAAACAAAAGAAAAAAAAGAAAAAAGGGAAAAAAAGTTAGTTCTATGAATCGTGAAGAATTCTGGGCAATAGAAAGGGATTTCCACTTTTCCAAGAGTGCTCCGAAAGGTTCCAGGAAAACGAAAGCACCAAAGAGGAACGATGGCGACGAGGATCTTCTTCCCTTCTCTCACTCGCACTCCATCGAACTCAGTTTGCCTTGGAGCCTGACTGACTGGCTGACTGACTGACCGACGCTGGTGCGGGCAGGAAGCCGTCAGTCCCCCCCGCACCTTTTTTTTCATTTTTTTTGGGGGGGTTTTTTTATGGGTGGGAAGGGGGGGAAACTGGGGAGGAGTTTTAAAAAGATGGACCCCCCAATTTTGGGGATTATAAACTACTTGTACAATGACCCTTTCATGGGTTGGAGAGATGGGTTCTTCTTTTTTTATAAATCCCAGGCTGAAACTGGTGAAATCAAGGTAGGTACCCACTCTCTTGGGCAGGGGTATTGGCCCAGGCTGATAGTTTAAAAATAAGGGGAATATGGGCTTGGATTTAGAATTTTTTAAAAATAAAATAAAAGGAAGTTCCCATCGTGTTCCCGCAGGTTTTCAGTGACATTCCCAACAATGTTCCTTATGTTATCAATGTGTTCCCCCAAGAGGTTCCCAATAAAACCACATTTCTTCCCATATATGTTTTGCCCAAAGTTCAAATTTTTATAAAACTATAAAGGTGGGCCAAAGGGGAGTTGGTCCATAGTTCTATTTTGAGGAGTGCCCAATGTTTCTCCCCCCCCAAAAAAAAGTGATAGGCCAATCAAAGTGGCTGAAACAACAACCAACAAATAGAAACCATTGAACTTTGTGTAAAGTGGCCCATACTTGGGTGAGTGGTTTGAGGACTCTATGGTTCGTTTTTTTGGGATTTTTTTTGGGGGATTGGAGAATCCAATTGAAAGGAGTAGAAGCCTCAAGGGGGGATTGGATCACTTCCCAAGTTATTCTTTGGGTGTAAAATAAGCTAAGCACAATTCCCATCCCATTAAAAGAGTTCTAAAATGCTAACTAGATTATGAAGTGTGGGGCTGTCATGGAGTTGGAATATCACCACCCAATGTCCGAGTTTGAAAATGCCATTGTTGTAGGAAATTCTTATCAGATAGGGGTTCATTGGTGAATTTGGAGCATAAAAGAGGCCTGAAGTTTGGACGAAGAGTTTTTGGATAAGAGAAGAATACGCGATGGCCATCAAGGAATCCACAAAATTGAAACACAGTAGCCAAAAATGCCAAAAGCCCTCTACACAATGAGAAGAAATGTGCCTTAATTGGTGGAGTGGATGTAAACGATGGGTGCGGCGAACCTCACAAATGCACACACACACACACACATACCCCTTCCAACCTCCGCCACAAAGTGGTTGAAATGTGGTCAAATTGATATGTAACCTTGAAAACAAAATGATTTTTTTGATGGATTCGTACTTACTCTTCAAATACTACTATCGGGTTGTGATTATCATTAGCTATGAGATAACATCGTCCAATGTAATGTGTAAATAAAACACATGAAATTTTTTATTGGAGTCAATATGCAAACCAATAAACTAGGGTTCTTATTATGGGTGAAATTGACAACTTCTTGTTTCCGTTTGTGAATATCTTGAAATATGAAAGCAGTCCATGTGTGCTGGAGTAATATTTACTTTCCCCATTGTGTAGCAAAGTGCAAAGTAGTTAAATTTTTCTTTGACTTTTTCCTCAGCTCAGAGGCTGTGCAGTTCCTCTGTGGAAGATTTCTTCCATTTGGTGAGATTCGTCGCTGAGTTCTTGGACCAGACAATGCTTGTCCAAATACGGCCAAGGTGAACGAGCACCAACGTTGGTACTTGGTACCTTTCACTTTTTGAGTGAGGCCTCTTAGTGACCATATTAAGCTCAAAAAATGTTAGATTTGAACTCAAAAACCCCCAAATTAGTTTTAGCATGGGATATTTATAATATTTAGAAACAATTTAAATGAATTTGGAGATTTTTACCATGGTACCACTGTGGGTGGTGGTTCACCCAAGGTGTCTAAATGCAAGACAAAAACTAGGGCAGGTTTTTTTGGGGGGGAGTTGAAGGGTGGGAACACGGGCTTGGTGATCCATGCATTTTGGACCATTCATGAGATGAGGGCACAAGTGACATTCCTTGATTGATTGTATCTCTTTA
>Ga0116230_10005144_pt1 | contig 12830 bp, 9 predicted proteins | sample S1TSphfallax_3_FD_88678 | JGI IMG/M metagenome (GOLD analysis project Ga0116230, IMG submission 88678) | Host-associated microbial communities from peat moss isolated from Minnesota, USA - S1T2_Fd - Sphagnum fallax MG | ecosystem: Host-associated > Plants > Peat moss > Unclassified | place: USA...
AACTAGTTTCAACAAGATTCATGGTCACCCATCATAGCAGGAATCAATAAACACCATGGTAATAAAAATCATGCCCTACATTTCTTGAAAATTGTTTATAGAAAATTAGGATATCCTAGTCCTTATGAAAAACTTGGAAGAACCAACCTTTATGATTAGTTTATAGATAGAAGAGAAGGTAAAGCCAAGTATGCCCATGTAGTTGAACTAAACACAATAGTTGAAACCAAGAAACAAAATTTATAAGTATTTGGAAATCACCCTACACTAAAAGATTTTATGGTAGCCATGTTGCAAAAAATGAGGGAAGGAGGTCAAGCCTTAGCAACCTCCACAATCCAACCCATATTTCACATAATGATTGAGTCTTTGGCCTTTAATGTGCTTTCTAACGACAAACATGGCGGGTTTAAAGTTATTCGAGGTTGGACCCTAAGCACTAAACAAGTGCAACAAATTAAATGTTGCATTGGGCTCAACAAAATTATAGTATAATACAACACATTGCCCAATAGGAAAAAAATAAAAATAAAATATTATACCTGCATAATGGGGAATGGTTTAAATAATTTTTACAATTATTTTCAAAGGATTAAACTAATGTAGTGGTAGAATCCGTTTTATAGCCCAAAGGTCATGGGTTCAAACATTTTCTTGAATCATCTTTTTCATCCAAGAACAAAATGGATGAAAACAAATTCCCAAAAGAAAAAAAAGGTTTAAGTTGCTCCCCGAGGAACAACCATGTTCCCAAAGGAGCAAGCTTAAATTGCCCCGAAGACCAATAATGTTTTTGGGGGATAAAGAGCTCCTTCTCTTTGAGAACATGATTGTTTCCTACAAAAAAAAAAAATTTAAGTTGTTTCTCGAGTCAATTTAAGCTTCCTCTCCTCAGGGACATGATTGTTCCTAGAAAAAACATATGTTTTGAATTTTTTAGCAATCATAATCATTTCATAATAGTTTTTTATATAAGCTTGCAACCTAACATTGGAAGGGTTTCGAAGAGAGCTATAACTTTGTACTTGGAAGCATTTCAATCAAAACTCACATGCAAAAGTTATGTTCACACAAAGTTTCAAACATAATTGCTCCTCCAAGGAACATGGTTGCTCTTTGAAGGAACAAGTTGAAGGGGAACATGTAAATGTGCTCCTTCAAGGAGCAACCATGTTCCCCCTAGGAGTAATTTCCTTGAAAGAACAACCTAAACATGCCCCTTCATGAAGCAACCATGTTCTCGTCGGGAGTAATTGTGCTTAAAACTCCATGTGAATATAACTTTTGCACGTGAGTTTTGAATTAAAATGCTTCCAACTACAAAGTTGTAGTTTTCTTTGAGACCTTTTCCAATGATAGGTCACAATCATATATAAAAAAAGCTATGAGAACATTGTGATTGCTAAAAGATTTGAAACATATGTATAGTTTCCCCAAGGAAATTGGTTTTTCCTTGGGGAACAATCATGTCCATGGGGAGAAGGAGCTTAAGTTGTTCCAGGGAAAAACTTAAACTTTTTTTCCTCGGGAAACAATCATGTCCCTCAAGGAGAAAGAACTTAAATTTCTCCAAGGAACAAATGTGTTCAAAATTTTGTTCAATTGTGACTTTTGGCTTTGAATTTTGATTGAAATATTTCTACCTACAAAGTTGTAGCTCTTCTCGAAATCTTTCCAATGATAGGTCAAAATATCATATAAGAACAAAAATGAAATGATTGTGATTACAAAAAGATTTGGAACATATGTTTCCTTGGGAACTTAGGCCTTTCCCCAAGGAAAGTACATTATTCCCGAAGGAAGGTGCTTTTCTCCGCAGGGAACTTGGGCCCTTCCTTAAGGAAAATTATATGCTCCTTGAGGAAGTTGTATTTTTCACTAGGGAACTTTTTTTATTCCATGGGGAACTTGTTTGGGTTTGGCACTTATAATTTTTGCTTGGGGAAGTTATTTCCCAAGGGCAATTAACTTTTAAAACTATATAAATGTTCTATGGATTTTTTCATCCATTTCATTTGTTGGAAAAAATAATTGGGAAAAGGATTAAACCTTGCACCTTTGGGTTGAAGGGAAGATTTTAACAAATACATCACATGTTTTTTCTTTGAAACTACTATGTAAGAAAGATACTTACAACATTAATCATTGTGCATGTATAGTAAAAATCTAAATATTTTTTCCTTGTTGGGCATTATATTGTAGACGCATCAAACTCAATCCTACATTTAATTCGTTGCACATGTTTAATGCTTGTTGTTGGGGTGCCTTTGTTGGGGTGCCATCATCTTTTGTGTGATTAACATGTTAATATCCAATTTCAACAATATGGGGATGTAAATACAATTGCTTCAGCAATAGCCTTGTTATGCGACCTTTCTTCTTCAAATGTTAAAGCCTAGATTGATTTTTGTAATCCTTCAATCCATATGCACATTCATAATATATGTGTGTAAAAGTCAAATTGAGACTATTTTATTTCACTTGCACCATGTATGTTCTTTGAAATGCTCCATTGCACACCTTTTTTTCCCTCACCCTTGGCCATTGATAAATTCAGGCACTTGTTCCCAAAGAATGTATGGAGACATCACAACAATTTCATTTTCATATACTTTCCTCACTTTCAATTCCCATGTCAACTCCTTGTAAGCAATAGAAGAAATGGATGAGTTTTGAATAGTGATGCGCGTGGGCCTTCTTCACCATTGTTGTGCCTTGTCCACCTTTAACCAGAAATCTTTAGGGTTGAAAGTGTTTTGGAACTACTGACAGTTTTCTTTCACATGTTGAATGCATCCTAATAAAGCAACGGTTGTCTACTACTATAAACCTAATACAAAACAACCATACCTTTAAATGTATAGCGCATATAATTTTGAGACATGACATTTGCAATTTAGTTTAAACCCCTACATCTCAACAAATTTTTGCATTAAACATAATTTGAAAAAGCACTTAAAACAATGAAGGCACTGTCTAACATGTTTTAGAGCCCATTTGTCTCACCTTTTGTTTTGAAATAACACTCAGCAAAGTTGCTTACTTCTGCAGTTGGTTTGATGCAATCTTCAGCTTGCCCAAAAGACAAATGGGCTCTAGGCTGTGCATGATGCATGCTACTAGCAACAAGAATCTAAAGGAGTTTGGATAAGAGGGGGAAGAATACACTACACATGCATTTGAAGGTATGCAAATCCAGGAGCTCCAAGAGCTACAGTAATCTACAGGACACCAGTTGCTGGAGCAGGTTATACAAGAGAACAAGTTGCGCACACAAGATGTGGAGATCTGATCCTTACAAAATTGGAGATCTTCAGCCATATAGTTTCTAAAAGGTTTCAAGAACTAGTTCCAACTTAGTGGATGCAGTTGACCTCTCATGACCATGATCTCAACAACACTAATGAACCATATTTCCAACCATCCTAATGCACATTCCACTCTCCAAAAGTTGTGCTTATTCCACATTGCCAAAAAATAGCTAGACATGCATGACTAGATAGAACTGCTGGACCATCCTGCCCATGCCAGACCAATGAAGTTAGATGACTGCAGAATTTCTTTATTAATTGAGAGTCTCATGTATCCTACTGAATGCATGTTGACATACACTTCCACTGAGTCAAAAGCTGCTCAAGTTGAGGGAGTCGTGCAAACACATATCAGTTTCAGCAATTGACAGTCAGTTTCAGAAGAGTACATAATTTTGGCATTCAAGCATGACACTATGAACAGTCATCATATCATAGGGCAGGTTTGCACCTGCAAACAGCCAACCAATATCATATGGTTGGGGTGTCAATATACCCAAATAGGGAATCAACATGCAACCTTCACAAGACAAATTTCCTTGAACTTCTGACTGTAAGACCAGTCTGCAGGTAACCCTGGCTCAGGCACTCCCTTCGCTCAGATACAGATGGACAATCAGGAAACCTGAGCACACAACTGCAGAACAATCTAAACATAAAGTTGCCCTAAACATAAAGTGCTCATCCCTTTTACCCAAAGGAAAACAAAATACAACTCCCAGAAACTAACCTTCCCACATCATGTATACAGTGGGTCAGTTCTAAGGAGAACTTCAGCAGTTTGAAGAATATCTCTTCTCTACTGCAGGGGGGAAATCCACTTCACACAATGTTGCAGCAGTCTTACGGATCAGGAGGTGGAAAGAGCACAAAGCTACCACACCCTATCAGCAATTCCTCTATGCTTGAATGGTGCAATCAACATCAAAGTTGTGCATGTTCTGCATACTTTATTGGAACTACCTCCAGACAATCAAAAGCATCGCCACCAGAATTACCAACAACGCAAGACCCTGCACCCAAGCATCCAGCACATTGTTACCATTAGGCAGGCATTAAGAATGATATTGCATGGAAGGCATCCAACAAAAGAGTCTCCTTGAAACAAACATGTGGCATATCCCAGATGAAGCCAGGGCAGATGTGCATACCAGGCAAGCTTCATGTCCACCTCTGCTCTCTATTGCAAATATCCGCCTGCCACAATGCCAAATTTTTTCTCCTGTGACTATCCTTTCTTTGATACTTATGTCAGACCCCTAAAAAATAGAGTTTAGGACCTGGAGCCAATGAGAATATGCACAAGGGTACTGAAACACAACACATGATAATTCCTCAAAGTACTGTAACCTTCTCAGCAAAGGCAAGCAGGCCATGTCTGAAAATTTCTAGCAATGAATCATTCTGATAAACTTGACCAGGAAAGACTGTTTCAATTTTATTGCTAGTACGAAACCATCAGATGCAGAGTGGGTCAAAGTTGATGCATTTTACACTTTTAAGAGGAGGTGAAAATGCAATAAAGAGAGCATTACCTGCTACCAAGCTCTGCTTTGCAGACTGTTTGAAGGTCCTCAATATACTTGAGTGTGAGGGATGCAGATGGGTCCTTTTTGTCAATCTGGCAACACCCCAGACTGTCTCTACAATTACCATCTATATCAAGACTCCAAATCTATTCCTCATGGACTTTCCACCGAATTATGATGTACACTTCCATGCAAATACCTTCTTGAAGTAGTGGACAGAAGTTCTCACACTGCACCTAACTCATATCCCTAATAAATGCAGACAAGGAGGCCAATCCTGACTTTACAATCTTATAAAAGGCTGCTATCCCTAAGCTGAAGCAGCTGATCTGAAGATAAAAGCATACGAATAAACAGAAATACTTTGGAAATTGAAAATACTAAGGGCCACAACCCCTTTGGGAATGAAAAATTTAACAGAAAGTAGGAGGGACAATGTGCTCTGGATCTCAAATTTTCATTTGATGATCTCATCAGCAGAAAATCAAAGTCACAAGCCAGCACTTGGTTACTAAATGCCAAATTATGCAGATTCTGGAAAGGTCGTACCAAAGTCTGCTGTCAACACAAGGGAAGCTCACCAGGAATTTGCAATGGAAAACATATAGGAGAATAGTTTAAAGGCCAGAGAGGCAGATTGAGACTAATTTGAAATCAAATATAGAAGATGCACAAAGAGAAGACTGATGAGGTTACAGCACAAATAGTGCCACAGAAATACCCAGGATGGGCAAGAGATATGCCTTGGCAGCCAGTGTGCGAGAAAAGTCAAAAAATGCACCATACACATCTTGCATTGTTTTGACCTCCAATATCTGTGCCATCAATCCTGCAACCAACAGACAATAGAATGCTGAATCAAGATCCTACAAATTTGAGCTAGAAAGTGAAAAAGGGTAGACCTGCCACTGATCACTTCAAGCTAAAAATTTGCAGGGGTGTGGTTGCAGTGACTTAAATGTTCTAAGTCACTGTTGTAAAGGACTATGGGGTCCATCCAACAACTAGGTGTCCAAGTAACTATAGTTTTAACTAGAAAAATATTTAACATCCCTGCATCTTATGCACACTTGCAAAAGTGCATGGCATTTTGCATGTGCAAGCCAAGAGCCTATGTTCAGAGCTAAAGCAGTGTAAGGTTAGAATCTTCAACTTTCGCACACCTGTTAAATACTTTTCAAACTTTTGGATGCCAAATGGAGTTGACTTCTGCTAGACATAGCAGCATTGAAGAATTTTCTGAGAGACTTGCAGTGACACAAGCTCTGGTACAATAAGTGCAGTATTTGGTGACAGACATTTACCACTTCTAATTTTGACAACTCCTCTGAAGACTTGGATATTATTGTAGCACATAGCTAAGGTGCCCATTGCCAGGATCTGCCCCAACTCAAACCAGCAGTTATAACCAAAGCCAGTCACCTCTCAAACACATTACAATTCAAGGTATCCTTGCACTTTTTCCCCACTATTGGTGATCTCCTCATGAAGAAGTGCCATGCATGGATGTGATTTCACAACACCTCACCTGAGGGATACACCCCAACTAGAGTTTTTAAACACCATTTCAGGCAGTATCCATGCATGTCACTAACAAAAAATTCAAAATTTTCTTTATCTTCTGGATCACATAGCCAGGAAACCCTAAACCCTTCTCACCTGTGGCATGGCACAAAAACGAAGATTTGTAACTTCTCGAAGAGCAGCCATGTATTGCAGGCAATCCACTGTATGAGAGAGAGCATTTGTGACCATCTCATTCAAGCACTCCACTGCCACCTCTGCATGTTTGTCATACTTAAAGTCCTGCAAGTTCACAGCCATGGAATCAACTGGATAGTGATAGCAACATGGACACAGAGAAAAACAAGGATTATGTGCCAAACTTTGGTGCATGCTCACCTCCAGTTGTTCAACATATTTTCCCCATATTTCACGAGGCCAAAACATTCGGGGTGCAGATGACTTGTTGATGTCCTCAAGATAGTCCCTTGTGACATTTGTTTTCTGCAGTTTAGGGTAAAATCAACACATCAGGCATTGTGATCATCTGGATGTATAAGCTTCCAATCCTCATCTGAATCATAAAATTCATCCACAAGATTGCATTAATTTATAGGAAGCACAAAACAGTAGAAATTCTTCATGCTGCCCTATCTAAAACAGCATTTTATCCCTATTGATAAACTGCAGCTTCTAGATGGCAAAGAGCCATACTCTCCAACCAGATGCACTGGTAGAGGTACAACTCCACCCTTCAAGGCAAAGCATGATGGCACATAGTACATGACAGGCACCTGGATAAATAACCCCATTGAATTTGAGAGAATGTCAGGAGGAAACTCTTCCAATCCTGAGGCATAAAAGAGACGGGATAAACCCAGACCAGCAAGTCCCGCCGCATAGTGACAGTACTCATTGTAGTCAGAAACTGTCTCAACCTGTTCCAAGGAACCATCAGCAGTCACATAAGCCAGTGAATCATGTGCTAAAAGTGCCACCACACAGCAGAAATAGAAGTCAGCCATCCAGGCTTTACAACTCTGAGTTTATTCACACATTTCCACCAACTTCAGCAAACACGTGCAAGAGCTTAAGCTGGAGCAAATGGAGGTTCTGCAATAGCTGTGCAATGGTCAATTGATACACTTTATGATCAAGCAGGATGCACACAAACTCTTAGGATATACGTTCTAGCACTGTCAGGCTTCTCCACATTGTTGATTATTCTTGTCCCACCCTGTGATGGGCTGCCAAAAAAAGAGCCAGCAATTCACATTCTGCTAGAACTACATGATTTAGTTGTAAAGAAATAAGTTCAGTATGGCTACAATGTTCACCTCAGTAGTGATAAACTTGGCCATACCAGTTCCAATCCTTTCAGAAATTTGTGCAATCACTTCTTGGTACCTGCAATTCCAATTGTGAGGATACAAAACACAAGAGTCAAGAACTCATCATTGCTATCATATAATGATGATGGTTTTATGGGAGGCAAAATGGACTTGAAAGGATGTTTGTGAGACCTTATTTTCCATGGAAAAGGACTAACATTGCATCTGCTGGCCAAGATGAATAGATCAGAAGCCAGAGTGAAAACATAACCCCACAGGCAGACATTGAAATAGAGACTGGTTAACACACCCTTTTGAGAGGCCTGCAAACGCAAATGTTACCAACTGGAATTTGTCCATCAAAAGGCTGTAGTCATTTGAAACACCCTTCCCCACTTCCAAAACAAAAAAACAATACATGAGACTGGTTAACTCAAAATTTTGAGTGGCCTGCAAATGCAAATGATGCCAACTGAAATTTGTCCATCAAAGGGCTGTAGTCATTTGAACCACTGTTCACCACTTCCACAACAAAAAATAAAATGTAATCACATTGAAAGAATATCTTGACAATTGCTTATCTTCTGCTTTTAAACAGTAGAACTGCATTATGAGTCAGACACTAGTCAGACTGACACAACCAAATTCACTAGTAATTTGACAGAAATGCTATTCCATCACAATCCCAGGTCAACAGTTCACCACCCACTCTCTCTGTCATGAACTCTAAAATATACTAGTCTTATCTCCTACAGCAAATTGGACCATTCAACTGTCTTCATGATAACTGTGTGAACTGATATCTGAATGCAACAGTGGCTTCAGAGCAGATGTCTGAGATCTACCAACAAGCAATATCCAAAGCCTACAACCCAGTTTGGGTGCAGAAACAAGCTTACAGGAGAAATCGACTTCAGAATTATAGATCTTTTCATGGAATTCCTTCAGGATAGTCACCCTAACATCCACTGGAATGCTTGTGTTGTTCTCTGTTAGCCACCATCCCTGATTAGTTTAAGCAGGAGAAATTTTCACTTCAATGGCTCCCAAAGATTTGCAGAAACACTCCCTGTGTAAACAGTCGACCAGCAGAATCCCCAGAATGTGACCAAACTAGCTGCTGAAAGATACAAGAATCTTACCAACTATATCAAGCGCCCGCAGAACAAGATAAAACACACAAACCTGCATGTTAATCAATCAAAGCGAAAATTTAATCCACACCCCAGATGTAAGACCTGCATAGAAAGAGCTCGCCAGTTTAACCAAAACAAGCATCCTCCAACTGCAATCTATTGGGATACTCCACTTCCTTTGTATATAGTCATGCTTTGGTTTGCAAGCAGCCAGGAACATGACATGGTTACAATGTCATTCAAAGAGTCACATTCCAAAAAGTATAGTTTGCATGCAATTTCAGGCAATTCTACTGGAAACAAGCAATCGTAACCCATTCGTGATCTTCAATGTGTCAGGTATCCATTTGGATCATATTACAGTGACTGTGTCCAGAACTTCAATCTCCTGCTTTGGATTTTGCAGGTCTGATTGACTACTTCAATCTCCATTGCCACTACACCTTTATTATGGTGGTTCAACTCTGTCAAGGACAAAGCAACTACAATACAGTTGAAAGGCAACAAAATTAGCAATGCTGTTGCTAATTCCATAAGCATCACAACCAGTGGCTCCATTTCTGGTCCACACTGTTTCATTCAGCAAGTCAACAGCTATCCAAAATGAATCATTGTGACTTTTATTCTGGCAATTGCAGCAGGACATCCTTGCAGCAGTATAAGTAGAAAAAGGTAAGTAATGTCCAGATTTGGCAACTCTACCATGAAACACATTGTGAATGCAATATAAAACATACAGTGAGCTCAAGCAATTCAGAGCTTCTAGGGACAAGGGTGCACTTTTTTCAAACTTCAAATGTATAATGAAATCCTTCACAACAAATGGGTTTGCATACTCCTTGCAAATTTGGACCCTTGTGAGGAATGTGATTCTAGAAGGTAGTGCTTGCAGCCCTTGGATGTGGAGTTGCAGGAGCATACAAGGAGGACAAATCTGGTCAAGACCCTGTCCAATATTCACAAAAACACCTGCTTGGAGAGTATTTGACATGCTATAGACATAAGCAATCAGTGAAGAAGTGATTACATGTAAGTATTTAGCAAAGCACCTACACGCAGAGTAATTTTTAAGATAGCATATTAACAATCAGTGGAAGAGCTGATACATGTTAGTAATTATTGAAAAAGTGCCAGGCAGCAGATTCTTACTGCATTGCGGAGATCAGGACTCAGCTGCTGAATGACAAGGGACAGGCTGTGTGATACCCGCCGTAGCATTTGAAAGCAGAATGCAAGGTTAGGATCTGAAGGAATGGCACGGCTAGCTGCTACAGAGGCCACCTTCAGCTTCAGTAGACCTGGCAAATCCTCTGGATGCTTGAGCATTGCTCTGACAATCCCCATCTCTCTCTCTCTCTCTCTTTCTTTTTTCTGCCTTTGATTTTCTGGTCCTCAGTATAAGTTGTCTCAGTGGAACGAAGGTCTTGATGATAAAATCATCACCTTGCTTGCTGCTGATGTCTCTCCCTGTAAATGATATTGAAGCATCTCCCTCCCTGCCAAAAACCCTCTCTGGATGTTATATCCTTTGATGTTCTAGGAACCAGTAACCAAAAGCAACTTCCTCAGTTCTTCTTCTCCCTCAGGGACCTGCGAGAAGAGCATGACTTTCTGCAAACCCCGTGATGGTGCTAAGTCAGTAAGATAATGAAAGCCCCAGTAGCAACAAAAGTCGATCCCACAGAAGCACGGCGATCAGAATTTGATCATCTACTCTAAGCAGCAGCGCGCATTCCCTCTGGCCCTGATTTCCCAGAACAACATCTACTGTAGGGACGACAAAACCTACACCGATGATTCAGGTGCTGCTACTATTCCGATGTCAATCCTCTTTCCCTCTCCTACCGCTACTGTCCGAGCAAAACGAGACAAAAGCAGACATGATTATACCACATCATTGAAGAAAAAAAAACTGCACTCCTCCATAGATTCACCGAAAATCTCCATGAAGAAAGCCCACAAGATTCACGGCTCGCTACCAGATGCGAGAACATGCAAAACAAAAAGGAGCAGAAAGAAAGGAAAAAGAAAAGAAAACTACAGAGATTATTATTACAACGAAGTGACATACCAAAAAAAACGCAACCAAAAGGTCGAACCTCACCAAGAATTCACCAATAACCGAAGAAGTCTTCGTTGTTTGTTTCTTCTTCTTCTTCTTCTTCTTCCTTGTTACTTAAACGACGGCAGAAAATCTGCACCTACCGCAACAGCATGACGAGGCTACAGACTAGAGAGAGAGAGAGAGAGAAAGAGAGAGAGGCGGACAAAACTCAGTGACGAATTGTAGATCTAAGAGAGTGTCACCAAGCTGGAAAACAAAAAGAGAACAATCTATCTCCAAAGAAAAAATTAAAAAAGAGAGAAAGAGAGAAAGAAGCAAAGAAAAGGGGGGAAGATGCTTTGTTTTTGCGGCCAGTTGCTCACCTCTGCGGAACACGCGCGTTGCTGCAGAGATTGACAGCTATGGCGATCCGAAGGGGCAAAAGACGAACGAGTGCTTTACGCAGTGCGAGAGAGAGAGAGAGAGAGAGAGAGAGAGAAAAAAGAGAGACAGCGAGCAGGTACGCGGGGGGCGGAGATGGCGGGCCCCGTTCTGCGTTCACATGGAGTCGGCCAAACCTACCTGGGTGGCCAAGCCCACTTGTGTTCACGTGGACGTGGCCAAGAACCTACGTTTGTGGCTAAGCCTAGCTACGTTCACATTGAGGTGGCCAAGAACCTACGTTTGTGGCTAAGCCTAGCTTCGTTCACATTGAGGTGGCCAAGCTAAGCCAAGCCTACTTGTGATTCACATCAAGGCGACCAGACCTACCTTGTGTTACCTAAAGAGGGAACAGCTGCTGGCACCCAAGTGACCACCTATGAAGGAAGGTAATTTGTTTTGTAGCTATGAGATCCACCGAACTGGGATGCTTCAGATGGTGTTCTTGGTGGTCTTTGGAAAGCTCTGGACGAGGAGGGGGTGCATGGGCTTAGTTCCGTGACGTTTGGTCTTGCGATGCAAAAGTTCTTGAATATTGAATGATTTTTTTTCATTGAAAATTAAATTAAATTAAATCATAGCTGAACGTTTTCGGAGGAATTGGAACGTGCCTTTGGTGTTTATTGAAAGATCTTGATGAGCAGGATTTAATGGAATTTATTTGGTAAGATTTGGATTCAGAATGTGGGAGATATTGATTTTAAAGTGATTTCTGCTGCTGAAAATTCAAATAAATTCCCAAAAAACCAGGTTTTGGAAGGAAAAATCGGTTGAGAACGTGTTCACACTTGGGCCAACGGCACAGGCCACACTAGTTTAAGCTACTTCTAAAATATTAGGTATGTAATTTTAATAGGTGTGTTCAAAGATCACCTTAATTTTTGTCCATAAGGTTCAAGCTATTTCTAAACTTAAGGCTAAGCTTTTATAGACTCAAGGGAATACCTAGTCCTCCCTCAAAAGGCATGGCCCAACAAACAGCAAAAATAATGCACCAGAATTTCTAAATTTCGCAATGTGCAAATACCGAGGGCCCAAAGTGTGAACACATTCATTCATCCAAACCCAATTTTTGCAATTTGTTTGAATTTCTAGCAACAAAATCCACTCCAAAAAAATTAATTTAAAAAAAAAAACTTTCACACCTTAGTTCTGAAAATTGTGAAACAAGGCATCAAAAACACGCTGGCCCTGACAATAGATAAGATGTTTTACATCTACCTACTGTGTCCACACTCTGAACACCCAAAAAAATCTGTTCCAATCTAAACAGTCTAAACACTTTCGTCAAAGAAACTGGTTCACCCAATGTGAAACTGGTTCTAATAAGGTAAAACTTCCAAAAGTTGGATCCAATGCGATAGTCTCTTGTCCCTTGGGGGGGGGGAGGGGGGGGGGGCAGGGCCCCATCAACCCTAATAAATCCGACTCATCAAGGGCTTTCCAACAACACCAAGAACACCCCCAAATTCCAATACAGAGTTTTCAGTTTCAACTCTGTTTAATAATTTTCATTGAGAAAATGATTCAATAAT
>Ga0116230_10005146_pt1 | contig 12829 bp, 9 predicted proteins | sample S1TSphfallax_3_FD_88678 | JGI IMG/M metagenome (GOLD analysis project Ga0116230, IMG submission 88678) | Host-associated microbial communities from peat moss isolated from Minnesota, USA - S1T2_Fd - Sphagnum fallax MG | ecosystem: Host-associated > Plants > Peat moss > Unclassified | place: USA...
ATCGTTATTGGATTAGGCAGGCCTCTGCCGCGCGGACAGCTTGGGGGCAACTGTGACCGGGGACCATTCGACCTTGGTCGTATGTCGGCGGCAACCGGAACGCACCGCGTCGCACCGCAGCGAATTGCCGGCCGTTGAATTATGCTGCTCGCCATGCTGTCCCTACCGAGCCAGACACCAGCTTGGGACCCGCGGATCACGCTTGGTTTGGCCGCCCTGCTGATCGGCGTATGCGCTGCGCACTTGTCTCGCGCAGGGAGTTTGGAGCCGGGGATCGCAACGGCCGCCGTCGTGAACGCGCGTTATGAGTTATCGAATCGCAGCATCAGTGCGTCTTGGTCGGCCGACGGCGGCAAGCTACGGCATTTTGCGGTTACCGACAAGCTCCACCACACGGACCTGGCGATCAGATCGCCCTTTGCGCTGCTCTTGAAGGACGGGACAATCGCAGATGCCGCCGACTTACGGCTCGTTCGCCAACCCCAGATCGTCACTCTATTTTCGAGACCCTCGGCGGCGCGGTTTTCGGATCGTTTGCCGGGTCGGGAAATCGACGCCAGCTTCGAGTCCGTCGGCGGTGCCCGCATCACCTGGCGCCTCGTGCTCCGCGACGGCTCGAATTATCTGCGGCAGATCATCGACATCACCGCGGGCGGCGGGGAGCTCGGCATCGGCCGCGTGCGTTTGATCGATGTGCCGCTCGACGATGCGCACGTGGTCGGCGTGGTCAAAGGATCGCCGATCGTTGCCGGGTATTTGTTTTTGGGCTTGGAGAATCCGCTGGCGGATAGCAAGGTCATCGGCAAGCGCGCACTTGCAGACATCATCCGCGATCTGCCGCTGGCCGCTGGGCAAACGGTCAGCTATTCGTCGGTGATCGGCGTGACGCGAACAGGACAACTACGGCGCGACTTCTTGCGCTATCTGGAACGCGAGCGGGCGCATCCGTATCGCACATTCCTGCATTACAACTCCTGGTACGACCTCGGGTACTTCACCCCGTTCGACGAGTCCGGAGCGCTCGACCGTATCCAGAGTTTCGGCCGCGAGCTCCATGAGAAGCGCGGCGTGACGCTGGATTCGTTCCTGTTCGACGACGGCTGGGACGATCACGCCTCGCTTTGGCGCTTCAACGCAGGATTTCCCGAGGGCTTCACGAAGGTCCGGGAGGCGGCCGAGAGCTACGGTGCCGCACCGGGCGTGTGGCTGTCACCCTGGGGCGGCTATGGCAAACCGAAGCAGGAACGCATCGAAGCCGGCAAGGCAGCCGGCTTCGAGATCGTCGCTGGCGGCTTTGCGCTGTCGGGCCCCACGTACTACGCGCGGTTTCGTGAAGTCTGCCTCGAGATGATCCGGAAATACGGCGTCAATCAATTCAAGTTCGACGGCACCGGAAATGCCGATTCGGTGTTTGCGGGGAGCCGCTTCGACAGCGACTTCGCGGCGGCGATCCATCTGATCGGCGAATTGCGTGCCGCGAAGCCCGACATCTATATCAACCTCACGACCGGCACCTATCCGTCGCCGTTCTGGCTCATGGACGCCGATTCCATTTGGCGCGGTGGTGACGATGACAGCGTCGCCGGAGTGGGCCCCTATCGCGAGCGCTGGATCACCTATCGCGATGCCGACACCTACGATGAAATCGTCAAAGCAGGGCCCCTATACCCGCTCAATTCGCTGATGCTGCATGGCTTGATCTATGCCCAACATCACAAGGAACTCAAGGAGGATCCCGGCAAGGATTTCCGCAACGAGATCCGCTCCTATTTCGGCACCGGAACGCAGCTTCAGGAGATGTACATCACGCCGTCGTTGCTGAGCGAGAACAACTGGGACGATCTCGCCGAGGCGGCCACTTGGTCGCGCAGTAACGCGGATGTGCTCGTGGACACGCACTGGGTCGGGGGCGACCCCGCTTGGCTGGAAGCTTATGGGTGGGCTTCGTGGGCGCCGCGCAAGGGCATCATCGTATTGCGCAACCCCAGCGATCGTGCCCAGCGCATCACGCTCGACGTCGCCAAGGTCTTCGAGCTGCCGACTGCGGCGGCCAGGATTTATTCGGCCCGGAGCCCCTGGAAGAGCGATGCGGGAACAGCGCCGATCATTCTGCGTGCGGGACGCGCACACACCTTTGAGCTCGCCCCTTTCGAGGTGCTGACGCTGGATGCGACGCCGCTGCGCCAGTGAGCCCCTGGACGGCCGCCTGCGCAATTGGCCGAGACGCAAACGACTCGTCATCGCTACACTGGGATGCCTCGAGGGCAAAAAAGGAATTACATGCATCGCTTCGCAGCTCTCATTTGGGTTCTGGCGGCTTCCATGCTTCTCGTGGCCGGCGCATCTGCGGAGGCACCCCCTAGCGGGCAACTACCGGATACCGCAGTTCCGCTTGCCTATACGCTGAGACTCAACGTGGATCCACGTGCCGAGCGTTTCAGCGGAAGAGTCGAAATCCGCGTGAAGCTGACGACCGCGCTGGACCACCTGTGGTTGCACAGCAGCGATCTCGCTATCGCCGATGTTCGCGTCAGGGATGCCCTGGGCAAATTGCATGCAGCGACGCTCGTCGTTCGCGATCCTTCCGGCGTGGCGAAGGTCTCCTTCGACGGGACCCTGCGCGCCCAGGAGATCGAACTCATCATTGATTACAGCGCGGCGTTCAGCGCGAAGCTACAAGGTCTATACAAAGTGAAGGTCGGCGATGACGCCTACGTGGTCACACAGATGGAGGCGACCAGCGCGCGCTATGCGTTCCCTTCGTTCGATGAGCCCCGCTTCAAGACGCCCTTCCGCGTGACGCTGACGGTTCCCAAGGAGGAAGTGGCTGTCGCCAATACGCAGCCGATCGAGGAAGTTCCGGCCGCCGACGGGAAGTGGAAGACGCTGACGTTCGCGGTGACGAAGCCTCTTCCGACCTATTTGGTCGCGGTCGCCGTAGGCCCTTGGGACGTCGTGCAAGGCCCCATCCTCGCGCCCAACACGGTGCGCAAGGAGCCGATCCCCTTGCGCGGTATCGGGCCGCGGGGCACCGGACCCCAATTCAAGTGGATCTTGGATCAGACCCCGATGATCGTGAAATACTACGAGGAATATACCCAGCAGCCCTACCCGTTCGACAAGCTGGATTTATTGGGCGCGCCAGACTTCAGCGCAGGCGCCATGGAAAATGCCGGACTGATCGTGTTCCGCGACGCCTTGCTGCGCATCGATGCGAGTTCGCCCTCGTCGACCTACCGCAGTGCCTTCAACGTCACGGCCCACGAAGTCGCACATCAATGGTTCGGCGATCTCGTCACCGTGCCTTGGTGGAATGACATCTGGCTGAACGAGGCCTTCGCCACCTGGGCGCAGGGAAAGGCGACCGTCGAGCTCGAACCGAGCTATGCCGGGGATCTCGCTCGAGTCGAGGGCACACTCGGCGCGATGCGCGGCGACAGCTTGTTATCGGCACGCAGGATTCGCCAACCGATCACCAATTTTGGCGATATTCAGTTGGCCTTCGACGGTATCACCTATCAAAAGGGCGCCGCCGTCTTGCGCATGTTCGAGGAGTGGGTGGGCGAGGACTCCTTCCGCGCCGCGATTCGCGAGTATCTAGCCCAACATGCCTACGGCAGCGGCAGCGCCGATGACCTGATCGCGACCATCGCCAAAGTCACGGGCAAGGGCCAAGCGCTTTCCGCGGCCATGCACAGCCTGTTGGATCAACCGGGCATTCCCGAGGTCCACGCGGCGCTGAGCTGCAAGTCCGGACCGGCCACGATCGCTCTCAGTCAATCGCGATTTCTCCCTTACGGCGTCGTCGCGCCTGAGAAACGGCTGTGGTCATTGCCGGTCTGTGTACGTTTCGATCGACATGACGCGGGGAGCACCCAGTGCTTTCTGCTCGATCGCCCGACACGGGAGTTCGCGGTCGACGGCGGCTGCGCCGATGCGTACCTGCCGAACGCGAATGCGTCAGGCTACTATCGTTTCACTGTGCCCGACGCGGACCGCAAGGCACTCAGTGAGGCGATTCACTCGTTGACGCCGCCGGAACAACTCATCTATGCGGATGCGGTATCCAGTTCCTTGATTGCGGGCCAGAGCGCGACTGCCGATGTACTCGATGCAATGCCGGCGTTTGCAACTGCGCCGACGCAGGAAGTCGCCACGGCACTCTTCGATTCGTTCGCGTGGATCCGCGAATACGTCGGAACCGAGACGACCCGGGCCGCCATGGACGCCTATGCTGCAGACTTGTACTCAGCGCGCGCGATGGCGCTCGGCCTGCACAGACTGCCGTCCGACACCGACGCGATCACGCAACTGCGCGTTCGCTTGATCGAATTCCTGGCGTTCACCGCACATGATGCTGCGATCCGCCGCGCTTTGGTCGAACAAGGACGCCTGGCGCTGGGTCTCGGCGGCGGCAATGCCGTCGATCTGTCGCGTGTCGACCCCGATCTGCGCGGTGCGGAACTCAAAGCCGCCGTGCAAGATTCCGGTGAGCCGGCGTTCAAGGCCGTGCTTGCAGAACTGGCAGTCAATCACCAGACCAAGCAGCGCTATGAACTATTGGCGGCATTGGGTTCGACCCATGACGCCAGCCTTGGCGAGCAAGCGCGAAACTACGGCATCACGCCCGCCGTGGCCGTCGGAGAATTGCGGTATCTCTACCAGAGCAACGCGACGGAGCCCGAGAACTCTGAGGCGTTCTGGCAATGGTTGAAAGCGCACTTCGACGCCATTACGGCGCGACTGCCGGATCAATATCAGAGCAGCTTCATCCGTAACGCGGCCATCAACCGTTGCAGCAAGCCAGAAGCAGAGGAGCTTCGGGGTTGGTTTGTACCACGTATAGCCGGCATCATCGGCGGCGAACGCGTGCTGGCCCAGTCGCTCGAAACCATCAACCAATGTGCAGCGCTGCGAGAACATGTGGGCGTGAGTTCACTCGCGGCTTGGGTGGACGCGCATCCGGCGCACTGAAACGCGGCACAGCTAGGCGCGCGGCCGCCGGGGACGGACCTGCCAACATGCATTCCGCAAGCGCGCGGTTCTCGGCAACCTCACGGTGGCGTCGTCGTGGGAAATGCTATCGCGGTCGGCGTTGTCGGTCGTAGTATTTCGTGGTGACCATACGAAGTTTATTCTAGCCCGCGTCCGCGCGAGGCGACCCCGAAGCGATGCCCGAAGGTCCCGAAATCCGCCTTGCGGCCGATCGACTGGCGCGAGTGCTAAACGGGAAAGTCCCGGAGCGCATTGACTTGCAGCTACCACGCCTTGCGCGGCATGCGGCGCAACTGCGTGGCAAACGTATTTTGTCTGTGCAGCCGCGCGCCAAGGCACTCCTGATCCACTTCGACGGCGATCATTCGCTGTATTCGCACAACCAGCTTTACGGCCGCTGGTACGTCGTGCGTGCCGGCAAGACGCCGAAGACCGGGCGCAGCCTACGACTCGCGATCCATACCCGCGATCACTCTGCTCTTTTATATAGTGCCTCGGATATCGGCGTGCTGAACGCGAACCAGCTACGACGACACCCCTATCTGTGCAAGCTGGGTCCCGACCTGTTGGGCCCGGACGTGACGCCCGCTGATGTTCGCGCGCAGGTCGAGGACTCCCGATTTCAGCGTCGCAGCCTCGCTTCCTTGCTGCTCGACCAGGGTTTCTTCGCGGGCCTCGGCAACTACCTGCGCAGCGAGATCCTGCACGTTGCGGGACTGCCCCATGATTTGACGCTCGGCGCAATCGGCGCCGCGTCGCGGCTACGACTGGCCGACACGGCGATTGCGATGACCCGGCAGGCGTATCGCTGCCGGGGCGTGACCAACGACCTCGAGCGGGTCGCGCACCTGAAGGCCGAGGGGCTGAGCTACGCACAGTACCGGCACTACGTGTTTGCACGCGCGGGGCTCGGCTGCTGGACCTGCAATACGCTGATTCAGCGCGTGGACGTCTCCGGCCGCGCGGTATTTTTCTGTTCACGGTGTCAATCCAGCGGATCGCAACGACCTGGGAGTCGTCAACATGAATCTGTCCAGCACTCTGGGACCTGAAGTACTCGCGGCGGCCATCGTGGTCGACCCGTCGCTGCGCGGTGATATTCGCTCCGACCACGCCGGAGAAGTGGGAGCCGTCATGATCTACCGCGGCGTGCTTGCCGGCAGCCGGGACCCCCTGGTCCGTGAATTCGCGCTCGCGCACCTCGCGACCGAACAAAGGCATCTCGCGATCATCGAGGCCCTGCTCGTGCGCGAGCAACGCAGCCTGCTGCTGCCGCTTTGGCGCATCGCGGGCTGGCTGACTGGATTCCTACCGGCGATCGTCAGTGCGCACGCCGTGTTCGCCACCATCGAATCGGTCGAGACCTTTGTCGACCGGCACTACGAGGATCAAATACGCAAACTCCCCCCAGGCGGGGCCTCGGGATCGCTGCGAGCGGTTTTGCTGACTTGCCAGGCCGACGAGGTGCAGCATCGCGACGAGGCACGCGCGCTGCGCAGAGCTTCGAGCGGTCTCGTGCTGCGATTATGGACTTCGCTGGTTGCCGCGGGCAGCGCGGCCGCGGTCGTCGCAGCACGGCGTCTCTGAAATGGCGCAGGCGCTGCGTGTAGGCATCGTGGGCGCGGGGATGGCGGGTCTCGCCTGCGCGGAAGGTCTCGGTGTCGGCGCTGAGCGGCCGGTACTGCTCGACAAGGGACGCGGTGCAGGGGGCCGTATGGCCACAAGACGGCTGGCAACGCCCGACGGCGAGACCAGTCTGGACATGGGTGCGCAATACTTCACGGTGCGCGATCCCCTCTTCAGGCGCCGCGTGCAAGCCTGGATCGCCACAGGCCTCGTCGCGCCATGGGCAGATGCCGGAACCGATGCCTATGTCGGCGTGCCCACCATGAATGCCCCGATCCGGCAGATGGCCGAGCGCCAAACCGTGCGCTGGGCTACCCGCGTCGTGCGACTCGAAAGAGGTTCGGGCGCATGGCGATTACACATCGAGACCGGGGAGTGCATCGAGATCGACGTCGCGATCATCGCGCTCCCGGCGGAACAAGCGGCGCAGCTTCTGGAGCACGTCGCGGCAGACCTCGCCGCGCGCGCACGAGCCGTTGCAAGTGCGCCCTGCTGGACCGTCATGCTCGCCTTCGCAGAGCGAGTGCCGGTCGCTGGTCACTGCTTTCGCGGCAGCGGCGCGCTTGGCTGGGCGGCGCGTAATAGCGCGAAGCCGGGTCGCGTGGGACCGGAGAGCTGGATACTCCAGTCCGGTCCCGAGTGGTCGACCCGACATGTCGACGCAGATGCCGCTTGGGTTACCGCCTCGCTCATTGAGGCGGCAGAGCGTCTGCTTGGTGTGCCGTTGCCCCACGCGTACGCGCAAGCTTGCCATCGATGGCTCTACGCGCGGTCGGGTGCCGACGGGTCCGGTGCGATCTGGGATCCCGAGCGAGCAATCGGAGTCTGCGGCGACTGGCTCGTCGGACCGCGGGTCGAGGCTGCGTGGCAATCCGGTACGCGACTCGCGCAGCACATTCGGTGCGAATCGAGCAAACCAACGGACCCGGACGATGCGGACCGCAATCTACTGGTTTCGTAACGACCTGCGGCTGGCCGACAACCCCGCGCTGACCGACGCCTGCGCGCAGGCGGCGGCGCTGGTTTTGCTGTATGTCGTACCCGAGAGCGAGCGTCGCGCTACCCAATGGGGATTTGAGCGTGCGGGTGCCCATCGACGTTATTTTCGCGACGAGGCGCTCACCGGACTCGCTCACGCGCTGTCCCTGCTCGGTCGCGAGTTGCTGATCGCCAGCGGCGACGCCGTCGACACCATCACGCGTCTGGCCTGCGCGATCGGCACGGTCGACGTGTTTTGTGAGGCGATCGCAGCGCCGGAGGAGCTGGCCGAATGCGCCGCGCTGCGGGCCGCAGGCCTCGAGGTGCGCGAGCGCTGGCAGTCGAGCCTGATCGAGCCCCGCGACCTGCCGTTCGCGATCGCCGCGATGCCGCGGGTATTCACGAAGTTTCGCGAAGCCGTCGAGCGTGCCGCCGGCGTGCCGCAGCCGCCCTGGCCGAGGCCACCGAGCCTGCCGAACGGAGTACCAACGTCGCTGACGAGGAAAGTACCTGCGCAGACACCGATGCTGCTGCCTGGTGCCGCATCGTTTCCGTTCACGAAACCAGAGTTCCACGGGTCGGAACAGGCGGCGCTCGCTCATATTGCAAGGTATTTCGATTCGTCGGCGCCGCAGCATTACAAGCAAACTCGCGATGCGCTCTGCGGCGTGAGCTACTCGACCAAGTTCTCGCCTTGGCTTGCAGTCGGCGCCGTCTCGCCGCGCACGGTGTTTGCGGCGCTCAAGGTACATGAATCGCGCGTGGGTGCGAACGACAGCACCTACTGGATCTGGTTCGAGCTACTGTGGCGCGATTTTTTCCGCTTCGCGAGCCTGCAACACGGCGTGCGACTGTTTTCTGCGGCCGGCCTCAGCGATCTGCCGCCACCGCGTCATGATGCCGCGGCGTTTCGCCAGTGGTGCATCGGAGACACGGGGCAGGCGTTCGTCGATGCCGGCATGCGTGAACTCGCAGCGACCGGGTATCTGTCCAATAGACTGCGACAGCTTGTCGCGAGTTACCTCGTCCACGAGCTCGATTGCGACTGGCGCGCGGGTGCTGCGTGGTTCGAATCCCGGCTCATCGATTTCGACATCTACAGCAATCAAGGCAACTGGCTGTACCTCGCCGGCCGCGGCGCCGACCCGAGAGGGGGGCGACGATTCAATCCGGACAAGCAGGCGGCAACCTACGATCCGGACGGCGCATACCGCGCGCTTTGGAGCGCGTGGCCAGGCCAACCATGAGTCGCCTCATCGGCACTCAGTGCTGGTCCGCCTCCGGATCAGCGATCGACCGTATAAAGATGATGTCAAATATGCAGAAGAGGAGCGCCCTTGAACGCTCCTATATGCCCTGTTGCGGGATCCGATATCGATTCTTGACAGAATTTTGAGACCGTCCGCGGGACCATGTCGTCCATGGTTTGCATCGTCTTCAATTTGATGTTTTCTTGAATGAGGTCCCTCACCATGATGGAACAAATCGACCAAATGCGTGGCCAGCCTATCGACTGCAACGTCAGCAAGATTCAGTTGCTGCGCTTTATCGAAGCCAAATTTCAAATGGCCGACCGGGATCACGATGGTCACTTGAACATCTCGGAACTCAGCAACTTCCTTCGCTTCGTGACACACCCGGATCTGCGCGCCTTGCACGCCTGGGATCGGTACAAGTAGAGCCGACGGCGACCCGCCGGGATCAACCCCGCAGCGTGAGTGTCCGCGCCAAATCGGCGGCCACTCGCGCGAGGACGCCGTCCCAGTCGCCGCTGGTCGTTTGTCGATAGAGCCTCGCGGTCGGGTACCACGGTGAATCGTCCCTACCCTCCAGCCAGCGCCAATCCGCATTGTAGGCAAGCAAGACCCACAGCGGTCTACCCAGCGCTGCGGCCAGGTGGGCGATGCTCGTGCAAGAACTGATCACCAGGTCCATACATTCACACAGGGCGGCGGTTCCGACGAGATCCGCGCGAGGCTCCGCGATGAATGGATGCGCGTCCAGCGTCGCGCGATCCTCCGCTCGAATATCCTTTTGCAGGCAGTAATACTCGAATTCGCGCGGCAACCACTCGAGCATCGTCGCGAGCGGGATGGAGCGCCGGTGGTCGTGCAGATAGTGCGCGTTGCCGCTCCACACGAGCCCAATCCTGGGGCGGGTCCGCGGTCCGAGGCGGGTCTGCCAGGCAGCAACGCTTGCCGCATCGGCATGAAGATACTTAGGCACCGATGGGATCGTATTCAATCGGGTCTTGAACGCGAGCGGCAAACTCATGAGGGCGCACTTGAAATCGAACGGTGGGACTGGCTCACCTTGAGCGATCACCGTCGATGCACCTTCGAGCCCCGCGAGCAAACCGGTCAGCGGAGACTGCACCTCGAAGATGACTTGGGCACCGAGCTCCGCCAACAATTTCACGTATCGACAAAACTGCAGCGTATCGCCCAAACCCTGTTCGGTAAACACCAGGATGCGTTTGCCTGAGAGCGACTCTTTGCCCGACCATAATGGCGCCGCGCCGTGGTATTCGGCAGGATCGAATCCGGTACCGCGATTCTTCCAGCGCCATTCGTAGCTCGCGAACCCAGCCTCCAACTCGCCCGTCTGCAACAGCGCCAGGGCGCGATTATGCTCGGCAGCGACGAAGCCAGGACGAATGGCGATGGCGCGTTCGAAGTCCCGCAGCGCCTCGGGAAACCGCTTTAGCAGTTCGAAGACTACGCCGCGGTTATAGTGCGCGTCGGCATGATCGGGCTCCAGGGCAATCAGGCGATCGTAGCTCGCTACGGCGGCGTCCCATTGCCGCAACTCGCGCAGCACGTTGCCGCGGTGCAGGTGCGCGAGCGCATGCCGCGGGTTGACCGAAACGGCCAAATCGAAGCTCGCCAGCGCTTCATCCCAGCGCTTGAGCTGGGCGAGCGTGTTGCCGCGATGAAAGTGCACTTGGGTGAGCGTCGGGCGAAGCGCGAGCGCCCGATCGTACCCGCTCAAGGCCTCAAGCCACTGCGCCGATTCTTCGTGTAGCAGGGCTTGGCTGAAATGCGCTTCCGCGTAATGGGGATTCAACTCAAGCGCCCTGCTGTAACTCGTGAAGGCGTCGGCGGACCGATGGAGCGTCTGCTCAGCGACACCACGGTTGTAATGCGCGATGGCGTCCTGTGGATCGACCTCGATGGCCTGCTGAAAATCGCGTAGGGCGTCTTCCGGCATACCGAGTGACAGCAGAATCGCGCCCCGATTGCAAAGCGCGGCTCCACGCCGGGGTTCGAGCTCGATGGCGCGTTGGTAGCTTGCAAGGGCTTCGTGCGGTCGATTCAGGTCCTTGAGGACATTGCCCTGCTTGTACCAAGCCTCCGCATGATTCGGTTCCACCGCGAGCAAGGCCTTCAGTGCAACCAGGGCCTGCTCGAGCTTGCCTTCCTCGATAAGCGCCCGGGCCTGCGCCAGTGAAGCCTGCGCCGTCGGCGGTGCGGCGCGGGTGCCAAAGAGTTTGCGAAGCATAAAAGACATTCGGGGGTCCCCGTACAATAGACGCCGATGATAAGCGTCCGACAGTTGCGATTCCACGCGACCAGTCCTCAGCTTTGGCAGTTCTTGAACGCGCGAGTTCGCCTGCGCCTATGTAGACGCCGCGCCATTCGGCACAGGCTCGACCGGATGTCCCGCGGCAACCCAGGCATCGAGGCCCCCGAGCAGAGGTCGCACCCGTCGCAAACCTCGTTTGATCAGCAGATCTGCGACTTGCGCTGCGGAGGCCTCATTTGGACAAGCGCAGTACAACACGACGTCGCGGTCCCGCGGGATCGACGGGACGTGTCGATCCAGTTCTCCGGGTACCAGATGCATGGCGCCGACAATTTGCCGTGGCGCAAGTTGGCGCGCCAGGTGCGAACGCACGTCGACAATAACGGGCATCTCGCCGGACTCGATCAGGCTGCGCAAGGAATCAACGGTTACCCGCGCGGCCCGCATCCTCGCATAGAGTCGTTGCCGCTCCCACCACTTTAGAACTATATAGGCGGCGACCAGACCAACAACCGCTGCGACGGCGGCCGATCGGTGCGCCAGCAATATCGGATAAACAGCCTCGATCTGTCGCTCGAAAATTGCGCCGCCCAGAACAAACGCTCCAACCCAAAGCACCGAACCCACCGCTGTGTAGGCAAGGAATCTCGCCCAGCTCAATCGGACGGCGCCCGCCAAGGGCGGAGCAAGTAGCGCGAGTCCCGGGACAAATTTGGCGAACAGCAGCGCGCTTGCACCCCAGCGCTCAAAGCGGACCTGTGTTTCACCGACGCAGATATCCGGAGTCAGCGATAAGCGACACAGTGTCCCCAGCACTCGCCCTCCCAAGCGGCGTCCGGCGACAAACCAAACGACGTCAGCTGCGACACAGGCGGCGCTGGCCGAAAGGATCAGACCAGTTTCGACCACGGGTCGAGCCGCGTAGGCTGCCCCGGCGATGACGAGCACGGGCTCGGCCGGAATTGGGATGCCGATTTGGTTCAGGAACACGTTGGCGACGATCACCGCCATACTCCAAGGCGACGTTAGAGCAGAGTTCGACTCCATGGCAACAATTCTCCAGTGCGTGCTCGGGTACACCGCAGCAGTCTCGACGTCGCGTCGAAGAACGACGACAGAATATGAGAGGCTCTTGGCGGCAGGTGGCGCTGCGATACTCCAATATTCCGCGGATTCAGCAGGGATGTCTAATGGCACGACTAGCAGTCGTGGTTGTATCGATGCTAAGGGTGAGTATCACGGAGGCTGCAGATCTTGCACGCGACCCTATGACAATCCTCAAATGCCTCGCCGATCATATATACGTACCATGATAGGCCCACCGGCAAACCCACCGACATGGCGGCGGCTGAATGGTAATAAGCGGATTTACTGAAGCGGCGGGGCCTGGAGTAGACTTTCCGCCATGAACTGGAAGCCGGAATTCCCCGCATGGTTCTATCCCGCGGCCGCACTACTGATCGTCGCCGAAGCGGCGCTCAGCCGCGGTGGGCTCGTGCGGGCTCGCTATCGCATCGCCGACACCCTGGCTTCGTTCGGCATGACCTTAGGGAACCTCGCCATGAATTTGCTGATGGCGGGAACCGTCTTGGCCGGCCTCGGGGCCGCGTATCGCTGGCGCTTGTTCAGCGTGCCGATGGATTCGGTCTGGGGATGGGTCGCGCTCTTCTTCCTCGATGATTTCACCTATTACTGGTTTCACCGA
>Ga0116230_10005147_pt1 | contig 12828 bp, 11 predicted proteins | sample S1TSphfallax_3_FD_88678 | JGI IMG/M metagenome (GOLD analysis project Ga0116230, IMG submission 88678) | Host-associated microbial communities from peat moss isolated from Minnesota, USA - S1T2_Fd - Sphagnum fallax MG | ecosystem: Host-associated > Plants > Peat moss > Unclassified | place...
AAAATCCCTTAAGCTACTATACTCTATAATGAATCTAAACACAATATTAGGCTATCCTTGCCTACCAAGGCAAGGCCAACAAACACTAATCTCGCAAATCTAGAATTAAACTTGAAATTAGCTTGGGCAAGGAAAGTTTCATCTTGTCCCTTCCCTCATAAATTGGAGTGTTATTTGGAAGGGAATTGTGATTGGTTTTGGAGTCTTGATTAGGGTTTTGGGTTTTGTTTTTTAATTTTGTGATATAAAAATTTTGCAATTTTTTTGGTAACGGAATAGCTAGCAGCATTAGTCAAATTTTACACCCCAAAAAAATTCCCAATTTATTTTTGTCAAAAAATAAAATTTTAAATAGAAAAAACACCAGTCTTGACTCATGGGAGGGGGGAGGGGGGAGGGGGATGAGAAACTCTCGTCTTTTTAATTTGATTTCACTTCATGTAAGAAAATAATAAAATAAGTGCCTAGTTGGGTTGCACAATTTCGGGGTTTTGTGATCTTTCTTTCTCTAGTTTGTGCCTTTTGTCACATCTACCGCTTGAGAGTTGGTAGTGGTGGTGGGATGTACCCGAGTGCACTCATTAGAGATGGTGATGGTGCATAAAACTTACAAGAATCATACAGATGGACATCAATATGGTACTCAGTACTACGAATTTTCAGATGATTGGGGGGGGCTCCATCACGATTGGCAGGGATTGCGGAAAGAGACTACATTCAGTTTTAGATCCTCGGGGACCTACACTTGTTGCTTTGCATGGTGATTTGTGAATTTTTTTTCAAAACCAGAAGACAAGCTCCAACTACTACCCAGAAGATTATTCCAACATGCCGCAATTTGTGTGACCATTGTTTTTCTTTCAGTTTGTAATTATTCCTACTCCCAGTGAGTGGGGTGTGAGCGGGCCATTTTGTTACATAAAGAAAGCCCCTCAACTTTGCACTCAACTCTAACCTCACATGCCTTTATTGTGGTAATGCCCTTGCCCTTGGGCTACACCCAATTCTCCCTTGCCCTAAGCAACCTTTTTATGTGTAGAGTTCCCAATTTAACTTCATCCAAATTATAGTTTAAAGGTGGATTTATATTTCATCAACTCGAGATGCTTTTATAATTCCTTTCTTATATTTGTGTTGGTGGAATGTTATTATTACATTGTGAATTTCAAGGAGACTTGATTTTTGAAGTCTCTTGTAAAATGCCCCATGGATTTTCATTTTTGGGACACCCCTAATAGCCAAACATCCGATCTTAGTAGGGAATTGTGAAGAAATTTCTTTTGCATGTGATTATATAAAGAATATTTTGGAAGTACCTATACAGGAGTTTTTTCTTCACTTTTGATTTCCCTTTTAACTTGATCTTCTTTTTGTGCACTTATTATTCTTCTTCTTTTCGTTTGAAATTTCCATTTGAGAGTGTGTGGGTTACTTTCCATCTACAATGGGGATTGTAAAAGACGTACCCAAATTGTTTCATCAAATATTGGAGAATAAAGCTTCACACCTAAACCTTGTTTCAATGGAAAATTTGGACTTGCAATTCTAATAAGTCCAACAGCTAGCACTTAAACTTACTATTTAGCTATGTTCTTTTGATTACAATCATTTGAGTGTAGTGGCCAAAGGCAAAAGTTAAATTGCAAGCCAAAAATTTGGTTGTTGGATGATTTTTCTCTTTTTTTTTGGGTAGTATCTTTTCTATCTCACACAACATTCAATGTCTTTCAAGTTTAGAAACAAAAAAATTGTTTATTTTCTCACAAAAAATAATCAGGGTTTTCTTAATTTTTTGATATTTAAAAATTGGAAAAAAATTCCAAAAGGAAAATCCCAATTTATTTGTCAAAAACATTGACAAAAATTGTCCCAAAATATCACTAACAATAATCAATTCATTTTGGGTATGGTGGGTTTAGGGGTTCCCTAAAAAGGATAGGTAACTAGTACATCACTCCCTTTGATGATAGGTACTAGGGTTAGTCATGAATTTTCTAGTAATGTACTAGCTACCTAATATTTTTCAAGTATTTTACAATTTTACATTCTACTAAATAAATGAAGCTAATTGTTGCTCTGACAGCTTCATTCAGATTTTAGCATGGTAGTAGGCACAAATTTTTCAGAATTTTTAGCAACTCCAAAAACTAATTAATTAATACCTAAACCAGACTAGGTACTAGGGTATGGATTAGGTAACATGTACACTTGAGGCGGTTACTGGACATAATCATCCCTTGTGAGAATTGAGATTCCTCATTCTCGTCCATTCATTCAGATAACGAGAATGAAATGTTCATCCAAGCAGCAAGCAAAGTGTTACAAATTCATTACGCCAATGAGAGCCCAGGGTGGTACCTTTGTGTTAACTAGTAAGTTACTAAAGAAATGAAGGTTGAAAGTTATGTATTAGGCAAGGTGTGAGAAGGGCCGGATTACCAAATAGTCGAAGCATAATGCGTCAAGAATATTTTTGGCTCCTCTAGCAGGTTATCGGGGGTAAAAAAATTTTATGGACCAATGCGAAAGTGACACGTTGGAAAATGCAGTCCAGAAACTGATTCTGGTTTGTCACTTGTGAACTGACAGCCAATCAGATTGTCCAGATTCTCCCCAGGGATCCTTATGAAAAAGGAAGAGAGAGAGAGAGAGCAAGTGATGGGCGTCAAATGGAGGGAAACACATTCTCTCGCTGCAACCCAACACTTGTCCAATTGTTGTCTTGCAAGTTGCCACATTGCAGTTGATGAACTTTGTTTTTTTTTTTTCTCTTTCTCTCTTACTTCAATGTCCCTTGCTTGCACTCCATCTGTACAAAACAAGTAAACACCCAAAAGGACATAAAACTTTGTCATTTTCCCTAACTTCTCAAACTAGATATTAGAGAGATCTAGTCTAGGGGTAATAGACAAATGAGCTCTCTCTATATATATACATAGATAATTCTTTTTTATTGGCGTTGCCTACCAAGACAAAGATATTGTGTTTAGGTTCATTATCAAGTATAGTAGCTTAAGGGATTTTGGCCCCTAGGTAATACTAATAATAGGTCTCATTTTTATATTAGGCTTTTTGAAACATGATATTTTGGCTTCTGTTGAAACTTGAGAAATTTAGTTACAGAGTTGTAATATCTTGAAGGATTTTTGGTCTCTTTTAGAGGATTTTTTAAGATTTTATTTTTGCATGGTGAAATATTTGAATTTCCATAAATCTTCTTTAGCCCTAGTTAGTGTTCTTTTTTCAATTTTTTGTTGGAGCATCCATAATTAGCATCTAAATAGGGATTTAGCAATAAATCACAATCTATTATTATTATTATTATTATTATTTCCTTATAATGTAGCTCTCAAGAATAGACATCTAAACAAAATTGACTCAAAATATCTTGTTTTTTTGACAATTGCTTTTCAAAAAAATAAGGAATACAATGATGGAATATTCCTTTTAGAAAATCACAACAATGCAAAATTTTGCACTACCAAAAAAGAAAACGCACTATTTGCTATAGTTGAGCACTTTTGGCAATGTAATAATTAATAATACCACATTTGTGTACCAAAACCAAAGGCTCATTGAATATTCCTCATTGATGGTTGGCATTCGTTCGGAACTGCGTGCGCGCGCGGAGGAGGGTACAGCTTGGGGAAAGAGCACACTACCACCCAACAACAACAATTGAGTGAGTACACAAATCCTACTATTTCAGATTTACTTGCCGGCCCAACCCACCCACGCCCACCACTTGCTACTCTCACATCGGGAACGGGGTACAGTGACTATTACGAGCACCGAGAAGCCAAAACTGTGTTAGTGCCACATGGCTACTCCACATTCACATTCAAATGAGGAGTGTACGCAGGTGGGTGAGTGGCTGGGTGGCAGAGTGGCCGGGTTACTGAGGACAATGACAGCATAATGTTTTTCTTCAGGTTCCTTATTTTAATTTGTTTTTGGTCTACGGGGTTCAGTTTTTTTTTTTTTTTTTTTTTTTGGTACGCGAGAACATTCTTTGTGCCCCATGTATTATTTAGGGCAATGTAGGGAACCAAATTAATTCCCTAAAAGGTTTGACCTAAAACAAAAGAAAACTCTCAACATAATTATATTGTAATAGCTAGGTCAAAGTATGAACTTACATATGTATTCGGAAGTTCGTACTCTAGTATTTTATCTATGATGAACGGAGTTGGAACTACTCACAATTTTTTCAAGCTTAACTACCTATCCAAATTGGCATTTCAGAATGATATACGGCTAAGTGAAAATGAAAGGAGTAACCATAATAAGTTTAAAATAACAATGCCCTAAATATCAATAAAATTTTAAATTTTAAAAAAAATTAGGGGGCCTTTTTTTTGGTTGGTCAAGTTTGTTTGGATGGGTAAGCCCAGGCACAAAAAAAAAAGATTGGAGTAGGGACCCAATGTTTGTTTCTTCAATTTGTGATGTAGCTGAAGAGATGATGATATCCATAAGCTGATATAGCCAAATTTGGCTGTTAACAAAAATATAAAAGGAAATCAAATAAAAATATCTTTATATACTTTTGGCTAACTAATCTAATCATGTATAGAAAAATCTGACGATTTTTTAAAGATTTTTTCTTAATTTTTAAAATTATTTTTCAAATTTTCGGTGGTACTGAATTTGTGACAATAAAAAAGAAAATCTAATTTTCACACGAAAAGATATTTATGCTGATGGGGACCTAACGAAGGTACACCCGAAATAAATGGCCACAAAACCAAAACACGTCAAGTAAAAAGCCACAAAACAAACACACTTTCAAAATCCGTTTAGTGCGGTTTTAGTCATAAAAAGCCACTTTTTTTGCTTTCGTTCTTAAATGAGCCCTTTCTTCTTCTTCTCCTGTCTCTAGCTCGCATGTGTGTCTCGGTGCCTGCGTCTCCTGTTGTCTCTCTTCTTGTGTTATGTGTGTCTGTGTGTCTGTGTTCTGAGCATCGAACTGTTCTTTCTTTGTATTTTATTCTGGGTTTTTTTTTCTTTTTTTTTTTCGGGGCTTTGCTCATACATGTTTTAGATGATTTTTTTTTGGTCATTTCAAGTTGTTTTTTTTTATTGCAGCGCGCGAAAAAGAAAAAAGTGCAGGTCCATAGTTACAGCTGGAAGCCCGCTGGAAGAGAGAGTGTTCTTGCAGTTGTTTGTTTGTTTTCTGTTTTCTGTTTTTTTTTTTTTTCTTCGTGGAAGCCGCGCTGCAATTTTTATTGTCAATTGCATGGTTGCATGTTGTGCAGGGCTATGTTTATTCAGCAGATCGGCTCTGCATGGATCAGTGGAGCAGGTACTGCAACTCTGCGACATCGGATCCTGAACTTCATCGCTGCTGCTCTGAAACAAACCAAAAATAAACCGCAACACGCCACAGTTTTCTTCTTGTTTGTTGCTTCGTGACGACGCCTGGCCCGTGAAGCAGCAGGAGCTCCTCTCGTAAGCTCCTCCTCCTCTTCTTCATCTTCATTAGCTTTTTGCTTCTTGTTTTCATTTTCATTTTCGTGGTTTCTGCAATTAAGCAGCTTGTATCTTGGTTTAAGAGCGTCCTGATCAAGTTGTAGAATATTCGAGACAATGCTTTCTCTGTTTGTGTTGTTCGCAGATTCGACTGTCAATGTTTCTCTAGTTCCGCTAGTTGAAAGCTGTTGTGTAATTCTTTGAAATCGTTTTGTTTCTTTGTACAATATTTCTGCACACATGACGACTTTGTCATGAATCGAGCTTTTCTTTCTCACATAATTAGTTGCAGTTATCAATCATCGTGCTCTCTCATCAGTTCACAACAGACTTTGTCTCGGGATCTCATGACTAGTGCCCGCTACCTCGTGTTCTGCTGAATTCCTCTTTGCAGATTTGATCTGGGAAGAGATATAGTAAACTGTTATAATATGGAGTTTTGGACATGATTTCACGGAGGATTGATCTGCAGCTTTGAAGTTAGGAACCTCCAGTGTCGTGGACTGTTGTGTGGAACTTGGATCCGTGGCACTCGGCTGTTTCCAACGCTTTTGTTGTTGTTCTTGTTAGTCAATATCATGTTCTGATATTTAGTTTAGAAACGAGTGTAACAGCTTAGGGTTTAGGGTTTAAGCAATATCTCCAGGATATTAAGCAATAACTAGTCGCGGTCATGGCATGATAGTGTCGTACGTGCATTTTGTCGCTCATTGTTTCCGGGGAGGGGAGAGACAATTGCCAGGTGACTCGATCTCACTGCAAAACACAGCGCAGCCTTCTTCATTATCTTGTGAATTCATTCGTGAACATTCGGTGCTGATCAAGAGATGGTGAAAGTTTGCAAAAGGAGTCCAACAGTAACTACATGTGCCAAAAGAGACACAAACGGCGGATCTGAATGTGGGACACCATCAGAAAAAACCAGTATGCTTCGCACACGAAAAAAATCCTCAAGAAACCTTAAGGAGGCTCAGAAAGGCCAGCTGCCTAGTATCGCAAGCACCGGAAGGAGCTCAATTTACAGAGGAGTCACACGGTATGCCATGTCCTCTTTCTCGATCTCTTTTAGATATATTGGCAATGCGCAACTCTTTCTTCATATGAAGAACTGCGTTCAACTTTCGGTATTGTGAGTCCTTTTGGTATTGTAAGTCTTATGACAATATGAGCTTGTGCGCGGATAATTGACGTTTTGTATGATATTTCACGCGACGTTTAAATGTGCGTATATTGTTGCTGTTTAGGACTTTTCTTTGATATAATTGTTTCTCATGCAGGCACAGATGGACGGGAAGATTTGAAGCGCATTTGTGGGACAAAAGCTGCTGGAATGACAAGCAGAACAAGAAAGGAAAACAAGGTAACACCAGCTTCGCCTCTTCTTCTTATAGAACCTCGCATAGGGTATCAGTGTTAGGCGGTTCTCAGTTTTATTTCCGAGAACCATTGATTCCAGTTCTTACACAAGCTTTGAAGACTCACCCCGGTTTTTGAAACCCCCCCCCCCCAAAAAAACATTTGCAACGAACTAGCAAGATTTTCACCATGTTAGTTTAGTTGGGCTTTCAGAAGTAAACCTCACGTGGGATCTTACAGCCTGCCTAAGATCCCAATCAATGGTCAATAGGACCTTACACATTTTGTAAGCATCATGTTTTCAAAAATTTCTTGAAAGCCGGCCGGTTTCTTTACATAGGTGAAGACTCTACCTCTAAAGCCTTCCAGGAATTTTGGCCCCTTGACTTGGCCTACCGGCCTCCTGATGGGAGCCTAAATTTCTGGAAGGGTCTAAAAGCAGACCCTTCTCCTATACTTAATATCCACCCCAGTTTTCAGATTACCCTAACTAAAAGAACCATTGCCTGTTGCTAATTGCATTTCATCATTCAACTAGGTATTTCCTTGCTCAAGGTCATAATTCTTGGTGGAAGGAAGCTAACTTGTTTCTTGGCTTGTAAACCTCACATATGCGCCGATGATTACATCATGTGTTTTGGTACTGCTCGAATTTGAACCTCATGTCATCCAGTATATCTAGGTGAGAAGATTCTGTGCTCCTGCACTCGGTTCATATTGTTGACTCATTGCTTGGTTCAAATGAATCAAACTGCCTGTATCAGTACACTAAAAAGCAATTGCAGACATGTGCTAATGTTTCACCGAACAAGTACCAAGACTTGATAATCACCAGTACACTTTAACAAATACAATGATCTCCTAACACATGATTCTTCTTGCAAGAAATGAACCAATCAGACTCTAGATGATCTAGGGGTGCCAGCTCAACAGATCACAACCTAACTCTCAACACATGAAATGAATCCTCACCTCCAGTATTAGGTAGCAGTTAAATGGGTGTCCTCTTTCTGCTGCAAAAGAATCAATGCTTAGACTGCATTCCAAGACACAGAAGAGAAACTGTTTCATGAAACTGCAGGAGCTTATGATGATGAAGAAGCTGCTGCTCGGGCTTATGATTTGGCTGCATTGAAATACTGGGGCCCTGGAACTCTGCTTAACTTCAAGGTGCCAATACTAATGACATCTGCTTTGTGTACCCAACATATAGAAACAATCACTCCCTCTCTTGTAACACCAGCCAAATGCTTTCTCTTCTTTTCTCTGCATATATAGAATGTGTGTTGAGGCGAGAATGAAATTCCTTTTCTCTGGCAGTTGTGTGGGATTGGCTTTATGACTTTTTTTTCACAATTTGCAACTGGTTTCTGAACAAAATTACTCTACCAAGCATAAGTTAGTAAGCTGTTCAAACTTTATGGTTTTTTGGCTTGTTGAATAATCGAGTACTAGGTTTCTAGTCTGTAGAATTCATTCAATGTTAATGGTGAAATAATGGAAACCTGTGTGCTATATATGTTTGTTTGCAGATCAGTGAGTATGAGAAGGAAATCAATGAAATGAGAAACATGTCAAGAGAAGAATACTTGGCCACCCTCAGGAGGTGAACATCTCTACATAGGCCATAATTATTATGATCTTTTCCACATTTTCAGAAACTTGATGTATACTGCACATTGTCCAGTTTGCTTTAATAATGTCTTGTACATCTAGTATAACCCTCTCATAATTTATCTTTGCAGGAGAAGCAGTGGGTTCTCAAGAGGAGTTTCAAAATATCGTGGTGTTGCAAGGTGACGTCTTACCAACATTATTTGTGCAATTTAGCTCTAGCTATTTAATGTGGTTTTGAGATTGAAAAGTTCATAGAACTTACAACAGATACATGCTGGTTTTGTTTGGTTAATTTGACAAGGAAACACTTTCTGTCAATCTTCATTATTAGCAATTAGTCTAAATATGGTTTTTGCATCTCAAGCTTAATTCTTAGGTGAATGAAGCCAAACAAGTGACACATGTTTTTATGCTCTTCAACAACCAATGTCTTCATGTCTTAAGATCTCTTTTGCAGACATCATCACAACGGACGCTGGGAAGCCAGAATTGGTCGTGTTCTTGGGAACAAATATCTTTATCTGGGAACCTACAGTAAGCACTCATCACTGTTCATCTGTAGTCACATATACATTGCAGATATATTCTGACAGGTTTGATGTACTGTTGGACAAAATCTCCTCTTAGGTGACAGTTTCTTTTACTTGTTTTTGGCAGGCACACAGGAAGAGGCAGCTGCGGCATATGATGTGGCAGCTATCCAATATCGGGGCTCTGCAGCTGTCACAAATTTTGAGTTGAGCCACTACACTGAGTAAGGATTGTCTTCCAAAACTACTCCCCAAAACCATAATGTAAAGCTAGCTATAAACCTGCACCATGAAACCTGTAGGTACTGCAAACCTGTCTCTCTCCTATTACACCCAACTCCACATGTGGCACACAAATGATGACACTAGATCCTTATGCTGCAAGTTCAAGTAAATTCAGTAGTAGGAGATAGACTAGTTCCTCAATTCTGAAACCAGGGCAAACGTCAAAGTTTAGAACTAGACTGTTCATCTCACATCACACCAAGTAAGGAGCAATCTCCTATAATGAAGATGCAACACAATATTGTGATTTCCTCAAACACTAAAATGCAATCCAGCTGATTCTTAATATCAGCCTGTTTGCAGAATGCAGAGACTGGGGGAGCTTGAGACAAGTTCTTGCATGGGCAACAATCTGACTGCATTTCCTGAACAGGAAAGCAATTCCATGCCATATCCCAACATGTCTATCAGCAGTGCTGGGTATGTTTCAGTGTGTTCCCCAGTGTCTGAGGAATCCGTTGCTTCCTATCAAGTGGCTTCAAACCTTTCTTCTGAGCCTACTTCAATTCTAAATTACACCCCACTGGACTCATGGCCCCTTGTCCCAACATATATCAGCAGAAGATTGGATCAACTGCCATCTTATGCTTTGCAAAGTACTCAACATAGCTGTTGTGCCAATCCTGTGGCTGAGGCAATATTTTCAGAGGCAGATGTGAGCAAAGCAGCAGTAACTGTAGGCATACCAGAGGCCCAGAGTGTAATCACCAAGCAGTTCTTGGATGAGCAGACAGCTGAGAATGAGGTCACCAACACCAGCATCACTGCTGAAAAAGGAGAGGCTATTTCTGCAACTTCAATGCTGGAAAGCTGCAATGGTTTGTTGGCTAATCATGACTACCAACATGGCTCAGAGATTTGGATGCCTGATGATTTTGCATCCTTTGACACAAACCCGTGTCTGCTGCCTGACTTTGATCCTGCAGATGTTTGGGTGGGGATGGAGATGGAGCACGAAGATGTTTTCTTGGAGTCAATAATTCCAAAGTCTTATCCATCTCTGTACCCCTTCCCAATCAGGGCATGCTCTTGAAAAAGCAAGCTTAGGGAGGTTCCAGCACCAACAGTCCATGAAAGAGACAGCAAAAAGGAGGACAAACAGAGATTCATTGGCAGGTGCTTTCAAAACGGGGGGGGAAGTTTATCAATATTCAATCTCATGGTGGTGAAAAAAAAATTCCAAAAGAAACACAAAATTGGCTTTGAAGTCCACGCATGATTTTTGATTGATTGCCAAAAGAGACCAAAAATCAAGAGCAATTTTATTGCATGCTCAAATTGGTCTAAATTTTTGTATGGCAGGGAGAAAAAAGAGGGGGGGAAACATTGTATAGCATATTATTGTACAGTCCACATTGAAATTGAAAACAGGCTTAGGCTATATGCTTAGATCTCAAACTTGTGACTAAAATTGCAAGAAGCATGTAGTTTATAGAAAATCTCCCACATAGGGTGACAGCTCTGTGAATGTAAACTTTAGTCCCAAGGTCCCACAAAGAACAAAGACCATAATGGGTCACAGTTTAGTAGAGTTAGAGATCATGCCTAAATTTCTCTTTCTCAGCCCTCAAGTTTTAGCACACAGAGAAGAGAGAGAGAGAGAGAGAGAGAGAGAGGCAAGAGAGAATCTGTCTCAATGCCCACAACATGAATGTGCACAAATGGATTGGAGTCAGAAGTAGACAGGAAAAGAGTCTAATTATAAACACTTTTAGTAGCAACCTGGAATTGTTTGGAGTTTAATCAGGGACAAACGGTGCGAGATTAGGATGCACAGCATAAATCAAAGCCATAAAATAACTCAAGATTTGAATCATACTTTTGCAGTTCAGTTGTGATGGTCCTGATTCTTTGTGGGATATTGGACAATTGGGTGTTTGCCCAACTGGGGGGAATTTGCAATGACTCCTGTATGGAGCTCAGCAAGGAACTCTCTATCACCCAGTAAGTAATTTGTATGCATATCTAGAAGTCCTCAATCTAAGTTCAACCCATCAATATATCTGCCTGAACTTTTCTTTTTAGAAATAAGTTAGCCATCTATCCCACATCATCCCTGAAAATGTTAATATTATAAGTGATTGCTCCGCTAGAATATCTTCCATTAAGTTGCAGTTTAGTAGAGTCTCCTGCTCTAGCACTGCCTGAAGTGCATGTCAGTATTGCTGCAACAGCAGGAGCAGCAGCAGTAACTGCCTCTCTTCACTTGCAGGGCCTCCAAAGTGATCTGGTTTTATAGTTTTCAAGTTTCTGCAGCACCTTGAAATTGAATCTGGATTTCATGACATGAGGTGGAACTGGCTCAAGCCCACAAGCCTTACCTCTGCCTGATGACGATACAAAGGCAGTAGAGAATTAAATAGCTTTCCAAGATTCTTAGATTTGGTCTAATGCATAGAGAGTTCCTCATACCTATTGAAGGTCACTGAAATTAGCAAAGAGTGTGCTCCAGAAAAAATGTATTCAATTCAAGTAAAGTCATAAGCAATTCAATAGAATGGAGGAAAATGGTGATTCATTTTTTAAGGAACCTTATGCATTGTAAGGCGCTATCCTGCTTTGAGACAGAAATCTTACAGAGGGGAAGGGACCCTCCACATACACTAGAAAGCTTTCTTCATTTATAACCAACCTTACATGTAATGTGCCAACAAAGACTTTACTGGGTGAAGTGCCATCCACATACAGTAGAAAAATTCTACTGGTTCTAAAGTACCATCCTCTGCTGAGTCAGAAATTCTACTGAGGGTATGGCAACACCCTCCACATACACTATATTCTACCAGCACTTTAAGTCAAAAGGAAATGACCTAATAACAATTAAGGTTTTAGATCCAACAATACAAAGAAGGAAAATGAAGAGCATCAAAACTGAAGGAAAAAGAACACACTGAGGGTTCAGTCAGCACCCTTCACCAGCAGCAGGTTCACACATGATAGACACTATGACTTTCAATTGAGAAACACTTCTTAAATGAAAAATCAGAGAAAAATCTCCCAAAACACTTCCTTCTATGAAATTGCAGAGAAAATTCTCCAAAAACACTTCTATGAAATCAGAGGAAAATCTCGAAAAACACTTCTTCTATGATTCACAGAGAGAAATCTCCAAGAACACACTTCTTCTATGAAATCACAGAGAGAAATCTCCAAAAACACTTCTTCTATAAAATCACAGAGAAATCTCCAAGAACACACTTCTTGTATGAAATTACAGAGAGAAATTTCCATGAACACCTACTTCTATGAAATCACACAGAGATATCTCTGCAACCAACAATTTTTAAGTTAACATGAAAATGAGTGCTTGCAGTCAAATCAAGATCAACTCCTTCACAGGTTGTTAATTAATTATTTGTTCCTGCTAATTCTCCCAAAAACAAAAAAAAAAAAGAAAAATAATTTCCATTACGTTCTAGTCTCAGTAACCAAGCTTCAAAAAAGCCTCCCAAAAACTCAACAGAACAATTACCAAACCCTAACCAAAACCAAATCCAAACAAAAAGTGTTTTTTTCTTTTGCTGCTCCTGAAGAAGGTCCTTGCTTAAGATAACACAAACTTTCTCAA
>Ga0116230_10005149_pt1 | contig 12824 bp, 11 predicted proteins | sample S1TSphfallax_3_FD_88678 | JGI IMG/M metagenome (GOLD analysis project Ga0116230, IMG submission 88678) | Host-associated microbial communities from peat moss isolated from Minnesota, USA - S1T2_Fd - Sphagnum fallax MG | ecosystem: Host-associated > Plants > Peat moss > Unclassified | place...
GCAAGCACCAGCCAGTCCTGCGCTGTGCGCTGCATCCAGGTGCCGACGTTGGATACGAGTGCGCCGGCAGCCCAGAGCCGATAGTTGTAATTCCGCAGCGAACGAAAGGCGCCTTTCACCGCTGCTCGAAACGCTTTTTCAAGAGATCCAGATTCTCGTGGGTAATGGCCATGGTCGGTCTCCGAGGAGTTCAGTCGACGATTCGCCGCAGCAGAGCCGTCGTCTTTGCGAGTTCGGCCTGCTCCGTGGCACTGAGATGCGAGCGGATTGATTGGGCGAGCCAGTCATCGCGGGCCGCCCGGCTGGCCTCGATCCACTGGCGCGCGGCCGCGGTCAAGGACAGCAGCATCTGTCGACCGTCCGCGGGGTCCGGCTTGGCGCTCACGAGGCCTGCCTCTTGCAAAGCGGCAACCGTGGCGCCCATGGACTGCGGCCGTACGCCTTCCGCGCGCGCCAGGGAAGTGACTGTCGAGGCGCCCTCGCGGTGCAGGTAACCGAGCACGGCCGTCTGAGATAGGGACAGATCCCCCTTGTTCGCATATTCCCGCAGCTTCCGCTTGAGCTTTCCGAGCACCACGCGAAGCTCGGAAGCCATGGCCGCGGCCGGGTCCGGTAACGTCGTCACCGCCTTAGGATAGCAGATATGAAGGCAGACTACAAAGGTGAACTACAAAGGATTACTTCATATCAGCGGAGCATTGCCGTTGCCTGGTCCAGTCGGTCGCAGTAGGCCGAGAGCGCAGCCGCGGTCACCGATGCATAGTGGTTTGCCTGGTCCCAGAGGTTCTGTTCGATCGCTTCGCGTACGCCGGGCAGGGTCTTGACTCCGTAGCCGGTATAGAGCCCCGGCGCATAGATCAGATGTTTGTACCAGTCGCGGCCCGGCAGTCCGTGAGCGTCCAGCAGCGTTCCTTCCAGTCCGCGCAACAGGTCGTCCAGCTTGTGGCTCTGTGCCGGAGTCAGCATCGACGTGCCCGCGTCGAGTTGGGCGTAAAGCTCGTCATACGCCTTCGCGCTGCTCAGCAAACGCGCTGCCACGTTATCGAGCGGCGTGAGATCGAGGGAGGGTACCGGAGGATCGCGTTCCGGAGCGGACAACGGACGCGACGGATCGGCGGCGAGGGTAAAGGCGTGCCGATCCAAGAGCATGCCGAGTTCCTCTGCGGCCTTGCGCTTCTGCTCCGTCAGTTCATGCAATTCACCGACATAGTCCTGCACGGCGTCCGCGAAGCCGGCAAATTGCATCGGCAGCACATCAGCGTCGGCGACGCGCAGAATGACATGGCCGATCGTCTCGGTCTCGGCTATTCCGTAGAGGAAACCCGGATCGCCAAAGCGCACGTAATGATCGAACGAGTCGTATTTGGAATGGTAGACGCCGGCTTGGTCACTCTCACCGCCATACTCGATCGACAGCGACGCGATGCCCAGATGCTGAAGGAACGGCGAAAAGTCGGAGCCGGAACCCAGAGCCTCGATCGTCATATCCCCATTGGCGGCAGCAATCTTCGCGGCTTTCTTGTCGTGCGCGGATCCTCCTTTTTCGTAGCCATCGAGCAGCGTCTTCGCGCGCAGGCGCTCCAGCGCCGTCACGCCGGTTTCCGGATCCTTCACGCCGGCTGCAACGTCGTTGACCAAACGCTGCAACGAATGACTGCCGCCCACTTCCAGGAAGCCGCGCGAATTGGTGTCCGAGTTCAAATAGAGCACCGCTTTGCGCTGCAATTCAGCGGCATGTGCCTCGGCCCACTCGGTTGAACCGAGCAGCCCCGGTTCCTCCCCGTCCCAACTTGCATACACCAGCGTACGCTTCGGCCGCCACCCGGTTTTCAACAGCGCGCCGATCGACTTCGCCTCGGCCATCATGTCGACGTGGCCCGACAGCGGATCCCACGCGCCAAACACCCATCCGTCGCGATGGTTACCGCGAACGATCCATTCATCCGGCTTTTGTGAGCCGCGAATTCGCGCGATGACATCGTACAGCGGCTTCTGGCCCCAGTCGGAGCTGATCGCCAGATGCACTCTCGCCGGCCCCGGCCCCATGTGGTAGGTGATCGGCAGCGCGCCGCGCCAGGCCTTCGGCGCGACCGGGCCCGTCAGAGCGGCGAGTAACGGTTGCGCATCGCCGTATGAAATCGGTATGACCGGGATCTTCATCAGCGTCTTCGCCTCTGCGAGCGATAAACGCTTCGCATCCTTCGTCGCCGCCACGCCCGGTGTCAGCGGATCGCCTGGATAGACCGTGATGTCCCCCACGGACCCGCGCTGCACACCGTCGTCCGGTCGCCATCCGCCTTTCGGGTACACATCGCCCTGCACATAGCCGTCGCCTTGCGGGTCGGAGTAGATGATGCAGGCGAGGGCTCCGTGTTCCTGCGCAAGTTTGGGTTTCAGGCCCCGCCAGACCTCGCCGTAGCGCGTGATGACAATCCTGCCTTTGACATCGATGCCGCGCCGCGCGAGTTCTTTGTAGTCATCGGGCATGCCGTAGTTGACGTACACGAGATCGCCGGTGACGTCGCCGTCGGCTCCATAGACGTTATAGGGTCCCATGCCGTCGGTGCGCGACGATGTCGCGTCGCCCGCCACCGGCGATTCCTCGAGAGTGGCCACGAACCGGGTTGGTGCGACGAGTTCGAGCAGGTGCTGCTTCAGCGTGGGATACAGCGGGTAGAACACTTCGATCCGTGCATCCCAGCCCCACTGCTCGAGCTGATCGCGGACGAACTCGGCATTGGCCTTGTCATGAGACGAGCCGACCTGGTTCGCCTCGGAGGAGAGCTTCTTCATCCAAGCGGAAAGATCGGCGGTATCCAGGTCGCTGTCGAAGCGCCGCTCGAGCGATTGCTCCGCCTTGGATTCCTCGGCTGTAAAGCCGAAGAGCGATACTTGCGGGTTGGCGGTGGGCGCGGCTGCATTGGCGGAGGGCGCGGCTGCGTTGGCGATGAGCGCCGCTGCGTCGGTGCCGCAGGGCACCCACAATGCCAGCGAGCCGATCAGAGTCGAAGCCAGCAGCAGCGAGCGGACTCCCGGACGTCGGATAGGGTGATTCATGTCAGTGCGACTGCGCCTCCGGATCGACATTCGAGTAGTGCTTGGCCGCCGTCTGATCGGCGGATGGTGGGTCAACCGGAGGTTTCGGCGCTCGCGCCCCCGTCGACTTCGCGAGCGCCGAGTCGATTTTCACGTCGATGCCGTCAAGGTTGGGATCGATCTCCTTGGCGCGCCGATAGTCGCGCAGTGCCTCCTGCAAGCGCCCGGCGCGCACCAGTGCATCGGCGAGGGCAACGATGAGCGCGGGATCGCCGGGACCCCAGCGAACCGCATCGGAACAGGAGTCGACGTCCTTGCGCGTGCGGCAAAGCAATGAATAATGCGCGCGCTGAGACGCCGCCGACGGCTCATCCGCAGTCCATGCCGGCTGTGCGGCAGCCTGTATCGTGACAACCAGCAAGAACGCCCGCTGTGCGAGCCGTCCGGAGCGTGCCGGCCTACCCTCAGAAGATTTCCGTGTCCTCGGAGGCTGCCGCGGCGCCCCGATCATGGACCCAACTCGCGGACGAGTCTGATACCGACGCTGCTGGTCCGATAATCGCTGGGGAAACGATCGCGGTAGTCCACTCGTACGTGAGAGGGCGTGCTGAACCACGAAGCACCGCGAATTTCGTGCTGTGAGCAATCGCCGCCTAGCCAGGCGGACCCGTCGATCGGTGCACCCACATAAGTGTCATGCCAGCAATCTTCGGTCCACTGCAGCACGTTGCCAAGCATGTCGTTGAGACCAAATGGGCTGGGCTTGAAGACACCCGCCGGCGAAGTATAAACATAGCCGTCGTCGCATGGAAACACGGTCCAGCCGGGATAGCGGTGCCGAGCACTGGCATCCGCGACGTTCGCGTTTGCGCAAGCGCTGCGATCATCCGCGCCCCAAGGGGAGGGGGTTTCCGTGCCGGCGCGTGCGGCATATTCCCACTCCGAGGCGCTCGGCAGCCGGTAACGGTGTCCGGTCCTGGTCGATAGCCATTTCGCATAGGCCTCGGCATCATCCCATGATACGCAGGTGACCGGGTCGTCACCGGTTTGCGAGAAACCGGGCCGATCCCAGCTGGCGTCGGCCCGAGGCTTCCACCCGCCGTCGTAAATATCACAGCCGTGCATATCACGACCGGTCGCCGCAACGAATTGCCTGAAGTCATCCACGGTGGCAGGGTTCGTCGACATGGCGATGGGTCTGCGGATGGCCACCCAATGCACCACGCGTGCCGAAGCATATCCGCCGGGTGAGCCCTGTTTGAATCGACCCCCGGGCAGCACCTTCATCTCGGGACAGACCGGGCAGTCGCGAATCACCGTGCCGGCATTCGGCAACGCCGCAGGTTTCGCCGGCGCGGGTACCGGGGCCGGACGGTGCAGGTAGAGCGCGGCGAGGCCGGCGAGCAGCACCGCGACGGCGATCAAACCCAGCGCGCGGGGGGGCGCGCCCTTCGGCGCGACGTCGGGCTGCCGCGGTGCTGGCTCCGGTCCGCGTGGGGTGACGCGGTTGGTCTGTGCTTCCAAGAAAGCTGCGGCCACCTCAGCGGCCCGCGATCGCGATGCTACCGACGCCTGCTGCGCGCGTGCGGCGCGCAGCTCGGCTTCCAACGCCGCGATCTCCTTGGTGCGCTCGGCGAGCGCTTCATGCAACCTCTGCAAATCGGCTTGGGCCTCCTCGGCCGCCCGCCGTGCCGCTTCGCGTGCCGCTTGTTCCGACGCGGTGCTCTCAGCCAGCGCCTGCTCCAGGTCGCGGGCCGCGTGCTGCTCGGCTTCGAGCGCGATCCGTGCAGCATCGAGTTCTGCATCGCGTACCCCAAGCGCCTGCCGCAGCTCTTCGAGAGCGACATCCCGCTCGGCGAGCGCCAGCCGTAACGTCCGCAATTCTGCTTCTGTCCTCTCGGGAACCCGCAGCGCGGCTTCGAATGCCTCTGCGGAGAAGTTCTTGCCGGAGTTCTCGAGTTGCAAATCGACGACTGCTTCCTCTGCGATTGCCGGCGCGACGCTCGTATTGGCCGTCTCCCTCTCCCTCTCCATCGCTTGCAGGAGGAGAACCTCCACACCCGCATACTCTGGCAATCGCTCGTGGGATTCCCGGCGCCGCAGCACCACCAGAAGCTCCGTCGGCGAGGCGCCCTTGGCGAGCAGCCGTCGCAGCCGTGAAAGGACGTCGGCGTAGTTGATGCCGCGGATTTCGAAGGCGCGCAAGACCTTGTCGAAGGTCTGGGCTTCAGGGGAACTGTTCGACTTCAAACGTGTACTCCGATAGGCTCGCTGCGCGGTTACTCGGCCGCCACCGCCGGCAGATGCGCATTCACATCCGACGCAATTTTCGCGGGGTCGGCATCGGCGACCTCGTAGGATTTCGACCAGCTGATCGAGCCATCCTGCACCTTGGCGATCTTGATGGTGAGCACCTCCGGCCCGTCCGCGGGGTTGACGATACCCCATAAGACATACTGCGCGTGATTCGTTCGGGCACGCTCCAGAGCCGCGCCCAACTCGTGCGACGCAAGCGGTTCCTTGGCGACGCTGACAGCACCCTGATGTGTGAGGTTGAGTTTGCCGTAAGCCATGGCAAAAGCGGAGTCCGCGAGCTTCTGCCCGGCTGCGTCGTCGTCCGGCGCGGCGAAGGGCACCGCGAGAATCGGCGGATGGACCGCGTCGTCGTCATCGGCGTCGTCGGCGATGTCCTTGACGATCTGCGACCCCAATTTGGTGAGATCGGCCTTACTCGGAAGGTCTTGGCTGTTCAGTGCAACCGCCTTGGGCTTCTCGACCCTCGTGGGCGTCGCATCGGTCGATTTTTGATGATCCGAATCACAGCGGGATGCGAGCGAGCCCAGCAGCCATAAATAGGCAATGATCCGCACCCAACGGGGCAGCCGCTGGAACTGCGGCCAGAGCGACTGGATCGCCCAGATGATGACATCGAAACAGTACTGTAAGCGCCGACCGGGCTCCTCCCTGGGAAATCCTCGGAGCGACTGCCCGCTGCCGGCCGGCTTCTGTTCCTGGCCGCTGCTCTGCGGTTTCCTTCCCGCATCAGGCGCGGCGGCGTTGCCGCCGGCCACCCGTCGACACATGGCCTCGAGAGCCTTCGTCGGCTGTCCGCCCGGGACCTTGAGCCACTGCACCTGCAGAAACTTCTCGGGAACTCGCGCGGTCGCCTGGTTCGTTTCGTCGATGACGATCGGCAGCAGAAACAGATGATCATCCGCCATGTCGAGCGTGCGTTCGACCGCCAACCGCCATTCCCGCCTGAAATATCCTTCGAGGCGCGCCTCTGTTCGCGCCGAGACCAAGGGCATGAAGTAGTCGCACTCGCGGATCTGGCGGCGAATCTTCTGATCCCAGGCCTCGCCGCCGCCCAGCTCACTCTCGTCGTACCAGACATCGAGACCGTAATCGGGCAGCGCGTCGCGGAGTGCGCGTGCGGCCGGCCGGTCCTCCGATGCATAGCTCAGGAAAACAGAGGGACGGTGAGTCCCCTGCCATCCCTCGGACGCCTCCGCGCTCATCGTTTGTTCAACCCCATCGGCCCCTCCAGCAGAGCTTCCATGCGAGCCTGATCGATCGCGAAATCCTCGATGGAGTCTTCATCTCCTTGGCAATCATGAATCAGCGCGTGATGTTCCAAGCCGAGACGACGAGCCATGGTGTAGAAATACTCTCCCGGGCTCCTTTCCGGATAGAACACACAAACCTTTGCACGAGTTGCAAAGACCATGCCCCCGAACGCTGCGCCATGCGGTCCCGCAATCACCTCGGCGCGCTGAAACAGGCTCACCTGGTCGCGCAAGCTCATCGTTTCAGGTCGGATCGCCGTGAATCCGTACCCCCGCAATGAATCGATGATCGCATCTTCATTCACGACCCGCCGCCGCCGCGCTCCGGAGCGAGACAGGTAAAGCCGGTATTGCGGGTCGCCGCTCTCCGGCAGACCCAAGCCCCGGGTGATGCGCCTGCGCATCTCGCCATAATAATCCTCGGCGAGATAGCCGTTGCAGCGGCCGGAAAGATAGGACGGCAAGATGAATCGGTCCGTCCTGATCCAGGTCCCGGCCGGCACGAACTCCAGCGTCATGTTCGGCGCCATCATCAAAGAAAGCATCTCGCGCTGAAAACCACCCAGATTGTCGCTCGCCAGCAAGGTCAGGGGCTGATCCCCGACGTACTTTTCGAGCATCAGCAGCTGCGGCAGGCAGTCGGCCAGCCAATGCCAAAAATTATACGCATCGATTCGTTGAATGCTCGAGACCGGACCCTGACGCTGCTGCCACCGGAAGGGCCGAATACTTCGGTACGCCTCGCTCAGATGAAACCTATGGGGGAGGAGCACCGAATCGCCGTACACCTGGAACCGCTCGTTCGCAACCAGGCCGAGGGCGGGATAGTAGAACGCCGGCGACAGTTCGCAGACGAACACTTCCGGAAGCTGCAATAGCCCGGACTTGTAGTTGTCGCAGGCGCGGCGGAATTCTTCGTCACCGGGTTGGGCGATGCTCACCGTCTGCGCGGCGTGCATGACGCGATAGTCCCGGACGTTCGCGCCAGACTGGTCTTTGATCCAAATGACGTCCATCACGCGCCATCGCTTGAGGCCGACGAGGTCGAAGGGTCGCGACAAATATCGCCACGCGGTTCGCAGCACGCGCCGGGTCCACCACGCCAGCTTACGTTTGAATCCGTCGGGCGCTACCTTGAGTCCAAAACCATACGGGTGCTGCATGGTCAGGCGAGGAGGTGGGTTCGGTAGAACGCGATCAGCCTCGGGCCGTATTCCTCGGGAACGACGGCTGCATAGTCGCCATGATGGGCTCGTGGAACGATCCACAACTCCTTGGGGCTGCCTGCGGCCGCATGGAGTTGGCTCGCCATGTAAGAGGGCACGGCATGATCGGACTCGCCGCCGATGATGAATACCGCCCGCGGCGCAATCGAGCCGATGACATCCTTAGGCCTCATATCCAAGGGCATTCCCGAGGCGCGCAGCGCCCAATACGTGGGCAGTTGAGTGAGGAGTCCCCAGCGATCGGAGGATACCCAATTCTGCTCCACCACGTCCGTCGGGCAGGCCGCGAGGGTCAGCGCGCGTAAAGTGGCGCAGCGCACCGCAGCCTGTGTCAAGACGTAGGCGCCCATCGACAGGCCGAAGCCGCCGACGCGGTTCGCTTCCACGCCCGGCCGCGCGCCGAGCCATTCGGCCGCCGCGGTGATCGCATGCCGTTCCGGCACCCCCCAGTGAGATCGACCCTCGGAGAGGCCTTGACCGGGCAGGTCGATTGCCAGCGTCCCAAAGCCCGCGGCAGCGAGTATGCGGGTTTCGTCGAGCAGCGAAGCACGATCGGCACCGGTCCCATGCACCAGAACGACTGCGGCGCCATTGCGCGATGGCACGTACCAAGCGGCAATGCGCGGTATGCCAGGGTTGTCGAGGTTCACCTCGTGCAGCCCGTCGATACCCGTGCGCTCCGGATGCCGCAAGATCTCGCTCGGCGGCCAACGAGTGAAATCCGAGCGCTCGCCCCGATAGCTCGTGACTGCCACGCGCACGGCAGTGAGCACGCCCAACGCCAAAACGGCCGTCGCGGCCAAGCCCATGATCTTCACCGTGCCCAAGAACATGACGGGTTCCCTTCTCGTTGGTTTCTCACGCCAGGTAGTATGATGTTTTTGGGACGCAGCGACATTGAAGATGCGGTTATCTTGAAGCTCCCGACGCTCTCGCCGACCTCGTGGGTAACGGCCAAGAGTTTATTCTCGCAGGTCTTTGCCATCCTTTTGTTCGCCGTCCAAGCGCCCCTCCTGGGGCCGCGCGCGTTCGGCCTCATCGCCATCGTGATGGTGTTCGTCGGCTTCTGCGAGGTCGTGCTCGTAGAAGCCGTTTCCGAGGCGTTGATCTCGATCCGGCAGATCAAGCCGACGCATTTCGACACCATGAACACCCTCATCGTCTTGGTATCGATCATTTGCGGGCTCTTCGCCTTCGTGGGCGCCGCCGCCGCCGCGCGGGTATTTGGCGATGCGGAACTCGCTCCCATTCTGCGCACCATGGCGCTTCTGCCGATCATTTCGTCGCTGGCCGCGGCGCCGACCGCGGCCACCAAGCGCGAGATGCAATTTCAGCCGTTGGCGTTGCGCTCGATGGTGAGCTTGTTCTTGGGCGGAGTCGTGGGACTCATTTTGACGCTCACCGGCTACGGTGTGTGGGCGCTGGTCTGGCAGGCGCTGGTCACTCGATTGGTGGCGACCGTCGTGCTGTGGATGGCCGTGCCGCTGCGACTTCGCTTTGCTGTGTCGGGCGCGAGTTTCCGCGAATTGTGGACCTATGCGCTGCCCACTCTGTTGTCGCGGGCGATGACTTGGGCGACCGGACAGTTTCCGCGGTTGATTTTCGGCCTGTTCTGGGGACCCACCGAACTCGGCCTATTCGGCCTCGCAGGGCGACTCGCCGATATTCTGCTCGATGTCACCCTGGTGCCGCGTTATGTGGTCGCGCGGGTCGAATTACGGCAGTTCGCGGGTGATTCGCAGCGCCTGGATGCTGCCGCCCGTCAGATCCTCAGCAACATGAGCGGGCTCGCCTTTCCGTTGAGCATCGGCGGTGCGGCCGTCGTTCCCACCCTGTTTCATGCCTGGCTCGATGCCCGCTGGTATGGCGGAATCATTCCGGCCGAGCTGATGCTGCTGATGTCCATTCCGTTCGTCACCCAGTACTGCGTCGGCGCCATGCTGCTCGCGTTCAACCGCCAAACATCGGAGGCGAAGCTCTCGCTGGTGCAGACCATCGTCACGGTGTTGCTGGTCGTTGCGTTCGCGCCCTTCGGTCTGATCGCAGCAACGGCCGCCTTCGCGCTACGCCCGCTGCTGTCGCTGCCTCTGTCGGTCCGAGTGGTGCGGAAACAATGCGGCGTGCCGGTGCGGTCGTTTTACGAGGCGCAGCGACCGGCGCTGACTGCCGCCGCCATCATGGGTGTCGTCGTCACGGGCGTACGTCTTGGATTGCAACCATGGTTGCCGAGCGTGTTGCTTCTGCCCTTGCTGGTCGCACTGGGGGCCGGCTGCTATGCACTGTTGATGTCCGTGCTGATGCCGGACTTCCTGCGCCAATTCCTGGCGCGCTTCAGGGCAGGTTGATGGCGAGTTCGGCGACCTCAGACGACGCGCGGCACGAAAAATTCGTTATAGCCGACGATCCGGTCACCCTGAATTTCCAACAGATCGACGAATTCCGTGGGAACGGTCACGCCGGTGATCTTCGAGTGAATGTCAGCGCGCCAGTGCGCGGTGGCGCGATTTCCCTCGAACACGAAAGAGAGCAACTGGTAATTCGTTACCCGAAACACCTTGATGAGCATCGACAGCCAGGGGCGGAAGCCGGCGAGTTCGACGGCGGAGATGGAGATGGGTTTGTCGGCACTCGCTCCGGCGATGCGGAACTCACCGGTTTCTGCAAAGAGTCTACACATGGAGGCGAGATCGCCCGCCACCCGAGCCGCATGCAGATCTCGAATAATGTCGTTGGCAACGCTGCGCTGCGTCATGAAGCTTGCCCCCTTACCATCTACCGTGCCGATGCTAGCATGCGTGCCGCCACAACTGGCTCATTCCCAAGCGCGGCACGAATGTCGGCGCCGATACCCTCGATGGCCGATGCGGCATAGGGAATCATTCTACCCAACCCATAGAACAGGTGAATCATGCCCGGGTGGCAGTGGACCACCGCAGGTGTGCCCGTCTCCTGGATTCGCTCGCAGTAATCCCGGCCCTCGTCACGCAACGGGTCGAATTCGGCGGTATGAATCACCGTCGGCGGCATGCCCCTGAGATCTTTGGCCCTCAAGGGGGATATGCGAGGGTCGGCGGGGTCCAAGCGTGCGGGCAGGTAGTGCAATAGATCGTGTTCGAGGGTTGCTTCATCGACCAGATAGCCCGTACCGAAGCTCAACCGGGACTCGGTCAGCCGGCTATAGTCCAGGATCGGGCATAGCAAAAGTTGCAGCGCCGGACGCGGGCCTTCCCCGAGCGCCAGGAGCTGGCAGCAGACAGCGGCAAGGGTACCGCCGGCGGAATCTCCACACACACCGAGCCGCGTGGGGTCAATGCCGAAATCTTGGGCTCGTGCGCTGACATGGCGGATGGCGGCCATGGCGTCATCAACGGCGCAGGGAAAACGGTGCTCAGGGCCCAAACGGTAGCCGACGGATATCACACGGCACAATCCCGCATTCGCGAGCGAGCGGGCAATGGCGTCATGGGTGTCGATGGAACCGGCCACGAGCCCGCCGCCGTGGAAATAGACCAGTCCGGGCAGCACGCCCGGAGGGGCCCCGACCGGCGTGTAAGCGCGCAGCGGCACCTCGTGTTCCCATCCGGTCAGACGGTGATCCTGCGTATCGCCGATCGGCACCTCTGGGCGACCCAGTGTCATCAACCCGGTAAGTGCGGCTCGCCGCTGCGCCACACTGGTTTGCGACGCGTCCGGTGGGTTGCCGGCGGCCAGAATCGCCAAAAAGCGGGCGACGCGCGAATCGAGCGGCATTCGCCGTGCTCGTCGTGAGCTAGAGGGCCAAGGCCTGGCGCGTCACTGCGGGCCACTCCGCGAGCTCGAGTCCATGCACCGCAAACAGGGCCACCGTCAGCCGATCGATGCCGAAGGCCACGCAGCTCGTGTGAGCCAAGTCGCCCCGCTCGTCGCGAATACCCCAGACGTTGCCGAAGTGTTCGCGGTGGTAGTTGAAACTCATACATGCCGTTGGAGCGGCACCAGGGTAAAACGGGATCAGCATCTCGAATTTCAGCGCCTGTTGACGTTGGCTCACGGCCATCATTTGGCCGACCCGCCCAAAGAAGGGATCATTGGCCACGTCGATCGTGAAAGGCAGAGCGAGATCTGCGGCAATGGTCGGCGCCCGCGACAACCAGCCTTCGCGAAATTCGACGATGGCATCGGGCGATCCAATCCGCACGAATTCACGCATTCTGAAGGACTGCAGGCGGTCGAGACTCCGCGATGGCTCATGCCGGAAGACGTCAGCTTCGATATCGAATTGCAGTCCATTGGCAGGGAGTACCCCGCGCGCCGCCGCAATCGGGTAGACCGGGTAGCAGGCAGCCGGCGATAGCACGAGATCCGACGCGCTGAGGGCGCTCGTCCACCCACCTTCGCCCTCGGTTCTTTCGACGGCGGTCCTGATCGATGCTTCCGAACCATGCAGAGCACAGACACAGCCCAAAAGATTCGGGAAGCTCTTGAGATAGCCGGACTTCTCGAGCTGAGTGCGGCTCATCAAGGGGGGAAAACGCATGATCTCCGCGCGGGGATCACGCAGTCCCGAAATATAAGCCTCGAGCCGGTCGACGACGGTCACATACTTTTCAGTTCGCGCATAGACGCCGTCCACGCCCATCGGCTTGAACAGGGCGGCGGACAACGGCGCGAGCGGGTCGGTCATGGTGTGCGGAGCGGTCGACATGCCGGCTCAACCGACCAACGACGTCGGCAGCGGCGTCATCAGCGATGCCGTCCCGAGATTCGCGAGAATTCGATCGTTGTTGATCATCAGCGGTGCCGAGAGCACGTCGCGCAGGTGCCGGCCGACGCTGAACTCCGAGTCATTGCGATAGCCCGACAAGCCGCAGGCGCGCACCGCGCAGAGCACCGTGGCGAGAGCCAGCTCCGAGGCTTGCACCTTGGTCAAGGTGATCATCGATTGGAATTCCATGCTCGCCAGCGCCTTTTCGTTGCCTGCCGCCGCCTGATATTCCTTCAAACTCGAATTCAGCAC
>Ga0116230_10005150_pt1 | contig 12823 bp, 5 predicted proteins | sample S1TSphfallax_3_FD_88678 | JGI IMG/M metagenome (GOLD analysis project Ga0116230, IMG submission 88678) | Host-associated microbial communities from peat moss isolated from Minnesota, USA - S1T2_Fd - Sphagnum fallax MG | ecosystem: Host-associated > Plants > Peat moss > Unclassified | place: USA...
TTTTTCACGAACATTTCAAAAAGTTCACCACATCCATGCCACTAGGACATTTTGTTGTGAACATTTGCTTCACATGCTAAAGGTTCTAAGGTGCATGACCAAGCAAGTATGTTTAGCATGAAAACCAAATTGAAGTTCACAGCACATGGGAGAGAGATGACCTAAGTCTTCATCTTGGTGGGATGACTAAGTGAAGATCCAATGGTTGTTAGCTTAAATCATAGTCAACTGAATGGTCTCAAATGCCACTCAAATGGCCTCAAATGCCATTGTGGTTTAATTTGAAAATATTTTTTCAACCCTAAACTACTTGTTACTTTACTCTTACCCCTATGATAGCCTAGACATGGACATAACCAATATTGTGAAAATTGTGTAGCAACACCCTTGAACCATTCCTAAAGTTGTTGGGTGTATGTTGCGAAATGAATTTTCCAATTGTGATAGGGGGAGGCCTTTGAAAAGTATATTGTTTGAAACAAACTATGTCAAAAACAACTTAAACATACTTTTTAATAAGAAAGAAAAAAAATTCCATATTTTGGACTTGAAAGAGTATAACCCAAATCATTTGGAAGGGCACCATGGTCATGGTTTTCTTGATTTGTAACTCAAGAAAATAAAAATGTGTACTTTTCAATAAGTGGGACATTATGCAATTTTGGCAAAGTATGTTGATCGTGTCAAAAACATAGAAAAAATGTAAAAATTGAAAAGAAAATGAGATAAAAGAATTGTAAAAAAAACACAAACTAAAACATGATGAAGAATGTAGAATGAAGATGGACGTCTAAAGAAATGAAGAAGTGAAGAATACAAAGCAAGATTGAAAAAATTTAGAGAAAAGATTAGAAATTTGCATGAACAATGCTGAAATGATGAAATTGTAGAATTTTAGAGCAAAGCTGCAAAGTTTAATGATAATGCTACAAAATATAAATGCAAAGCTACAAAATGCAAAAGGAAAAATGAAAATGGAGCTTTGAAGAAATGAAGAAGTGAAGATTGAAAGGCAAGCTTGAAAAAAATTAAAGAAAAGATTGGAGATGTTACATGAACAATGCCAAAATGATGAAGCTACAAAATTTCAAAGCAAAGTTGCAAAGTTTGACAATAATGCTACAAATTATAAATACAAAGCTATAAAACAATGTGATAAAACACAGTAAAAATGTACAATAAAAAATGTGTTTTTATCACTTTTAATCATTAACAACAATGGCACCCTCAACAACACTAGTTGGGCAAAGCAAACTTTACTTGAATGACCTAACTTTAACCATATGTGCAAACAAAGATAAAATAAACCTAATGGTTATAGGGTAGATAGAGATGAATTAGGGTTAGAAGCTAAATCCTACTAGCTACTTTCAAGTTAGGGCCTATCACTTGATAGACTATCCCCAAGTGTGAATCAACGACCTTAAGATGTGAATATTGATCATTGTTATTTATTTTCTTTACATTTGGCAATGAATAGTTGTATTCTAGGCTTAATCCTACACATAATCAATATTCATTCTTTTTCAAAGAAAATTGTTCTTGAATATTTGTGATATGGTCACGTGTGCTATGCTGTCATCACATATCCAATCCCTAATAGGGATAGTTTAAGATTTATATTGTAGTTACCTTTACCATTCCATCATCTTCTTGAGAATTTTATTTTTCTGTGGCAATAACAATTAAAATTTATAAAATTTTTGACACTTTCAAAGACATGGACATATAAACCTGGAATAAACGAAATAACCATGTACAATAGACATCAATGGAATTTCTAAAACTTCTGGCACTGTAAACAATTTTTTTTAAAAAAAATCAGCATTTACAGAAAATAATTTAACTATTGCCAGAATGGTAAAGTTTTACAATGATATTGTAGCAGAAGGTCTAAAACTATTGGCTTTTGTAGTTCTACCCTAATATGGCACAATTTTAAGACATGGTATAGGTAATAAGTGGCTAACTTAGGTGAACATGAATAGGTAGTAGACACATGTCATACATCCAACTAGAATATTTTGTATGTACCTAAATGAACATGCATTTGATTAACATTGTTTTTTCTTTCAATTTTCTTTTGCACACATAAAGAGGTTCTAAAATTGAATGGAGCTAGTCTTGTCTTTTTGGAGATTTTATAGAATACCCTGAAGTTTGGATTTCACAAAAGAAATACAATTTTTCCTCTAAGGTGTTATAATTTAATAGAAATGATTTAACAAAAAATGAATAAGTAATTGGTTTTTATACATCCTCAAGTCATGTGATCATTTCAATACACTTCCAAAGACCATGTAAATACACCTAGAGGACTTTTTTTGGGGAGGTGGTGTGTACGGGAGGGCGTCCCATGAGGGTCCATTCTTTAAAGGCATAGAAACAAAGATAGTATCTCCTGTCTTGTCCCATTGGAACTTTGGATTTAGCCATGACAAGGTTCCCACACCAATAGCAATACACATATAGGTGAAAAGTCAAAAGAAATAATGTATATGTATTTGAAATTCCCATTTTTCATCTATTGATAGAGCCTCATCTGTTTTCTAACTTCCAACCAATGTCTTTCCATTTTTATAGCCTAACAATGGAACCCTTCCGGAGCTACCCTACCCTGAACAACACATTTCCCTCAACAACATGATTTGAAGGATAATGAAAAAGAATGAGGGTCTCCACATCTTGTTCAACTCCAAAAAATATGGGATCACAATGCTGCCCTTGGATCACCTTGGGATCAAGTTAACCATTTCTTGATGGATGTCAATTTGGTTCACAAAATCATCTAAAGCTCAAAAACTTTCACTCCTATCATGTGATGCAAGAGGGCCCAAATTAGTAAACGTTTCCCCCCTACCCACCTTGGTCCCACAACTCATATATCCAGATTGACAGGGTGAACACCCATGCTCGAGATCCACGTGAGGCAATACCATGGGCCTTAGAGGTTGGGAACCACCAAATCCAAGCACCCAAGTGACACATCCACGAGCAACAACGTTTGCAATTTGCAACCGTTCCCACCTTGATTTCTTTGTGGGTGAAAAAAACGTAAGTTGCATAATGGGTTTCTTGAATTCACAGGATGCATGGTTTTGGGGTCAGGTCTTTGCTCCTATTTTGGGTGGATATATTGATCTTGATATGTCAGCTCTGTCATGGTAGTCAAGTTTCATAAAAAATTATATTAAGTTGGAAATTTTCACCTTTCATGCAAACTTTACCTTGTGGACAAAAGTAGGAAAATATAAGATAAAGGTAAGATAGATTGAACATGTATAAAATGTGTACAAAGGTGCATCTGCAAGTGGGGAGTCACAAATATTTAATCACATAATTGACATTGCAAACATGAGCATATCACAATAACACATCTTAAGAGAATTTTTTCGTTAATATCATATAAATAAACCACGTTTTAAAATATATTCAAAGCCTTTTATACTAACAACTGGTAGCACAATTCTAAAGGGATTGAAGGGTGTAAGTTATTGTCTTGTTCCAAATAATCAGTAAAAGAACAGAAATAACATTACAAAAAATTTGATTTTGAAATTTAGTTTTCAATAAATTGAACAAAATTCATCATACTGAAGGCATATGAGGTATAGATTGACTTTGCATATATGATTACCTGGCCTTATGTAGAAGTAAAGTTCAAACATATCCCAGTATGGTAGGTAAATATTAGGAAAACACCAGCATTGGGAAGTTCTTTGATTTTGTTATAACTTATAACCTGTAGGTAGCTCCAGATTTTAGAAAATTTTCAAAATTAAAATAACTTCCAGCTCCAGCAGGTTCTTGAAAATTTTGAAAGAACCTGTGGGTTTTATGAAGGAACCAACAAATTCATGATAGGCTCTTTGACTGGTTCTTTGATTTTTTCACATCCACAGTAATGAGTCAAAACAAGTTCATTGATTTCCTGAGAACTATCAGTCAAGGGTCCATATACTAAGCTTTTTACCTGCCAGTTCTTTCTTCAAAATGAAGCTGCCCAACACTGGTAAATACTTACCAGGCAGGTACTGTTTAATGGCCACAGTGAACCAGCACCCACCAGTGCACCATGAAGGATGGATGGTAAGTGGTCAGGAAATAGTTTTCTGTTGGTTTCCAGTTGCTGAGCTAACCATGGTGGTTAGCTCAATGCTGTTTTTAACTACCTACCTACTAACTACCTAGGTAGATAGTAAAAATGACCCTTACCAAGAAGTTACCTATTTTCCTACCTATCTACCTACATTTGACACCTATTTGTTACAAAAGTTAGTTACCAAGTTGAAATCAAATATTAACTCAGTTGAGGTTTATCCACAACTGAGTTAATAATATTTGGGCATCCAGTGGATGGTGCACTGGTGTCATCTAGTTCACTGTGGCGCTGGTGGCATTAAAATTATCAACTTGTTGAGATTCCTCATGACCAGACGACCATTGAATTGTTGTTTGTTTTTCACAAATTGGAACAGTTTGGCCAGCAGATAGTACCAAATCTTGAAGATATGCGGACCCATGTCCCTGGAGGGGATAAAATCTTGGGCCACTCTAAAGTGTTTAATTTAGAAAGAGTTAATCCCCAGACCCCAAACACAAGGGTGAAAACTGAAAACAATCAACCCTATTCCATTGGGAATTACTCCCTCCTCAAAGGTCTTCTTCTTTAGGTTCAGTGCGGGCTGTGATATTCTCTGGCACCAACCCCCAAAACCCACTTGCCAATAAAGGTCAATAAGCAGTATTTTTATTGCAAGACAGCCCTTGAACACGAAAGCTTTATTTTATTAAGGGCTTCAGTAACTGCATGAACTATGACAAATCACAATCAATACAATATATTTAGCAATCTTTCCACCTCTTTCTTTATACTTGTGGAGGATGTAAACTGACATACCCTACAGTGATGTTAGATACCCCACTTGAAATTTGCAATGTTGAAATTTTTAACAATTTTTTCTCAATATGTTTGAAGATTCAAAACAAATTATACAATAAAGTTATCCTTAAAGTCAGGCGATTATGGGCGCCAGAACGGCCAGTTTCGGCATGATAAGACATCAAATGCGTAACTGGGAATGAAATTTTACAAAACGAAATAACTTGGACCCAAAGTAGTTTTTCCATCAATTTTGGTGGTAAACTGAGTTTCATCCCCTCGTTCCTTTTTCCTGAGCGCCTCCACTACTGTTACATAATTTTCACTGCTCCTACCTGTAGAACTATAATTAATCTCAAATCTTGTGCATTAAATGCTGAGTTTCAACATTTCATACTGTGATTTAATAAAATTTCCTTGCTTTGTGATACCACTCAAAGAGGGGATAGGGGGTGAAAGAGAGGGTGACTTTATGGATAACTTTAATGACTTTTCTGAACATTATTTAATTTCTAAAAATATTCATTTAATCCATAATGAGAATGAATATGTGGGATTAGTATAAATTCTGAAATAATTGGTAAAAGAGAATGTCACAAATGACATGGTCACTTAATTAAAATATCAAAATGCAATGATGGAAGAAGATAGATTTTTATAATAGTCCTAATATATCTATAATATCTACCATTTGGGGAGGGGGGGTAGGGGGCGCAGCAAGTTTTTTACCTTAATATATCTACAAGTATATTACAATGCACATTAGAAGAAATTAACAAATTAGTGAATTAAATTCTAATCATAAAAGAAAAAACTTTAGTTGTAAATGACACATGTGATCGCAAAACCTCAATCTTCTTCAACCAATGGCAAAAAATAGCCAATCAAAAAAATACATGTGGTAATAATAATAGTCACATACCTCTTACAATTAAGTGTTGGTTTTCATCCATTCCATTGGATGACAATCCTTGTAACATGGCATTCACTACTTGTAGGTCTACAAGATTTTTGTGGCTTGCAATCACTTATATGACTACAATATACCAAATCAAATTCCAAGTCCCATATACACTTAGCCATACCTAATTTCAATGTTTTTTGAAACCTATGTACTTTTACTGAGCTGATTTGTTTTTTGATAGTTTTAATTGACCCTTATTTGACTGATGTATTAAAATTGATATAACCGCCCAACACTGGTATCTATTACAAATTGACATTTTAAACATGGTTGACAATCAAAGCAAAATGTTATCTTTTGTGCTAAATACAACATCCCTTAAATAGAATAAATTCAATACTAGTAGATGGATACATATGAAGTGTGGTCTTCATATACATCCATTGCACCATACCGTAGGAGACAGAACCTAAGGTGTTAGAAACTACTTAGCCAAAAGTTCTAGTCTCAAATGAAGAAGGCAACACAGAAGTAAGATAGAAAAATGGAGCCAAGCAGCCCTTTCAACCACGTAGAGCTCTAGTCCAAAGTGCTCATAGAACCACGTCCCAAGTCCCACATAAATCTTATAACAATCACCAAGACTCATGGACCCTTCAACAAAAGAGAAAGAACCTTCTATTGCAGAGAGTAATGGAGGTGTTGTTGAAAAAGTCCAAGCACCCCCACCATTGGGGTGCCCACAACAAGTGAAGCTTTGACTAGCTTGGCAATGAAGAAGGACCAGAAAGTTAACCCTAATCTGCCTACACAGGCCCATGGGCCTTGGTCTCCATGTAGAATAGGGCTCGAAGAAAAAAAACCAACAGCTAAGACGGGAAATGACACTGGAGCTTGGATGAAGGTGATGGGGGAGATATCATTGTTCTTACAACTCAAGTGCAGCTACTCCAAATCTTAACTTTAATCACTCAATGTGTAGCAGAGGAAATCCAATGTTAAAGATAATCAAAGTTGTCCCAGTTCGTTTGCAAAAAGGGATGGTATCCCTAGTAACTCCCTATAGGGTGAGGGGCCTGTGTCCTAAGCCAAGGTTTCCAAGGACTTCATGGTACCCAACTCCCTTTGAACTAGTTCACAACATATATTTTCACTTCCTCCCTAGGAGATGTTGTTTGTAATCAAATACTCCAAGCATTGGGCCTGCTTGGAGTAGATGAATAGTAGGACATTGATTTCATGGGCATAATGAAGTCACGTGGTCTCCTTGAATTACTCAAAAGACAAAACAAGGCCAACTCCTCAAAACTAAAAAAGTCCTACACCAAAACTGGCTATCCAAATTACTAGGACTTTTTGCAACTATGTATGTCCTAACTTTAATCATCCAGTCATGAAAGACATTTATTTTTGCACAATCAACAAATGCTAATCATGATTGATTTTATATGACTCAAGTACATCACAATCAGCAATTATAATCATAATTGATATTACATGTGTAAATGCACATCTTGAAGTTTTAGTTCTATAGTCAAAATCAAACCCAAAAAAGGAATTTAAGTCATGTATTATCATGAAAATGAGAAAATAACTCAATTTTTGAAAATGAAAAAATAGTAGGTGCATTCATAATGACTTTGTGAAATGAAAATCATAATATGCATATTTTTCGATTCAAGTATGCCCAAGCTCTTATTCTTTGAGTTTTGAACTATCTTATTTAAAGTACAATTTGTAAATAAAATAAATTAATATTAGCTTGGTGGGAGTTCAAAAACACACAATTTCAAGAAATAGTATTTGTGACAATAGTCTTTGCACACCGTAGTGTGCTTTCACCCTCACCGAGTAAGCATTCTCGAACATGCCATTTTGAAAACTCATCATGGGGGCAAACAATTGATTCCCAAAGTATAATAAGCCCAACATATATAGTACAACTACCTGCACATCCACTAGAGCCTTTAATACCAGTAGATTCACAAATCTCATCACAATTGTAGTCACATTGTGATTCATAATGAATACCAAATTTCACCAACATGTAATTCAAACCTTGTTAGAGCTCATCAATCTCCACATGGTACATGTAATCACAAACATTGTGTTCCTTCATCTTTTTCACAATAAAAGGATGTTGTGCATCAAAGGCCTTCTTTCCAATAATAATCTCTGGATGTTTATGTTGAAAGTACATGTAAAACTCCATGCATCTACATAGAAATGCTTAATACAACATCACAAATTTATAGGCTTCATGGGTTCATTCCAAATTCATTCAAAATATGTTATTTCATGGGTTTGTATCATTTAAACACGAATATCAACATTATTTAAACACAAAAGTCATGTGCATGACTTTCATGTGTAAACAACATGAATAAACATACAACATTTGTGTTTAAACAATATGAACAAGCATATGACATTCGTGTTTAGACAATGCACATGACATCAATGTTCAAACAATACAAGTAGATGAATGACTCTTTGTGTTTATTCCATTCGAACCTATGAAAAGAAAATTTTGGATGACTATTATTGCCAAATTGTGACCCATGAAGTTTGTGATGAGAAAGTAAAGCAACAATGGTTTTCAGCAAGTCCAGTGTATTCCATGTAGCCAATTTAGTTTTAGCTTGCAATATTTAACAGTTCTCCTAGTCCATGTAGTTAGTTCCTATATTCCTAGTCTCCAATAGTTCAATTTTATTCTGTAATTCCAACATATTCCATACTTAGTTCATTTTTTAGTCCACCCACAGTCTTTAGCAATTCCAATTTACGATTCATAATTAATTCATTTTTATTCCATAGTCAATGCAAAACATCAATTAATCCACAATGATTCCATAAATATTCCATAACATAATATTGTGTCGAAAAGGTCCATTGCATTTCATTGCATTGTCACATCAAAGTCATAATGATTCCCATAATAACATATTAACAATATTTGAAGTCCTTTTGAAGACCTATTTTTATCCACTAAGTCCACAAACAATTTTCTTAAATAAGTCCAAGGACATCATCAAGTGTCCATAAGTCCCCCCAAATTCCAAGACATTCTAAAGTCATAAATAATCCATTGAAAAATAATTAACAAGGATTTTGCCCCCTTCTAAGGTCCATTGTCCACAACATTAAGATTAATGACCAAAGTATACATCTAGATTCCACTTGAAGTCCAACCATACCATCAATTTTAAACAAGGTTCATTGAAATTCACCTTATGAATCCATACACATAGCTAACTTGAACTTGTGCACAATCAAAGTCTACAAAGATTGAAAGAAATGTGACTTCAAAAACATGTATAATTTTTATTAAAATGTATTCCAAATAATAACCTTATACAAATACCATAATGTGCAAAAGACTTATTACATGAAATGGGTTTACACGATCATTATGTAAATTTAGTTTAGTTGTCTCTATAATTATGTTGTTGGTTAATTAGAGGTATGTAAACATATAGATCTACAAGCAACTGACATACAAATTACATGACAAAAACAATTGGTACACACTACACAAAAATATCTTGTTGCATCTCACATCAATTTATAACAAATTTGAGTAAAAATCCATCAAAAGGACCTATTAAATGATATAATGTCAAATGTTATTACTCACCTAACTTTCCATCAAATAATGCATTGGTTTCTCATCATGCTAAAAGGGTGTTATTTGCTTTTGCATGACTTTTCATTTGTCAAGACTTATCCTTGTCTAGAAACCCATCAAGCCATCACAACAACAATTATTGTAGCATTCAAAACATTTGATATTTGTTTCATTAGTGATAAAGTCCATGAGAAAATCCCATTGGAATCAAAATGATTATGGCATTGCATATTGTTAAAGACACATTATGATAGTGGACACTTAAAATGCGAACCTTTTGTTTTAGCAATGAAAATTTATCAACAAAGCTTACAACGACTGTCAATAAAGCATGTTTAGTGGCCAATTTTGTAAATGTACAAGGATTTTTCATTGCACCCAAGGACTTTTTCAAACCACTAATGATCTCATTCTAAACCACAATCAATGAAATTTGATTAGAAGTGAATTTTGGAATAAAATCAAAAGCTTCTAGATTTGTCATCACTTTTTGCATAACATTTTTCTTGGACAAAGGTCCAAGAAGGACATGTAATGCATTAGTAATGTATTGCACAATATCATGTGCAACCCTCTTCACCTCTTGATTTTTCACCATATGCTTTAAGGATTCATGAGCTCTAACATGAGCATTTGTAATTTCTTTGAGAACATGTTTTTTGGCCTTGAATTAGCGTTGTTTTTCTTCATTACTCTTTTTACTCCTCTCTAGTTCTATGGGTTTAGGTCTTAACATTCTTGGGTTTCCATTGTGCTCTCTTTTATCACTCATTAGATCAAGGTGTGCCACACATTTAATGCACTACATAGACAAGTAGGTTTCTCATTCTCAACACCTCCAATCTTGTGTCCTATTCACTAGACAAGACACACATAACTTATATTAGATAATCACATGGCTTTAATGCACATTGCAAGTTAATCAATTATCGTACTTGACATAACAATGATTCCAATTGTTCAAACAAGGACAACATTGAAGAGGACATGACATAATTCAAAGTAATAAAAAAAATGCCAATTAAATACCATTTACAAGCATAACTTGATAATATGAAGAGTCTTTGTGTACCTTACACATAATGGTAGTGTACAATTCATTCTAGTATGTCCTTTTAAGTGCCTTCAAACTTGTTGATTATTGATACTTATCACCCATTGATTTGTATAGCAAAATGTCAAGGTGCATCTATAGAATGCCCAATCAAGCACTTTAGGCATAACACAATTACTTAGATGACTTAACATTACTTTCCCATAGAGGAAAAGCTCTAAAAGCCCATCTTTGCGGACATGTGGCAATCTTCACAAACCTGCAAATTATTTTTCATTCAAATAGGAATATTGGAATAGAACATCAATTACATTTTTATGGCATCCATATTTAGCCATCTTTGAATAACTTACTTCTTTGATACATATTAACCATGTAATGCATGTTGACAAAGTTCTACATTTAGTTTCCAAGGTTTGATGATCAAGGTATAACATTTACTTAATACATTCCAAAACTTGCTCTATCAACTACTTTTAAATGACTTCTTATGAACAAAAGTTCATTGTACTCTTTCACATACAAGACATCATTAAGAAGTAACACTTGAATTCTCACCTAGGTTGGAAAAGAAGCTCAATTAAGCATGCCAAGAAGTGTCACTTGGGACTATTACACACAACTAATGCTTCTTCTATTTCTTCATCAAAATGGTCAATAGCAATGCCTGGGACTAGTTGTTGAACATTTCTATTCCTACTTCTATTTCTTCATCATCGTGGTTAGTAAGAGTACTTGGGATTGTTAAATGCTACTCCCATTACTTTTGTTTCCTCATCATCATGGTCACTAGGAAGAGGAACAAGTTTGAATTAGTTTGATGCAAATATCCTAAGCATTATTTCATGGGTCAAAATCAGTTCAGACCACAAAAGAAAACTAAGCTCTAAACATTAGAAATAATGAAATTGTCACCTTTGTTTATTACAAGTCTACAAGAATGGAAGATTACATGATAGTAACCATTACCTTTTGGTTGCAAATTTACAATGCATTGATTTTAGGCCCCAAGTTGGCAAGTGTAGGCAAATTTACAATTCAAGCAAACCAATGTTACCATGGAGGATAAGAGAGAAAAATTGGAGGCTAACCTCCCGGCAGGTAGTGACTAGACAATTTTGATCATGCAATCTCATTAAAATCCGAACCTTAGCATGTAGAGCTATATGTTTTAGACTACTTTGAAAGTAATCAAAAGAAATAACATTGCCATAATGTTTTCCTTGCAATAGTGCTAACCCAAAAATTTGTGTGCCTACAATTATCAAATATCAAAATTATGCAAATCATGGAAAAGAATTTAAACCTTGCATGATATTCATAGTAGCACATGCATTAGAAATCACGAAGTCACGATGTGAATATCATCAAGGAAGTGTAAACTCTATGATGACCATCACCTCTTGAACTCATCCTCCTCCTCCTCCATTTTAAGGTTTAGGTTCCTCCATGTCCTCGATCCTCCTTGTGCACATGTACTTAAAACCATATATGAAATTTCAGATCATTGGAACCAAAAACCTTGAACATGATTTTGTTACAATGGAATTGCTACAATGCAACCTCGCATGCGGCTTCAACACAAGCTCACATGTAACGAATATGGTGGAGATTACAACCACATCCTTCAATAGTTTCGGATCCACCCTTGTCATGCTAAACCTTATAATGTTTTCCCCCCTTCTGAAACCCTAAAGCTTTAACATGTGTTAGTTTTTCCTAAAGGTGATGTCACTTTGACGTTCACAACAACACATTTTGGGTTTTGCAACCACTTTTTACAACTACATACTAGTTAGAAAAGACATATGTGACTAATGAGTTGTTAAACCCATGTTGTTCACCCATTTAGTTGCAAAGGATGTTTAGTTGCAAAACCAAGTTGTTTTAGTGACTACGACTTCAATTCTTTTTATAATAGTGGAATTCCATGTCCTCATTAACCTTGGTATGACTTGTAAAGTGCTTACCATCTCAACTTAGTTGTTTTATTGAACTAAATGTTACAAAAGATGCCTTGATGGATTAATGACTTGTGTCAAAAATCTATAAACACATTATGAATCATTCCACATGACCAATACATTACTAGAATTCCTATTTTTAAAAACTATCCAAGTTGACTAGATGGGTCTTTTTTACTAGTTTTTTACTAGTTGGGTATCTTAAGATTACATGTAACATTTGGACTATGTTTGACCAATTACAAAAAAGTTGAAAAATGTAAAAGTTAACTAATCATAATTAAATGACTTATGACCAAATTAATTAATTAATTATATATATGTTTTATGTAACTATAATTAAATTGACTATATTGAAATTAATTATGGTTCAACTACCTATGAAAAA
>Ga0116230_10005151_pt1 | contig 12823 bp, 9 predicted proteins | sample S1TSphfallax_3_FD_88678 | JGI IMG/M metagenome (GOLD analysis project Ga0116230, IMG submission 88678) | Host-associated microbial communities from peat moss isolated from Minnesota, USA - S1T2_Fd - Sphagnum fallax MG | ecosystem: Host-associated > Plants > Peat moss > Unclassified | place: USA...
GGTTGAAGAACTAGGTCATCACGAAACAGCGCGCCGTTTGAGGTCCATTATCGGCGAATGCTTTCGGTATGCAATCGCTACCGGCCGGGCTGAAACAGATCCAACTTATGCACTTCGAGGCGCCTTAGTTACGCCAAAAGTTAAGCATCGCGCTGCTTTGACAGAGCCCGAGGAATTTGGAGGGCTATTGCGCGCAATCGACGGTTATTCTGGCTCGCTGGCCGTTTGTGCCGCACTTAAACTTTTATCTCTGACATTCTGCCGGCCGATCGAAATTCGTGCTGCTCGCTGGTCTGAGTTCGATCTTGAGAATGCCGTGTGGTCGATCCCGCCGGAAAGGATGAAGATGAGACGCCCGCATAAGGTGCCCTTAGCGCCTCAGGCAATAGAGATCCTCACCAAGTTGAGATCAAAATCCAAAGACGAGCCAGCCAGCTTGCTCTTTCCGTCACTTCGTTCGATTCAACGGCCTCTAAGCGAAAATACACTCAATGTTGCGCTTCGGAGCTTGGGTTATTCTGGAGATGAAATGACATCGCATGGATTCCGCGCCGTTGCGAGTACCTTACTTAATGAATCGGGCAAATGGAATGCTGATGCTATTGAAGCGCAGCTCGCCCACGTCGAACGAAATGACGTTCGTCGCGCTTATCACCGGGCACAATATTGGGATGAACGCGTTTTGATGATGAGATGGTGGGCCGATCGTCTCGATGAGCTCCGAGTTAAATCGCCAAACCGATATTTAGCGCGTGCATCATAGTTATATGCCCGCAAATCTTGAAGGGGGAAAACTGCTGGATGCTCGCGCATAGGTCTTCCAATAGCTCCAATCGGTTTCGATTAGGGCATTTGCCCATCTTAAAAATAGTTTTATAAAATTACTTCCATTACAAAGGTCGCCTAAAAATAGTTTTAAATAAAATCAGTATAATAAACAGCATTCCAGCATCTATATTTGAATCAACCCCAGACGAGGTCGGTTAGTATGACTGGAGCATTTCCATGCAGACATCTATTCGGAAGCGAACCGCTCACAAATCTCTTCGCACATTGGCTTTCGCAGGTTTGGCCTCAATCATCTCAATTAGCGCAGCCTCGGCCCAAATGGCTGCGCCAACGCCCGCAAATCAATATCGCAGCTACTATCGTGAGGTTCCAGTTTCTCGGCCTGTCTCTTCAACCGCCGAGATCAACACCCGCGATCCTTACCATCTTCCAGAAAGCTATAATTACGATTGGCCCTATGGTGAAGGCCTCGGCCACTGATCGGCATTCCAAAGACGTACATCAGACCGCCATATAGAGACGTTCGGTGCGTCAATTTAAGTGGGAATCGGGGGAATGAGGATGATAATCGCGCTGTCGGCATAGCGAAGGGAGGGCTAGCCCGACCGGGCTACGTCGGCAACGCAGAATGTGAATAGGTCCTTACTTTATTGAAGATTCAATCTCTGCCTGCGATCACCATTACCGACCTTCAAGTGAGGATCTTTAATGCTTGGTGCCGGAATCTTTGATCCGATTTTCTGACTGGCTCGAATAATAGCATTTTGGCCACGGAATGATTCTATCGATAGTTCTAAGCATGGCACGTAAATCCTATGAAAAATACTGGCCTTAAGCGCTATTTCGATCCGTATTTGGTGCAAATTTGATCCGAGCCGCCATTCGCGTCTGATTATTTTTGATAACTGTGCAATCAAAACGAAAGTTTAAAGAATTGCTCGAATGTCGGCTCATCGCGACTCTTTGAAATTTTGGCTGGCAGTCATTCTGACGGGCCTAGGCACCGGCCTGGGTGCTGCGGCACTGACCAAACTATTAGAGCTGGTACAGCACACGATCTGGTCAGGTGGTGGCATTGATTTGTTAGATGCTGCTTCAAAGGCGGCGAACTGGTGGCATATCGCGGCACTTTTCGCAGCTGGGCTGCTAACTGGCACCGGCCAGCTGCTTTTAGTCAATTTATCGAGCGCTAACAGCATCGACATCACGGCCGCTATCTGGTTCAAAGCAGGACGGCTCCCCATTCTCCGCACGCTGGGAAGCGCAGTTCTTTCAGTTTTGATCGTTGGGATGGGCGCCTCTTTAGGACGGGAGGGCGCGCCAAAGCAGGCCGGTGCAGTTATCGCCAATGTATTATCGGATCGCGTCCGATTATCGGACGACACCCGGCGCCTGCTCGTGGCATGCGGTGCAGGCGCAGGCATGGGGGCCGCCTACGGCGTACCACTGGGCGGTGCCCTCTTTGCACTGGAAGTACTGCGGGGTGAACTTGCGCTCCGTTTTGTTTTGCCTGCCTTAATAACCTCACTGATCGCAACCGCGGTTTCCTGGGCATTTCTGCCTGATGCCCCAACTTATTTGATACCCCCTTATCCCAGTTCCATCAGTATCAGCTTCTGGGCCTTGCTGGCAGGCCCAATCGCTGGTGTAGTTTCCGTACTCTACGTGCGAGCGGTTGCCTGGGCTGATCTCCATAGGCCAAAGGGCCAATGGCGGTTATTCGCGCCTATCTTCGCATTGACCCTTCTAGGGTTTGTGTCCATCGCTTTTCCGCAGCTGCTTGGTAATGGGCGCGATTTGGCCCAGCTCGCATTTACTGGCCAGCTCGCTCCCCTCTTATTGCTTGCTCTGCTTGTGTTAAAACCCTTGGCTACACTGTTGTGTCTTGGCAGTGGTGCCCCTGGCGGCCTTTTTACGCCTTCGCTAGCGCTCGGTGCGTTGCTTGGTGGCGTCTTGGGCATTCCATGGTCATATATCTGGCCAGGCGATTCTTCAGGTGTGTTTGCTGTCCTCGCCGCTGGTGCATTGCTGGGCGCGACCACGCAGGGACCGATTTCAGCTGTTGTGTTGATGATGGAACTGACTGGGTACGCCAGAGCTTTCATCTTCCCTATGTTAATCATAGTGGTAATAGCGACCCTCGTAGCGCGAACAATCGAGTCGAGATCAATCTACGATGCTCGCCTTAGCGATGCCGAGGTTCTAAAACGCAGACGGCTCCGCGATCCTCCGCACCTCCACAGAGGTTCCACAGAATGAAACAACTTTGAATACGATATTAAGGGCATGGCGGGGAACAGATCGGCCATATTGGCGAGAAAAGTTCCAAAGAGCTTCATTCATCTAGTGGAGAGGGAGGTTAGCTCTTACCTTCTTGAAAACGTCTGCGACTTCGTTGCATAGATCCTGATAAAATAGGATGGTGCTCCGACACCTATTTTCTGAAAGCCGTTTAAAATTTAAATTAATATATTACACATCCTTAGCGCTCTATAATAGCTTCGGGTCACCCCCCAGTGGCCTACCTGAATGAACACGAAAACTACGCCAGCATTCTTGATAAGGATGCTGGCTTTTTTCATATTGCGACTTGGCTTTTGGAATGAGTCCAATCCCGCTTCATTCAATTTCTTTGAAATTTTAATTTAGTAGGTGCTGCATCATCGCGGCCTTATCTATCCCCTGTCGCTCGCATGAACTCGACAGGAGAATTGGCGATCGTGATTACCGTGTATTCCAAATACTTTTTTGATCGGCACTTTTATTCTTTTTGTGATCCTCTTTCATACCTCATCGGCGTGATACGATCGCGGAGCGTTAAATAAGCATGATCGCAATTGTCCGTATAGCGCTTCAGCGTCCTTACACGTTCGTCGTGATGGCGATGCTGATATTGATCTTTGGCGTGATGGCCTGGGTGAAGACTCCGACTGACGTCTTCCCGGATATCGGCATTCCTGTCGTGAGCGTGGTTTGGTCCTATAACGGTCTCCCACCTGGCGATATGTCGGGCCGTGTCATCTATTACTACGAACGTACATTAAGTTCGCAGGTCAACGATATTCAACATATCGAATCGCAATCGCTCGCAGGCTATGGTGTCGTCAAAATCTTTTTCCAGCCGACGGTGAATATCAACACTGCGCTCGCTCAAATCACCGCGGCATCGCAGACCGTTCTCAAACTTCTGCCACCTGGCATCACGCCGCCATATGTTCTCACATTCAATGCTTCAACTGTACCGGTACTGCAGCTTGCTCTGTCGAGCGACTCGCTTTCCCAGTCAGCACTTTTCGATTATGCGCAAAACTTTATCCGGCCGCAGTTAGCGACTGTGGCTGGAGCTGCGGTACCGTCGCCTTATGGCGGTAAGGTCCGGCAAGTGCAGGTCGATATCGACCAGCACAAACTTTCCAATTATGGCCTATCAGCACAAGACGTCGTCGATGCACTCGCAGCACAAAATCTCATTATTCCGATGGGCACTCAGAAAATAGACGCGTTCGAATATGTGATCAAATTGAACGATGCTCCAACGAAAATCGATTCATTGAACGATTTACCCGTTAAAGCCATCGGCAATACCATTGTTTATATCCGGGATGTCGCATTCGTACATGAGGGAGCCCCGCCACAGCAAAATGCTGTAAGGGTCGATGGCAGCCATGCCGTTTTAATGACGATTCTCAAGTCCGGCTCGGCCTCGACTCTTGATGTCATCAATGGCGTGAAGGCACTTCTTCCCAAAATTAAGGCATCGATGCCGGCCGGCATGAAACTCGATGCGATCGGCGATCAATCGGCTTTCGTAAAGAGCTCGGTCGATGGCGTCTTGCGAGAAGGTGCGATCGCCGCTGGCTTGACCGGACTAATGATCCTGCTTTTTCTTGGCAGCTGGCGCTCCACTCTCATTATTCTGATTTCGATCCCTCTTGCCATCCTTGGCTCGGTCGCAGCGCTCGCGGCTACGGGCGAGACGATCAATGTGATGACTCTAGGCGGCCTAGCGCTGGCTGTCGGTATCCTTGTAGACGATGCGACTGTGACGATCGAAAACATCAATTGGCATCTCGAACAAGGTAAAGCGATTGATGCTGCGATATTGGATGGAGCAGCGCAGATTGTGGTTCCAGCCACGGTGTCGCTCCTTTGTATCTGTATCGTTTTCGTACCGATGTTTAGTCTCGGCGGTGTGTCAGGCTTTCTGTTTCGCCCTTTGGCTAAAGCGGTCGTCTTCGCGCTTATCTTTTCATACGTCTTGTCACGCACGCTTGTGAACACGCTCGCGCGCTATCTATTAACAGCGCATGCTGTGCAACAGGAAGAAGATCTTCTAGCTCAAACACTCGGCGAGCATGCGCCGCCGAATCACATGCGGGCGACCCGAAACCCGCTGGTGAATTTCCAGCGCGGCTTCGAGCACCGGTTTGAGAAGCTTCGCACAGATTATCGCAGCGTACTGCGAATGGCCCTTGGGCTCCGCTGGAAATTCGTATCCGGATTTCTCGTTGTCGTGTTTCTATCGTTCGGTCTGGTGCCTTTCCTTGGAAAGGATTTTTTTCCGCCGATCGAATCCAATCAGATTAAGCTGCATATCCGTGCGCAAACTGGAACGCGGATTGAAAAGACAGCTGATCTTTGCGATCAGATCGAAAATGCGATCCGTGGGGTCATTCCTCCAAAAATATTGGATAGCATCGTCGATAATATCGGCCTGCCTATAAGCGGGATCAATATAGCTTATGCGAATTCGGGCAGTGTCGGAGCGGCCGATGCAGATATTCTGATTTCGTTAAAATCGGGTAACGACAGTTTATCCGATAGTTATATCGAAACCCTGCGTGAGCAATTGCCAAAGTTTTTTCCAGGAACGGTCTTCGCTTTTCTACCAGCGGATATCATAACCCAAATTTTAAATTTCGGCTCACCGGCGCCAATCGATGTGCAGGTGATCGGCCATGATGCGGATGAAAACAAAGTATACGCGCAGAAGATTTTGAAGGATATTGCCAAAGTTCCTGGCATCGCCGATGCGCGGATTCAACAAGCCTTTAATGTTCCGACTTTAAAAATAGATGTTGACCGTTCTCTGGCGAAAAATGTCGGGTTGACGGAAAAAGACGTCGCCACTTCATTGCAAGACAGTTTAGCCGGGAGCATTCAATCGGCACCGGCATTTTGGCTTAATCCAAAAAATGGCGTTTCCTATCCAATTGTCGTCCAAAGTCCGCAATATTGGATCGACTCCCTCAACGCCCTCAAGACAATTCCCATCACTGCGCCAAACGTCTCACAGCTGATCGGCGGCATCACAACTATACATCGGGGCATGAGCAATGCTGTCGTGTCTCATTATAATGTTCAGCCTGTCGTCGATATCTACGCAGCGACCCATGATCGTGATCTTGGGAACGTCACATCGAATATACAGGCAATTATCGATCAAACCAAAAAAGAAGCACCGCCAGGTTCGACCGTCGTATTACGGGGCCAAGCTGAAACGATGAATGGCGCCTATACGCAGCTCTTTACCGGGCTGGGTCTCGCGATCCTGCTGATTTATCTTTTGATCGTGGTGAACTTTCAGTCATGGCTCGATCCCGCCGTGATCGTCGCAGCGCTGCCAGCCGCTCTCGCGGGAATCGTGTGGATGCTGTTCACGACGGGGACGACTTTATCGGTTCCAGCACTTACCGGCGCAATCATGTGCATGGGAGTTGCTACGGCGAATTCCATTTTGGTGATCTCCTTCGCGCGCGAAAGATTAGCTCAAGGTTTGGACCCAATAGCTGCGGCGCTCGACGCTGGATTTTCCCGATTTAGACCCGTCTGCATGACCGCGCTGGCAATGATCATTGGCATGTTGCCCATGGCGCTTAGCGCCGAGCAGAATGCGCCGCTTGGCCGCGCTGTTATTGGTGGTCTCCTATGTTCGACCTTGGCGACTTTGGTTTTCGTTCCTGTGCTCTTTTCCTTGGCGCATTCCCATAAATCGCAGAAAGCCAAAGTCGCAAAGGGTGAGCCTCTGGCTGCCACGCAACTTCAATCTTAAAGTAAGAGGCACCCAATGTCCGCCAGCGATCCGAAGAAGCTCGGCCGGAGAGTAGCCGGAGGTTTAGTTGTCATGGGCATAGTAGCGGGGATCGTCGCGTTTAACGGCGTCCACAACCGCACGAATAGCGAAACACGCCTGGCAAAATGGACAATGGCGCAATCGATACAAACGGTCGATGTCATCAATCCAAAGCTTGGCTCGGGACCACAGGAACTCGTTTTGCCTGGCGAGATCGCAGCATGGTATTCGGCTCCAATTCATGCCCGCGTCAATGGATATGTAAAGATGTGGTACAAAGATATCGGTGCCAAAGTGAAGGCCGGCGAGGTACTTGCAGAGATAGACACGCCGGACCTCGATCAGCAGGTAGAGCAAGCCGAGGGTGAGCTTGCAAAGGCTCAGGCCAATGCTTCTCTAGCTGAGGTAACTGCGAAACGTTGGGAGACTTTGCGTCAATCAGCTGCGGTCTCTCAACAGGTCACGGACGAGAAAGACGGCGACTACAAAGCACGTCTTGCGGATGTGTCTTCAGCTAAAGCCAATGTGGCGAGGCTGGAAGCAATGGAGGGTTTCAAAAAACTCACCGCGCCTTTCGATGGGATCGTGACAGAACGCAAAATAGATGTCGGAGCTCTCGTGCATAGCACTGAGTCCGATGCGACCGAGTTATTTGAAGTCGCCGATGTCCATAAGATGCGGATCTATGTCGATGCCCCTCAGTCTTTCGCCGCGCAGCTTCATGCCGGGATGAATGCTAAACTTATGCTTTCACAATATCCAGGTCGCACTTTCAACGCAGTTTTGACGACGACCTCCGACGCTATTTCAAAAAAAGCAAGAACATTGCTCGTCGAACTTCATCGCGACAATAAAGATGGCCTTTTGCAGCCGGGGTCCTTCGTCGAAGTGCATTTCGAATTGCCGCCAGATCAAAATGTCATGGTCTTACCGGCAAGTGCTCTCATTTTTCGAAGTGAAAAGCAGCAGGTTGCAGTTGTCGGCATGGATAATAAGGTGGTTCTCAAGACAATCGAAATAGGACGTGATCTCGGAACAGAAATTGAGATTACGTCTGGTCTCTCACCGTCCGATAAGGTCATTCGCAACCCATCCGATTCAATCGGTAATGGCGACAGCGTCCATATTAAAGGCGAGGCAATCGCTTCAGAAGCAAGTGCGCGCTAAAGCTTGGTCACGCACGGGGGCGCGACATGCGATTTTTAAAAATACTGGTTACGGTATCATCAGTCATGTGGCTCACGGGTTGTGATTTAGCTCCAATTTATAATCCTCCCACGACAGAGATACCTGCAAAATTTAAGGAAGCTGGCACAGGGATTTGGCAATCAGCGCGTCCAAGTGATGCCGAGCCTCATGGTGAATGGTGGCAGTGTTTCAACGACCGGCTTCTGAACGAACTGGAGCCGCAAGTCGAAATTTCCAATCAAGATCTGGCAGCTGCCCTGGCGGTTTATGACCAGGCGCAGGCCGACGTTGCCAAAGCGCAATCTGGCCTCTTTCCAACGATTAACAACAACGACCATTTCACGACAAATAAACAATCTGCGAACAGGCCTTTAAGGTCCGCCGGTCAGCCAAATCATTATGGCGACAACGGTCTTGAAATCGAAGCCAGTTACGAAATCGACCTTTGGGGACGGGTCCGGGATTCAGTGGCGGCACGTCAAGCACAGAGACAGGCGAGCGCTGCGACACTTGAAGGCGTCAAATTGAGCCTGCAAGCCGAGCTTGCGCGCGATTACGTCAGTTTGCGTGGACTCGATCGTCAGACTAGACTTTTGCGGGATACAGTTGCCGCTTACAAGCAGGCGCTTGATTTGACGCGCGAACGGGTCGCCGGCAAGATCGCTGCCCCGATCGATGTCGCGCGCGCCGAAGTGCAGCTCGATAGTGCCCAGGCCCAACTCGCCGATATAGCTGGAGCCCGCGCTTTATATGAACATGCTATTGCGACACTGACCGGCAAACCTGCTTCAAGTTTCTCCATTCCTTCTGCGACCACAGCGCCGCACATCCCCAACTTTCCAGCAGGGGTTCCTTCAGTGCTCCTTGAGCGCCGTCCCGACATTGCCGCTGCGGAGAGACAAACGGCAGCAGCAAATGAGTCGATCGGCGTTGCAAAAGCCGCTTTCTTTCCGCGCTTCACTTTGAATTTGGCGGGGGGCACGCAGGATACCGGATTGAACCTCCTGAGCCTGCCAAATAGTTTCTGGTCGGTAGGGCCGACAGTCTACCTGCCGCTTTTTGACGGCGGCTTGCGCTTAGCCGAACTGACCGCTGCGCAGGCAGCTTATCGCGAGGATGTCGCACGTTATCGCGGACGCGTGCTTGCCGCGATCCAAGAGGTCGAGGACAATCTGGCTGTGCTTCGCGCATTGAAGAACGAGGCACGTAGCGCCGAATCCGCGGCGAGCGCGGCTCAGCACGCCCAGGATCTCGCGTCTGCCCTCTATCGTGACGGAGGGATCAACTTTCTTGACGTCGTGGTTGCTCAAACAGCAGCTCTTGCTGCGAAGCAAACAGAGCTGGCTGTTGAAACGCGGCGCTTACAGACAAGCGTTGCTCTCATCCTCGCGCTTGGCGGAGATTATTCATTCAAAGCAGAGGCCGTTGCCGCTAATCCCTTGATGGTTGATTTTCAAATACCGCCCCGATAATAGAGCTACGGTTTTTAAAAAAATATTCAATGAAATTACTTTCATAAACTATACTTTATGAAAGTAATTTTAGATTATATAAGTATAATAATCAGTGCTTCAGGATCTATATTTGAATCAGCCTCTGAGTGAGGTTGATTGCACAATGGAGCATTCGAATGCAAACTTCCCTGGAAAAGAGGACCGTTCGCGGCGGTCTCCGTATATTGGCTTTAGCCGGTTTGGCCGTGGTCCTTTCGATCGGAGCGGCTTCCGCGCAGCAAGCCTATTCCACCCGCGCAAATCAATATTACGGGCTCTACGATCAAAATTCTGGCGCGGCAGTATCGCCGAGCCGTCAGGACCATAATGCTTATGACCGCTCCGGTTCGCGCGGCCGTTTAGGTCTTGGCGCAAGCCCTTTCCATCCGGAAGGCCCCGGCAACCCGACCGACTAAGCGCTCTGCACCCAGCAAAGCATGGCAAGCATCGCCATGCTTTGCTGACGGTATTGAATATATGGAATCGGCAATGGGCTCGAAAATCGCTCTAAAGATCCTGTTCAGCGTCGTGTGCATGTTTGGCTGCGCTTCGTCTGCATCGGCGCGCATTTATCATAAGCATCAAGCGCCATATTCCAGCGCACCTCACATTCAAGCTATCGGCGGCCCAAAGCCGGTACAAACATATAGAGAGATTTCATCCCCACCGATGATTGCCTATCAAGGCTACGACGGCCCGGCGTATTTGGGTCACGCTGGTATTCCGCAAAGCCCTCTCACTCCGCTTAAAACGGAAGTTCCGCCACCCGTAGATCCGAATGAAGCTGTCAGCGGCAGTTATGGCGCTATGGTTCATGGCTTCAATGCCGCCGGCACCGGATATTGAGGCAAGCAGATGGCTTTCAGAGAAATTGCTGCTTTAACGTGCTGCTTGCTCTTTGCATCCAGCAGCAGCCAGGTTGAAGCCCACGCCTACCATCTCCGCCATTATCATCATCGGCATGTAGTGGCGCAAGGCCCCTCGCCTAGACAGACGCCGCTTTACATCTATCACACGCCGCTGCCATGCTACTCGCGCGATGATTGCGACCGCAAAGATTATGACGAGTCTGGATCACGCGGCCGCATGGGGCTTGGTGCAAGTCCATTCCATCCTGAAGGGCCCGGAAACCCCTCGTATTAGATGAAATAAAGTTAGTGCAATAAGAAAAAAGCCAGAACTTCAAGATGTAACGCGTAACATCTATAATTCTTCAGGATATGCAACCTGGTATATAATAAAACATCTTTTAATGAATTTGTTTTCAATAAATATATATTGTTTTATTATTCAATATTTTAAATAATCAAATGGAAATTGCCAAGCTTGATTTTGATAGATCGAATCTCTCGAACGGTCCAAAATGGAAATTGAACCAAGCGGCCGTCCACTTATCCTCATTATTGAAGATGAGCCAGAGATGGCGCGGGAGATATCTGACGCTTTAGGCGACCTTGGATATGACATAAAAATCGCGGACTCATTGGAGGCTGGCTATAAAGCTGCCCGCTCAGAGCTTCCATCTCTTATGATCGTCGATCGCATCCTGCATGGATTAGATAGCATTACGATGATCGAAACTATCCGCAGCGAAGGCATTAACATTCCCGTGCTTTTTGTGAGCGCTTTGAGTTCAGTCGATGAACGTATTTTGGGATTGAAGGCAGGTGGTGACGACTATATCCCCAAGCCATTCACCATAGGTGAGCTTGAAGCACGCGTGGAAGCATTGTTACGCCGCGCGAAGGATCCGCAGGTCACGATATTGAGGGTTGGACCGCTCAAACTCGATTTGATCGAGCGGCGCGCCATGCGAGGACAGCGCTTGCTTTCTTTGCTGCCGCGTGAATTCAAACTTCTCGAATATTTCGTTCGGCATCCAAATCAGGTCATTACCCGTACAATGCTTTTCGAAAACGTTTGGAACTATAAGTTTGAACCTCAAACCCCAAATTTGGCAGATGTCCACATCGGAAAACTTCGGAGAAAAGTGGATGGGCCAGGTGAGCCTCCTTTGATCCAAACGGTGCGCGGCGTAGGATTTAGGCTTCATGCACCTGATTGAACTTTTCAAAACGGCGACCTTCCGCCTCGCGGTTCTTTTTGCGTTAACGGTGACGCTATCAACGTCGGTCGTATTTCTTTTCATTTATTGGCAGGTCGCAGCCTTCGATGCAAAACGGCTGAACATCCGGCTGGCCCAGGAAATGGAACGCGCCATATCACGGCCAGAAGATCAATTACGACGTGCACTTGACCTGCGTTTGACCAGCGATCTGCGCGTTATCGATTATGCCGCGGAGTTCAATGCAGAAGGCAAGTTTCTCTATGGTAATGTGACGGTTCTGCCGGAAAATCTTCCGATCGACGGTACTGCGCATACTATCGACGCATCGCTGGTTCAAGCTCTTAACGAAAGGACCGACCCTGCCATTTTCGTTGCTGGGCGCAGGCCAGATGGCAATATCATCTTGTTGGGCAGAAGCTTGTACGAAGTCTTCGCCCTGCGGCAGCTTGTCGGGAGGGCTCTGATGATCGGCATTGTGCCCGCTACGATTTTAGCCTTGATCTCAGGCTTTATTTTTAGTCTGCGCGGCACGAGGCGATTGGTTGCAATCAATCAGCAGATCGTCCGTATTATGCGCGGTGATCTTTATGAACGGCTACCCATTAGAGGCAAGAAAGACGACATCGACTATGTCGCTGGCGCGGTTAATCTTATGCTGGACGAAATTGTCCGCCTGCTCGATCAAATTAAGAGCGTCGGCGATAACATCGCTCATGATCTTCGCACGCCACTAGCTATCGCACGTATGAGGCTCGAGAGCGATCTGCGTAAACAGGATAATAATCACCTTCGCCTGACGGCAGAGCAAACGATAGCGGATCTCGATCGTGCCTTAACGACGGTCACGGCTCTGTTGCGAATTTCTGAAATCGAATCAGGCCGCAGGCGCAGCAACTTTCGCGATGTCGATTTGGCAGAAGTTTGTGCTGATGTTTTTGAATTATATGAGCCGCTGGCCGAAGCGAAATCGGTTTCCCTGAAATTTATTAAAAAAGATAAACTGCCCATCAACGGTGATTTTGATCTCCTGATCGAAGCCATTGCAAACCTTGTCGATAATGCAATTAAGTTTACGCCAAGCGGAAAAGAGGTCCTCATCTCAGCGGAAAATGTCGATGAACAACCGGTGGTTCGCGTCAGCGATCGCGGGATCGGCGTCGCTCCTGAAGACCGCCAGAATATATTTAAGCGTTTCTATCGGTCAGCCAAAAA
>Ga0116230_10005152_pt1 | contig 12823 bp, 9 predicted proteins | sample S1TSphfallax_3_FD_88678 | JGI IMG/M metagenome (GOLD analysis project Ga0116230, IMG submission 88678) | Host-associated microbial communities from peat moss isolated from Minnesota, USA - S1T2_Fd - Sphagnum fallax MG | ecosystem: Host-associated > Plants > Peat moss > Unclassified | place: USA...
CGATTGGTGCGCGAAGTGTGTCGGGTCAGCCCAAAAACAAGAGTGAAGCATTATGGAAATCGTTCAAACGCAACGCAGCATCGGCCGGGCGAGGTTGCAGATGCTCGATTGGTTCTCGATTTACGCGGGTCCGCGAAGCGTCAGAAAATCGTGAGGCTCAGCGTGTCGTTCACGTCAGCCACGTTGAAATTGACCGGCACCGCGATGACGGGCACGCGCACCCTGTTTTCGAGCCAGCGTTCGAAGTCCTGGCAGGGCATGGGTTTGGCGTACAGGTATCCCTGGGCGATGTCACAGCCGAAGCTGCGCAGCCGTTCGGCGGAGGTCTCCGTTTCGATGCCCTCGGCGACCACCTTGAGCCCCAGGCCGTGGCCCATGTCGATGGCACAGCGGACCACGGCGCCGAATTCAACGTCGGTTTCCAGGCCCTGCACGAAGCTTTGGTCGATCTTGAGCTCGTGCACCGGCATCCGTGCCAGGTGGCTCAAGGATGAGTAGCCCGTGCCGAAGTCGTCGATGGAGAGATTCACGCCGAGCGCCGCCAATGCATCGAGCACGCGCAGGGCGCGTTCCGGATCCTCGATGAAACCGCTTTCGGTCAGTTCCAGGGTCAGCAACGCGGGCGGCAGCTGATGGCGGCTCAACAGTCCGGCGACGCGCAGGTCGAAGCGTGGATCACCAATGTCATCCGCGCTGATGTTGACGGCCAATGCCAGGGGCCTGCCGGCGCGGTGCCACGCGGCGCCCTGGGCGATGGCCCGGTCCAGGGTCCAACGGGTCATGCGCCGGATGAAGCCGGTGCGTTCGGCGAACGGGATGAATGCCGCCGGGCCGAGCAGTCCGCGGCCGGGGTGCTGCCAGCGAATCAGCACTTCGGCGCCGGCGACGCGTTGTGTCTGCATCTCCATCTTCGGCTGGAAATAGAGCAGCAGTTCGTCGTGTTCGACCGCGTCCCGGAGTTCGCCGAGCAGCGACAGTTGATCGCGCGCAGAGGGCTTCAGCGCGTCCTGGTAGATCGCCAGCGGGCGCTTCTCGCGCCGTGCCTGTTCGAGCGCGAGATCCGCGCAGCGCAACAGCCCCTCGGCCGTCGAATCGCCGGCGGCGAGGGCGAGTCCGACCGTGGCGCTGACGTCGATCGGCTGGGCCTCGACGAGAACCGGGTCGCCGAGGGCCACCAGCAGCGACGTGCCCCAGGCCTGCAGTTCGGCGGCGTCGCCCAGTGTGGTGTAGGCCGCGAACTCATCAGCGGCGAGCCGTGCGAGCGCGGCTTTCACGCTCGGCACCGCGGCGAGCCGCTCGCCAATCTTCGACAGGACCGCATCGCCCACCGAGTGGCCGAGGTGTTCGTTGATCCGCCGGAAGCGATGCAGGTTGATGACGGCAATGGCGAGCGGCGCGCCCTGCGCGGCGTTCAGCGCCCGGCTGAAGGCTGCGCCAAAGGCGGTGCGGTTCATGAGTCCTGTGAGCGGATCTTCGTAGGCCAGCCGGCGGATCGACTGGTCCCGCGTCTTGACCGCCGTCTGCATGAGCTGCATTCCCTCCGCCAGCACGCCGAGTTCGTCGTCGCGCCTGACGTTGAGCGCGACGTCGTACGCACCGCCGCGCATTTTGTCGACCAGCCGCGTGAGATCGTTCAATGGCCGGGTGATGCTGCTCGCGATGCGAAAGGCGGCCCACGCGAAAACGAGCAGGCTCACCAGGCCGATCTTGATGAGCATGCTGGTCAGATTGTTGAACGAAGCGCTGGCTTCCTTGAGCGAGCGCGACAGCGTCGCTTCGACTTCCGTGCCGTCGAGACTGGCGAGGGCGATCCGGCGGGTCTTGGTGTCGGTGTCAGCGATGCGCAGATCGGGCACGGTGCTCGCCACCCGGGTCCAGCGGCCCAGTGAGCGCGTCGACAGCGTGACTCCCAGGGAGGTGATCTTGGCCAGTTCCGCGGCGGCGGCGGCATTCAGGTCGAAACCCATGGCGATCCAGGCGACGATTTGCGGACTCCTCACCGGCACCGCCACCACCTGATAGATATGGGCGGCGTCGACGATCACGCGTGCCTGATGTGCGCCCGGGGCGTGTGCGCGCTGCAGGGACGCAATGGGAAACACATCGCCCACCCGGGCGTCCGAGCCGGACGCGGCGATGACGCGGCCGTCGAGCGAGGTGAGCACCACCATGTCGGCGCCGATGCGTGTGCCGTGATTCGCAAGCACCGACACCAACGTGTCCGTGTCGCGGGCGGCGACCGCGTCACGGAATCCGTAGTCGGCGGCAACCGCCGTGGCCGCCTGCGTCAACAATCGGTCGTTGTTCCTCAGGAAGTTCGAAAAAACCGACGCGCCGACGTCGAGCTGGCGCTGGACCTCGTCGCCCGCGTTCTTCCGGTTGGCGCTCGATACCGCACCGAGCGCCGCGGCGAGCACGGCCGCCAGCAGCAACAGGAAAGTCAACGCAATGCGGGTGCGAAGCGCCACGGTCCTTGAGTCAACGCTCGACCACGTCACGCTTCATCGGCGCCAGCAGACGCAGCAATTCGTTCCCCGCCCCGGGCTCGACGTGCTGGTCCTTGAGGACGTCGCGCAAGGTCTCCACCATCACGTAGAACTGCGCCTGCGAGATGTGCAGCCCCGCGTGGACTTCCTTCATCGGATCGCCGGAGTAATGGCAGGGGCCGCCGGACAGGTCGCAGAGCTGCTCGGCCAGCAGCCGTTTGAGGCGTGCGATCCTGGTGTCCTTGAAGCTGGGTCCGGTGACCGGATTGGCCACCACCCGGTCGATCAGCGAGTTGGCGATGGCGGTCACCCCCGCTTGTCCGCCGAGGCGCGCGTATAGCGTTGCCTCGCCACGGGCTGCGCCTGCGCAGGCAGTGCAGGCGATCATCAACCAGGCGAATAATGTGAACGGGGTCATATGTCAATCCAAAGAGAGTTAGGTTAAACGCCCGCACACCTGCAGGCTGTGCGCTTCGACACAATATTCGGCTGCTGCATCGGTAGCCTTCCCGTCATGAGATTCCGCACGTTGGGTAACCTGGCGCGCCCCGCATTGCGCTGGGCGGGACTCTGCGTGTGCTGCGCCTCGATGCCCGCATTCGCGGGCGATCGTCTGGAATGGACCGGTGGCGTGACGCAGGTCGAAGGGTCGGCGGGTGGCGGCTTGGTGCCTTGGGCGCTGATCGGCGGGCTGGGTACCGATCGGCAGTTCGGCGCCACCGCCTTTGCGAGCTACGTGTCCACGGAGGACTTCTCACTGCGCACGGGGGGTGCGAGCCTCGACTACGGGGATCGCGTTGAATTGTCGGTCGACCGCCAGCGCTTCGACGCCGCGTCCGTGGCGCCCGGCTTGACCCTGGGTCAGGATATCGTGGGCTTGAAGGTGCGTCTCGTCGGCGATGCGGTGTTTGCCCCGGATGAATACCTCCCGCAGATCGCGGTCGGAGCGCAGTGGAAGCGCACCCTCGACTTCGATCAGGTCCCTCGGGCGGTCGGCGCGGCGCGCGGCGATGACGTCGATCTGTACATCGCCGCGACGAAGCTGTATTTCGCCGCGGTCGCCGGACACAACGTCATCGTCGATGCGACGCTGCGCCGTACGCGGGCGAATCAATTCGGCTTGTTGGGGTTCGGCAGCGCCGCGCCCGGCGGGGATGGCTACCGCTGGGAACCCGAGGTGTCGGCCGCCCTTTGGCTGCGGGACGACGTCCTTCTCGGCGCCGAGTACCGGGACAAGCCGAGCAATCTGGCCGCCTTTCACGAAAGCGCCGCGGAAGACCTGTTTCTCGCGTGGGCGCCGGTCAAGAACCTGGCGCTGACCGCCGCCTGGACCGATCTCGGCGGAATTGCGGGGAAGACCGCGCAGCGCGGCGCCTATGTTTCGCTGTGGATCGGCATTTGAGGGTCGTGATCAACTAAGATACGCGGCTGGATGCCCACCGTACGCCTCGATAAAGTCTCCCTGAGCTTTGGTCTCAAGCCCCTGCTCGACAACGCCTCGCTGCAGATCCGCCGCGGCGAGCGCGTCTGTCTGATCGGCCGCAACGGCGAGGGCAAGTCTTCGCTGATGCAGCTCATCACCCGTGGCATCGCGCCCGACAGCGGTGAGGTATGGGTGCGGCCGGGTGCGAAGGTCGCCACGCTCGCGCAGGAGGTGTCCGCCGCGAGCGAACAAACCGTGCTCGACGTCGTCATGGGCGGCGTCCACATGGCCGGACTGGACGGCGACTGGGAGGCCGAACTGCAGGTCGACCAGGTCATCGCCCGGCTGGAACTCGACCGGGATGCGCCCATGAGCGCGCTGTCGGGCGGCTGGCGGCGTCGCGTGATGCTGGGACGCGCACTGGTGTCGGCGCCCGATCTGCTGCTGCTCGACGAACCCACCAACCATCTCGACATCGAGGCCATCACCTGGCTCGAGGAGATGATGCTGGAGTTCGACGGGGCGCTGTTGTTCATCAGCCACGATCGTGCGTTCGTACGTCGGCTGGCCACGCGCATCGTCGAGCTCGACCGCGGCCAGCTGCGCGGCTGGCCGGGCACCTACGACAACTACATGCAGTTGAAGGCCGCCGCGCTGGAGGACGAGGCGAAGCACGCCGCGCTGTTCGACAAGAAGCTCGCGCAGGAAGAGGTCTGGATTCGCAAGGGCGTGCAGGCACGGCGTACGCGCAACGAGGGCAGGGTCCGCGCGCTCAAGGAGTTGCGCAAGCAGCGCAGCGAGCGGCGCGAGCGGATCGGCCTGGTCGACGTGCGCGTGCAGGAGGCGGGCGCCTCCGGCAAGCTGGTGTTCGAGGCGCGCAACGTCAAGCAGGTATTCGGCGCCCGCACCCTCATCGAGGATTTCTCCGTGCGCATCATGCGCGGCGATCGCATCGGCATCATCGGACCCAATGGCTGCGGCAAGTCGACGCTCATCAAGCTGCTGGTCGGACAGCTCGAACCGACCCACGGTTCGATCCGCCGCGGCACCTCCCTCGAACCCGCGTACTTCGATCAGCAGCGCGACGCGCTCGACGTGAACGCCTCCATCGCCGACAACGTGACCGGCGGCAGCGGCGATACCATCACCATCGACGGTCAGGCCCGCCACGTGTCGAGCTATCTGCGCGACTTCCTGTTCCCGCCGGAACGCCTGCACGCGCCGGTGAGCATGTTGTCCGGCGGCGAGCGCAACCGGCTGCTGCTCGCACGGCTGTTTGCAAGACCCAGCAATCTGCTGGTGATGGACGAACCCACGAATGATCTCGACGCGGAGACCTTGGATCTGCTCGAGGAGATGGTGGCGAATTATTCCGGCACGCTGCTGCTCGTCAGCCATGATCGAGCGTTCATCGACAATGTCGTGACCAGCACGCTGGTGTTCGAGGGCGGAGGCGCGCTGAATGAATACGTCGGCGGTTACAGCGATTGGTTGCGCCAGCGGCGCAGCGGTGCTCCGAAGCCGGCGGCAGCGATCGCGCCCGCGGCGTCGGCCGCGCCCGCCCGCGTGGCCGCCACACCCAAGCCGCGCAAGCGCTCATTCAAAGATCAGCGTGAGCTCGAGGAGATTCCGAAGACGATCCTGCGTCTCGAGGCGGAACAGGCGGAATTGACGGCAGCGATCGCTGATCCCAAGTCGTTTCGACGCGATCCCGCTGCGGCCGCCAATGCCGCTCGACGCCTCGATGCCATCGTGCAGGAACTCGAGACAGCCTACGCCCGCTGGGAGGCGCTCGACGCCTCTTAACGCCTGGTGCGGCCGCGGCCCAGGAGATCGCTGGGATTGGGAAGCGCGCCGCCCGCGCCGTCAGGGATGACCAGCGAGGATGCCTGTTCGCGGCGCATTTCCTGCAGCTCGCGCATCGTCTGCTGTACGGCCTGTTCGGCCGCCTCGCCGAACTTCGCGATGGCTCCCGCCAGCGTCGGTGAGTCCAGCTCGAAGCTGATGGGGACCGCGCCCATCGGCGTCATGACCTGGGCCTGGCCCAGGAACAACAGCGGCCGCGTGGCATCGGGCAGGCCATCGGCAGTCACCGGGGTCAGGCGACGCACGGTGCCGACCCGCCGATCCGTGAAGGTCTCTTCGAGATAGAGCTGCGTCGCGTCCATGGTTGCCTGGCGGCTGTCATTGACCGAACTCATGAGTGTGTCATCCGATTGGCAAACGATTCGTGGCGAGGCCCAGTTTAACCCGTGCTGTTTCCGACAGGAAGTGATCTGGGCGGTGCGTTGCACCGAATCCCGGGATGCCCTGATACGATACACCGCTTGACAGTTCCACCTACAAATCGCCGGGTCCCGGCGTGGACCACCCTGCTCGGTCTCGCGCTGTTCGCACTAGCGCTCTTCTGGCTGCATCATGTGCTCGCCGAGTATCGCTGGCAGGACATCCTGGCGCACATGCACGCCATTCCGACGGTGCGCCTGCTGGCGGCCATCACGCTCGCCTGCACCGGCTACGCCTGCCTCACCTTGTACGACGCGTTGGGACTGCGCTTTGCCGGCGCGACGGTGCCCTATGCGCGGCTCGCGCTCATTTCGTTCATGAGCTTCGCGATCGGCCACAACGTGGGATTGAACACCCTGAGCGGCGGCGCCATCCGGTATCGGGCCTATTCGCCGCTCGGCCTCAGTGCAAAGCAGATCGGCACGATCATCGCGTTCTGCACGCTGACCTTCGTGCTCGGCGCGGCGGTGCTGCTCGGCTTGTCGCTCCTGTCTCAGGCCAAAATCTCGGGCGCGGTCCTGCATCTGCATCCGGCGGTGGTGCTGTTGGCGGGGTGCGTGCTCCTGTGCGTAGTCGGCGCCTATCTGTGGCTGGCATTCTCGCGGCACGAGTGTCTGCGTTTCCGCAGGATCGTCATTCCGATTCCCGCCGGACGCACCGCCGTCATGCAGGTGCTGGTCGGGTGCTCGGACCTGCTGTGCGCGGCCGGCGTGCTGTACGTGCTGTTGCCGCCGCAGGCGCAAATCGGTTTCGCCCCCTTCGCCGGGTTGTATCTCATCGCCATCGCGGCGGGCGTCATCAGCAACGTCCCCGGCGGCGTGGGCGTGTTCGAGTCGGTGTTCCTGCTGATTTTTCGGGCCGTGCCGCCCGGCCATCTTCTCGGCGCGTTGCTGGCGTACCGCATCATCTATTATTTTGGCCCGTTCACCCTGGCCCTGGCGCTGCTCGGCGGTCACGAGATCTGGGTGCATCGCGGCCCCATGGTGCGTCTCGGCCGGCTCGCGCGCACCTGGCTGAGCGCGGTGACGCCACAGGCGAGCGCGATCGCCGTGTTCGGCGCAGGCGCGGTGCTGCTCTTCTCCGGAGCAACGCCCGGGATCGGCAACCGGCTCGACTGGATGCGGCATTACATGCCGCTGCCCATCCTCGAACTGTCGCATCTGCTCGGCAGTGCGGTGGGTGTCGGGCTCCTGGTGCTGGCGAATGGCCTGTACCGTCGTCTCGATGCGGCATGGTGGCTGACGATGTGGTTGCTGTGCGCCGGCGTGCTGCTGTCGCTGCTGAAGGGATTCGACTTCGAAGAGGCGATCGTACTCGGCGCCGTGGCGGTGCTGCTGGTGTCGGCACGGGCCCGCTTCCGGCGCCGCGCATCGTTGATCGAACAGAGGTTTTCCGGCCCCTGGATCGCGGCGGTGGTCCTCGTGCTCGGAGTCGCCGTCTGGTTGGTGCTGTTCGCCTATCGGCACGTTCCCTACGAGAAGGATCTGTGGTGGGAATTCGCCTTCGAGGCATCGGCGCCACGCAGTCTGCGGGCGTTGCTCCTGGCCGCCATGCTGGCCGCGGCGTACGGACTGTGGCGGCTGCTGCGTCCGTCCAAGCCGCCGCTCTCCTCACCGGGCAGGGACGATCTCGAGCAGGCGGAAATCTTGATCGCCAACAGCCATAATTCGTGCGCAAATCTCGCCCTGCTCGGCGACAAGCACCTCATGTTCAACGACGATCGGACCGCGTTCATCATGTACCAGGCGTCGGGCGGCAGCTGGGTGAGCATGGGTGATCCGGTCGGGCCGGCGGTGCTGTGTGAGCCCCTCGCGTGGGAGTTCCTCGAATACTGCGACAGGATGGCGGTGTCACCGGTCTTCTACCAGGTCGCCCCCGACAATCTGTCACTGTACATCGACCTGGGGCTGACCTTGAGCAAGCTCGGCGAGGAGGCCCGCGTGCCGTTGAGCTCATTCTCACTCGACGGGCCGGCGCGGGCCGACCTGCGGCAGATGCATCGGCGCGCGGCGCGTGACGGCGCACAATTCGCCGTTGTCCCGCGTGCGGAGGTTCCGGCCATCCTGCCGCAGCTGCGCCGGGTGTCCGATGCCTGGCTGGCCGAAAAGCAGGCCGGCGAGAAGCGGTTCTCGCTGGGATGCTTCGATGAGAATTATCTGTCCAGATTCGACTGTGCGGTCGTACGGTGCGGTGATGCCATCGTGGCATTTGGCAATCTGTGGCGCGCCGGCGTCGAGACGGAATTGTCGGTCGACCTCATGCGCTACGGCGAAGGAGCTCCCAAGGGCGTCATCGATTTCATGCTGGTCGAGAGCATGCTGTGGGGCAGGGCGCAGAAGTATCAGTGGTTCAATCTGGGCATGGCGCCGCTGTCGGGACTCGAGGAGCACGCGCTCGCGCCGACCTGGCACAAGCTGGGAAGGATGGTGCAGCGCTACGGGGAAACGTTTTATCACTTCGAAGGTCTGCGTAAGTACAAGGAGAAGTTTCTTCCCGTCTGGCGTCCGAGGTATCTCGCTGCATCGGGAAAATTCGGCGTCGCCGGCGCACTTCTCGACGTGACTTCGTTGATTTCCGGCGGCGTCAGCAAGGCACTCAAGAAATAGGGGCGGTTGCGGCCACGTGAAATACTCGGGAAAGCTCGTCGCGCATGGAATCGTCGGTTTGTGCTGGCTCGCACTTGCGGTCGCCGGCTGTCGTTCGACGGGCGCTGCGCCGTCATTCGCCGCGGTCGCGCCGACCCGCAGCGTCGCCGACGTGTTCAATTACGACCGGTTTGGCGCCGTGCACATTTACCGCGGGCATGGCCGGCCGCGCGACGTGGTGTTGTTGATCTCCGGCGACCGCGGCTGGACCCAGGCCGCGGCCGGCCTCGCGCAGCATCTCGCCGACCGCGGCGCGCTGGTCGCCGGGATCGATTTCGCGCACTACCGGGACTCGCTCGAGCAGGCGACCGAAACCTGTGTCTCGCCGGACTCCGATCTCGAGAACCTCAGTCACTACCTGCAGTCCAAGCTCGGGGTCAAGAAGTACCTCGAGCCGATCCTGGTGGGTACCGACGCGGGCGCCGCGCTGGCGTATGCCACCCTCGCCGTCGCGCCGGAAGGCCTTTTCAAGGCTGCGCTCAGCATCGGATTCTCCCCCGATCTCAATCTGAAGAAGGCGCTGTGTGACACCCCGGCCATGACCGCCGAGGTACGGCGCGACGCGGGTGGCGCGCCGCAAGGCGTGACCGTGTCCCCCGCGGCGCAGTTGTCCGGGCCCTGGATCGTCGTGCAGGATGACTCCACGGCCGCCGCCGCCGCGAACGCCGCCACGGTGAGAAAATTCGTCGCCGCAGTTCCGGGTGCGCAACTCGTGCAGGTGCATGGCGGACCCCTCAAGGCGGGGACAACGGCTCTGCCCCAGATCGACGCGGCATACGCGCGGCTGGCGGGTGTTCGCGCCGACGTAAAATCGGTGGCGCTGCCGCCCGCGCTCGCGGATCTGCCGCTGATCGTGGTGCCGGCGCCCGCGCGAAGCGGCGGTCAATGGTTCGGGGTGTTTCTGAGCGGAGACGGCGGCTGGGTCGGGCTCGACAAGGGCGTGTCGATGGAACTCGCCAAACACGACATCCCGATCGTCGGATGGGACGCATTGAAATATTTCTGGACGCGGCGCACCCCGGAAGGCGCGGCGCACGATCTGGATCGGGTCGTCAGTTATTACTCCCACGCGTGGCGGCGCCCGCACGTGCTGCTGATCGGCTATTCCCAGGGTGCGGACACCATCCCGTTCATGATCAACCGGTTGCCGGCCGCAACTCACGAACTGGTGGGCTTCACCACGCTGCTCGGGATCAGCGATAACGCTCTCTGGGAGTTCCATCTGGCGACCTGGCTCGGCAATCCCGCGAAGGGTATTCCCACGGCGCCGGAGCTGCAGCGTTGGAGCGGATCGCCGTATCTATGCATCTACGGAGAGAGCGATGCAGATGCGGCATGCGCCGAGGAAACCGGGCACGACGGCACGGCTCTGAAGCTCGGCGGCGGTCATCATTTTGGCGGCGGCTACACCAAGATTGCCGATGAAATCCTGGCGCGCCTACCGCCGTTGCAGGCGTCTAGCGAGCCTGCGTTGCGCTAAACTCTTCTTCGATCTTGGTCACGACGTCGCGCATCTTCGGCAGGAATTGTTCCACCGCGGTGCGCAACGGAACGGCGGTGGCGGCGAAGCGAACGGAAATCGTGCCCAGAACCCGCTCTTGGAACCGCACCGGGATCGCCAGGCTCGTTTCCTCCGATACACGCCGCGCCCGCTGCGACATGCCATAACCCTGGGTCCGGGTCTCGGTCAGGATCCGCTCCACCTCGACGCGGCTGCGCACCAATCGATCCTCGGGCGCCGAGGAACGGCTCAACATTTCGAGCAGTGCTTCCCGCTGCGCCGTGGAGCAGTAGGCGAGGTAGGCCCTGCCCGCCGCTGACGTGAGCATGGGAACCCGGATGCCCGCGCCATATTGCTCCAAGGCCAGCGGGCTTTGCAGGTCGGTGGTTTCGCGGATCATCATCACGGCGCCGGACGGCGTCGCAATCGCGATCGGCCAGACGATGGACGTGCACAGCGACGCCAGGTGAGGCTTGGCGATGTGCGCCACCATGGCCTCATCGTCGAACCCTTCGGAAAGAGCACGAACCATGATGGTGGGGCGGTAGCAGTCATCGTGGGCGTCGCGTTCCACGTAGCCACCGAGCCGCAACGTTTCCAAAATTCGATACGTGGTGGTGCGCGGCAAACCGACCGCATTGGCAAGCGTATTGATCGCAGCTCGTTCGAGCCGGTTCAATTCCGCCAGGACCTCGAGCCCCCGGTTCAGGGCCCGGATCGGACGAGTCGATTCCCGTGCGCCTTCTTCACCGGCGGCATCCAGAGACGAATCTATCGAGGGAGTGACCTGCGCGTGCATGAGAATTGACCTTCCTTTTGAGCTTTAAAGAACATTGTACAATCCAACGTTTGAACGGACGGATACACAATATGTAGGGATTTGCTTACACGAATATGTTCGCGCTGTGCTGCAAGGTGGATTCAATTTCTCAGCAATTAGTTTCATTGATTTTTCAGCGTCGCGAGTGCCGCCAGTGCCCGCTTGCGCGCCTCGACATGGGCGACGATGGGCCGCGGGTAGTCTTTGCCGAGCCGGATCCCGGCGGATTCGAGCACGTGCGTCGGCGCCGCGGAGGGTTCGTGAATCCACTCTGTGGATAAATTGGCCAATTCCGGGAGCCAGCGGCGAATGTAGACCCCATCCGGATCGAATTTTGTCCCCTGGGTGGTCGGATTGAAGATTCGAAAGAAGGGGGCGGCATCGGCTCCGCAGCCCGCCACCCATTGCCAACCCAGGGTGTTGCTGGCGAGATCGGCATCCACCAGCGTGTCCCAGAACCAGCCTGCACCCTCCGTCCAATTCACGAGAAGGTCTTTGACGAGGAACGAGGCGGCAATCATCCGCACCCGGTTGTGCATCCAACCCGTCTGCCACAGCTGCCGCAGGCCGGCATCCACGATCGGATAGCCGGTGGCGCCGCGGGTCCAGGCCGTCTTGCCGGCGTCGTCGGGCTCCCACGGAAATCGTGCGTAGTCGGCGCGCAGCGGCCGGTGCGGTGTGTGGGGGAAATGGTAGAGCAGGTGGTAGGCAAACTCGCGCCAGCCGATCTCCGTCAGAAACTGCGAGTCGCGCCAGGCCGCGTCCTGCCCGCGACCCGAGGCGGCGCGGCGCGTGCCGTGCCACACCTCCCGGGGCCCGATCTCGCCGAAGTGCAGGTGCGGTGACAGGCCCGACGTGCCCTGGATCGCCGGCTGATCGCGCGCTGCGCGATAGTCCTCGAAGGACTCCGCGAGGAACCGCCGCAGCGACGCATGCGCGCCTTCGCTGCCCGGCGTCCACGCGGCGCGCAGCCCCTGGGCCCAGTCGACGGCGGGCAGTAATCGGAGCGAGTCGAGAGTCGCTGAGTCGGGCCAGCGCGCCGGCGCGGCAAGCGCCGTGGGCGCCGGGAGCGGCTCGTCCGGATCTGGAAGCGCCAGACAATGTCGCCAAAATGGCGTGAACACCTGAAACGGGCCGCCGGCTTTCGTCTTGACGGCCCACGGTTCGCGCAGCAACGCGCCATTGAAGCTGTCGACCGCGATCCCGGCGCCGCGCAGGTGCGACTTGATGCGCTGATCGCGCGCGACGGCGGCGGGTTCGTAGCGGCGATTCCAGACGACGCGCGTGGCGCCGCAATGGGCGGCCAGGGCCGTGAGCATCGCCAGGGAGTCGGTGCCGGCAAACAGGCAGAGACGCGATCCGCGGGCAGCCAGCGCCTCGGCGAGGCGCGCGAGGCTGTAATGCAGCCACCAGCGCGAGGCGCCGCCCGGCGCCCATGCTCCCTCCTCATCCGGTGCAAGGATATAGACCGGAATCACCGGACCTCCCGCCAGGGCCGCCGCCGCCAGGGCGGGGTTGTCCGCAAGGCGCAAGTCCTGGCGAAACCATACGATTGTCGTCATGGGCTGCAGGGTGAACCAGCGGCTCAGGCTGCGCAACCGCCCGCGTCGCCGGCGGCAGACTGAGCTGCGTTCGGCTACACTTTGCGGCTGTTTTCATTGC
>Ga0116230_10005153_pt1 | contig 12822 bp, 12 predicted proteins | sample S1TSphfallax_3_FD_88678 | JGI IMG/M metagenome (GOLD analysis project Ga0116230, IMG submission 88678) | Host-associated microbial communities from peat moss isolated from Minnesota, USA - S1T2_Fd - Sphagnum fallax MG | ecosystem: Host-associated > Plants > Peat moss > Unclassified | place...
ATTGGCATAAATTTTTTGAACGTTGGGGGTATGGCAAAGATCATCTTGCTAAAGTCGAACCGCTGCTAAAAGCTGCTACGGAGGTGCCTCGATGAAACTTAAAAGCAAGCAACTGCAATGGGGAAGGAGCGCCGGCTTTTGCACAGCAGGGCTTCTCACTTTGTTCTTTTCTTGCCCGCCGTCGCATGCCGACCACAGCCACAAAGCACTGCTTCTGGCTGGACGATATTATCTGATCAATCATCCCAACGATGTCCGCACTCTAGCCAGTGTCGGCAGTCTGGAAATAGAATTTGGCAGTTATGACGACGCAATTAAGCATCTATCCAAGGCGATCGAGCTGGCACCGGGAGAAAAAGCCTACTATATCGACCGTGCTGATGCCTATCTGCACAGCGGCCTCTACGAAAAAGCCATAACCGACGCCAATATGCTGATGAAATCAACCAACGGCACCGAGCTGGGGCTGGCTCTGGCGAACCGTGGTGAGGCTTATTACCGTCTAAAAAATTACAAACAGGCCATGTTGGATTTGACGAGCGCCATTCACTATTTACCGGATCTGGGAAGCACATACTTTTATAGAGCCAAAATCTACGAACAGATGCAACAGTCTTCTATGGCCGCTGCCGACTACGCCCGGGCTCGCCAGCGCGGTTTTACCACCGATGGTCAGCAAGAAATGAGTGCCCAGTAAAGCCCTGGCTGACTCCTCATCAAATAATCGGGAAGTCCCGTGCGATTGTCACACGATTGTCATTATCCACTGCTAATAATATGTTTACCGAAAAGAAACCTTTTCCAAGGCCTTCATTTTGGCATTTTGTCAAGGTATCAACTTTTAGCATTTTGTCCAGATCATTTTTACTAATCACCCCAAATTTTTCTTGAGGCCGCTTACTATGAACCCCACATCTCCAAGCATGCCCACGCAGGCTTACCTCGGCGCAACCGACTTTTCAGCTGCCCCTATAAACAGCTTCAATTTGCCCCCACTTTCCTCAGATCTCCTCCTCCGCGTTGCGGCTAGAGCAAAAGAAAAAATGGAGGTCTTGGGTCTGAGAGCAGACGGTAACTTCGTCACTTTTTCGGAGAGTGATAGACGGTCCAGCTAAATCAATATAAGCTCTGATAAAAAAACCGAGCAAACTTGATAATTGATCAAGCTTGCTTTGGTTCTATTCGGTAACGAACATTGGAATAGATGCCAAAATCAAACCTGACAACAATAAAGGACGATAGTGCGCAACAAGAAAATATCAATGAACAGCAAAACTATTACTGACTGAGCTCACCCAGCGAAACATCAGCTTCCAAATCTTCGGGAGGAAGCGGGCGCAAAGTCTTTAGATTGGGCTGCGCTGCATCATAGACGTGCCTGAGCAATATGCGACGCAAGGCCTCTATGTCACAGGGCTTGCTTATGTAGTCGTCCATCCCGACCTGCAGACAGAGGTTTTGCTCATCGCTCGCAGGGCTGGCCGACATACCAATTATAGGAGTGCGCCTGGTACTGCACATTTCTTTCTGCCGGATCAGACGAGTACACTCAAGCCCGTCCACGCCCTGCAAACGCACATCAAGAAGAACAGCCGCAAAATTTTTCTTTTCCATCTCAGCAAGGGCTGCTTCAACGCTAGAAACAATTTGGGTATCAAAGTCGAACTTTTTCAACAGTTGCCTGAGGACAAATTGCTCTTTGTTGTGGTTTTCTACTATTAGAACGGTAGGGGCTGTCATACGAAAGTTCTACACCCGAGGTCTGCCGGCAAATTAACCTTAAGGCCAGGTATTACGTCTGCTGACGGGGCCAGGAAAAAGTACATTCACTGGTTTGACCGGCTGCCAGGGGATAAAGTTCCCGCTTTTCTAAAACAACTTGCACGTATGATAATAGGCTCATTTTAGAAGGCCACAAATGTAAGACCGTAACCCACCGACCGGCTTCAATTCAAAACAACACCCGAAGATGTAATTTTAAAGACGTGTGGTCTGAGGTCGTGTTGAGTAGCTCTGGCCTTGATACAGCGCATGTCCCTACTGTAATCAGGCTCTCTGGCGGAGCCAAGAAGCAAGATATTGTCCGACATGTTGCTAAACCGGCTGATTGAAGTGCCGTCGCGAACACCTTCCAGCATGGTGCCAACAGTTTCGTAAGTCAGCATATTGGTTACGCCTCTGATAGCAAAATGCTGGATCAAAGAGTAGAGATAGTCGTGCAGGCGGTCGGAGTCGCTGGCCGCCATAGCCAGATCTCCGATAGAGTCTATAATCACTCTCTTGATGCCCTTTTCGCGTATGAGCAAAAAGAGCCTGACAATAATACTGTCTATTTGCAGTTCAACAGGAGAAGCATAAAGGATTTCAGAATAAGGACTTTTGATTTTGCTGACATCGCCTCCCATTGAGCTTATCAATCGGCCCAGTTGCGAGGGATTTTCTTGAAAATTGACATAGAGACAGGGTTCATTTTTACTTATACCTTCCAAAAAAAACTGCAACCCGATGGTCGTTTTGCCTGCACCGGTGGGGCCGGCTACAATAGTGGTGCTGCCTGTAAGCAAGCCACCACCCAAAAGTTTGTCTATACCGTCTACACCTGTCGATATACGTTCGTTGTTTACCCTGTAGTCTTCGGCTACTGAAGGCGTGACCAGCCTGGGATAAATATTGAGGCCATCACTAGTTATTTTGCAGCCATGAAGACCTTCCGAATATCTACTGCCTCTCAGCTTTAAAACACGCAAAAAACGCTCGTCACGACGACTTTTACTTTTACGTAAAAATTGGAGTATGCCGTCTGCTATGGCAAACTCCGGCATCGCACGCTGATCCTCGTCAGTATATTCGCCGACAAGAAAAACAGTAGTTTCAAAAGCGGTAAGCATGCCGGTCAATTCATACAGCATTCGCCGCATTTGCTGGGGCGATTCAGCGATATCATGCAATGCCTTAAAAGAATCGATGACTATTATTTGGGGGGCGACTGTGTGAATTGTCTCTCGGACACAGGGCAGCAATGCTTCGATGCCTTTTTTCGCCAGCTCAGAGCCAATTTCTTGATAATGAATGACAGGGCCAACCTTGCTCTCATCGAAGAATGAAAAACGCTGGACGTATGTCAGCACTTTGGCTACAGGCTCGGACAATGTAGTGAGATAGACGATCGGGCGACCATCATCTTTAGCATGATGAAAAACCATCTGTTCGGCAAAAATAGTCTTGCCTGTACCAGGCTCACCCATAATGATATTGATGGAATTAGCGGGGAAGCCCCCACTCAATATTTCATCCATTTGATCGTTGCCGGTGCTTACGCAACGGTAGTTTTCTTCATTCATTACTGACTCGCTTTTTAGAGGCTTCATCCAGAGCTTTAAGTAGACGATTTTTTTCTAAGGGCTTCTGCACAAAGGCGTCGGCACCAGCCTTGCGCGCCCGACTTTCGGCGGCTATAACGCTGTAAACAATGACTGTGATGATCGACTCTGTCGCCGGATCCCCTTTTAAAATACGACATAGGGCCAGACCATCGAGGCGCGGCAGAAGCACGTCGGCCAATATTACTGTAGGAGGCGAACGCCGCGCACTGTCGAGAGCTTCATAGCCATCTGTTGCAAAGGTAACCTCGTACCCTGCCTCATCGATATAACGCCCAACCAATTCGCGTGTGTACGGATCAGGATCGGCAACCATCACTATTTTGTTTTTATTATCCATTTCGCTGGCTATTGCCCTTTCAGTTGCACCGGTAGCTAAAGCCCCGACACGAAACGACCCGGACGCGACTCTCAGATTTTTCTCCAAGAACTGCGTAGAAAGACGATTGATAAGGGCAGTTAGTGCCCGGTCAATTTTAAATTTCCTACTAAAAGAGCTAACGCCTCTACCCATGCGCTTCCCCACACACGAAAAGGTGATTAAAACCATATATAAAGATCCAGATTTGCCAAGCAGAAAGGGACAAAAAGAGGACTAAAAAAAGGTTTTTTTCGAGTTCCCAAAATAAAGATAAGACATTATTACCTGGTCGCTCGTATAAACAGACAGAGCCCTAGAAGTCCTATCGCCAGTCCGCCGGCAAAAAAATATACAGCGCCACCACTGGAAAAATCGGAAGACATATACCTGGTCAATACAACCGAAAAACTATTATGTAAACAATGCAATATCATGGCAGGCCATATCGATCCGCAGCGCAGTCGGACAAAAGTCAAAAGAGCTCCCATGGCTGCTGTAGGCAAAAATCGCAAAATGCTCATATGAAAGGCACCGAATAGGGTGCCAACTATAATGACAAGTCTGGTCTGGCTATATTTGCTCGGCAGAAAAGAAAGCACTACGCCACGAAAAAGTATCTCCTCACAAATGCCGGGCAAAATACCCACTACAAAAATCAAAAGCATGAGAGGTTCACTGCCTATGCCCAGAGTCTTTGCCATTACTTCGTTCAATGCGTCGGTACCGGGCAACAATTGGGACTGAAGATAAACACAGGCCGATGCAGTGGTTATAGTGAGGGGTACCATGAGAATCATAGAGAAGAAAGTAGCCAATCCGCCGCGGGGGGCTGAAACTTTAATCACCGTTGTAAGCGGCAGGCGCAACCAGTAACGAACGAAAATCAAAGCCGGCATCAGTACTATCAAAATCTGTGTCAGAGCCACACCCCAGAGATGGTAATTAAGCACCAGTACCTGGGAGCCATAGAACATAAGTAAGAAAATTAAAGCGCATAAAAATAGTAGTTCTCGTCTGTAATCATTGGCGGCAAAACGCCTGGCCGGAGAATCGGTCACCCCGAAGAGAAGATCTTCACGCGCTAATTGAGGCGATACTAGAAGTATGGCCAGAAAGCAGAAAGCAACTGAAATCAGAGTGCTGACTATTAACCAGAAAAAGTCTATGTAGCCGGATAAAACATCGTTAAAAGCGACGATGCAGTTTAAAAAAGGCACCGCGCAGACAGACGCATTTAGATGCACATTACCGAGCAGCACTACAAGCAACGGCACAAGACCCAAGAGCATCAGCGGTAAAAAATATCCCTGCCCTTGCTGGATAGTCTTAGCGTATGACGAAAACATCAGTGCCGATGCCGCCAGGGTGACACAAAGGGGCAACATAGCCAGACCGGTGAAAAGAAAGCATGGCCAGGGGAAAACAGCCTTAAAAGGGAAACTGTCTTGCAAAAAAGTGTGCTGTCCGTAGATCCACGGCTGCAAAAACTGACAGACAAAAAAGCTCAGAAGCGTGAGCAAAACAGAGATATAGGAAGTCGAAGCTACTGTCAAAAGCTTGCCGGCAAATAGTTCGCTACGCTCAGCATGGGTCATCAAAAGCGGCTCTAGAGTTTGTCTTTCACGCTCGCCGGTAATGGCATCCAGGGCTGGATAAACCACCCCCATTAAGGCCATCATCATCAGTATGGCGGCAAGCATCAGTTGCATAAAAGGTGTGGTGACACCAAAAGGCGATTCAGGCGAAATTTCTTTCATGGCTACATTAGGCGGTTGCTCTATATTTATGCCTGCATGCTTGATACGCCTTTGTAGAAATCTCTGATTTAGTCCGTCCCACCACATAGAGAGCCGCAGCCTGGCCATGCCGCTTTTAGACCGTGTACCGTTATATACAATGTCAACCTTATCAACTTTTTTAAAATTACTTTCTAAAGACTGGTCAAAATTCGAAGGTATCACTATGGCTGCATCAACCAAACCTTTGTCTACAGCCAGTTGTGGAGACATGGAGCCGATATCGACAAATTTAAAATCAGGCGCATTTTTAACTTCTGCGGCGACCAGTTGAGAATCGCCCACCTGTGCCACTCTATATGTATCCATAATTATGGCTTTACCTTGAATCAGCGCAATCTTGGGCAAAATCAAAACAAGAAGCGGCCCCAGAGCCAGGGACATAAAAACCATAGGGATAACAGTGCGGTAGTCTCTGACAGCTTCCACAAACTCCTTGAAAAAGACAAGTTTTACAGGCTCCAGTCGCAATTTATGCCCTCACCAGACTGACAAAAATCTCTTCCAACTTGGTTTTGCCTGTTTTTTGTCTCAACTCCTCCAGCGAACCGATGGCTAAAATTTTGCCGTCATTGATAATTCCGATGCGATCACACAATTTTTCGGCCTCGTCCATACTGTGAGTAGAAAGCAAAATAGCTTTGCCTTCCTTTCTTGCATCCTTGATAAAGTCGTGCATAGACTGAGTCGCCAGCACATCAAGACCGGTGGATGGCTCGTCCAGTATCATCAGCTTAGGATTGTGCACGATTGCTCTAGCGATCGAAACTTTTTGTTTAGTACCTTGCGAAAGACCGGCACAGCGGGCATTGAGATATTTTTCAAAGTCGAGCGTGGCGGCCAGTATCTTAATACGCTGCTCGAGATCGGCTGATCCCATACCGCAAAGACGACCAAAATATTGCAAAATTTCGCGAGGGGTGAGACGTTCATAGAGGCCCGTAGTCGAAGACAGAAATCCCATCATAATGCGGGCCTTATCAGGCTGGGCAAAAACATCGATACCATCCAGTATAGCTTTACCACTGGTTGGCAGAAGGATGGTGGCAATTACGCGCAAAGTCGTTGTTTTGCCCGCTCCATTAGGACCGAGCAAACCAAAAATCTCACCGTCGCGCACATCAAATGAAACATTGTCACTAGCCATAAACTCGCCGCGACTCTTTTCATAAAATCTTTTACTCAAAGCCTCGACTACCAGCGCCATTTATTTTCGAACCTCTCAAAGACCATTACTGCTGTCACTTTCATTGCTATAGCCACCAGCAACAAAGCCTGTAAAGATGCCACCAGATGCATCCAGTTTGGACTTTCACCGTTAAAGAGACTGCGCAAAACCAAAAGATTATTGAGCAGTGGGATGAAATCAGTGACCGGACTTAAATCTATTTGCGGAATAATTGCTAAAAATGGTACCAGCATAAATACAGTCATGGGCAGAGATACCCACTGCTGCGAGGCCCTGACCGTGCGGCAAAAAGAAGCAGTGACCAGCATGATGGCAGAATAAAGCAGAGCAATAATGAAATAGGCGATCAAAACAAGAGGCGCTTGCGCCAGGGTCAGGCTAAGATTTGGACGAAAGACTTCTACTCCTGGCGCAGCTCCTGCTCCCATTACAGCCAGACTACTATCGCCGTACATACTGACTAAATTGATAGAACCGGCCATCAGAGCCAGACAAAGAACAGCACACAGCTTAGCCAGCATGAAGAGCCAGCGGTTGACGGGCAAAATCAAAGAGGTCTCGATTGTCTGATGCTCAAACTCTTCCGACGTAGCGGCGATAGCGGGATAGGCCCCCCCGAGGGCTACATTGAAGAGACTGAAAAAAAGCAAAGCCATTGTAAGCGAAAACAGTTCTTTCTTTTGCGGATTGACATTTTTTTGCTCGACCTTATTGATCTCCAGAGCCAACGGGTCCAGACCCTTTTTCTTAAAAGCGTCACCCAGTAAAACTTTGTATGTGGTTTTCAGTTCATTGTTAAGAGCATCCACCTTGTTGATATCAAAAAAACTGGAGGGGACAATCGCCTCTACTTTAGTTGAACATTCTATAGTCGGCTTTTGACCGTTCGGTTTTTGACTTCTAGGATTTTTTGCAGACACATCGACCTCATCCAAAATGAAACCGATGCGACCGTTAAACAGATCCTTCAGTCTGTCCTTGCTCTCGACTAATTTGTAATGCTTCCCGCGGGCCAATAGTTGATTGAGGGCTCTTATTTTAGGTTTTTCACCGTCGATAACGGCGTAATTGACTACATCTCTGCTGCCGGAGGCCTGTTTCATGACAAAGATTTCTATGCCGCCGACAAGCAAAAGTGGATATAGCACCGCCGGTACTACCACCGTATAAATGAGCACGTCTTTGTCGCGAAAAGCGTGCTTCAGCTCTTTCAAAAAGATGACGACAAAAATGGAAAGAGCTTTCTTTATATTGTTCAAATCTGGTCGTTTTTTTAACAGGTTTTTTAAGGCCTAGCCATTGTGCTTACGAAGATTGATTTGACTGACAGGATTGATCGAGTCGCGGGTGATCAAACGCGAATAATCTTGCGGTGTATTGACATTAAAATAATAGGGAAGAGAAGCTTCACTACTGGTCTCATCAATTTGGTAGGTAGAGCTGTTCAAACCAGACAAAAAATCTTTGAGCGAAAGGTCGCCGTTAAAGAGCGACTCCTCCAGAGGCTTGATGCAATTTTTAGAATATACGCCCAGTAAAGGCTCAATCCCATCTTCATGGGCAGCGACAATGACGTCGTGCTCATGTCTTTGACAGACAAGATCACGCACAAGTTTTGGGCTGACCAGGGGCATATCGCAAGCAATGACAAAAGCATGCGGATATTGGGATACGAGAAGGCCGGACAAGATACCGCCCAGGGGTCCACGGTAAGGCAAAATGTCTTTTACAACGTCTACGTCCAGGTCTTCATAAGACTCGGGCTCATTAGCGACGATGAAAGTTTCGGAAAAAAGATCAGCAACCACACCTAGTATGTGATTAATCATAGTCGTGCCGTTATAGGGTAAAAAGGCTTTCGGCCGCCCCATGCGCTTGGACTTGCCGCCGCAGAGCACCAGGGCCGTGACCGGCAGTGGCAAAGTCTCTCTGGTTTCAGTCTCGATGACCATACTAGTTTTTTTTGAGTTCACCGGTGAAATATCTGACATCAGCGTGCCCGCCATCAATAAATACCCTTATAAGAGGATTCCTAATTACGATTATTCGCCGGTATAGACAGGCGAACGTTTTTCAGCAAAAGCGTTAAGACCCTCCAGACGGTCTCGGGTATTGATCAATTGCAAATAGGCGCGAGTCTCGAGAGCAAGTCCCGCTTCCAGATCACGGTCATAGCCTTCGTCGATGGCAATTTTTGCCTGCTTGAGACTGAGCGGAGCTGCTTTAGCTATTTCTCTGGCCCAGTTACGAGCCGACTCGAGCAGGGGTCCGACAAAAGCTCCTTCAGCAGCAGCTTGGCCATCATCAGAAGCGGCATAAGAAGCGTCAAGTTCAACAACCTTGTGCACCAGCCCTATTTCTTGAGCCCTTTGAGCAGTTACCGGAGCTGCCGTCAAAATCAATTCTTTGGCTCTGGATTTGCCAATCAAACGAGGCAGTCTCTGGGTGCCGCCGGCTCCGGGGATAATACCCAGACGCACTTCGGTCATACGCAGCTCGGCAGTACTAACCATCACTCTCAAATCGCAGGCCAGAGCCAGTTCAAATCCACCACCAAACGCCGATCCGTTGAGACAGGCAATGACAGGCTGGGGCATTTTTTCAACTGCGCGCATGGTGCGCTGTATCAATGAGATGTAGTCGAGCACATCGCCCTGCGCCATGCCCTTGCGCTCAGCCAGATCGGCACCCGAACAAAACGCTTTTAGCCCGGAGCCGATGATGCAAATGACCCTTGTCTCTCTGTCCTGAGCCAGTTGCTCGAGGGATGAAACAATGGAGTGCAGAAGCTGACGGTTGAGGGCATTCATCACTTTGGGCCGATTGAGTTTGACCCAGGCTATCGCCCCTTCTTTTTCTATAAGCAGTGGAGTTTCGACCATGGTGCTCACATTTTTCCCCTCGGATTTACACTTACTACAGAGACACCTTTTGTAAGCCAGACTTTTCAGTCAGACTTTTTGACTTTCTTTTTTTTCTTGTAAAGCACACTCGGCAAAACGAGCCTTCAAATATCGACCAGGAAGTGGTCGTCCTAAAATTTCCTGAGCCAGAAACCCGGCCTTAGTCAACTTTTCGAGATCAACGCCGGTCTTTATACCCATGCCGTTGAGCATATAAATCAAATCTTCAGTAGCCAGATTGCCGGAAGCTCCAGGGGCATAAGGACAGCCTCCCAGTCCACCGATAGAAGCATCAAAGATTGTGATACCAGATTCTATTCCAGCCAGCACATTAGCCAGGGCCGTACCCCGAGTGTCGTGAAAATGCAGAGCCAGGCGCGCAAGCGGCACTTCTGGTGCGAGTAATTTTATTAGAGCTACTACCTGATTGGGAGTAGCGGCGCCGATAGTATCACCGAGCGATATTTCATCAACACCCATATCCAGTAGCTTCCGACAAATATCGAGAGAGGCCTGCGGAGCAATCGGCCCCTCATAGGGACAGGCAAATACAACCGAGACATAGCAGCGGACCCGCTTACCATCAGCTTTTGCTACTTGAGCTACTTCGGCCATGGTAGCCAACGCTTCGTCGATAGATTTGTTGATATTTTTCTTGCTATGACTTTCAGATGCGGACATAAACAAATTGATTTGCTTCAATCCGGCTTCTTTAGCGGCGCTGTAGCCTTTTAAATTTGGTACCAGAGCACTCGTCTGCAATCTGGACAGACTGTCGATTTGCATAACCTGACGTGCGAGGTCGGGACCATCGGCCAGTTGTGGTATCCACTTGGGAGAAACAAAAGAAGTAATCTCAATTTGATCGAGACCAGCCTGGGCGAGTGCTTCAATCAATTTGAGTTTGTCAGCTGTGGCAATCGTGGCGGCTTCGTTCTGCAGCCCATCGCGAGGGCCGACTTCCACCACCTGTATGCTGGCAGGAAGTGTCTCAAACATTTTATTCAAGCACCATCAAAAGGTCGCCTTCATTAACGAAGTCACCTACAGCCGCCTTGATTTCCTTCACCGTGCCGCTTTCAGTCGAAGCAACCGGTAGTTGCATTTTCATTGATTCGAGGATGGCTACATCCATACCGTCGGTCACAGAATCTCCGCTTTTGACGAGGATTTCTACAACTACGCCGGCCATCATGGAGACGATCTGCTTCATGGCAAAAGTATTCCTATAGGCTAAGTTACCGGCAAATGGTAACAAACGCCTTATAGCGCTGCATTACGGGCGGCTTATCAAGCGTGACCTGTGTTCATAGTCCGGTGGCCGATAGACGGCTCAAATTCCAGCCGTCAAAAAGCTATAAATAGGTCCAGCTCAGCAGCAAGCCCTCTTGCCTACTTTTTAAATAAACCACGAAGGGCATCGTTGATCTTCTTGGCACCCTCATCAACTTCTTCGCCGGCTTTGTCAGCAGGCTGATCACCCTCTGAGCCGGAGGCATTAGACTCCTCGCCACCACCACCCCAATCAAAGGCTGGTTGAGCTTCACGACGTCTGCGATTGCGCGGGTTGGCAAGCAGAGCACTACCGGCAGCACCGGCTAAACTAGAACGTTTTTCATCGCTATTGGGATCCGCCGGATCTCCTCCGGCTCCACCTGCTCCAGCTTGGTTAGAAGCGCCACTATCGCCCCAGGGATTGTCACTTGGTCCGCCTGTTGCACCGCCCCAGGGATTGGCTGCAGGAGGTTGAGGTTGGCCTGCCGGAGGAAAAACCGGCTGAGGTTGATACGCTGATTGCGGCTGGCCCCAGACATCGGCAGGAGAGCCTGAAGACTGGTTAGCGGCAGGATTGGAAAACGCAGGAGGAGGAACTGCTTGAGTTTGACCCCAGACATCGGCTGCCGGAGCAGGAGCCAGAGGTGATGAAGGTAAGGGCTGACCCCAGACATCTGTTGGCAATGAAGAAGCTGCAGGTTGAGACTGGCCCCAGACGTCCGTGGGTGATTGCGGTGCACTCTGTCCCCAGGGTGCCGGAGCGGCCGGAGGAGCCGAAGGACTGGGGGCACCCCAATCCATATTTTGCAAATCGGCCTGGGATGGAGAAGGCTGAGGCTGCGGAGGCATAGAGGGGCTAGAGGGCGCTTGAGGAGGAGGGGAAGGATCTTCACCCCAATCGCCCCAGGAGCCTGATACAGCGCCGGACCCGAAGCCCGGTGCAGTTTGCGCTGGTATGGATTCAGAAGTAAGGTTCTGAGAATTTTCGGAAGGGGCATCCGCTTTGGGAGCGATCCAGTCCTCGCCAAAGTCTCCCCATGGAGCACCCGGTTGGCCTTGCGCCGGGGGGCTATCGACAGGCTGCCCAAATGCTGCAGAAGCTTCATTTGGAGCTTGAGGCACACCGCTAAAAGACTGACCCCAGGGATCCGCCGGCGGGGGCACTGCAGCAGCACCTCCCTGAGACGACTGACCATATCCGGGCGCGCCACCACCTTCAGTGGCATGATGACTGACCACAGGGTGAATATTTGGGGTGATAGTCGGAGCGGCAGTTGATGAATCGTTATTGAACGAATTGAGTATGGGGTCATTAAAAGCTGAGGCAGGAGCGGGAGAAATTGGGGCCGGAGAAATTGGAGCAGGAGAAATTGGAGCAGGAGCTGGTGCCGGAGCTGAAACAGGAGCAGGAGCAGGAGCTGGAACAGGAGGCGGCGGAGATGCTGATACTGGCGCAGCTGGAGCTGGAGCCGGTTCCAATTCTTGGGCAAAACTCGAAGATGATGCAGTCTGCGCAAAATTATCGTTTGCCTGCGCCGGGGCTGAGGGAGCCGCCGCTGGTGAGGGTGGGTCGGCCACAGGGGCCACAACCGGAGCTGCCGGTTCGGGAGCTGGCGCTTCAGCGGCTAGAGGTACGGTCGTTTCGGCACTGACAAAAGGCGGCGGAGCACCCCCGCTTGTAGCCGAAATAATGGGTGCCGGCCCGGCGAGCGGATTAGAAATAGTGGGCGAATTTTGATAGATAGCATTTGAGCTGGCATAACTACTGCTTTCTAGCGACGCAGCAGTAGCAGCTGGAGCAGACGCAGCAGAGACAGCACTTGGAGCAGACCCAGCACTCGGAGCCGGAGCCTGCGCTGGAGCAACTTCAGTAGCAGCAGAAGTAGCAGCAGAAGTAGCAGCAGAAGTAGCAGCAGAA
>Ga0116230_10005154_pt1 | contig 12821 bp, 7 predicted proteins | sample S1TSphfallax_3_FD_88678 | JGI IMG/M metagenome (GOLD analysis project Ga0116230, IMG submission 88678) | Host-associated microbial communities from peat moss isolated from Minnesota, USA - S1T2_Fd - Sphagnum fallax MG | ecosystem: Host-associated > Plants > Peat moss > Unclassified | place: USA...
CCATGACTCGTGAGGGGGTTGAACCCTCAAAGCTATCCAAATTACAGCCGAGCCTCCCTCTCAACATAATGGCCAAGCCAAAGGTCAAAGGCCATTATGTTGAAAGGAACCCAAGAAGGTTGATGATGGTGTAGGTCAATAATCAGTACGCACCCCAACTATACACTTCATCTTGGGTGGAGTTTGGCACTCACTTGGGAGAATGCAACAAGGCAGCACAATTGCCTCCTTTTGTTGAATTTCTTTTTCTTTTTTGTTTTGGCATGGTTGATGAAGAGCATGGGGCCTGAACATGGTGAGACCATCTCTTATGTCATGGGAACAAAGTAAACAAAGGTGGTAGTGGAGCCATGGTTCCCAACGTAGCAAGCTCCTTCAATGAGGCCTGATACATTGAGTTTAGACGACAAAGATTTAGTCCCAAGTGCTTCATGGTCTTCAATCAAGGCAAAGGTAAGTAGGGCAGAGACAATGTCAATTGTTTGCTACTGTTGGGCATTGTGGGCATCAGATAGGATCATGCGCCCAAGCAGTGCTGACTGCAAGCACCAAGGCAATTGAATGGGCTAAAGCTATGGAGAAAGTTCTAGAGTAGTCTCCATGGCAATTTTCAGGTTGACAGGCCTGCACAAAATGCAAAGCAAACAGGTTACATACAAAACCAAATCCAAACTGCAGCATGCCAACCCTAAACAATAATTGAATTGAACAAATTTCAGAACAACTGACACTAGCTGAGGGAAGAGTCACAACTACACAGCAAGGACAGATGAAAGCAAGAGTTATGCAAGGATCCAACTGATTAATTCACCAAAGGAAACCGCATTGATCAAGAGGACAATCCATACAATGCAAGGCTGATGAAGATGCATAAAATTCACCACATCAAAGGGAGATCATTTGTATGCAAACTTAAGTGCATAGCATAAATTGAATCAGGAGATTCTAGGCACAAACAGATGGGGGGAAAATGAAGGGATTTGATAATTAAACTCACTTGCCTAAACAGAATAACTAGACCTCGTCACATCTCACTAAGCAGTTGAAGGAGCTAATGTCACGATTGACTTTCTACAAACTTTCCACTGTGAGAAAGAGCTTCTGCATACCTGAATGGTGACAATGAAAATTCGGTGTCATGAAAACAGCAACCTGCCATATAGCCTGCACATACAAGGATGTTCACAATTGTCAACTATTTGATGTAAATCAAGCTTTCAAGGCTAAAGAACATGATTACAGCCATTCTAATTTCACAAAATCACCAATAAAAAACAACTCAAAAGAAAAGAAACAGTCAAGGGTGGGAGAGAACATGGATCTGAAGATAGTTCACCATGTCAAATTCATGATCAACAGCTCCCAAAAAGAGGCACACACTGCACACCAATGATCTACTTGACAAAAACCCTAGCAGAAAGATGTTTCAAATCCCTATCCAGCTTCACATCTGCAGAAGTCCTCACCCCTCAACCACCAATTATCCTTTTTCACCTAGAATCTGAGATTCATGTTGATAGCTTCGCCAGCAAATATGTTCTGTTGTCACCAAGCCACCTGCAGATATATTTGCCATAGAAATTAAAGACACAGGTGAATTGCTGATTAAGTTACATGAAGAAAAGTACAGTTTCAAAATTGCTTATATATCCAGGTCTTCAAATCTTTAAACAAGATCATTTGAACAGTTCATGCTCAGGGTGTTTACAACTCATAAAGGAGATATTTTGCTCAGTCAAGACTATTGAGGATCTCAGAGGGAGCAAGAGAAGTACACAACACCTAAGAATGTATCACATGTCAAGTTTGAACATTCGTCTTGTATTCACCATATATCACTGTTAGCCCCTGTCCATGCACCCAGCCTACACCAGTTTTTGTGGCCCTTCCTTTTTGGAATCTGTCCATGTGTGTCATAGCATGATTCACAAGCAATTTTCTCTTGTATTTTTGACTAACCATATGGTCTATCCCCTTTCTTCGCTTCTCCCCAAATACCCTACTTGCCTCAAATGTGTAGGGTGCACTTTCTTCCTCACCCAAAACCACCCACTTGCCTACCATTGTAGGACTTGTAGTTGTACATATGCCATACTGCATAAGATCAAAACGAGCAGCTGGATCCCAAGCTGCTTTCTCTAACAATTGAGGATTAAAGAATAAAAAATTGTAAGCTAGAGTGGATAGTCTGTGGTCACTGGATTCATCCCTAACCCTAAAACCATTTAATACTCGTAAACCTCCAATTTCATGACTCTGTTCTATCAAGGTTGTTCGTGTAGCTGACAGGTTCTTGTTCCCTTTAACCATGAAAAAGGTTTTGAACCCGGCTTCAATATCTATGTTTAGTTGTGCTGGAGTAGAACTTGAACTAGTCGTGATGCTAGCTTTGGCAGGATCAAGATTATCAACACCATACCCTTCGTCAAGAGCAGTAGTTGTTGCTAAACCCCCTAAAGACATCCAAAGGTTGTTATGGAACCATCCAAATCGATCTTGATTTTTGTCATCAATCTGCAACCCAGTGTTGTGGAGAGAAAATCGAACATTAGTCCTTATTGATATCTCCTTTGATGCATTTGATTTTGTAAAATGGAATACAAACTTGGGCTTGATGGTTGATTCCAATAAGTTATCAATTTCCAGTTTACCATCTTCAAGTTGAGCAGACTCATCCCAACCTCCAGCTGGGGCATACACTGTGACTTCTAGTGACCCAAAAAGCAGGTTGTCTCCTCCAGCTAATTCCATTTCTTCTTGCTCATTAGCATGGACATGATTTCCAATAGCTACATTGTCTTGAAATTTTAGAATGTCATCATCTTCTTCATTGACATTGCCTTCCTTTTGAGAATTCCCAATGCAGCTTGAGGTGCCACCTTCATCATGTTGAGAATTTGCAGGTTCCTGATCATTGACAAAGGTCTCTATGGTTGAACCTCTATTGTGGTCTGCAGTAACAGTGACAGTGTTCTGTCCACGTTCATGTTTTTTCCTTTTTGGCCTTTTGGAGAAACAACACCAATGTTCCCAACATAAATCAGAACTAGCATCATTTTCATCATTATAATTGTCAATTACACTAACTCCTGCAAGATCTGTGGTGATTGTATCTGGGTGCTGATTTCTATCACCCTCATTTGGCTCATCTGGACCTCCTCCATTGCCAACACCAATAGCACCATCACTTGTATTCAAGACACCATGTTTGTTATGTCCTACATTCCCAGTATCTTTAGGATTCTCCAAATTGTCTTCTCCAGACTCACGTCCTCCAATGTTGCCTTGTATAACAGCATCTGTCCGACTACAGTCATGTGTACGATCTACAACATCATCCCTTGAAGCAAAGTTGAACCTTGGCGCATCCATGATATCTTCTTGTGCTATATGATGACCATTTCCTTCACTAACAAGGTCAATGTGTGTAAGTTGACCTTTTTCCAGCATACCAAAAAATCTCCTCAAACCCCACAAAATAGGTCTTATTGTGTCTTTCAACACCAGGCTACCTCTGTGTGGAGCTTGGACAGTCCCATGTGTACCACTAAAAGCTACACCAAATCTATGCACCATATCTTGATCTGACAAGATCTCTTCATGACTCAATTCATCTTCATCATGATCAAAGTTCAAACATGTTTGCACTGAGACTGTCTCAAATGATTTTTTGTTTGTGGCATCAATCCACCAGTCTCTCCATTCAACCTTGTTGCAACCAACCACCGAGATCTTGGAAGAATCATCTAGTAACACACTGCAATAATCAAGGCCCACTCCTACAACTCTAGAAGCACTTCCCGGATCCAAAAACAACAATTGTAGGTGACCACTACAGGTTATGAACCTTCCAGCAATAACAATCTCTCCTGGTTTGATTCCATGAATTGATGGAGATATTGTTTGATTTCCAATGGCTTGCACAGCTTTACCAATTGCACATCGTACATTTGGAGATATTGGAGCCAACCCATAGGCATTGACAATGTCAGCCATTTCTTGCTTGAATTTTGTTGATGGCTGCTGCATCATGGGAGAGACTTTTGGATTTTTCAACGGACTTTGTAAGTCTTGATCTCCTTTGATCTCTGATTCCGAATTGTGTGCACATCCCTTATTGACAAATTTGTTTTCACATGGTGAAGAAGTACTTGCAGAGAGATCATCTCCTACACCAACACTCCTCAGAGGATCTTTGACCGAGTGTGCTGCACAGTCAGAACAAGAGCCAGCCATTAGAAAATGGATGGCTAACTCAAATGCTGTAAGATGATTCAACAACCTGCACAGTGAAACTTGGATGGTTATTTGCCCAGTCCATCAGTGTACCCAACATCTGTATGTCATAACATGTTTGTCAATCCAGCTCCAATATCAGATGAAAATCAGTGACCAAGACACATGCCACAAAGCTCAGGAAAATCCTGAAATTCATTATCCTCAATAGGCTCCTTTCTTGGCAGAAATGAGAATATGAAGTTATACCCCTGATAGAATCCAAAGAAGAAGGTTCACATACTAAAAAATTTAAACAAATCCTGCTGAGTTGCCCAGTGCAAAAAACACAGAGCAGTTGCAGATGAAGCATTCCTAATCTATTGAAATGCAACCAGAAAAACAACAGAAAATTAAGGGTTCACAATAATGCATACCAGGTGAACTGTCCAATTGACAAAGTTCTAGTTTTGAGATAGCCTTCGTCAAGAGTGGTTGAATGCCTTCATTCTCTTCAAGGAGTGGGGAGTGACTGAAAGTTAGCAAAACGGCCAACATTTCAGCATCTCCAAGGGCATTGATATCATTAGTGTTGAGGGACAAATCACAAAGCAGTTTCAGTGCCTGAACCTGCGTATTTGGGTCTGTGCATGAAGTAACTAGAATTTCAATCAGACGGTCAGTTGCTCCCTCTTCGAATATTGTTTTTGTGTGCTCCTTCTTCAAGTAGTTATTCTCATTGACAAACTTGGAAAGGGCAATTACACCTTCTGCTGCTACCATGGTATCTTGACTTCTGAGTGCCATGGTCAGAGCCCTGACTTGTTGATTGGCTGGCACTCGAAAGATGTGCGCTAAACTGCCTAGAGCTTTCACACAAGGTGCCTGCAAAGCCAAAAGTAAACAATTGCCCAAGAACATGAGCATCAGCCCTCCTCTGCATCTTTTTATATTTTCAAAATATTGGGCTGGAATGATACAAAGTAAAATGCATTCAGTAATTATGTGTCAGGATTGTGTCTTTGATCTTAGATCCTGAAAATGATGAATACAAGACACACACTCTCTTCTTCCTGTCAATCACAAAAATGTGTAGTCATGGGATGCAAAGTTTGCACACACTTGTACATGAGGCTCTGAATCTGCTTCCTGTTGAATTATAACCACTAGGCAGTTCACCACAGCTTTGGTTGCTGCTGAGTTGATGTTAAAAGCTGCTGTTCTGAGCTCTTGGTTTCTTTCTGCTGCAGCTGCAATTTCCATGAGAGCCATAATGGAGTAGAATTTCAGTTTTCCCTGTCCGGTTTCAATCAGCTTTGCAAAACACAAGAGTGCACAAGTGTCTGTGATGAGTGTGCTGTTCTTGATGTTGTCTGCTGCAAGTTTCCACAGTGCATGCACTGCCTCAGTCTTCAGCATAAGCTTCATTTTGTCAGGGTCTGATGACTCATTGCCTTGGAAATTGTCATTGAATCCTTGATAAAGAGCATGGACAGTGGAGCTTCTCATGTGGCCAATGAGCTGGACAGACCCTGTTCTTGCTCCCAAACTTTGATTAGGAACAAGAATTTCCGAGCTTCTTCTGTCCATGATGGTATCACGGGCTAACAATGCTACCAGCAATTGGATTGCACCTAATGATGCCAACTGATTTTGTGCTTCTTCATCATGAGAAGCAAGTCGAGAAATTGTCCAAGCAATGTCTCTCTGCCACAGTCAGAGAACAACACATCAAAACTGAGCTCAAAAGGGGACAAACAAGATAGAAAGCACACATACATATACAACAAGAGAAAGTGTCTTTTATCACACAAAAAGCTGTGCGGCTCATGACACTTCTGTGAGGTAAACTGTGTGGTTTCGTCCATTACAATCTACAATATGTGGTGTTTACAATGGCATATAGTACACAAAAATTGCAATTTGACAATAGGTAATGGCACATATTACATGTCAGTGTGCCATATGTGTCATGAGCCACAGCTTTTTGTGTGCAATGAAAGCCACTTTCTCTTGTGGTAAGACAAAGCATGAGGTGGAGTGATTGTGTGTGTGTGTGTGTGTGTGTGTTTTGTAGCACCAACCTGAGCTTTCACGGAAACTTGAGCATGCTTTTCGAGAAGACGGACAAAAACGAAGGATGCGCCCTCCTTTCTCAAGGCATCTACGCATTCCTGGTCTCTAGCCAGCTGACCTAGAGCTTTGGCAGCTGATTCTTGCCCCTCCGCTGTTCCTATATTCAGCAAACGCAGCAAGAGTGGCAAAGCTCCTTCCTGGATGATGATCTTGGAATTGCGTCGACTATCCTCGGCCAAATCACCGAGTGTAGCAGCGGCGTCTGCCTTCTCTTGCGGAGTTCCAAACCGCAACGTTGACACTTGCTCCCATATTAGGCCAAGAACGGGTTCGGTACATGCAATGGGAGGTAACCCTGCAAATTGCTCACGAGCCGCCCCAGTCGCGGAGATGTCAAGAAGCCATGTGACATCGCCAATTGAGCTCTCTAGCCACAAGTTCACTTGTCGAAAGTCAGCAGTGCTGTTGTTGGTGGTACTGGTGGTCACGGCCCTCTTCAGAATGCTATGACTCCTCCTAGACTTGTATTTGTTCACAAGCCCGAGAGCTCGTTCCAAGGAGATCGTCAATTGCAACATGATCAGCTTGGTTGGCTTTTCATATAGTACACCAGAGTTTGAGCTGGAAAACCGAATTGCTTTTCTCAACAAACGCACCACAGTATCCACTTGCTTCTTCATATTTGCACTCTCTTCTTTAAAATCCGAGTCCACTTCTAATTCCACGCCTTTCCTCAATTGCTCAGCAATCTGTATCGGCAATGCTACAAGCTCCTCTATTCTCAGCGCCATGGGCTTCTCCTTGTAAGCCTCCATCCTAGCCTCCATCCTGGCCTCCATACTCCCCTCCCCACTCTCTCCTCGCGAGCTTGTAATCAACAGAAAATCATAGACCTGACTGACTCTCTATTAAACTCTTACTCCGTAGCACAGTGGCCCACAAAGACAAAATCATCGCAGAGAGACACGCATCCATGCGCACACGATCTCTCGATCTCTCTCGCAAAGAGAAACAAGGAGCCCGTTCTGCTGCACACGCTCGTTTGCAACAGTCCTTGTGACTAAATTTGCAACACGGTGTGAACACAGAGTGCCCCTATAATTAAAATTTGCAACACTGTGTGAACAGAGTGTTTCCTTGTGATTAAAATTTACCGACTGTTCGACGATTGCTACTAGTAATTGGTGGATAGATACCAAATTATTATTTTTAAAATTTTATTTATTATTATTTTTTATAAAAAATGTGTGGTGAGGGCAGAGGGAGGAAAGTGGGAATTGTCGGTAAATTTTAATTAAAAAAACACAGATAAATTCAATTCAAGTGACAATGATTCATTAGAACTAAACCTGGTTTAGTTTCTTATAAAAACATGTAGCACAACTTTAGGTTTCATAAGCTGTTTTAGATTGGACAATTTTAAATTGAATAAATCTATTAATTAATAATGAATTACAAATTAATTGAAAATTAATAATGATACAAATGATGAAAATGCAAACGAGTATGTTGGTGCAAATGATGATGCAAGCAATATGTGATTATGATGTCCATGATAGTAGGTTAGGTTATTAATTAAATTATATTTATAATTTTATATTTAACTATATTTTTCTTTCATTTTCGTATGCACCTAAGGTGGCAAAAATCCCTAGACAATTTTAAATTATTTTGGGTAACACATTTTCAAAAGGCTTACAAAGTTATAATTAGTAATAATTATTACTATGGTTATAGTTTCTTAAAAATTGATTTATCTTTTTCTAAGTCTTTTATTAAATTTTTTTTTATAAATGTCAATGGATCATCACTAATATTGTGAATTAACACAAAGCCCAATTTTTAATTTAAAATGACACATGTGTTAGGACTTAGAACATGTTTGCTAGCTTGTTTAAAACCACAGTCAATAACACTTATTGTAAGTTTTTGTTCATTGTTAAATTTACTTTTGTTTCAATGTCAAACAAACTTTTAAAATATTTTTTAAATGTGTTAAACAACTTTTAATGTTATTATATTATATTTTGTTAATTTTTTTATTTAATCATTTAAAAAGGAACTTGGTGTCTTAAGAGAAGGCAATAATTAGCTGAATATATTTAATGCAACACGAGTTTCAATGCTTCATATGTTATTTGAGGACAAGGTGCCCAAGGGCCAAAAAACTTTTCTATAAAATTTAGAGTACCAAATTTAGCAATTTCATGAGCTGCAACATTTTTTCTACACACCTACACACAAGCCTATTCAACACCCTTTGTATATTAATACATTAATATTATAACTTTTGTTTGTATACAAAAAGGGTTTTAAACTATGAGGGGAAGGGGGATGGATAGTCAATTTATTCTAATGGGTACTTGGTACTACCGATCACGGTGAGACAAAGGTGCCCACCAAAGGGAAAAAGCATTTGATTCTTGATGGTACCATGATAGGGCCCATGCTCACTACTTCAATGGTGGTTTTCACCACAACATTGAGAGCTTGCATATGAATAAATAAGTCTAATAACATTTTTTTATAATACCTTTACTATTTCAGCATCTTCTTGCTCAATTTTTTATTTCATTTTGTCACTTTGGCAATAACAATAAGAATTTCCTTCAAATTTCAGCACTTTCAAAAACAGGGTCATGTAGACTTGGAATAAGCAAAATGCATTGTACACTAGGTAGCAACAAAAAATTTAAAACTTTTGGCATTGTGGGTAACTAATTTGGGAAAAAAATCGGCATTTATTGATAATAATTTAACTATTGCTTGAATGTCAAAGATACTATGATGTTTTAGAATCTAAACATTAAGTGTGCTCGTCTTCCGGAGCACCCAAGAATAATGGGTAACATGGGTGGCCCACCAAGGTTGACAAATGCCACTCAAAAACATTTCTTTTGTTAAGTTGTTGTGTTTTTTTAGTTGTCATTTGATTATTTGGCTAGAAACCAAGCCCCACCTCAAAAAAAAGGATATTCACTTGTACCTTATATCATGGACATGAAAAATAATAAAATAATATCAAAATAGCTGGATGTATGTTTGAAAAAACTTTTTGTGCCTTTCATTACACTTATAAAGATATAATCTCAAAAAAAGGTAGATGAATTTCAAAATTATCTTTAAAAAATGGATGGTAAATTTGTATCTTGCTTTTCAATAAACACATTATAAAAAATTGAAATAAGTTGGAATTTGAAAATGAATGCATATTAATGATGAAATTTCATCTCATTTTTAATCTTAAAAAAAAGCCCAATAAACTTATAATGATTTTATGATGGATTTTTTGTTATTTTATGTTTATTTGTCAAATAGATAACCAAGATCTTTAAAATGTCCATTTTATTAGGGGTGTTTTCATTATTACAAATAAGCCTTTTCTAAAAAAAATTCCTCCAAAATAAAAGAACTCCACTTACTCACATCACCACCATCCTAACAAATTATACATTTTACATGCAATTTTTTTAATATCCCACAATATAACAACCCACTCTATCCAATAAAATCCCACACAAGTTTCCAAGAAGGTAACTTGGCTAACAAATAGAAATATTCTTATGATTTACAAATTACATATGAAGTACATTTTCTCTCTTGATGTCCAAATCATCTTTGCATAAAAACTTGAACTCTTATAAGATATTATGAAAAAAGATTTATTTATGTGAAACTAACATATGAAATTTTTCAACCACAAAAAAAATATGACAAAATAATGAATGGTAAATTTTAGACAGATTTTAGTATAAACTTTTATCTCACAATGTGTTTGTACAATGTTTTTAAAACTTTGGGACATATAATATTTTGAAAGTTGACAACACTTAAGGTCACAAAAAAAATCATTTGTGAAGTTTATATCAATCATACTCCATTCAAGAAAATTCAAATTGGAAAAGTCCATTTGATATTGTTAAATATTGATATTTTTCAAGATCGATTTTGCTTTTAAAATATTCTTAAATGCTGGCCCAAACTTAAATATGGAAAAAAATGAAAACTTTAACATCATTTGAATTAATTTGAAAATCAAACCAATTCATTGTGCTTAAAATACACTCAAAATAAATTGATTATGAAATTTTTGAATGAATTTTGAATTTGTGATTTTTTATCCACCCTAATATATTAACACTTCAAAATATTCTAGTTTAGTTGTGTTAAGGATTGGATTAGCATATTAGAAGTTAGGGTTAGATTTTATTATTTGAATTACAATAGTTCAATAATTCAAAGTAAGCGGTAGTAAGTGGGACCAATCGAAAAGCAACTCTTTTCACGATTTTGAATGATAGTTGACTTGTTCCTTTTATTTTAACTAATGTTTTAGACAAATGTGTTAGGTGGAATTTGGTGGCTTGAGTTTAACCATTAAAATAGAATCTTGTTGATTTTGGAAAATTTCTAGATGATTATTTGGTTATGATTGTCATTTTTGTAGGAGGCATCTATAATGTACCTCTTGACTACTCAAGGGGTTGTTTTGTGTGTAATGTAGAAAATTGGAATTGGATAATAATGCATGTTTAGAATTTTTTGAATAGAGTTGTGTGTGTGATAAAATAAATCAAACTTGAGTAAGGTTGCAATAGTAGTACTAAGTTGTAGAAAACTTGTAGTAAATTTATAATGTGTGTGGGTGTAAATTAGACCTAAAATAAGGGTTTGGATAGTGGTACAAAACTAGTATTGTAATATTTTAGTACTCCTATAACAAATGCAATAACAAGAAGTTATATTTTCATCATTTTTTGTGTTATTTTCATTATTAGAGTTTGTGTTACCTAGGTCCAAATATGTGTTGAAATTCCTCTATCCATTATTTGTATTCAATCCCACTAAAATGCCTCCAACAATGACTATTGAGATTGTTGCCTTAATGGATTACTAAAAGGGATTACTAAAATGTTTTGGTCCTTAAGATCTCCTTGGCAATAGCTCATATGAACATGTGATTTTTTGCATATGAATTTTTATTAAGTAACATGCCTAGTGAAAGTCATTTGTTGTTTAATTTTTTAAATAGTAAGATTGTTTTCTACTCTTTAAATCCTAAATGTTGATACTAGATTTTCTACCAAAGATTGCAATAACCTTTCATAGTAGATCATAATTGAATGTTGTTTGTTCCATTAAATTCCTACTTAGATTACCTAATTACTATAAGATTTTCCCCTTGAAGATTTAAGTCTAGTAGTTTTATTTTTCCCTATTTTCAAATATAATAGTCTAATAGTCTACTAAACTATTTTGACATTTGACTTTTGTTGGACAATAGTTCAAAATCAAATGAAGGTTTTTATAAAAAAATCAACATTAGGTAATTTAACTGATCGAATTTATTTTTTTACATGTTTGTTTCACCAACATGATCATTTGTTGTTTTCCACCAAGGTAATTTGTCCTATTGGGTCCTTGGAAATAATTATTTTCCAAGTTAGCTAAAAGAAAACCCCTCTGAATATTTTGACATTTTAAACCTTGGGAATTCATATTCATTAAGTGCATTAATTGTTCAATGGTGAAAAAAATCCACATAAAGATTTTTTCGTGATCCTATTAATGAAATGATTCCCTTTAGTCATCATGATCCTTCCAAAATTCACCTTAGGTATCCTCCATTTGAATCCCATGATCATGTTAGGCCATCCATTCAAAAATAGGGTTTATTCAAACCTCACTTGTCACATATGGTTTTTGCTTGCCAAATTTAGCCATTGTATTATGCACAAGTTTACCTTGGATCAAAACTTTTGCACTAGAATTTTGACACCACATGACATGCTCCCAAAGGTTTGCCATAAGATATTGGCAAGGTAAGTTTTTTCAAAAACTTAAAATAACTAGCATAATAATTTTAAATATTCACTATGAGAAATTGCATTCATTAAAACCACATTACCCTACAACTAAAACTCAAAAAACAATTCATATACAACTATTGTGCAACTATTCCCTTCAAAATACGGTGTATTAATAAATAAATTGCCATGTTATAAAATCAATTAGTTGTATTATAATTGCAAGTGAGTTGAAAATGGGTCTTTTATATGATAATTTATATACACCATACATACATAAGTAATCAACCATGTTTGATTTTTTCAGGAATTACATTATAATTGCATGTGGCAACTATTTTAGAATTGTTGTAAATGTGCCACTAAAACAACAATTATGTTATAACTAATGTACAATGTACATACATGCAATCATGTCATGTGTCCACATTTTCACCACCCATTGTGAGATATAATTGCACTAACTTTTTATTATGATTCCCATTGATATAATAAATATGAGCACTAATGCACCACTACTAAAGTATTATTGTTCAACTATGTTATGATTATAATATAATTATTTTTAACTTAATAAGGATACATATTCATCAATTATTTATATCTTCATCATATGTGCTTCATTTTGAATGATTTAAAATGTTATTGGAGTGCTACTTCAAGCTTTAGAAATCATCTTTGAAATGCAAAGGAAAAAAAATAATGAAAAAATAACAAGAAGAA
>Ga0116230_10005158_pt1 | contig 12816 bp, 5 predicted proteins | sample S1TSphfallax_3_FD_88678 | JGI IMG/M metagenome (GOLD analysis project Ga0116230, IMG submission 88678) | Host-associated microbial communities from peat moss isolated from Minnesota, USA - S1T2_Fd - Sphagnum fallax MG | ecosystem: Host-associated > Plants > Peat moss > Unclassified | place: USA...
GCGTCACGGTGTTGCCCGAACCGCCACCGCTGAGTGTCGGGGTGTAGCTCGTCGTCGAGCCGTAGGTCTCACTTGGGGCGCTCGAGGTAAAGCTCAGCGACTGCGGAGCCTGGTTGACGGTGAGCGTTCCACTCGCAGTCATCGACGAGAAGTTCGCATCTCCGGAGTAGGTGGCAGTCACGCTGTACGACCCAGCCCCGAGCGTCGCCGCCGGAGAGCAGCTGGCCGAGCCCGAGGAGACGGTTGCGCTGCACAACGTGGTACCGCCGGCGCTGTAGAGCACGGTTCCCGTCGCTGCAGTGGGCAGACCCGTCACGCCAAGTGAGGACGACGTACCGTAGGTGGAGATGGCGGGAGTGACCGCGAGGCTGGTGCCGGTTGCGGCGTCGTTTGCAATGGCCGGCTCACCGTCGCTCGATGCGATCTCGGCGCTTGACGTCAGCGTGCCTGACGCCGAGCTCGAGACTGTTGCCGGCACCGTGATCTGCGGAAGATCCGTTCCCGCTGCGACTGGTGACGACGGGGTATACGAGCAGGTCACGACCTGTCCCGAGGTTGAACACGACCAGTCACTCGAAGCGCTCGCTGAGCCTGGCGTGATGCCGGTCGGAAAGGTGTCCGTGACCGTCATCATGTCGGATTCGCTACCTCCACCGTTGCCGGAGGCGACCGAGGGAGCGAGCGTGTAGCTGACCTGGCTGCCGCTGAGCAGGCCCGCAGACTGATTGTCACTGTTCGTGATGGCGAGCACGGGACTCTCGCCGTCAAGGGTGGCCACGCTGGCATTGGCGATGGCGTGAATCTCGTTTTTGCTGCCGGTAGAGGCGGACCAGCCGAGTGAAAGCTGGTAAGGAATGCCGGTCGAGGGGTTGATCCACGACGATGGGAAGTCGTTCGCCAAATCGCTGTCGTTCGACGTCGTCGGAAGAGGGCCATTGATCGCTTGCCAGCTCGTCTGGCCGAGCGCCTGCCAAGCGACGAGCCAGTTGTCCGCAGGCACGCTGAGGCCGGAGGTTTCACCGGCGACAGAGGAGCTCGAAGGGTTGATGAGCACCTCGACGTGTACGGCGTTGCCGTTGCGAGTCGTTGCTGACTGGTTATCGAGAAAGTAGGGCCCAAGGTTGCCGTACGTCTCGTCCTGGGAGCCACCGCTCGTTGCAACTTGGTAGGACTGTGCCGTCGAGCTCAAGATGCAGTACCCCGCCGTTCCCTCACCTGGCCCGCGCGCCGTGACCGACTCCGGGTACGAGTCGAACGAGTCGAGTCCGGGCGGCGTCGAGCAGTTGCTTCCGCCTGTGGTCGAGGTTCTCTCAAAGTTGCCATAGGCATCCAGCCCGATCCCGAGATAGCCGTACGACAGGCCATTCGTGGTCCCCCCGCTCCCACTGGCATAGCCGAGCGATCCACCGGGCGGTCCCTGTGTTGTCGGTGCCATCGGGTCGGAGGGGTTGACTGCAGCGAGCGAAAACGAGATGCCATCGGCACCCGACACCGTCGTGGAGTTGTACTGATACGCATCGAAGCTGACGTCGAGACCTTCAGCAGTCGGCAAGCTCAGTGCATCGAAAACGGTGCCGACCTGTGCCGAGGTGTTCGGGGTGAGCTGGAGCGCACCTGATCCTGAGCTGTCGGGGGCATTCGAACAGTTCGGAATCGAGCTGTTCGAGGACGCCGGCCCGGCGGTCAGACAGGCGTCGTTTGACGACGGCGACGGCACCGTCCAGATAGCTGACGTCGAGTTATCGGCGAAGATATTCGAGAGCAGCATCGTGCTTGACGCTGATACCGGCACTTCGATGGCGACAAAAATGCCTGAGGAGATGACAATTGCGAGAAACGCAGCAACAATCTCTCGTTTGCGAGATCGGCGAAGTACATGAAGACGCATCACGTGCAGTTAACGGCAACGGAAATACCAAACTTTCATGCAAAACGTCATCAAAAAGTCCGATTATTCAGTGTCGACATCCGACGGGCAGCGACCCTGGCTCGATCGCGCCCGATGCACCGCATCTCGACCAGGTCATTCTGCCGAGGCTGTAACTTCGACTTCGCCGATCTACTGGGCAAGGGGATAGTGATGACGAATCGGGTGGTTATTGAGGGCCTCGCCGTAGACGAGGGGCTCTATACGTTCTTGACCGAGGAAGCATTGCCCGGCACAGGCGTCGAACCCGAGCGATTCTGGCAGGGCTTGTCCCAGCTCGTGGCCACGATGAGCAGGCGTAACCGTGCGCTACTCGATCGCCGAGAAGAGCTCCAAGCACTGATCGATACCTGGCATATCGAGCACCGGGCGCAAAGGAGCGCATCTGGCGAGACCGCTCCATTCGACCCGGGCCACTATCGGGATTTCCTCCAGCAGATCGGTTACCTGTTGCCCGAAGGGCCGGACTTCACCGTTTCCACGACGGGCCTAGATCCCGAGATCGCCCAGGTTGCCGGACCTCAGCTGGTCGTCCCCGTGACAAACGCTCGCTTCGCGATCAATGCCGCGAATGCCCGATGGGGATCGCTCTACGACGCGCTCTACGGAAGTGACGCGCTCGCACCGCTGCCAGCCCCAGGCCAGGCCCCAGCCCCAGCCCCAGGCCAGGCCCCAGGCCAGGCCCAAGCCCCAGGCCAGGCCCAAGCCCAGAGCAGCTCGCAGCAGCACGACCCTCCGTCATTCGACCCCGTGCGTGGGGAGCTCGTCACGAGCTGGGTCCGGGCGTTCCTCGATGACGTCCTCCCGCTGCGGGAAGGCTCTCACGCCGACGTCGTCGCCTACCGGGTCATCGATGGCGAGCTGGCAATCGAGCTCGGCAAAGGTCAGGTCACTCGCCTCGCTCAGGAGGCGGCCTTCGTCGGCTACACCGGCGACGGCTCCTATCCAAGCTCGGTGCTGCTCCGTCACCATCAGTTGCACGTCGAGCTTGTCATCGACCGATCGCATCGCGTGGGTTCCGGCGATCCCGCAGGAGTCGCTGATGTGGTGATCGAGTCGGCTGTCACCACCATCGTCGACCTGGAGGACTCTGTTGCCGCAGTCGACGCCGACGACAAGGTCCTTGCCTACCGAAACTGGCTGGGTCTTGTGCGAGGGGACCTGGAGGCAACCTTTTCCAAGGGAGGTGCCACGATCACCCGACGTCTCGCAGAAGATCGGCGCTACCTTCGCCCAGACGGCCAGTCGTTTGACCTTGCGGGTCGCGCACTTCTCTTGGTGCGATGTGTTGGCCACCTGATGACAACGCCGGCGGTCCTTGATCCCGACGGCGCCGAGATTCCCGAGGGGCTCCTCGACGGCCTGGTCTGTGTGCTGATCGCAATGCACGACCTCGCTCGCAACAGCGACGCCAGCTACTTCCGGTCCGGCTCGATCTATGTGGTGAAGCCGAAGATGCATGGCCCTGAGGAGGTGGCCTTTGCCGACGAGGTCTTTGCCGAGATCGAGAGCATCCTCGGTCTTCCCCTCGGCACGGTGAAGATGGGGATCATGGACGAGGAACGGCGCACGACGCTGAACCTGAAGGAGTCGATCCGCGCCGCCAAGGGGCGGATCGCATTCATCAACACCGGATTCCTCGACCGCACAGGAGACGAGATCCACACGTCGATGCAAGCCGGTCCGATGGTCCCCAAGGCCGACATGCGACGTCAAACATGGCTTGCGGCCTACGAGAACAACAATGTCGATGTCGGTCTCGCGTGCGGGCTTCGTGGTCGCGCACAGATCGGCAAGGGAATGTGGGCGGCGCCGGATCTGATGGCTGACATGCTGCGTGACAAAATCTCACACCCCCAGGCTGGGGCAAGTTGTGCGTGGGTGCCATCACCGACAGCTGCCACGTTGCATGCGACTCACTACCACCGGGTGGATGTCGGATGCCGCCAGGAGGAGTTGGCGGGAAAGCGGCGCGGATCGATCGACGACCTACTTACCCTGCCGCTCCTCGACGTCGAGGCGATCGAGACGCTGATGCTCGACAGCGATGCGGTGAGAGCCGAGGTCGAGAACAATGCCCAGGGCATCCTCGGCTATGTCGTGCGCTGGATAGATCAGGGTATTGGATGCTCAAAAGTTCCTGATATCCACGATGTCGCACTGATGGAGGACCGTGCGACGTGCCGAATCTCTTCGCAGCACATCGCCAATTGGATGCTCCACGGAATCATCGATCGTGAAGAGGTCCAGGTGGTCTTTCAGCGTATGGCAGAAGTCGTGGACCGCCAGAACGATGGGGATCCCCTGTATGTGGCGATGGCACCGACTTTTAGCAGTGTCGCATTTCGAGCTGCCTTGGCACTTGCACTTGAAGGCGTCAGCCAGCCGTCGGGCTACACCGAGCCGATTCTGCACGCCTATCGAATCGAGCAGAAGCTCGGCGCGTAGAAGAGTGCGTCACCTCGACGCTGTTGCGCCTCGGCGCCGTGACGACCCCGGAGTTAGCCGGCCTTGCCGTGGCGCTCCAGCGCTGAAATGTCGAGCGTTGTCAGCTCCAGCCGGTCAGTCGAATCGCTTGTGCCTTTGACGTACGCGACCTCACATCGGCCGTTCCCGACCCCTTGGACGACATAGTTGCCGGTGTTGTCGTCCGGCCCGATCCCCGTGCTCAGTGGAACCGACCACGAGGTTCCGCCGTCGGAGCTGTAGGCGAGCACGAGCCCACGGTGGTCGGCCCACGTAGCGTAGAGCCCGCCGGTCGGATCTTCGGAGAAACTGGCTTCATCGCCACCTGCCAGCGAGTTCGTTGCCTCGTCGCCGGTGATCTGCACGGGAGGGTCCCATGAGGATGTGGCGGGATTGAAGTGCCGGTAGATCCACGAGATCTTGGTCCCGCTCGCAAGGCCCGGTCCTTCCTGGTCGAGCTCGCCGATGCCGCTAGGTCCAGAGACGAGCTCGGCGGAGTTTGCCGCGCAGCTGAGCACGACGTATCCCTTCTTCGACCAGGTCGACTGGTCGTCAAGGGATCCCGTGGTTGCGGATTGCGAGAGCGATCCCGTCGCCGTGCCCCAGCCCACGTCCAATATTGCCGAAGACGGACAGCCCTTGACCCCGCTTCCGAGCGCAACGCCTACGACGGTTGCCGAACCCGTCGTTGAATTCGCAGGAATCGACGCAAGGCCACCGCTGTCGCCGTCCGGTCCCTGGGAAAAGTTTCCACTCGGGCTCGGGTCGACGAGCGTCGCCGGCGCGGGGGAGGTGAGTGTGAAATCGGTGAAGGACGTCTGGTAGGTGTTGCTCTCAGCCACGGCGATCACGGTCGAGCTGGGCGCAGTGGCCCCACCGCTTAAGTCCATACTGGCGACGAGAAGCTTGCCACCATAGGCAATACCCTGACTTGCGCTGGCAAACGCTGCCCCTCCCGCCGCAGACGCCCAGGCCACGACCCCTGATCCTGTGGAGTAACCGGGAGGGTCGATTGCCGCCTGGGCTGCACTCGGAATGCCTGCAATGTCACCGAGCACGACCACCTGGTCGGTCGTCGGCATGATGAGGATACGAGCACTGCTGTACGTGAAGCCTCCGGAGAGCGGTCCGGCTGTGGCGTCGTGTAGCAGAATCGGCTTGCCGTCGCCGTTGCAGCTCGTCGTGCCGACGACGACGCACAGGTCGATCGCATTGCCGGCGTCGTTGACCCAGGCGACATAGCTCGTGTTCGTCGATGAGTCGTAGGCCGTCACGGGAAGGGTGTTGCCCGTGCCGAGGGGAATGGTCACCGACGACGGAGGGAGGGTCGTCGTCGTGGAAGGCGCGGCACCGGTCGCCCCGGAAGCGCCACTTGCACCCGTCGTGCCCGTAGCGCCTGTGGTCAACGTGCGGACCTGCTGGGCTTGCTGGATGACCGCTCCTTCATGCGCGGTAGCTCGGGCATCGAGTGCCAGATTCTTCAGCCCCGTCGCACGACCGTCGAGGATGCAGTCGTCGTAGAGCGTTCCATTGGTGATTCCTGCCTTGCGACAGATCTCTTCGTAGGCAACGAGCAACTTGATGAGCCCCGCGTCGAAGCTCGAGAGCGACGCCATCGAGGAGGGAAAGTCCCGCACGATGTAGGACCGGGTGGTCTTGTGGCGCGCATAGGTGAACAGTGACTGCTTTGCGGTCACCTGCCAGCTGGGACCGAACTGTTGATATTCCGTCCGGAACCCGTCCTTGGTTGATGGGTTGATGGTGTAGCGACTTCCGTTTCCACCAATGAGTGTGAGATCAGTCCCGCGGCGTTCGGCCTTCGTCGGTGTGGCGACGGCGGTGAGTAGGCCCGTCAGGTGTCCGAGCAGCGATGGGGCAGCCGTGAAGGTCACATTCTCGCCGAGTTCATCGGCAAAGACGTCGGCCTTGGAGCCATTCGGCCACATGACGACTGCATCGTAGTCGTCGGCGAGACGCAGCGTCCCCCCTCCGGGAAGTGCGAGTGGCGAGCTTCCGTGAAGGTGCACGCTCCTGCCATTGACGAGTAAGCGCATGGGGCTTCCCGGATCCACTTCGACGCGAGTTCCGGCGTCGAGCATGGCGACCGCGGTATCCCATGCGACGCTGTTCGAGCCGTTAGCTGGTTGCTGGCGAACCTGAATGTCGAGCTTTCCGGAGGCCGATTTAACGAGCGTGTACTCGCCGGCTCCCTGGAAGTCGTAGGCCAAACCGCTGAGGGTCTGGAGGTGTGGGTCGCCCTCGGTGTACCCGGTCTCGGGTCCGCTCGCACCTCCGCCCCCGCCCCCGCCACCCCCGCCGCCGCTGGCCGCTGGCGGCGCCGGCGTGCAGGTACCGTCGCTGGCCGGGAGCTCGACCGGCGCCGTCGGGTTCGACGGCGACTTGATCGAGGCCACGGTGAGCACGCCCGAGGCGCCACCAGGACTCGCTGCGAGGGTGAACGGAGCGGTCAACTGCGTGAGGAACACGGGTTGGCCGCTTGCAGCGCAGGTCACGGATGTGTCTTCGCACGCTTTGCTCCCGACGCAGAAGGTCATGTCGCTAAAGCCCGTGACGCTGCCGTCTTGGTCGTGGATGGCTGCATAGCCATGGGACATGGAGATCTCGACGATGCCATCGGGCACCTGCTGCTCAGAGCCGGCAAAGGCTGCCCACTCGTCCACGACCTCTGCCTTGGATGTACCCACGGCCGTTACTGGGGGGAACGACTCCGATGCGTGAGTGCTCGCGGGAACCCCGATGCCCGGTGTAGCCCAGAGCGCACCGTAGGAAGGTTGGTTGAGAAGGGACGGGCCCCACGCCTTTTCGACCGCAGCTGTGTCGCCGCCTAGAGCGGCGATGTAGGCCTGGTCGCCGTTCGCCTCGTAGGCGCGCCACGCAGCGGCCATTTTCGACCAGAGATCGCCTTGGACGCTTGCCACCAACGCGTACCAGCCCACCGCAGTGTAGGAGCGGTCGGTCAGTGGGTGCTGTGGCGAGACGATCCATCCGGTGCCACTGCTGCCGTAGAAGCTGGACGTGGTCGGACTCGCATAACCGAGGTACTCATCGGCCAGATACTCGGCGCTGGCCTCATTCACGTAGGGGGCGATGGATTCGCGAAATGCGTACGAGAACACCGTGTTTTGGTAGCAGTGGACGACTTCGTGAGCGAGGTAGAGCAGCATGTTGTTGTCAGGGGTCGTCGCTCCGGAGGCGCCTCCATAAGCGGAGGGAAAGATCGTGATGCTGCAGGGCTCGTTGCTTGCTCCAAAGTATGTGGTCTCCATGTAGGACCCGGAAGGCGATGGCGAGCCTGACCACGTGACTTGTAGTGGGGTGTTCGACGCCGAGGTCGGGGTGATGACCGGCAGGCCGAGGCGTGCGCCAATTCCTTGCAGATCGTTGACGATTGCTGTGCACACTGCCGTGCGAAAGGCAATCCCGATCGCCGCTGGTGCCGTGGTCGCCTTCAGGCAGTCGCCGGTCGGTCCATTGGCGGGAGTGAGGTCGGGTGGAACGCGTGTGTTCGCCGATGCCAGCGCAGCGGGGCCGAGCATCGCGACGAAGACGCTCGCGCAAAGCACGCCACCGATGGCTGTGCGCAGAGAAGTGGCGAGGCGCATGAACGCTCCAGTCAAGAACAGTGCAGGTATGTCAGACCATACGGCCCTGCCACCTGCTTTCCCAGATGGCAGATATGCATCTTTCGCCGTGATGCGTACACGTCGACCCTGTTCCAAGCCTCGATGGCGATGGATGTTATGACAGGAGCTTGTGGGTGGACCGGTCTTGCATCAGGCCCGCACGCCGTCGAGCGCAGTGCGAACGAGCGACAGAGCAAGCGAGTCGTCAAGGGGCTGGTGTCCGAGGAGCAGCCGGAAGTAGATCGGGCCGTAGATCTGGTCAAGGAGGAGCTGGACATCGACGTCTGCTCTGACCTCACCTCGATCGATCGCACGCTGCACGACGGTGGCGCTAGCCACCCGCCGAGGCTCGATCCACGAGGCTCGGAGCGTCTCGGCGAGGTCTGGGTCAGATTGTGCCTCGCCGATCAGTGCAGCCATGACGGCACCGGCTCGCCCACGAAACGCCTTGAGAACACCTGCAATCTGCGCTCGAAGGTCGGACGCCAAATCGCCGGTGTCCTGGAAGTCCATCGTCTGGTGATAGCGATAGAAGTAGGCCTCGACGGCGACGGCGCCACGAGTCGGCCACCATTTGTAGATCGTCACTTTGCTGACACCGGCGCGCGCCGCAATTGCTTCGATGGTCGCTGCGCCCAGCCCACCTTCGAGCAGCAGGTCGGCGGCGGCCTCGAGAACGGCGCGATGCGCGCGCTCGCTGCGCGGACGACCGGGGCGGGCGCGAGACTCTGGCGCGTGGAGGGTCACGTTTGACAGCTTAGTTCATGTACGAAGCGTTCAGTATTCTGATACTGTACGCTTCGTACAGATACCCGAGGAGCTCCGATGTCGGACGTGATCACTGCGAGAGAGCAAGCGACCGGTCTCAGCCGGGCACTTGTCATGCTCTTCGCCGTCGCATGCGGGCTATCCGCGGCCAACCTCTACTACGCCCAGCCGATCCTCGACACGATCGCCAAGGACTTCGGCACAGGCTCGGGCACGGCCGGACTGATCGTCACTTTCTCCCAGATCGGGTACGCCGCAGGGCTCGCGCTCCTCGTCCCCGTCGGCGACCTCGTCGAGCGGCGCAAGCTCATTCCGCTGGTGATGACCGTGACGAGCGCAGCCTTGATCGCATCGGCCGTGGCTCCGACGGTCGGTCTGCTGATCGGGGTGGCGCTGCTCGTCGGCTGCGGATCGGTCGCCGCACAGATTCTGGTGCCGATGGCCGCGTCGCTTGCGAGCGAGGAGCGCAGGGGCCAAGTTGTCGGGACGGTCATGAGCGGACTGCTCGTCGGCATTCTTCTGGCCCGCACCATCTCCGGAATTGTGGCGGGCGTGTCGAGCTGGCGGGTCGTCTACGTGGCGGCGGCCGGGATGACGCTCGTGATGGCCCTCGTACTGGCGCGCAAGCTGCCACCAGAACAGACGAGAGCGCGTATCCGCTACTCGACGCTGCTCGCCACAGCGGCGCATCTCATCGTGAGTGAGTCGCTTCTTCGGCGCCGGTCACTTTTCGGGGCACTGGGCTTTGCGGCATTCAGCGTGTTTTGGACGACGATGGCGTTTATCCTTGCGGGTGCGCCCTTCCACTACGGGGACATCACGATCGGGCTGTTCGGCCTTGTAGGCGCCGGCGGCGCGCTCTGCGCGAATGTTGCAGGTCGCTTGGCAGATCGCGGACTGACGAAGCAGACGACGCTGTTCTTCTCAGTGTGTGTCGCCGTGTCTTTCCTGCCACTGTGGGTGGGGCGCCACAGCCTTTGGATGATGATCGTCGGAATCCTCGTCCTCGACGTCGGGGTGCAAGGCATCCAGGTCACGAACCAGTCGATGGTCTACCGCCTCGCACCCGAGCTTCGGAGTCGGGTGACGTCGGCGTACATGGTCTGCTACTTCGCCGGAGGAGCACTGGGCTCTGCGGTCGGCGCCTCGATGTACGACAGTCATCGTTGGGCGGGCGTGTGCGTGCTCGGGGCGGCTATCGGCACTCTTGCCACCGTTGCCGGGATGATCGATGCTGCGCGTGCCCCTGCGGGCCCCGCGCGCGCTGGTGCAAGGGCAGCCGCCTGAGCGCTGGTTCAAGCAGCGCTCGGTGCGCGTGAGGCGCTGCTTAGGACCGACCTCGTGCTCGGGTCAGTGGTCCGGGTAACAGATCGGCGAAGAGGCTCCGTGACTTGCCGAGCAGCATGGTGGCTGCCTCGGCCGTAAGCGGCTTCGAAAGCAGGAAGCCTTGACCGCTGTCGCACTGTTCGTACTGCAGATGCGCGAGCTGCGAGCGACGTTCGATGCCCTCAGCGACTGTCGACAGTCCGAGTGCGCGGCCGAGGTGGACCAGTGCGTCGAGGAAAAATCCACCGTCTTCGTCGACCTGGGCGACAAAGGACTGGTCGATCTTCAAGATGTCGACCGGGAATTCGCGAAGATAGGAGAGCGACGAGTAGCCCGTCCCGAAATCGTCGATGGCGATCCGGATGCCGAGGGCTTTCAGCGCTCGTAGACGTCTCGCCGTGCCCTCGGTGTCGAGGAGCAGCATCGATTCGGTCACCTCGAGTACGAGCGATTGCGCGTCGAATGCAGCGTCGTCGCACGCTTCGCGGACGTCGTCGAGGAGGCTGTCGTAGCGGAGCTGACGTGCTGCAACGTTGACCGAGATTTCGACCTGATGGCCGGCTTCGTGCCACGCACGTGCCTGACGACACGCTTCGTGGAGGACAAATCGGCCCACATCGATGATCAGCTCTGACGCTTCGAGCACGCCGATGAACTCTGCGGGACTGACGATGCCCCGCGTCGGATGACGCCAGCGCAGAAGCGCCTCCAGACCTTTGATCTTGCCGGTACGCAAATCGACGATCGGCTGATAGAGCAGTAGGAACTGGCGCTGCTCAAACGCCTGACGCAGTTCAAGCTCCAGCGCCAGCTTGTGCTGGGCCGCCTCGTGCATCTCCGCACGGAACATGACGTGGCAGCCTTTTCCGAGTTCTTTCGCCCGATACAGCGCGATATCCGCGTCGCGAAACAGAGCGTCGGAGTCGCTGTTGACACCCGTTGCGATGCCGATGCTGGCCGACATGGTGAACAGACTTCGACCGTCCACGCCGAGTCGGAATGGCTCGTGGATCGCATTCTGCAGATCGGTCGCCAGCTGGACGAGATTTTCGTTACTTCCTCCGGCATGCACGACGACAAACTCATCCCCGCCGAGGCGTCCGATCGTGGCGCTTGGGGGCAGCGCAGCACGCAGGCGCTCAGCGAGCTCGATCAGCAGTTCGTCTCCTGCGCGGTGGCCGAGCGTATCGTTCACCATCTTGAAGTCGTCGAGATCGATGAACAGCACGGCGACCGTCGTGCGTTCGGACGTCGCACGTTCCACGAGATCTCGTGCCCGATCGCCGATGAGCAATCGGTTCGGCAGACCCGTGAGCGCATCGTGCAGCGCCTGGTAGCGAAGCTCGGAGGTGCGCTGGTCGACTTGGACCAATGCAGAGCGCCGAGAGCGCACGAGGACGGTCACAAGGACAGCGAGCAGCGCCGTGATGACCAGTCCTACTGCAAGTACGACGAGTCCTTCGTCGAGTGGCGACATTGCCCCTGAGTGACTCCCCAGGTTGACTCGGACGATCCATTGGTCATCCGAGCGTGAGGCGGCTGTGAATCCGCGTGTCGTCGGTGGATCGAGACCGGTCTCGTAGAGCACGGCTGCGGGGAAGGGCTTGGTGGCATAGCCGATGAGCACGGACGCATGCTCGGCTGTGGTGGTCGCCGAGGACACGATCTCAGCGGCACTGAACACCCCGACGGCGAATCCGGAAAAGGCGCGTCGGTGCTCAGCGGGCGTCTTCAGGGACGATTCCGACTGATAGACGGGGTTGATGATCAAGAACAAGCTGCGCCAAGCGGCGCGTGCAGCTGCTGTGGCGTGAGCGGTCACACCGTACCGGTTGAGAAGTGAACCAGCAGACAGGACGAGGGGATCTCCGCTGCTGATCGAGCTCGCAAGGCGCGCCATTGACTGTCGACCGCACCAGTTGAACGCTGGGGAAAGGTAGGTGGTCACGCGCGGAAGCAGGTTCTGGTTGAGTACGGCTAGGTGGCGTCCCGGCTCAGAGACGGTGAGACGTGTCAGACAGAGATCGCTGTCCGAGGAGCTCGCTACGGTTCCCGTCGGGTCGAGGAAGATCTGCGGGATCCCGAGGGGTGGGTCGTTTGCCACGGCACGACGGTACGATTCGAGTGCCGAAGGACGTACGCGTTCTACATAGGCGAACGCAAGGGATCCCGGGTAGTTCGCGCCGATATCGACGACGCCAAGTTCCGCCTCAAGCTCGGCATTGGTGAGGTTTGGTCGTGCCTGCACGAGGGCGTCGACGATGTCGACGACGTTGGTCGAGCGATCGACGGCAAGATTGATAGCGAAGCGCACTCCTGCCGTCGTCGCGGCGAGGTCATGGCGACGCTGTGAGGAGACGCTTGCCGTCCAGGCGATTGCACTCACCACAGCGACCGCCGTGCCTACGGCGACGATGGCCGTGACGGCGGTCACTGCCGTGAAGGAGCGCACCCGTTCCGAAGTATGCGTCTTCACCAGTCCGTGCCGTGCGTCCCTGCGGTCGCGACGTCGACCTTCGCGACGAGCGGTGGCCCCCGCCAGTCCTCTCATACATGAGTTAACGACCCGGAACAGACTGGATTTCAGCGTTCTTGGGTGTCACAGCGCCGACGGGCGCTCGGTGTCACAGCGCCGACGGGCGCTCGGTGTCACAGCGCCGACGGGCGCTCGGTGTCAGTGCGGCA
>Ga0116230_10005160_pt1 | contig 12815 bp, 10 predicted proteins | sample S1TSphfallax_3_FD_88678 | JGI IMG/M metagenome (GOLD analysis project Ga0116230, IMG submission 88678) | Host-associated microbial communities from peat moss isolated from Minnesota, USA - S1T2_Fd - Sphagnum fallax MG | ecosystem: Host-associated > Plants > Peat moss > Unclassified | place...
TATCTGCCTAAGCCCTTCGATCTGCGCGAACTCGTCTCGATCGTCGGGCGCGCGATGAGCGAACCTAAAAACCGCGTTCATCCGGTTCCCGAAGATCTCGACAACATGCCGCTCGTCGGCCGCTCGCCCGCGATGCAGGAAATCTACCGGGCGCTGGCGCGGCTGATGCAAACCGATCTCACCGTGATGATCACCGGCGAATCCGGCACCGGCAAGGAACTCGTCGCCCGTGCGCTGCATGATTACGGCAAACGCAAGAAAGGCCCATTTGTCGCGATCAACATGGCCGCCATTCCGCGCGACCTGATCGAGAGCGAATTATTCGGTCACGAGAAGGGCGCTTTCACGGGTGCCAATCAGCGCTCCGCCGGCCGGTTCGAACAAGCCGAAGGCGGCACGTTGTTTCTCGATGAGATCGGCGACATGCCGATGGAAGCGCAAACCCGTTTGCTGCGAGTCTTGCAGCAAAGCGAATATACGACTGTCGGCGGCCGCACCCCGATCAAAACCAATGTCCGCATCATCGCTGCGACCAATAAAGATCTGCGTGTCCTGATCCAGCAAGGCCTCTTCCGCGAAGATCTCTTTTTCCGTCTGAATGTCGTGCCGTTGCGTCTGCCGCCGCTGCGCGAGCGGACTGAGGACATCGCTGATCTCGCGAAACATTTTTTTGCCATCACGGCCGCCGAGGGCTTGCCGCTGAAACATCTCGAAGCCAATGCGCTCGAACATATGAAGCGCTATCGCTGGCCGGGAAATATCCGTGAGCTTGAAAATCTTATCCGCCGCCTCGCGGCTCTTTATCCGCAAGAATCGATCAATGAACAATTGGTCGATGCGGAGCTTGCCATCGATAGTGTACCTTTGGTGTCGCATTTCGCGGAGCCGGCGCAGGACGCGGCCGGGCATGGCAAGGATTTAGAACCGGCGACAACACTAGCGCGGGCGATGGAGCGCCATTTTTCCGATTTGTTTAAGTCGCACGGAGATGCTTTGCCGCCGCCTGGCCTTTATCACCGGGCTTTGCGCGAACTGGAATATCCGTTGATTTCCGCAGCTTTGGCGGCTACCCGCGGCAATCAAATCAAAGCCGCCGAGCTTTTAGGCCTTAACCGCAATACGTTGCGCAAGAAGGTTCGCGATCTCGATATTAGGCTTATGCGGTCGCCGCGATAAAAGTTTATTCGGAAGATTTTCGCAGGACCCAATCGAATTGCAGAGCTAGCGCCCTGGAAATGTCACAATCCTGCAACACCGTGGCGCAGAAGTTACAATCGAATTGCCAAACCTCAGCTTTTGATCCACAGCAGGATCGCGTGCAATCTGCGCGTGTCATCAATCGAAAACCGCCGTGTTTGAGTCCGATCATTTAAAGCGGCATGCCAAGCTGAGAAGCGCGCCATAATTTTGTGTATCCCGAGAGCCCGCAATAGGCATCCCGCGAAGGGCAGGGTGGATGAGTGATCCGCAAAATGCGCAGCGATCAATAGGCGACCGCCATCACGGGCGCCGCTTCACGACGCGTTTTGGGCCTTTCGTTGTCATCGTTGCGCTCGTCATCGCGACGGCGAGCTTTCTGGTCTTCGCCGATTACACACCGATCCAGCCGACCGATCGGGTCATCCTTGTTCTGTTTCTAGCCAATGTTTTCATCATCCTCGTCCTGATAGGATTGGTGGTCGCGGAAGCTTGGGCGCTGGTTGCGGCCTGGCGCGCCCGCGTTGCCGGCGCCAGACTTCATATCCGGATCGTCGGTCTTTTTTCCATCATCGCCGCTGTTCCTTCGATCCTGATGGCTTTGGTCGGTTCCGCCACTTTGGAACGAAGCCTCAACCCAGCTTTCATCGAGGGTGTGCGGGGTTTCATCCTGAACACGATCGACGCCGCGAGTCTTTTTCGCGAAGCCGAATGCAAGTCGCTTCTGCAAGAAGCGAGATTGACAGCAACCGATCTCGACCGCGTCAAAGTCATGTTTTCAGCTGACCGGCCGCTGTTTCGCGAGTTTTTCAGTTCGCGCGCCAAATATCTCGGCTTTACGGCTGCGGCCATGCTGAAGCCGGACGGGACCATTATCGAACGGGTCGATACAGGCGCGGAGTCTGGCAATACAATCGTTCAGCTCGAGCCCAGCGACTTCGACGACGCACGCAAAAACGAGCCGGTTTGTCCTATCCTCGACGAAGGAAAAACCTTCGTCGCGCTGCGTCAGCTTGCGTCCTTTGACGACACATTTCTTTATGTTGTGCGGCCGGTCGATCCTTTCACGATTGAATTTCCAAAGCAGGCCTCGCGCCTGGTTGCGCTCTATGACGCCTTCGACAATCATAGGCGAAGTATTCAGATTGCCTTTGCAACCATGTATGTTTCGATTTCGCTCATCATGCTGCTGGCTGCGACCTGGCTGGGGCTGTCCTTCGCCAATACGCTTGTTGCGCCCATCCGCCGTCTCATCGCGGCAACCGATCAGGTCGCGACGGGCAATCTCTATGTGCAGGTTCCGGTCTATCAGACCGAGGGAGATCTCGCCCATCTTGGCGAAACGTTCAACAAGATGACCTCCGAACTTCGCTTGCAGCAAAACCGCCTTATTGCCGCCAGTAATCTTATCGACGAACGGCGGGTCTTCACGGAAGCCGTCTTGTCTGGCGTGCCCGTCGCAGTAATCGGCGTTGGCCCCAACGGCACGGTGACGGCGCTCAATCCCTCGGCCGAGCGGCTGATTCCGGAGGAAAGCGAAGCGGCCAATAGTTTGGTCGGACAGCCCGTCGCTTCGGTTTTCCCGGAAATCGAGGACGTCCTCACCGAAGCACGCGGCAGCCATTCGCGCATGGTTCAAGGTCAGATCGGCATTAGCCGTGCTGGCCGCGACCGCCTCTATAATGTGCGCGTGACGAGCGACCCAACCGCGCGCAACGATAAAAGCTATGTCGTGACCCTTGACGACATCACGGACCTTGTCTCCGCCCAGCGGACAGCCGCCTGGGCCGACGTCGCACGGCGTATCGCACATGAAATCAAAAACCCGCTCACGCCGATCCAGCTTTCAGCAGAACGGCTGAAACGCAAATATGGCAAACTCATCACGCAGGAGCGCGATATTTTCGACCAATGCACGGATACGATCGTCCGGCAGGTGGATGATATCAAACGGATGGTCGATGAGTTTTCATCTTTTGCACGAATGCCGAAAGCGCATCTCGAAAACGACGATTTGGCAGAGTGCATCCGCCGGGTTTTATTCCTGATGCGTGTTGCTCACCCCAACATCACGTTTGAGGAAAAACTTCCCGAGACGCCAATCCTCATCAAGTTCGACCGGCGGCTTTTATCGCAAGCTCTGACCAACATCATAAAAAATGCGACAGAAGGCATTTCAACTCTGGCGGAAGAAACGGACATAAAAGGACACATATCTGTTTCGCTGGAAAAAACGTCCGACGGCCTGGCCGAAATCAATATCATCGACAATGGCAAAGGATTTCCGAGAGAAAATCGACACCGCCTTCTCGAGCCCTATATGACGACCCGTGCCGAGGGCACGGGGCTCGGGCTGCCGATTGTCGCAAAAATTCTGGAAGACCATGGGGGCGGCATAGAATTGCTCGATGCACCCTCAGGAAATGGTGCGCGCGTCAGGCTTTTTTTTCCTTGCGGTGAAAAAATGCACATCGCCGAGACCGCTTCCAATTCATCACGCGTTATAATTGCAAATCAAAGAGTGTAAAAGTTCATGGCAAGCGACATTTTGATTGTCGATGACGAGGCCGATATCCGCGATATTGTCTCGGGGATTTTATCCGACGAGGGCTATGAAACGCGCACGGCCAAGAACTCGAGCGAAGCTTTGGCTGCGATCGAGGCGAGGCGTCCGCATCTCGTTTTTCTCGACATCTGGCTTCAGGGTTCGCGCCTTGACGGGCTGCAACTGCTGCAAATCGTCAAGGAGCAAAATCCGCTTTTGCCGGTGGTCATGATTTCCGGCCACGGCAATATCGAAACCGCTGTCTCAGCCATTAAGCTCGGCGCCTATGATTTCATCGAGAAACCGTTCAAAGCCGACCGTTTGATTTTAATCGCAGAACGCACGCTCGAATCGTCGCGTCTGAAACGCGAAGTCACGGAGCTGCGTGCGAAGGCTGGCGTCGTCAACCGGATCGTCGGGAAATCGACCAGCGTCAATCAATTGCGTCAGGTCATCGAGCGCGTCGCGCCGACAAACTCGCGGCTGATGATCACCGGCTCGCCTGGCGTCGGCAAGGAGCTGACTGCCCGTACCATCCATGATGCTTCGGCGCGCGCCTCGGGACCGTTCATCGTCATCAATTCAGCGACGATCACGCCGGAAGCCATGGAAACGGAGCTTTTCGGGGTCGAGGGCAAAGACGGCCGCAGCCGCAAGGTCGGCGCGCTTGAAGAGGCGCATGGCGGCACGCTCTATCTCGATGAAATCGCCGACATGCCGAAGGAAACCCAAGGCAAAATCCTACGTGTGCTCGTCGATCAAAACTTTCAACGCGTCGATGGAACGACGCGTGTGCATGTCGATGTGCGCATCATTTCATCTAGCGCACGAGATTTGACCGGGCTTATAGAAGAGGGTGCTTTCCGGGAAGATCTCTTCCACCGCCTCTCGGTGGTACCGATCCGCGTTCCTTCGCTCGCTGAACGGCGCGAAGATATTCCCGAACTTATCCAATTTTTTATGGAGCATATTTCAGCTGCGAGCGGATTGCCGCGCCGTCACATCGCGGATGACGCGATGGCTGTTCTGCAATCCCACGACTGGCCGGGCAATATCCGGCAATTGCGCAACAACGTAGAACGTTTGCTTATCCTCGCCGCGGGAGATCCGGAAGCCGAGATTACCGCGGATCTTCTGCCTGCGGAGATCGGCGCCTTGGTGCCGACAACGCCCACTGGCGTCGGCGGTGAAAAGCTGATGGGTCTGCCTATGCGTGAAGCCCGCGAGGTCTTCGAGCGCGAATATCTCGTGGCGCAAATCAACCGGTTCGGCGGCAATATTTCGCGGACAGCCGAATTCATCGGCATGGAACGCTCCGCATTGCACCGGAAATTAAAATCGCTACGGATCGATTGATGGACGATCCTTCGACTGCCGGAGCCTGCGCGGAAACAGGGAAAAATATCAGCCGCCGCGATCTATTTATGGTGTTCGCCAAGATCGGTCTGCTTGGGTTCGGCGGCGTCACGCCATGGTTGCGCCGCGTCCTTGTCGAGGAGAACGCCTGGCTTGACGACCGTGAATTCGCCGAGCTTTTCGGCTTCGCGAGCACATTACCCGGCGCCAATACGGTGAGCGTCGCGATTATGCTTGGCGACCGTCATCAAGGAGTGAGCGGATCGCTCGCGGCGCTCAGCGGCCTCCTCGCGATGCCGCTCCTGATCCTGGCCGGAATCGCCTCGCTCTACGACCGGTTTTCCGCCTCACCTGACGTCGAAAATGCGATCGGGGGTGCCGCTGCTGCGACCGCGGGCCTTGTGATCGGCAATGCCTGTAAAACCACGATCAATATGAAGCCGGATCTTATCGGCTGCGTCATTGGCGTTCTCGTTTTCGTGGCGGCGGGCATCCTGCAAATTCCATTGCTCTGGACCTTGCTCGCTGTCGTTCCCGCAAGCGTGATTATTTTGGCGATCAGGAACAGACCCCGGTGAATTTGGGTCTTCTCGGCGAACTCGCCAAAACCTTCGCGCTCATCTCGATCATCGCCGTGGGCGGTGCCACCGCCACCGTGCCCGAGATCCATCGGCAAGTCGTCGATACGCTGCATTGGATGGACGGCACGACCTTCGCCAATATTCTGGCTGTCTCGCAAATAGCGCCCGGTCCCAATGTGATGATCATCGGGATGATCGGCTGGCAGGTTGCTGGCGCTGCTGGATTAGTTGTAGCGATGCTGGCCATCCTCATACCCTCCTGCACACTGGCCTTTGTCGCGGGCCGGGCGATGCGGCACTTTTCGGCCTTGCATATCGTCAAGTCCGCGCGGGCCGCGCTGGCGCCGATCGCCGTTGGATTGATCTTGGCGAGCGGCTTCATCCTGGCCCGGGCCGCTGATCGGAGTGCCTTGACCGGTGCGATTACCGCTGGCATGACGATTCTCATTGTGAAAACCCGTGCCAATCCGCTCTTCGGACTTCTGACCGGTGCGATTTTGGGCTTCATCGGCGGCCGCGCGGATTTACTTACCTAGAGCGCTTATCGCTTGGGTGGACTCACCCAAGCGATAGGAATTCGCTCTAAATCAATATGTTGGAGCATGTTCTTTTCGCAAAACCGCGCACAGTTTTGCGGAACATGCTCTAACTCGTTTTGCCTCAAGAATGGAAAATCGCGCGTGAGCCGCATCGCCTATGTCAACGGACAATATCTGCCCCAGGATCAGGCCATGGTTCCGATCGAAGATCGCGGCTATCAATTTTCCGACGGTGTTTATGAAGTCTGCGAAGTCTTCGATGGGGCGTTGATTGACGAAACGCACCATATGGCGCGTCTCGAACGCTCCCTGAGCGAGCTGCGGATCGATGCGCCGCTCGCGGACAAAGCTCTCTCCATCGTCCTGCGGGAGGTTATGCGGCGCAACCATCTCATAGATGGCTTTCTCTATCTTCAGGTCACGCGGGGAGTCGCGCCGCGCGATCACGGATTTCCGCAAAAGCCTGTCCGGCCGAGCTTGGTCGTAACAGCGAAAGCGGTCGATCCAACCAAAGGGGAAAAGCTCGCTAGCGAGGGGGTCGCCATATTGACCACGCCTGACATCCGCTGGAAGCGGGTGGATATCAAGACAGTCTCGCTGCTGCCAAATGTTCTCGCAAAGCAGGAGGCCCGAGAAAAGGGATGTTTTGAAGCTTGGCTGATCGATGAGGCCGGTTTCGTCACGGAAGGGGCGTCCTCCAATGCCTGGATCATTACCGCCGAAGGCCGCATCGTAACCCGCCCAGCGCAGGAGGGCATTTTGCGCGGCGTGACCCGAACCACTCTCTTGAACTTGATAGCCGAGCTGCAATTGCCGTTTGAAGAGCGGCCTTTCAGCCGCGCTGAGGCCTATGCGGCACAGGAGGCTTTTGTGACCGCGGCGACGACGCTCGTCATGCCGGTTGTCACGATCGACGGACATCGGATTGGTGATGGCAAGCCTGGCCCCGTCGTTCAGCGGCTGCGCAGCCTTTTCCACGAGGCAGCTGAGAAAACCAAGTTCGAAGGGGCCAAATCCGTGAAAACAAGTGAAGCTAGCCGTTGAAAACGGGTAACAGCCCATTCTTTAATCAGTTTATGAAAACTACAGCTTGCCGGAGATGTTTGTCATTGGTCTATAATATTATTCTAAACTTTCGCCGGTTCCAAAACCGGCTACCGATTGCGCGCCTCCATCGGCGTCAAAAATGAGACAGGACTGAAAAATGGCGGCCGAACGCACCCAGAACCTGCAAGATACTTTTTTGAACTTTGTCCGTAAAAACAAGGTTCCGTTGACGATTTTTCTTGTGAATGGCGTCAAATTGCAGGGCGTTGTCACGTGGTTTGATAATTTTTGCGTTCTATTGCGCCGCGACGGCCACTCGCAACTTGTCTATAAGCACGCCATATCTACCATCATGCCCGGTCAGCCTATCCAAATGTTCGAACCGACCGACGAACCTGGAGCACCCGCTGCGACTTGAACGGATCAACGCTCAGACTCATCCCGCCGAGGCTGGTTTGAACAGTCCACAGGACGTCAAAACCTCTGGCTTAGAGGACACGCGGGCTCAATCCACGCGCGCTATCGTGATCGGACCCTATCTCAGTCAAAGAGCACAATTGCATCGCGATCGCGCTAAGCCCGCTTCGCCGCCGCTTTCGGGGGCGGCCGCGACACCTCAGCAATTCCGGTCCGTGGAGGCCCGTATCGCAGAGGCGCGGGGGCTGGCCGAAGCCATAGATCTCTTTGTGGTCGCGGCTCCGGTGATCTCGCTCAGCGAAATTCGTCCAGCGACGTTTATCGGACGCGGCAAAGTCGAAGAAATTGCCAAAGAAATCGAAGAAGAGGCCGTTGGTCTTGTCATTATGGATTGTGCGCTGTCGCCGATTCAACAGCGCAATCTCGAAAAAGCGTTCTCAGCCAAAGTCATCGACCGGACCGGTTTGATCCTTGAGATTTTCGGACGCCGTGCCCAGACGAAGGAGGGCAGTCTGCAAGTCGAGCTCGCGCATCTGACCTATGAAAAATCAAGGCTCGTCCGTTCATGGACTCACCTCGAGCGTCAGCGCGGCGGCTTCGGCTTCCTGGGCGGCCCGGGCGAAACGCAGATCGAAACCGACCGGCGGCTTTTGAGCGAGCGCATGGCGCGAATCGAACGCGATCTCGATGACGTCAAACGCACACGCGCCCTGCATCGCAAGGGCAGGCGGGCCGTGCCGTTCCCGATCATCGCTCTCGCCGGTTATACGAACGTCGGCAAATCGGCCCTCTTCAATCGCCTGACGAAATCGCAGGTGATTGCCGAAAACATGCTGTTTGCCACGCTTGACCCGACGCTGCGCCGGCTCACACTGCCGCATGGCGCCGAAGTCATTCTGTCAGATACGGTGGGCTTTATTTCCGATCTCCCGACGATGCTCGTCTCGGCATTTCGCGCGACACTGGAAGAGGTCATCGAAGCCGATATTATTCTTCATGTACGCGACATCGCGCATGAGGATACCGAGGCGCAATGCGCCGATGTCGAGAAAGTTCTGGCGGATCTCGGAGTCGATCAGAGCAAAGGCCGTATCATCCAGGTCTGGAATAAACTCGACCTGCTCGGCGCTGACGAACGGCTTCAGGTCGAAAACAGCGCGTCGCGGCAGACCGCGGCTTCGCGGCCAGCGATTATTTCCGCCTTGACCGGGCAGGGCATAAGCGACTTGCTGACAAGCCTTGAGGCGCGGCTCGCAAGCCGTCGCCTGTCCTTCAATATTTCGCTGCGGCCGGAAGATGGCGGCGGGATGAACTGGCTTTACGAAAACACGGAAGTCTTGCACAGGAGCATGGGGCAGGATGGAACGTGTCATCTCACGGTTCGCGTCGCACCCGAACGCGCCGATGTCTTGCGCCGGAAGTTTTCCGTGCATGCACATGAGAGCGCAAAGCGCAAAGCGAGCGCCTGAAAACCGCTGCGCCTATATCTTGCCTTTAGCCTCGATGGCCTTGGCTTCGCTCCAAAGCGATTCCATCTCCTGCAAACTGGTGGCAGAAAAGGGCTGGCCGCGCTGGGCAAGCTTATCCTCGATATAATGAAACCGCCGCTCGAATTTGGCATTGGCGGCGCGCATGATCGTTTCAGGATCGCGCTGGCGATGCCGGGCGAGGTTTGCCACCGCGAAGAAAAGATCGCCGATTTCCTCAGCGATGGCTTCGGGATCGTCGCCCTTCAGCGCCGCTTCGACTTCATCTGTTTCTTCGCGAATTTTTTCGATGATCTGCCCGGCATCATTCCAGTCAAAGCCCACGCGCGCCGCTTTTTCCTGTAATTTGACAGCGCGGATCAGGCCGGGAAGGGTGATCGCAACATCGGCCAAAACGCCAGAAGGAGCCTGTTGCGCCGTTGGTTGAGATGCCGCTTTGGCCGCTTTTTCAGAGGCCTTGATCTCAGCCCACAAACCCTTGATCGCCTCGGGAGAAAGATCGCGCGCATCGCCGAACACATGCGGATGCCGCCGGATCATTTTTGAGGTAATCGCCTCTACCACGCCGCCGAAATCGAAGGCTTTTTGTTCTTCGGCCATACGGGCATGAAAGACGACTTGCAGCAGAAGGTCGCCAAGTTCATCGCGCAGATCTTCAAGATTTCCACGCTGAACCGCGTCGGCGACCTCATAAGCTTCTTCGAGCGTGAAGGGGACAATCGACTCGAAGTTTTGCTGGAGATCCCAGGGGCAACCGGACCCTGGTGTCCTCAAGGCAGCGATGATCTCAATCAGACGAGCGATATCGGACGAGGGCTGCATTTATGTGCAAAACTATTTAAATCCGGCGAGGCTGTAAACTTCGCCAGATTATGTTTAGAAGGAGCAAATTGGCTTACTCAACCGAAATTGACAAAGCCTCACGGCCTTTGGGCGTATCGACCACACGCATAGTGACGGGCTGACCTTCAGCCAGATGCTGAACACCTGAGGAGCCCAAAACCGAGATGTGAACAAAGACATCTTTTCCGCCATCGTGCGATTGCACGAAGCCGAAGCCTTTATTGTCATCGAACCATTTCACCGTACCGCTGACGGAAATAGCAGTCGATGGATCGGGCGCACGGCGCGGTCCGCCGGGGGCCCGCGGCGCATCGGAGAACGAACGCTGCGGGGCGCGTTCGGCAGCACCCGCCGTATCGACCTCGAGCACACGGGTGACTTGAGTACCCTTCATGCCATTGCCGACGTAAACTTTTAGTTTCGCACCGGGAGGAACGGTTTCGTATCCGGCCGATTGAAGCGCGCCAATGTGAAGAAAAGCGTCACCAGCGCCATTGCTCAATTCGACAAAACCGAATCCTTTGTCGCCTTTAAACCATTTGACGACGGCATCGACGGGCGTTCCGGACGCAGGGGCTTCACCGCCGCCACCGCCAAATCCGCCGCCACCGCCGCTCGGGGCGCCGCCACCAAACGCAGGACGGGCCGGACGGCTGGTTCGAGGTGCGTCGAATGGGGACGGCCCATCATCATCAAACCCACGCTTTCTGGGTGCCCGGAAGTCTTTACCTTTGCTCATTTCATGCCCGCTCGTCTTCGCCTAAGGCGCTCGCTCACCGGTCGCTTAACGATGCGACCGTCTCAAAACAAAACAATGCTGCAATCCGGACCACCCACGCAAACGAGGCCAGCGACCCGAGGGTGCCAGCCAAATTTCCGCTTTTGGTATTCAGTATGAATGCTGATCGTCCCGTGTTCCTTTTATTAATAGCAGAAAAACGAGCCATCTGGCTACCGGTTTGTGCCGAAAAAAACCGGCCGAAGGAAAGAACTGGTTGAAAACCGTACCAAGCTTATGCGCGGCCAATCCAAACCAAATCACATGAACCAAACCCAATTCGGCGGGCATGGACGCGGACGGCCTCACGCATTTTTTTATGATCAATGATTCGCATAATCTATATTATGGAACATAGATAAGTTTTAGAAAATGCTTGAATAACAAAGCTGTTTCATATTGGATCGCTTGGCCGCTCCAAAGTCACAATAAGGTCTGGCTTCAAACGCGCTCGTTTTGAAGCTTTTGCTTGACCATTCGAGGTTCAGCCATAATCCGCATGCCGTCAAAAGCAGGTTCCACATTGGGCGGCAGCTGTTGACGCAAAACGTCGAAATCTAAATCCGTGTGAAGATTCGTAAGGATGGCGCGGCGCGGTTTCATCCGCGCAATCCAGTCCAGAGTTTCAGCGAGCGAAAAGTGGGTCGGATGCGGTTTGTAGCGCAAGGCATCGACGATCCAGAGATCGAGATCTTCCAAAAAGCCGATGCTCTCGTCCGGGATTGCATTGACGTCGGGCGAATAGGCGATGTTGCCGATACGAAAGCCCAGCGCATCGATTTCGCCATGGACCAGACGAAACGGCATGAAAGACATCCGGCCGCCTTGTCCGTCGACGAGACAAGCTTCGCCATGATTGAGGCGATGCTCCCTCAAAAGGGCCGGATATTGGCTGCCGGGCGGGGTCTCGAAAATATAGCTGAAGTTCGAGCGCACGACGGACGACGTCACGGCGTCCATGTGAACGTCAAGCTTCTGGTGGGCCATGATCACCAGAGGCCTTATATCGTCAATGCCATGCGTATGATCGGCATGCTGATGCGTGAGCAAAATAGCATCGATCTTACTGACGTTTTGACCGATCAACTGTTCGCGCAGATCGGGTGACATATCGATCAAGACATCGGTCTTACCGCCATTCTCTGCCGTCTGTTCGACAAAAATCGAGCAGCGTCTGCGCCGGTTTTTGGGGTTGGCAGGATCGCAAGCGCCCCAGCCCTGACCGACACGGGGAACGCCGCCGGAAGATCCGCAGCCGAGGATGGTTATGGCAAGGCTCATCAGACCGTGGCCTCCACGCTGGCAGGCGCTGGCATTTTCGAAAAAAGCCGAAGCACGTTGGCTGTCGTCGCAGTTGCGATTTCTGCCTCGCTCACGCCCTTTACGCTGGCCAGAACCTTTGCTGTTTCCACAACGAAGGCGGGCTCATTGCGCTTGCCGCGATAAGGCTGCGGCGCCAAAAAAGGCGCGTCTGTTTCGACAAGCAGCCGGTCCAGCGGCACTTTGGCGGCGATGGCGCGAAGCTCATCGGATTTCTTGAATGTCAGGACGCCCGAAAACGAGATCGAAAGGCCAAGTTCCACACCAACCTCGGCAAGCTTTGCAGACGATGTAAAACAATGGAGCAGGGCTTTGAAGCTCCCCTTCCCCATTTCTTCAGTCAGAATCGCAGCCATATCCTCATCGGCATCGCGCGAATGAATAACCAACGGCAAACCTGTCTCCCGCGCCGCCGCGATATGGGTGCGAAACACCCGATGCGCGACATCGCGCGGCGCGACGTCATAATGATAGTCCAGCCCCGCCTCGCCCAAGCCCACACATTTCGGATGGTGCGCATGGGAAACGAGCGTTTCGACAGAGACCTCCGGGTCGCGGCTGGCCTCAAGCGGATGGGTGCCGACCGTGCAATAGACAGCCTCATAGGCATCGGCGATCGTTGAAATCGACGCGAAGGCATCGACGCGCGTCGAGATGGTGATCATGCGGGCAAGGCCTGCCGCTTCGGCGCGCGCGACGACGGCA
>Ga0116230_10005161_pt1 | contig 12814 bp, 11 predicted proteins | sample S1TSphfallax_3_FD_88678 | JGI IMG/M metagenome (GOLD analysis project Ga0116230, IMG submission 88678) | Host-associated microbial communities from peat moss isolated from Minnesota, USA - S1T2_Fd - Sphagnum fallax MG | ecosystem: Host-associated > Plants > Peat moss > Unclassified | place...
CGGTGGCACTTCCTCCCCCCCTTGTACTATTTGAACTTACTTAATGAATGAAGGGGCTGCTGCCTCCCTCCCCGTATGGGGTTCACTTTCATAGTAGGGGTGGGCACATGACCAAAAACACACAAGCGCCGTTTGGTGGCAGGCCCCCACTTGCTTGGCAAAAAGCAGGTTGGCCCAGCACATGATGGCAAACATCGATCCACTAATAACACCTGGTAACTAAGTTTTCACCCAAAAAAGAAAAACAAGAAAGCTACCTATTACACATTGAACTGTTAGTTCACTCAACATCATTCAGAAAATATATTTAGACAATCAAATCCAGCAATAGAGTCATTGCTCTGAAAAAAATAATCTTTAGGCTTACACACAACCTTACTGTGTTTAACACTAAAAAACGAATGATCCTTTTCAATCATTTCCATGGATCCTCTAAAATTTTCAGAAATCCACCAAACCTTATTACACATTTAACTGGAGTGAAATGTTACTTCACTCCAGATAACTAAGGAAAACAAATTCATACCACCAAATCCAGCAATTTTATTGGCCATTACATTTTTTCTTCACAACTACACAGAAGCCTATTCAACACCCTTTGTAATTTAATTAGTACACTAGTACTATAAGCCTTGTCTGAAAAGAAAATAGCCCAATCACAAGCTCACTCTGTGCCAGTTTCCAGTGCTTGGTGCCTGAGTTCCAGAGCAGACGGTGTGGATCGTTGTCTAAAAGAGCTGCAGTGCCACAGATCAATTTTACTTCATCATTTTTACTCTGGCAAAACTTCAAAGTTTTCCAAATTCTTGTTCTGGAAAGCCTAAGGTTTACCATTGTAAAGTGAATGAAAAGCTCAGGTGAACCTCTGGTCCACTGCCACCCAGTTGCAGCACACATTGAAATTCAATGCTCAAGGACCTGAAGGAGCTAACAGTGCACAAATTCTTGACGAGTAATAAAAAATGGTACATGGGCGACTCTTTTGAAATCCTTCATATCGTCGTCCATGGACCATTCCAAAGACAATCTCAGAAATAACTATCTCATTTTCAAGCTAACTATTTCTTTTTTAGTAATTAGTTCTTTTTTTATTAACTTTTTCAATAAGTACATTCCATCTTTCTTAATAACTACCTTCATTTTATAACTATCTCACTCTTTTTCCTCATCCACCAGCATGGATATTATAATAAAAAACATGTTTCTTCTCATGTCCATGGAATGTAAATTAATTAAAATTAAATTTGACATTGACATAAATAACAATGAATTATTAAAAACCATATGAAAACATAAGGAAAAAATAAAATAATTGATTGTGACTGGTAGTGTGCAGCAGGGCGAAGCTCAAATTTGTCAATGTACTTTGTGGATTTGTCATTATGTGCCCATGCCTACTCAAGAGAATGTGTGGTCCACTTCCACCTATTTGCGGCAAGCATTGAAATTGCTCAAGGGGCTAACACTGCGCGAATTTCTCAATGTGCTTTGTCATAGACCTAAAAGCACCCCCAACTAACAAAAAATGTTGACAATGTGCTGAAATCAGGCCTAATGTCAGACGGAAAGAGATTATAAATTGGAAACCTTTCTTGCTTGTGGGTTGAAGTATGTTGTTTTGGTTGACAAAATTGGCCATGGTGGCCTCCAGTGAACCTGGATCAATACAACTACCTTCAGCCTTTTTGAACGAGTCCTCTTAGTGGGTAACTATACACCTCTTTACCTAGCACATGTTACATTTAAAATTTGATTGGTACATCAATTTAACCTTATGGAGGCCACAAAAAAATATAAGAGAAAGGAGGGAGGGAGGGACATAAGTGGTTAGTTTTTACAGAATGTTTGGGCAGCCATAAATTTTCAAGCATGCGCAACAAATATGGCATGAAAAAATTTTCTTAAGTCAAACCTGGAGGACCTGGCCCTGTTATATATTTCTCAACTTTAAGTCCTCCCAAGTTCCAATATGCATATAGATTTGTTTACCTTTTACATAAGACATTACATGTGAATAAGTGACATGCCTCACAAACCCAATTCCAGCATGTCATTGATGAGCATATTCACAATCTATTTATTAAGTATGGTTTTTTTGTTTGTTGGTCACATTGATATCTCTCAAACCATGACACTCTTCATTATGCTCTTGGTCTCACTGGACAGCCCTCCACAAGTAGGGGTGCACCAAGGTGATTTCATAATGTTTAGACCTATGGCACAAGAGTTATTGAATATCAAACTATATTGTCAAAGAAAATTCTCTAAATTATTTTTTCTTTTTCATGAAAATTGCAACAAGCTCTTGATACTATTGGAAAGGTTTTGATGAATGAGATTTCTTGGAGACGATTTGATAATTGTTAGACCTAATTTGGGGGACATATTGAATTTAGAGTAATTTTCATCACTATAAAATAATTAAAAATAATATCCTCACAATTGAGCTTTATAGTCAAGGTCTTGGTCACACTTGAAAAAGTTACATAATCATGTTCACACTTGGGCTATTGGCACAAGCCATACGTATAATCTTTACTATCCAAGAAAAAACACATGGATGATTCAAATGGCCAAAGTCTCAATCCCTGACTTAGTTATTTATGAACTGAATTTTTTTAAGCTTTCTTCATCATCTTTAAATGGAGCAATATTTATGTTTGTAAAGACCTGTGTTGGCGGGATTGGGGGTTTTAGAAGGACTGTCAAGGATAGGTCTTATGTTTTTTCTAAAATGAATAACCCATTTAAGGAATATTTTCAAAGACTAAAAACTGGTCAGTTTTGGGGCCATGTCCAATCTTTTTTTGACCAGGGGTCTGGGGTTTGGGGGTTAATGGTTTTAAACTTTATATAATCCATTGATTTCATGTCAAGCCAAAGTGGGATGTAGAACTTTTATGGAATTTAGGAATATTCAAAAGAAAGTTTCCCCCTTGTTAAGAGTGACAGGTTCTAAGAATGTTAATACCTATTGTATTGCTATTCAATGCATATGTCATGGTATTGGAAGCCCAAAGATTTACAATAGTAGTATGTATATGTGTGTGTATTTGAATTATTAGGGAGAATTACTGTGCTACAGTACCTCACTTAAAGCAGTGAATTTTTTTGACGAATATTTGCTACTTTGCAATGTTTTTGAGAAAAGACTTGAAAAAGGTGTGAAGTGTAAAATGTTCTGTCTTTTGCCACTTTTCTGAAATCAAAATTCTATTATATAAAAGTCTACCTCTATTTAAGTGTGGAGGTGACATCTATTAGCACTTGCCAACTCTTTTCACTCAATGTTCTGTTTTACACATATACATAATTAAAGACACATTTGTAGAGCTTATAAAAATGAAGATTTCTATGTCACAAGATTTGCTTTTGCTCAATACTCAATATATTCTTCAACCCTAAACTTTGAACTGGATTTGGAATGAGAATTTCTTACCATTATGCATACATGGCTTGAAAATGATCAAGTCACCACATCAACAATTAAAATATTTTAATTACAAGAGATTTAAAAAGATCCTATACTTGGACCTGACCAGTGTTGGGCATATATCTCAAAAAATTGGATATCATACCAGATATCATATTTGATCTCTATTGAATATCAAAAATTGTGATATCCGGGGTGATATCTTGAGTGTCAAATCTCAAGATTATGAGATTCAGACATGTAGCATTTGAATTTCAATCTGGATATCAATTTCTTGCCCATATCTAGATATCATGTTAGACGGTTAGGTTTGAGTTTCTTTCTTTATTTATTTAAATTCAATTAGGAGTTAGGTGTTTAGTCTTTCAAACCTTATACATCATGTTATTGCTCTATAAAAGGGCCCAAGGTCATGCTTGGGCCCCATTTTTTCTCATAATAATTGTTTTGTGTTGTGTGCTTTCTCATGTTTGTCTCTCTTTGTTGTTTACTTTTTTTCATGCATGGTGTCAAAGCTTATTATTCTTTCCCTTTGCACAATTGTTGTTTTGCTTCCCTTCCCACTATTATTGTTTCCCTTTGCACTGCTACAATTTCCCTTCACACTATGGTTATTGTTCCTTTGTGCAACTATTGTTACATGCTTCATGTACTTGCTTCTTCACACTAGTATTGTTATTGTGCTTTTCTCTTATGTTATAAGAATTGTATTGTCTTCACTTTTTGCATTTTGTAGGTTGAGGTTTAGAATTTGGGGCTTTTCTTGGTGATAATTAACAACATCTTTTTATGAGATGACTTTTTTTTTTTAATTGTTTTTTTCTTGTCCTTCTTTTTGTGAATAAAAGAATTAGTTTGTTGGGATGATTATATTTAATTCTTTTTTTTTAGACTATTATACATGGTGTATTAAAGTAAAGTTTTTCACATCATTCTTATAATGTAAAGTGATTTTTTCTTTTTTTGTAAATGTGGTAAATTTTTGCATTAGTTTTTTTTAGGCATTCATATTCCACCCTAAACCCTAAACCAAAACATTTTGTTTACTTGAGTTTTTCTGCCTTTAGGCTTATTGAATGCAGTGTGAAAAATGGAAGGCTTTAGTGGAAATGAAATTGCATTAATAAAAAATGAAGGATGTGCAATGTTTTTGAATGAAGTGAAATGTGAAAATGAAGTAAGGAAAAAAACAATAGTTTGGAAACTAAAGAAAATAGAATTTCCAAAGAAGATGAGAAAAAAAAAGAATTGAGATTATTGCAAATTTCTGCAAAAGAAAATTTCAAATCCTCATAATAGAAATGCCTTATGTTTGTCACTCTTTTGTGTGAATGACAATTCAAAAGTGATACTTGACGTGCTTCAAATCATGTGTTGTATTTCAATGTGTTATATTCCAATTCTATGCTTTCTTTTAACCTATGAACAAAATTAATATAACATATATATTCATATTATATTAAGGAAACATCTAATATCTTATTATGAGACTAGTAGAATAACATGTCTAAAAAACAAGATGTTAAAAAAAGGATAAATCTATCAAGTTCATTCAATTCTAATATTTTTGCTTTCAAAAGCCTTTGAAAAAGGATGATGTGCAAGACAAAAACTTTGGAAAATCATGGACTTTTGCTTGTAAAAAACCATTTGCTTTTACAATTTTTGGAGAATGTATGGCTAAAGTGTTTGATTTGCATTTTTGTCTTCAAGTTTCATACTTTTCATGAATGTTTTTCTCACACAATGATTTGTTTAACATAGTGGAAAAAAGTAAACAAACATATGTTTGCCTTTCTTTGAAAAATGTCATTATAACATGACTATTCATTTTGATCTCTAAATGTCCAAGGGTGCCCATAATGTGTTTACCCTAGTTATAATGTTTTAGCAATATGATTGGAAGCCAAAGCATGCAACTATTGGTTTATTTGAGGATTTTGAGATTACATTACATTCATTGGCAAAAAACTTGATTGATCTTTTGAATGAATATAGCTTGAAAAATAAGATTATAACATATGTTAAAAATGAAGGTTTCAATTTGAACATAATAACAAGTGCTCTCGTACATATTGTGAAATGTTAAACTTTAAGGTCAGACGACAACTTTCAAGAGACATGTTTTGGTCAAGCTTTCTCCAAAGCTTGTTCATATGCCACCAATATTGAAAAAGTTTATACTAGCCTCAAATATGTTTTTATAGAGTCCACCTAAACAAATTTATGGAAGTGCATCACTTGACCACAAGAAGAAGAAAAACTAACAACAATGGAACAAAGTTTGCATTGAAATTGATTTGAGGTTAAAAATTTACACATTCTTATAAAAGCTAGCTCAATTTTGTTTTCAAACATTGTGTTTTTTGTCTTTATTTGCGTAACTTTTTTGCTTGTGGAATTTGCAAATTATTTTCTTGATACTTGATTTTTTTCATCAGTTCGCAAATAAAATCCTAATGTTGTATGAAACATTACAGTTTCAAAACAACAATTGTTTTACGTTACAATTGCAAAACATTAATGAGGACCACTAATCATGTGTTTTCACCTCTAATTTAATGTTTTTCAAATCATTGTTGATATTTTTTTCTAGTTGTGAGTTCTTATGCACTTAACCAATCCCATGGGCATTGTTTACTTTTCAATGGCTTGCATGTAACAATTACCATGGCTTTGAAACTAAAAACAAAGTTGGAATGCCACACTCTATGGTTAATTTGATGGAAGATAATATAGTTACGGCTTTAGAGTTGTCCATGTAATGTTTTAGATGGTTTTTTTTCATTTCTAACAAAATATGAAAATAGAAAATCCCAAAACATGTTATTTCTGATGTTAGACCCAAGATTCAAGAGTCTTAGGTTGGTTACTTCTTTTACTCGTTGAAAACAAGTTGTTTTTATGGTTAAAGATTATGATAAACAATCCTTGTTTTTAATGTTGTTGAAATGTTACGATGTACTTCACCCTATATTAGAATTTGAAATTGTGACAAATTAGAGATTGCCTAACTCAAGTAACAAATGAGTGATCAATCCTTTCCAAGAGATCAAGACAAACTTGATGACTCTAACTACCTCATAGCTAGAACTAGTGAGGTTCTAGAATGAATTAGAACCTTATTGAATTGTGTGGATAGCCAAAATTAAAGATGAATGTTCTCGTGGAAGTGGCAACTAGCCCTAAGGAATGTAGATCAGAATGAGATGACAAGTCAATGAACATCAATAACTTGAACACTATTTTTGCATGTAATCAAATTTAGGTTCAATAGATTTTCCATATTGTTAACTATCTTTTATTGCACATCATGCATTCTTGCTCATGTGAGATCTTCTCCATTGTATGTAATGTTGGCTTTTGCACATGACTTTAAGTCATAATGTATAGGGGAAGGTTTGCTCCTGAGGGCTACCCTTAGTTTACAGGTTATAGCCTTGAGAGCAGTAGGCTGAGGTTGTAGGCCTAGAAATTATGAGAAAGGTTTTAGTATTTATGAGGATATTGATTAACTATGTCTCAAGTGAATGCGAGCAAATATCATGACGTCCCATGGCCTCCAGAATTCAGATAGAAACTCATGACAAAGATTTTTAGTAAGAGTTTACTTGAAAGTTTGGGGAGATTTACTATTTGCTTATATACACCCACCATTATGAACTAATGAAGTAATCAAGGATTATTGGCAACTCGTCATCATCATTTGTGAGGAAGATGATGGTCTTAAATACTTTGTGAATGACACTCAGAGGGTTATGACCGCTCTCATTTTTTGCTATGTTCATTTTGCTTTATGAGCAGTGACATAATGGTTACCTTCCAAATGTCTTTCTGAAGTTCTCTCTACAATTTCATAGAGATATAACATGTTTACATCAGTCTTGAATTCTCCCCTCCTTCACTTCATTGGTTCCTGACAGTAGATGTTAACAAACAAATAATGAAGGTGACATTTTGATGCATGTCATGATCTGAAATCCTCACTGGGATTTGTCAAGAACAAGACGATTTTTTTATTTCATTTCATGATGCATGAAGCCCTCTTACATTCAAAGTTTGCAAGATTTGAGATTAGATGCAAAAGGTTGTAATCTTTGTTGAGGAATTTGGTGCTGAGATCAAGACTGTTTTGATCCAGAACCTAGAAATCATATTGTTTTTTGGGTTTGGAGCCGGATAAGATGTGCTATGAACTGCCATTTTTGTCACACCACAAAAATAGGTTTGAAAGGAATTCTTAGTACACTTGACATAGTAGAGCAGCTTGTGCTTGCAGCAAGAATGTGTAGCCAAGAATTAGGGTTAGGTGTAGTGACGTATGCGATGTTCATGGATATGGGAGAACCTTTTCAGAATATTGATAATATGGTTGTAGCCCATTTTGGACTGTTTTACATAGAAAAGTTTATTGTAATGGATTCAAATGGCAAGTATTATTGTTGTCCATGACAACAAATTGAAGAAAACATTCAACATCTGAAGTCAAATGGTGTTTGTTCTTCACCAAATGGATTTTCATGACTGAAAAATGAATATGCTAGCAAATTTGGAGATGTTTATTTCTTCAAGTGTTGAGAAACTTAATGAGATGATGCCCTAGCAGCTATTAAAACTAAATGCTGCAAAGTATCCAAAGGCACCAAGTTTGAATTGCAAATTTGCTAGATCATGATATGGTAAACCCCTTTTATAATCACATCCTTGGTGACCACTTTTTTGGTGACACTAACAAATTATGATTTAAACATGTACAATCACATTCCATATAAGGCCTTACAAAATTGTGATTATATGCAAAAGAAATTTACAAAAGTACCTTTTTATGCTAGAATAAAGGTGCCAATTGTTTAGATTTTTTACATCTGTTATTCTAAGCTCTATTATGCATTATTAGACTTGAAGAAGGTTGTGATTTTTGCCTATTTTAAGGTGACAATCTACATTGAGTTTGAGCTTCTTAATTATTAATTTGTGTATCTTGTCAACTGGATTTTTTTAATTAAGATTTTCTATTTTCATGGCAATCTTCCATATCTTTTGCTTGTTTGCACTAGAAAGTTGTCTTTTCTTTTCTCTTCAACTATATCCATTGTTGTTAGTTTGCACAACTTGAACACAAAGCAAGACTAACATTGCCTTAAAGAAAATTACACTTTATAAAACCCCAAAATTTGCCTTAGATTTTCCCATTATAGTTACATTTACTAAGAAAGCCCAGTGAATAATTTGTGCTACGAATGAGTGTGATCCTGACTTTAAAAATGGTGTTTCTTTCTAAAATTAATGGTTACCAAAAAAATGTGTGCCACAAACAAGAATGTGACTAAAATGGGCATGATTGTAGAGGGGTTTTACTATAGTGTGAACCACAGTCAACCAATACAGGAATGAATGTGGTCAACTAAACACCCTTTGTCATGAAGAGAGGATGGCCTCCAGGGATTATCTCATTTCTAAACATCAGTAGGAGATCAAGATTGACAACTTTTCCTGATCCGCAGTTCTTTATGATGCTTAAGAGCACACTGATGATAGTAGTATATCTGGAATGACACTACTGTAAAATCCGTGCTTATATTTCAGTTTACAAGAGCAAAGAAGCACACTCCACACAGCTGGTACCAGTCCCACTACCTGATGCCCACAAGTTGACAGACATCTTCTCACATGTCTAGCCTTCCCTCCAGTGATTTCTTTGCATTGAAAAAGGGCCACACTACAAAGTACTAATCTTGCACCACCACCTGATCAGTTGGGTCTGAATCCAATTCCTGCATGAGCCACTGACAGCAACAGTCCAATACCCAGTAATATACATATCCACAACAGTTATTGACTATCCAGGTTTATTGGACAACACATAAATTTTTCACCTTCAATCTTCCTTGTCTTGCAAGAAGCATTTGAATTCTCTGATCCTGCTCTCGCAGGGTTTGCTCTTTCTCCCTCAGCATCTCAGTTTGCTCCCGTAGTGTGTGATCTTTCTCCTGTACCTGTAGCTGAAGGTCATGCAGCCTGTTGAAAAGTGTACTGATGTCGTGCGCTCTATCATCAGTTTCAATTTCTGTATCAACATCTTCTGGAGCAATGCTAAATGGAGGCATGGAAAAAGTTTGACTGGATCCCTCACAATCTGACAATTGCATCACCCCACGAGAGAAAAATGTCAAGCTTCTCAAACATAGATGGTATAGGCTGGTTATGGCATACATGCATTGAACAAAATGTGGCCACTCCCAGGCCACCAATGCAATGATGCACAAACCTGAAAGTTGGAGAAACTGTGTATCTTAAGGCATGGGTCACTCCCAAATACCAACTATGGAATGTAGGTCTCATTCCTGGCACTCTTGAACAGAATGAAGCAAACATTTCCCTTGAGTGGCTAAAAACCAATGCCCTTCAGCATTAGTCCCCAGATTCCACCTGCTCCCCAGCTTCTTCCCCACCAACCTAGTACCTGTCAATTTAGTTGCAAGTGTACTTACCACTTATCAAGTAAATGCCTTTCAGATGCCTGAGCTGAGTGGAGATCCTTGAGAAAGATGGCCTCCTTCGGACATCACTATCCCAACAGCACTCGATCAGGGACAACAAAGAGGCGGGCAGCGAAGTAGGCAAAGTCGGTCTCAATCCTGCCCTCGTCCTCTCAGGTAACCCTGTCTTACTAAATTCTTCAAAGGGTCGTCTCCCTGATAGGATTTCATAGCATGTCATAGCATAGCTGTATACATCTGATTTCAAAGGGTAATATTTCATTTTGCTCGAATCCTCGTCGGGTTCAAACATGACCTCTGGTGCCATCCATCGACTTGTCCCTACCCGTGTCTGTGGAGAAATGGTATTGGTAGCATTTACAATCTTTGATGTACCAAAATCTGCCACTTTGACATCCATGTATCCTGCTTCTGCTATCTCTGGAATTTGTGCAGGATTAATCAGCATGTTTGAGGACTTGAGGTCCCTGTGGGTTATCTTTTTTCGGTGCAAATATTGCATGGCCTCAGCTATTTGAAGCATTATGTCTAGTGCAACACCAAGCTGGAAACCTTGCTCCCCACGGCAGCTTGAGGTAGACATCCCTTTATTGAGATAGGTCAAGGCCGTGTCAAGGTCTCCATGCATACGCTCCATCACGATCGAACTCTGACGGCCGCCAGTACAAATACCAAATATTTGCAGGATGTGGGGATGAAAGAGCCCCGCCAAGATGTTTGCTTCTTGCAAGAAGCTTGTGTTGTCAACTCCCTGGAATCTCTTATGCGCAACTTTTTGGCCCAACCACTCCACCTCACAAACGCTTCCATACGACCCTTGGCCAAGAAACGCGACCTGGCGGAGATTTTTCCGTTCTATAGTGGGCAGGAAGTCGATCGTCGTTTGCCCCGTGTTCAGAGGATCGTTAGTTACCAACTTCAACAGGTACGCTATTGTCTCGTGTTTATTCTTATTTCTTCTATCTCGCTTCATCTCTATTAACCTTCTTTTTAAACTGTCACGATCCTGCGAAGCCGGCTGCTGCAGCATACTACGGATCTCCTCCATCTTGAATGCGCACTCGGTCTCTCCAAACCCGTCGATATTGTCCCGAACATGCTGAAGCTCACTTCTTAGGGCATTCGAGAACACAATGCCGACCACAGCTGTACACCAGTCGAGCTTAAAGAAGATATCAACGAAAGTTTCAAAGCTATTTGCCAACTTGATTGCTGCCGTAAGCCAGTCTCGGGTGCTGCAGCCGTGCATGATTGCCTCTGCACGCTTCACCATCCGGTAAAGTTCCAGTAGAGCTGCGCCTTGACAACACTTGTTGAAGAGCGCTTGCTTCTCAGGAGGTAGGGAATCCTTGTCCACTCGTGATAGAAGAGGCGTCACCGTCTCTTGAAGCTTCCGCCTCAATAACAGGCACTGAATTTCATTGAATTGCAGCGGCTGGTTGTTCTCCGCTTGACCCAGTGCGTCCACCACGTCTTGTGCGAGGTGTAGGTAGTTTTCCGGCATGGTGTTAGATAAGCTCAAGATCTTCTATCCCTTCACAATAGACGCGCGGAAAGGGAGATTTCTTTTCTGGAAGGACGATACGTTCACAGATCCGTTCCCTCACAATCTACACACCCATATAAACGAAATCAGCGTTTTTCTCTCACTCTGACCTAGGAAGTAGATTCCAGTAAGTCCTTATCCTCAGCTCTGATCCTTAAGTCAGATTGCCTTCTACCCGGATGTTAGAAACCCACTACAATCTTCATGCTCTTGTGAGATAACTACTTGTATTTGTTCGCTGTTTGCTACTCTTGTAGGAGGAAGAACTGCAACCGATATCCCTGCATCGACTAGTTATGAAGGAAAAACACATTTTATGAAAACCGACCAACCTAAATCCGAAACTTACACTACGGACAACATCTCATCAAATATTTTGGTTTGAGACCATTGCCTAGAGACTTACCTCGCACTGCACGAACTTGGCCGATGTGACAGATAGAGGCCGCAGATCGATTCGGTCTGTGATGGTCTGTGTGCCAAACCAAATGGACGAATTGCATGAGAACTAGCTATCTGGAACACAGGAGAAGGGAAGAGAGCTCGATAAGCGTTAAGAGCTCAGTCACATCTACCGACGAGAGAAACCTTGACTGACTGAGAACCTGCTGCTATGCTAGATGCTTAGCACACAAGCAGCACATCGTTAAACGCGGTCTGTGGTGTTAGGCGAAATACTTCTCCCACGAATCATAACTCAGACTTCACATTATTACCACATAAACCACGTTTGTCAATTTCGTAGTGTTGAAATATTCGTAAATATTGATTATTATCGTTCACAATATTTTCTGATTTCAAAGAAATAATTTTCGGAATTTTCATGGTTTCTGAAAAGAATATAATTAGGGTGGAATGGGCCAAGGTAGTAGGGTAATCTTCTATCTTCAACCTTTCTGATGGCATCTTGTACACATTTACAATTCATCCCCTCCACAAACAGGAGACGCCTTATTATGCCTACACTGTGGTGTCAAATATTTTATACTTTCAACTGCCCTATCCCACTAGGGCTGGGCACATGACCAAAAACACAGAGCGTTATAAAATCAAAATAATCTTACAAAATTGAATATGCAAGCGAAACATAAACATCAATAATAAAATTGAATATCTGAGTGTAATTTTCAAATAATTTCATATGTTAAATAAGAATTGATAATTAATAAAATAATGTTAATGTTGTATTTTGGTTTAGTAATTATGATATATGCATATTTCAATAAAAATATAAAACAATTGAATGAGCTTTTTAAAATAAAATTTAAATAATTTCAAATGTGAAGTAAAGAATTTGGAATTGACTTCAAAAGAAAAAAAATTAAAATTTTCAAA
>Ga0116230_10005162_pt1 | contig 12811 bp, 6 predicted proteins | sample S1TSphfallax_3_FD_88678 | JGI IMG/M metagenome (GOLD analysis project Ga0116230, IMG submission 88678) | Host-associated microbial communities from peat moss isolated from Minnesota, USA - S1T2_Fd - Sphagnum fallax MG | ecosystem: Host-associated > Plants > Peat moss > Unclassified | place: USA...
AATATGGATAATTAAAAATTCTTTTCAACCCATTACTTTCCAAAGCATTATCAATGTTTATTATGGCCATTTTTAATGTTATGCCTCAATTGGAGCTTTTGAAAATATAGATGTTACATTATTGTTTTTGAAATAATGGTAGTATATTTATTTATTTGTAGTTTCATTTATAAAAATACTTTTAAAAAATTTGATTGACTGATTTTTTTTAAATAAAAATAATTCTGATCAATTTTTATATTAATTGAAAATATTTTAAAAATATTTTATCAAAATTTTAAACACACATGGATTAGGCCTTTAAAAAACCATGGAATAAAAGGAATTATTTTTTTTGAAACTATTTGTAACCCAAACTTAAATGGACCATTATTTTTATAATTTCATTTATACAAACATTGATTTAATTAAAATTCGAATTATTTTGATCAATTCTAATATTAACTAATTAATTTTGCTAATTAGTCGTTAATTAAAATTCTAACTTATGACATATATGATGGTTATTTTATATAAAAGCTATTTATTTATTTATTTTTGCTACATACAAAAGTTCAAATGATTTAGATATAGAAAATATACTAATAGTGCAAGTGAATTTTAAAGTTAAAAAACCAAAATTGAGGGCTACAATTGGTTTGTGAAAAAATCTACAATATAATTTGTTTGTTTCATTTTGTCAATGTTAATATTTAATTTAGTAGTATATTGAAAACTTCTATGTGATTTTATACATTTAAGTATAAAAAAATAGATAAAATTACTTCAATTAATCTGAAATCACAACATACAAAACCAATATGAATAAACTAAATTGAGGTATTTTAATTAACTAAAAAATTGAAAATTAGATGTTTTAAAACTTAAGATCTGAAAATGAACACAAAATGATAATGTTTAAAAATGAAGTTTACTTAAACAAAATGTGAAACATGTAATTTTTAAAATAGAAGTATTTACAATTAACAAATAGAAAAGCTAATGTAAGAAAATCATGTAAATGGTTCCAACAAGATGCATTTAAAACCACAACTAGTTGTTTGTTTTTGTTTAACACTTTTTGTGTTTGTCGCATAAAAAATGTGATTGCAAAGGTGGGTTAATGATCATTTTGAAATGAGAAAAAATTCACAAGAAGAGGAGGTGAAAGGGATACAGACCAAATACACACAAAAGCAAAAATGGAAGCTTGCCAGATGTGTAATTTATGTTAGATGTTCATTGTTTACTATCCTTTCTGCACCTTGTTGTTTGTGGCAAACCCACCTTTCATCCCTCAAAGGATGTTGCAAAAAAATGTACATAATAAGCAATGAAGTTGTTAAACACAAAAGATGATAGATGGTTTTCCTTTTTAAGATTTGATCACTTACTATGACTACAAAACTACAAGCACCTATTAGAATCTATCTCTACAACAACTAGCAAGATCAACTATGACATTATAACACACTCCAGTTGCTTACATATTTTAAAGCTCCACAAAGAGTTGCCACCAAGATCTAATTAACTAAACATCCTTCATTAACAACACTCCCAACATATGACATGAGGACAAGCTTTTAAAGCTCTCAGATTTAGTGGTATGTGAAAGAAGCTCCAAGGATTGTATTGCCATGTCTAGGCCAAGTTCTTCAAACATAATTATCAGTGCAATGATTAATATTGTAAATGTTTGATAGTTATCTCCCTTCTCCAAATGGTTTACACACAAGCTTAGGAATGTTTGCACCTATTGCAACACACACACAAAATTAAGAAACTATGTAGGTTTTTTTTTTAGCATGTCTTCTAATACACATCAACAATGATTTTCAAATAGTCTTGTAGAAATAATCAATATTCTTGCATCTTCTCCAATAACAGCAGCATTAGCAACATTGGTTTTCATGCCTTTGGTTTGCATCTTTTTGATTTCCATCCATTTCATCAAGACCATGGAAATCCAAGGGAATTCAATTGATCTTCTTAATTTATCAAGAACATGGAGATCCAAGGAATTCAACTAATCTCCATCCACTTCATCAAAAAATGGAGATCTAAGTCACTTACCAAGTCAAGAGCTCAAGAGAAAAGGATCACAACCACATTTAATTATAGTAGTTACCTCATTTCCCATGCCTACATTGACATAGAAATCAAAATGATCATCCTTGAGAGCTACAATTTCAATGCATTAACTCCCAAAATTGAAGCAAAGGTTCCTTCCAAGTTTCCAATTCTAGTTGAATGAAAGTCCCACTTGAAATAAATATTGCAAGTCATGCTATTAAGGTGAAAACTAATTCTAGAAGGCATCACCAATTAGTTACAACCTTGGTTGTTAAATTCATTGAATGCATGATTACCTCCTTCACATTTGCTAAAATCTTAGGATCTTCAAATGGGTGCACTTGAGCAATTTGAAAAAGAAAAAACTCCTTTGGAATGTAACCAAGTAAGCCATTTCTTAGAGAACTCCTAACAAGGACACACCACATGTACAACTCTCTATAGTAATAAGGCATTAACACAATGGATCATTACCTCTAGACACCCCCCTTAGATGTGTTCTGTAAAGATCAACAACAATAAGCTCCTATCTTGCATTTTCATAAACCAATGGCTACCACATAATTTGCATGGCCTCATCATCTTTATGCTTTTCCAACTCATCCAACATTTCCTTCATCACCATTTAATACGTTCATTGCATAAATAAACCATAAATATTAAAAGAAAGCTTGTACTCACATTCTCTTTTTCATGAATACAGACAGTTTTGCAAGAAGTAAACTTACCCATGTACTTTCTCTTTCATGAATAAAGACAATTTTGCAAGAAGCATCAATTGTCCTTTTGGTTGCTTCTAGAAAAAGGGATGGATTCAATTCATACCACTAGCTATAGGAGTTCTTCCCCTTTATCCATGTCACAAGAGCACTTGAGCATTTTTGTGGTTCTTAACTTCCTTAATTTCATTGTTGTTTCTTCATCTATTACACCTAGCCTATTATATGGCTAAGGATGTACCTTCATAGGTGCAATTTTTTCCTTCAAGCATTGTCAAGAGAGACATATCATAACTCCCAAGATGTGCAAGAGTGATAAACAATCAATCCTTCTATAGAATTTTGTAGGAACCAAATACAAATTAAAGAACAAAGGTATGGGTGTGCCATCATCATACCTTAGTTGTTGTAACCCTAGCCTTGGGCTCATGACCAAGGCAAGGGTTTGTAAGGTTGCAAGCCAAGAGGGAAGCCAGGAATCGCACAACATAATCCCGGGAGTGTGAGAAGGTGTGAGGGAATGAACCCTCACACCCCAAGGGAGTTCCACTTTGGGGAGTTGGAGTCTTGGTGGACTCCCAAATTTTTAGAGGGCGATTGCAGGGGTCAAAACTCAATGGTTTGAAGTTTTTTTATATCAATGGAAAGCTCTTGGAACATAGATATCTAAAATGGTCTCGCATCGCCCATTTGGACATTTGAAACACAAGGTATGGCCAAAAGAAGGGCCGGAAGTCGAATTGGCAGTTTGACTCCCGACCACTAAAAGTCGGGAATCGACCCAATTTGTGTGCGTGCAGATGGCGTGCAACATACAGTTGGAAAGCTCTTGATGAGGGCTACAACTTTGCTTTAGACCTCATCTCAATACGAGGTCTACACACAAAGTTATGGCGCCCCAAAGTCGTGAGAATCCCAACCTTGGCGATTTCAGGACTCCCACTTGGGAGTCCTGGGACAAAAAACCATTTGGATGTGGGTCCCATGGAGAGGTGCAAAGTAAACTATAAAGGGGAAGGTGGTGGCTTCCCCTAAGTTCGGGTTGTGGTGAGTCTTGTGTGTATGTGTTGTTCGTGGTTCATCTTAGCACCAAGGGTGCTCCAACTATGCACTAACCACCTTGCATTGGTTTTGTGCAGGTCCATGTGAGTGAGTGAAACTTGTCAACTCTTCCTAATCCCATCTCGGAGCTCCAGCACACCCCTTTACCCCTTGAAAGTGCTGCGAACCAGGGAGCGTGGCCCGACTCTTTACTCTTCCGCTATTTTCAGTTTGGGATTCACATTTGAATCCTCAAGGAGTTGGGAGTGCGTCATTAACAATTGCATAAGGCTTGGAGTTTTTTCCTTACTTTTGTGGCCTTCTACATCTTCCAAAGTTGTAAGAGTTAACAATATTAGCAAAGGGATTTTATCGATTCTTGATTCATTAAAACATCTAACTTCTAACAATGGCAGGTGAGGCAAAAGCTAAAATTAGATAATGGAAAATGTTGCATCTAAAAGTGAGCCATTTAACAGGTCATCCAAACCTTGAACATTAATCACATTTCTATTTTTTTGGTTGCAACACTTAATGCCATAGCCTAGACAAAACAATTTAGTAGTTCTTGCATTATATAATTTGTTTTCATAGCCAAACATTTTAAATAACTTCAAATGATGATAAAAATTGACCCCATAGAAGATGTTTTAGGGAGAAACCTATCTAGATTAGGTTTCAAATAGTCACCTTAGAACCCTAATCCAAAACCAAACATCTTCCCAAAACCAAGCCTAAAGAGAAAGCTGCCCTTTTTACACCAGAGTACTTCCTATAGCTCATTATTAAGGATTTGCTTATGCAACAAACATCAAGCAATTTACCTCATGATTATATGTTGGAGATTGAAAGCATGTGGAAATCTAATCAATTTCCACCTTTTGCACCTCAGGTTGCACATCCAAACATATGACAATAATTTCACATATTTGCCTTGCCTTGATCTAACAAGACCAATGCTCAAAATCCCATGACCCAACTAGACAAACCATTGGCTATAAGGAAGAAACTAAATACCACAAAAGTTTGACTTATAATACACATACATCCTAGACCATTTGTTTATTACAAAACAACAACAAATGAGTTTTGTGAGTATTGATAGTTCAATCATCTCTACTATTATAATTTATAGTGATAGTAGAATACATTTCAAGGGGAATAATAATATGTAGGTTATTAATGACTCATAGAGCCTTGAGGAGAAATGCATGGAATGTTTCCAACACTTGGAAGGTGGTAGTAATTATTGCAAATTGAACCTATAGAATCCCATGTAAAGCTTTAAGAATGTGAAACTACAAACATGATATATAGCAATCTGTTCCAAACCTTCAAAGTTGAGGGTTTATGTCAAATTTCAAAGAAACACATCTTTGAATACTAAAACAACCCAATTGCCATTAGGTTAAAATTGAAAAGGAATGGTTGCAATAAGGTTAAGCTTTCAGTACCTACCATTTTGAATTCGTGTGCGCTAAACCATAATGAGCAAATGCAACAACTAGTGAATTAATGAACACTCAAATAGGGTTGGTGAATCAATAACCATGGCATGAACACATCGACATGTGGACCTTAGGCCTCTTGTCCCGCCAAGCTCAGGCCGCACATTGGTAAGTGAAGTTGCACTATTTTTAGCATGCAAAGACATGGTTGAAGAGGAGGAGGCAAGGCTTTTTAGCACTGACAACCATGGAACACATAGGTTTGGTGTAATGGAATCCAACTTACCAACAATCTAGAAGCCTAAACCATTAATGCTAAACACTTTGGCACTACATTCCTTAAGAGCTTGAACCAAGACATATCTTTTTTCAGTAGATTCCTCCTCATGCGCAAAGCAGCCCTGGACATTGTTGAACACACCATATGCAATTGTTGTTTTGTCAACTATGACTTATGCTTCAACATCATTATTTGATTCATAAACCACCACCAAATTATCACATGCTTAAAAAAAAAATGCCTTGTGAATGTAATGGAATCCATAATGAAACCCCACAAAAAAATCTTTTAGTATTGTAATAAATAATTGTGAGAACTTGAAAAACATTCCACATGAAGAAGAAACACACATAACTAAAAAAACAACACCATACCCCTAACATGTACACAAAAGCAAAGAGATCTTTAAATCCTAAGCTTTAAACCCTTAAACAAACCTTTGAAGTAGTGAGGACGAATTGTTCGAAAGGTGAGTGAAAAGGGAAGGTTGAAGAAGATAATCCTTTTAGCAATGATGGTTATCAAGGCCTACAATATTCAACTACCTAAAAACCTAATGTACTTAGGGTTACATCCACCCAAACATGAAAAATTACATTCATATGAAAATTTTCATTCTTTGAACACTTGTCATCTCCATGTACATTGGCCAATGAGTGAGCCAAAATTTTATCTCCAAGTCCAAATCTTGCACAAATGCGTATTGTTTTTCCTTATGGATAGAGCCAACAAAAGAAAGATGTTTTTTAAAAAAATCATATTTTTAATCACTAAATGTGGCTAAATCATCTTATGGATTATCTCCACATAAGCTACATCACAATTTAAAATAAAAAAATTTATGCCACAAAACCTACAAAACTATGTAGAACTTGGTTGAAAATTCAAGTAATGCTCCACATATCATTCATTGTGAACAAGAAATTTATTAGCAAAACAAAAAAGAACTGAAGTTTTCCAACCCCCCTCCCAATTACATGTATATTGTAGTACCTTGGCAACTTTGACATTCATAAAATTATTGGTAAAAATGTTGAAACTTTCAAAAACAAATTCAAAAAAAATGATTTTATGAAGAAAAGTAAAAAATCTATAAAAATATTATTTTTTCAACATGATATCTTCAAATTTAACTAATTATTTGACAGACATGTGTTGAACCTTCCCTTGTAGCATGGTATAACACATAACCATTTTTCAAACCTAGCATATCAACCACATAGCTTAAAGAAATTTGGGGGAAGAGAGAGTAGTAGCCCATACACTTGGTGAGGTGCATATTCATGTATACCTTAGGAAGATTCAATTAATACAAATCATTAATTATTGTTTTATATTTTTGGTTACTTATTGAAAACCAAAAAAGAATTTACTAATTTTTCCCACTTCTAGATATTGAAACCTTAAAAAAATGTCTTATATTAAATTTGAGTTTTTCCAAAAAAAAAGGCTAATTAATATTGATCATGGTTTTGGGATTCAATGGCAACTTGCAAAGGGTAAACTGAAGAAATTACCAACTCAATGGTGGTCACATTTAGTTGGGGTATAGGTCAGGGTGAAACAATAGCTTCAATGGTACTTTCACATGCTTGAGTTAAGCCTAAGAATTGGAAAAAACTTTATATCTATATTTGAAGGCTACTTAGAAAACTAAAATTCAATCCAATCTAGAGCATTTTCCCTTTTCAAATAAGAACATTATGTTCTAAAATGTGAAATTTGTAGTAATGTTTTATGTATGGTAAGGCCCTAGGTTGATATTGTAACCTGCATTTGTGTACCACCCTCATCATCCAAGTGGTAATTGTGATTAAAAACATTTGGGTACATTTTTTATGATATTCCAAACATTAAAATATACGACACATGGTTATTAAAAAAATTTAAAAGTCAAGAATTAGTTGTACACAAAAAAAAGAACTCACAAACAATTGGTGAAACAATCATGTTTACTTCAATAATAAGTGGCAACAAATACATAATGAAAATATGAAGTATTGCACACTTGTATACAAGACAACTTTTTGGTGATGGTGGATAATTTTAAACTTGATTTCTCTTTAAAACAAAACTAGTTGAATTATCTTTTACAAGGTGCAACATAAAACTTCAAGCCCAATACAACATAAGACTTGACTTCAAAAATTAAACAAACAATCATGCCCATTGCAAATTCAAAAGATTGAACATATTACTTAGACTACACTTGGAGATTACACTTATGACCAAATTATCATGTCTCACTTTAAATTCCAAACTCAAGGAAGTTGAAACAAAAAACCAAAAGACCAAACTCCAAAAAGGACTAGAAGTGGAAACAAAAAATATAAAGATTTTTAAGGTAGAAAGGAATTAGGACTGGAAATTGAAATAAAAAACCAAAAGCTTATAAAATAATGAACTCAAACATAAGAACAACAAACACTATATACTAAGCACTATATACTATGCTATAATAAGGCATTGAAAGGAAAAAGGTGAGAGACTTCACCTAATGAATGGAGTACATGAGAATTATTGGTGCCGGCGAATTTTGTTAAATTTAACGGTTAAAGTGTCACAACATTGGTGATGGATAAAAAGGTCCTAAAACACTTTTTTTTTTAAAAGTGGCAAAAAATGGATAGCCTTTAACATTCTTTGAAGTAGTACTAGCAATTGTTAGCACTAAAGTGAATGCAAAGTTTGATGATTTTTCTCTATTTGGGCCTTTTCTTTTTTTAAGGGATTTCACAAGGCCTTAAGTTGTATTGCTTTTAGGCTACAATTCATGAGTGAAAAAAAACTTGGTACCTAACACTTAATTATTGACTAGGAAAATATTAATTGTCATTTGAACTACTAGCTATGGCATCCAACTAATTGCCAAATGACCATTTGCAAGTGTTTACAAATAGGTGGGAGGTGTAAGATCATTATGCCTCAATTAACTAGTAGGCCTAATATCTTTCTTCTAATCTAGGACAAATATTCATGGACATAAAGTGCCCTCCAAATACAGTAATAATTTTTTTCCCAATGTTTAATCTTCCATTTTGAATTTTAAAAAGTGGTGAAAATGGCAAGTCCAAGAATTCCATACAAACTTTGGCACATGAACTTGTTGTAAATCTTTTTGGAAGAAAATTGTGAACATTTTCCAAAGTAGGGCATTTCAAGAAGTTAGTACCCAATCACTATCACAAAATTAACTAAAAAAGTGGGGATAATTGGGTGCAATTGCTTTCCTCCTTGTAAAACACTCAAAACATTTTCCATTTATGTGTGATTCTTTGATTTTGTTATTAACCTTTGGTTCCAATTTTTTTTAAATCTTCAAAAACCAACAATTTGACAATCTTTTGATTTTGAACTTATTTCAAAATCGCAAAACCTTCAATACAAATGTTTTGAGAATTTCCAAAAGTTGGTGGTTTTCATGAAAAAACCAAAAAAGAATTGGCAAAGAACCGACGATTTATGATTTTTTTTCAACTAGTTCTTTGACTTTTAAAAACCATGCTTAAAGTCAAAAATGGTTTTTCGTTTCTTTAAATTGATAGTCAAAGGTGAAAACTAAATTTTAAAAATAAAACCACTAGTTAAGGGCCCATATGCCTTGCCCTTACCAATTAGTTATTCATTGAAAAAAATAGGACTACCCAACATTGAATCAAATTTTCCTAAATGTATATGGAATTCACCTTATATTCATGTTATATGTTTAACAAAAAAGGAAGGACCTTATTCCTACTTATAGGTGCAAGGTCCTTCATGTTGTTAAATAGTAAGAATGGAGTCATTTCAACTCCTACCCTCTAGTGATCTAGGTAGGTTTAGGCTTACGAGAAGGTGCAATTCATGTTTTGAGGTGAGTAAGGTCCACATGTGGGGAACGTTCAAAAAATATAGGGTTGAATTTGGTTACCAATTCATCGTAATCCCCTTGTTTTCATAATGGCCTCACTAGGTAATTTACCCTTGTGAATTTATTTTTTCATTATGTAATTTAAGTACCATTGATCCTTGTTTAATGACTCCAATTATCCATTTACCTTTTTTTATTTATATCTAGATTACATTGTTCATTTTTTCCATGTAACATACCTTACAACATAACCTATTCCCAACTAATCATGCACTTATCAATCAATTTGTTTTCATAATTTAGTGATCTTTTATGTCCTTTTTTGCACCTAAGCACTCAATAAGGCATTCATGCAAAGGGACTTCACCAATTTGAACCATTGACCATAGTTTTATGGAATAACAAAAATGGTAAATTTCCATTGCTCATCATTCTATGGTATAGAATATTGATATTAAAAGAGGGTCATGAATCACATTCCTTTGCTTATGAAAAACTTAAATTCCAAAACCTTAACCCCTTTGACACTTAGTAATGAAATGTTTTCATAAATATGTAATTAAAAGTTGAAACAAAAGGTTGGATAAGAATATTATTGTACCTATGATTAATGTTCAACATAAAATAATTCACTAAAAATTACCAAAAAATTAATTTCATTGATATTTGTCAAAATTATTGAAAATCAAAGTCCATTGGGTTATTATCACAAATACACAATACAAGATGTATTTTGCATACCTATTTTGTGATTTTTGAAATCCTAGAAAATTTAATTTGAAATTGTCACATTTCTTTTCTTTAAATAGGTCTATATACCATAGTATTGGCCAATTATAACAACCTATTTGCTTTTCCATGGGAATGGCTATGGATGAACCAACACCTACATTAATACAAATGAAGGATCAAGGGCATGATCAATGTGGATGAAGAATGTGAGTAGGTAGTTGTGCACTCAACAAGCAATTATTTAAGGTTTTCAATTATTTAAAGCTTTAATTTCATTATTAGGTTTAGGAGGGTTGATGTTTGTGCCAATAATACAAATGTCACTATAATGAACTTCCTTTCTTCTAAAGTTGTTGGTAAATAAACACCATACAAAGTGTGAATGAAAGATGGCAATCTAGAGACTTTGAATCAATTATAAGAATATGAGTAACAAAAATGCATTATTAAATCTCAACGTGCCCACAAATGTTTTCCATAAAATATTGAGTTAAACTTTCAATGTGCAACATGCCACAAATTACTTGAAAGCCATAGGCACACTCTTTAGCTCCATGCACCAAAACAAGAGGATCATGTGGGAGTTGAAGAATAAAACTAAATTGAAATTCTCAAGTTGACCTCATGGACATATCTAATTGCACAAATCAAATAGAGAAGAAGGTTAATGCATTTTAGAATCAAATTCGTGCATTGATGAATCACGAGCTAACACAAATTCACAAGATTTACCATAGCTCAAGTTTGGGAAGAATTACCATTTAAAAAATTATAATATACTTTATAGCTCTCTATGGGTGGTACATTAAAATGGGGGTTTTTGGGACTTTCAAGTAGAAGTTTTGAAATTGTCAAATTAAGAGTCTTGCAACTTTGGGGGGCTTGTAATTTTTTCATTTTAGGCCTAAACTAAAAGTTTTAAATGAAAATTTATAGCCCTTGAAAATATATTTTAAAAAACATATCAAATTCTTTAATCAAAGTGGTTAGACCCTCCAAATTGTCATTTAAATGGCCATAAATCACTTTGGTGATTTAACTCCCAAACCATTCAAATGATTGTTATTCATGATATAAAACTTTTTCTGTGAAAATGAGATCACATTTTATTGTAATGTTTTTCCAAAAAAAACATTTGTTAAGAAAATGTTCAATTTGGACAATGTTTAACACCCCAAACCTTGATCGAAATATTTGAAACACCTTGGGAATCAAAACTTTCAAAGTGAGAATTCAACTTGGTAGTCATATGAATGCCTCCTTTTGAATTGCACACTTTAACCATTTTTGCAATAATTGTCTTGGTCCTTTGTTTTGCCAATTTTGAAAAAAACTTCATGTTTTCCTTCATCCCAAGAATATTTTGTTTCCCATTTGGAGAGTTGGTCATCCACCTAAGTTACTATCATGAAAAAGCCTTTCAAGGGGTTAAAAACAATCCAATTATTTTTTATTTAATGTATTACAATCTTCAATAACAACAATGACATTCATTTTTTAGTCAACGATTTCACATAAATGTAAGTTAAGTTGTACATCATGAACCAGCAAGAAAAATTTCAAGAAGAAAATAAAGAAATAAAGCTTAAATGACCAAGATGACAAGCAAAATGTGAAAAGTGGTATCAAACAAATGTTAAGATTGAAAATTGATTTGCACAAAAAAATAAAATAAAGAAAGAACTTTAAAACTTGTTGAGCCTTTTAAAATCTTTACTCGTCATAATGTTTAATGTCCATCAAGTTCAAGCATGATATAATCAAAAAGATGTTCATTGTGTGAAAACATGCCCAACTTAGATCAAAATAAAAGTTTTTCATAATCATCACATTCAAAAGGGTGAACAAAACTTCATTATCTAGGATGTGAATCTTGTTTATATATAAAAAACATGTAGATTGAATGTATGCACTATATTAGGGCATATCCTATTTAAGTATAGAATTGTGAAAGACATTGTTGGGATGTGTAAAACTATGGGATTTGGCAACTTAATTATTAACATGGAAAGGGCTACTGAATAAAAAACAAATAACAAGAAAAATGGAAAGATTTGAAGGTAGGAATTACCTTTTGTCTACTTATCATCATGTTACATCTATCGTCATGTAACAACTATCATCGTCTATAGACCTGAAAAAGACCTACAACCACTTATAAACCTCTTGTAGTTGTTGCTTATTATTTACATTGCCTACAAACCCTTTGTGGTTGCTACCTATTGTCTACACTACCTATAGACCCTTTGTGATAGTTGCCTACCATTTGCACTACTTTCAAACCCTTTGTGGTTGCTACCTATTATCTATAGTGCCTTTAAACCCTTTGTGGTTGTTGCCTATCATTTGCACTCCTTTCAAACCCTTTGTGGTTGCTACCTGCTAACTATAGTGCCTTTAAACCCTTTGTGGTTGTTGCCTATCCTCTACACTACCTGTAGACCCTTTTGTGATAGTTGCCTAATGTTTGCAGTACTTTCAAATCCTTTGTGGTTGCTACCTGCTAATTATAGTGCCTTTAAACCCTTTGTGGTTACTACCTACCATTTGTAGCAATATTATTTTCCCTTGAAACCTCAAATCTCATGTTTATTTTTTTGTTGTTGCCTTCAAGTGGTAATTAATGTTTTGTGGCAAAAGGTATTTCCTATTTTTAAACTACCATATAAGGTGGAAATGTATAAAAGAA
>Ga0116230_10005163_pt1 | contig 12810 bp, 4 predicted proteins | sample S1TSphfallax_3_FD_88678 | JGI IMG/M metagenome (GOLD analysis project Ga0116230, IMG submission 88678) | Host-associated microbial communities from peat moss isolated from Minnesota, USA - S1T2_Fd - Sphagnum fallax MG | ecosystem: Host-associated > Plants > Peat moss > Unclassified | place: USA...
CTGTTTGGAGCTACAGTCTGGAAGCTGTTGATTATGGAACCGTTTTCTCAATGAGAACTAAATAAAATTGAAACTGAAAACTGCATTGGAATTTGGGGGTGTTGTTGGTGTTGTTGGAAAGCTCCCCAGGAGTCAGATCTAGTAGAGATAATTTCGCAATTTTCAGAGCTAAGGTGTGAAAGATATTGATTTTTGAGTGAAATTTGTTGTGGAAATTCAAACAAATTGCAAAACTTGGGTTTGTAAGTAAAAATCAGTTGAGCCCTTAATGTGTTCACACTCGGGCCAACTGCACACACTACACTAGTATATAGTATAAAGCAGTGTTGGGCAGTTCTTGACATTTATGAAAAACCCCAGTCCCAGTTCTAAAAATTAAATTAGAGCAGTTCTGGGTTTGGTTCCGTTTCTCAAAATCAGACCTGGTTTCGTTTCGATCTAGTTCCACATATTTTGAACCAAAACCAGTGATTAACTGCTCATTAACCTCTGGTTAGCCCAATTTTGGTTCTTAACAATCGAACTGCAACTGGAACTTGTGGTTCTAACACTCAAAACTTTGTGCCCACATAACAACAACACTGGTATAAGGCCGAGGAGGAGGACAGTGAGTGTGCACCCCTCCTCCTTCACAGTAGTTTAAACTACTTGGTAACGTTGGAGACATGATTTAGGCCTGACTGCATATAGCAGTGAAGCAATGGAAGATATTTGTTGACCTCCAGTTTGGAGTAGCATGAATGTAGGGGCTGTAGTAGTGACCAACATTCCAAGGTGGTCGGCAAGCTTGTTGCTTACCATGTTTTTTTCCAGTGGATTCTTGGACCACTCCTGGAATGCAAGTGACGGCAGTAGCAGCCACTTGGGATAACTTAGGACATGCAAATTCCCAATAAAAAAAATCATCAAATTCAACCAATTGACTGCAGCTCCATTAAACAAAGCACCCAACAAAAAGGGAAGTGAAGAAATAAGATCCAATGTGACCAGAGAGGAAGGCAGTCGGATAATGTTCTCAATGTGAACATAGCAAGTTTTTAGGGTTTTTGTTTTTGCTTTCAATGGTCGTCAACTTTCTGCATGTTAATGACATAAATTATTCTGTCACAATTTGTTAGTTGTAGCAATTACTGTTTCAAAAAAACTTGTGAGCATGGGTAAGAAGTCTTGTTTGTTTGTGCATTATGAAGAATTGATTGGCACCGAGCTATGATGGCTAAGGAAGCTATGATGTTGAATGGAGGATTGGAGAGTAAGACAATGGAAGGTAGGATAAAAAGGAGAATTTGGAAACAATATGTCCTTGGTAGGAATAAATTATATAAGGGGTTGATGATGAGGATTGATGATGAAAAGAAGGAAGTCCAAGCTATAGAAAAAAAGGCATGTAGAGGGATAAGTATGCATTTTGAATGGGGACCTTTGTTGAATATCTTTTGAATCCATGTCGTAGGGTGGGTATATGAGTGAATATTAGAAGTTTTAGTGGGGTGTCCTTGGGTTGGGCATAATGAAAGAAATGAAGACAAAGGTGGGAAGTTAGTAAAGATATATCTGCAGCACATACCTATACAAAAATTTGTCTTTCCTGAGTGGTTTTAAATCAACCTAGTATACATCACATACTTTGATCCGAACATGGAGATCAAGATGTCTCTAAAATTAAGGTTTATCAAATAAGGAATTTAATGTTCCTCTGCATTGTTGTTTTGTTAAAGAAGGGTTAGCAACTCACATGGACTGAAAAAACATTGAAGGTTTTAACTTCAAACTATACCTTAATAGATTTTAGAGTTTTAATGTATGGTTTTGTACATGGCAGCAAATTGTTTGTTGCCACTATGACAAGTTAGTGAAAGATCACATGTATGTACCAGTTGGCAATTCACACATAGAACATTAAACTTTGTTATGACATTTTAGTAGCACTGATGGAATTTTTGGTAGTGTCGGGTTTGCAATTTCAACAATGTAAGTTGTTGGAATTGATGGTGTGGTAGAATTCCCAAGGTTTGTGTTTATACTATGAATTTTTTTCACACAAGAGATTTTTTTTATTCACCTTTCTTTTTTGGTTGCACCAAGTTTGAAACACAAGAGCAAGACCCAAACAAGGTCACAAATGGCAAAGGAACAAATTATGTTCATGAGTTCCCCCCCCACACATTCACAATAAACATATTAGGAAAGGAAAGGGAAGGGGAACCAACTTAATTTGAATGAAACCAATAGTTGTTGTTGCTGCCTTGTACATTTTAATTACCTTTTTCAAATTATGCATAGCTTTTATGCAATATTACTTACATGTGTTGGAACTTTGTTGGGTATTTGACATTTTTAATAACCATTAGTTGGGAGAGGGCTTCCCCCAATTTCAAAATCAACTAATCTTTTTCAAAAGGAGGGTTTTAATATTTGGGAAATCGATTAGAATCAAAGAACTAGCAGTTTCAACAATTTCAAAAAACTCAATGAACTTTTGGGTTTCATGACAAAATGTCTAGCAAATACAGGCAATTTTTGGGCAATTTTAGTTTTTCAAAAATACTTGAAAACCATGTGTGACTTGAAAGGAAGTGAATTGGATAAGGTCATAGTGTGAACACAAGAAATTTTTATGTTTTCATTTTTAGATTAAATTACTATCAACTTTTCTATGTAATAACAACGAAAAGTTTTATTCCATCATTATTTGTTTCTCCAATATAGTAATAGCCATAACAACTTCAAGAAAGCATGTGAGGGAGAGTAGGAGGTTTTGTTTATTTGTGTGTATTGCAGAACTTATTGGTCCAGAGCTATGGATGGTTGAAGATGGAGTGGCATTGAATGGGGTTCGGAAAGATGGACGGTGCAAGGTGGGATAAAAGACCAAATTCGGGAAGCAATGGGGCAACTAAATGTATTCTACAAAATTTATTCCATGAGATAACAAGTTTCTTGTTTTGGTTGGTAGTTGTTAAAATTGTTTCTGTTGCACCAATGACTACTTTGTGGTAGGCATGTATTGTAGGTAGCAATGTTTGTTATGAAAGGTTGATGCCAAAGTATGATCACAAATTGAGGAAGTCCAAGCTATAGTTAGATGGGCATTTAGTGTTCATGCACTTCTACATGAGTGAAAGAAGACTTGCTAAATTCTCTTCAATCCATATGATGAGATGGGTGTTGAAGTGAGCATCATAAACCTCAATCAGGGTATCCTTGAATTGGACAAAATGGTAGGAAGTGTAAATGGATTTGGGAAGTTCATGGAGGCGCATTTGTATCTTAAATTTGCACCAACATCTACCATATTTGAGTGGTTATAGATAGACGAACTTGGTGAACATCATTGCCACTTAGGTTTATTCATAGAGTTTGGGGATTTCAACAATGAAGTCTTTCAGTTGGGAGTTGGGGTGTTTCTTTGCATCATTAAATCATTGCATATGGGTTAGAAGTTTAATTGGATTGAATGAACATTGAAAGTTTTGACCTCAAGTTACACCTTTGTAGATTTAAACAATAACATGTCTTTGGATGATCTTATTTATGAATCATCAAGTAGTCTCAATTGTAGTAAAATAAAAATAAACATCAAGATTATGCCATTTGGGGAATGACACATTATACTTTTGAATTTATTTTATCAAGTCTGTAATAGGAACATAATGTTAATATTTACGTGTATGTCTCTTCTGTGATGTGTATAATTGGAATCATTACCATATACACTTTATGGATAGTGTTGTCTTGTGCATCATCTCTATACAAGAGTTTTCTTCATTTCTCTTTTTAGTTACACATGGTTATGTATCACAAACGAGGTAGTTTTTTTTACTTTTTCAAAATTTCTTATATTTGGGCATTTGTTATTCCTAATAACCACAATTATGAACATTAAAACCTAATACCCAGTGGGGGGTTTGGGACAAATTTTTAGTAACCCATAGAGTTTCTAGTAGGTGATTCTTAATTTTTAAAAATAATGTCTGATTCCAATTTTGCAATCAAAATTATAGGTTAGTAAGGTAATGTGAAAATTTTGGTTAGATCCAATTCTAGATTTATCACCAAGCTAAGGGTTTCAAATCTGATTTGGTTAATTCAAAAGGTCAAAAGGTCTATCTAGTTTAGGTCCAGGCTTCTAATTGTGGGGCAAATCCATATTTAATTTTTAATTTTACTAGTTTTTCAGATTTTGGATTAATGGTTATGTTTAGGTGAATCAATTAGCATTTACATTTAAAGAGGTTTTGGTTAGTCATTGGTTAGGTTCCAATTTGGTAAATTAAATCAATTTTGCCTTTGCAAAAATAGAGGCTGCCAAAAAATCGAGACAACTTCATTGCAAGAAAACATTGCAATGTACATAATCTCTAGATTGACATTTATAGACTAGAATGAAAGTTGACAATCAACATTTGAAGAATACAAATTTGAAGTGAAGAATGGAAGTAATAACAATTTAATAGCAAAATTGTTTCAAATCCTAAACAATAACATCTTCAACATCAAAGTCATGCCAACAATCATCACATGCTTCCTTAAACCCACTAGATATTGATAATTTGGTAGGTCATCTTGGGTCAAATAATCTTTCATTTAGTAGAAGTTGTTCAAGGTAACCAAACCTCAAATAAACATTCCCCTTTTTCAAACCTATTTTTTTGTGTTTACAAAAGAGTCTCATTTAACCTTAAATGACCTAGCATTAAAAGTAACCAAGTAAGGTTGAATCACCATCACTTATTTTCACATTATGGGCCAATTTATGGATTTGGTCATGTGCATTAAAGGTTTGATTAGGAAATTGCATTGAAACTTGTTATTGGCATATAAGAGATGGAGTGGTGATTGTTTAATGCCATCCTTGAGATACACCATATACCATCATGTATTTAACATTACACATATTATGATCCATGAAAAGGTTTAGTGATGTTATAATTTGGTTGTTGCACAAACATAATGTGAAAATGTTCATAATCAAATCAACTCTAAGAAATAACATTGTTGGAGATACACTCCAACCATTTTAGGTCCAAAATGCATGCTTTTGAAGCTTAAATGTGATTTACTCAAACCACAATGATGCATAACAAAATGAACAAGAGCTTTCATCCCAATCAAATGTGTGGATTACTATTAGACATTGAATTACAAGAATCACAAGATCTAAAAAGTTTTGAAGAATTTGATAATAGTTCATTAGAACACAAATTGTTGTAATTTGAATGTGCCCAACAAGTGGATTTGCTTCAATTGATAAACATAAAAAATCATTTTCCACTTGTTGATTTATCATTTAGGTTGAAAAGGTTGAATAATCAAACAAGTTCAAGCGAACATAAAACGATGATGTAACATTTTTTCACAAAAGTGTTAGCTTAAAACATCAATAGTTAGATCAAATGGACTCAAGGTCCATACAATGGCAATCACGAAGGAGATGAAAATGGTGATCCAACTTAAATGACCCAACTAGGATTAGGTTGGCTAAATAAGCCCAACGATGTTGAAACATTTCAACAATAAAACGATGAGCCCATTGAAACTGCAATCAACAATGGAACTTTTCCAAGTGCTCTTGATCTTGCAACTCAATCAAGAAGGTGACAAAAGAATTTGAAAAAAATGGGAACTAAGATTATGCATGCTTGAATTCAGCCATGGAGTTGCAAAATTTAGATTCCAAGTTGTATGTGAAGTGTGCTTGTCACATCATTAAAGGACCATATGGATGGAATAACATAGTCATGTAAAAAATGCAAAGTTCAAGTGCTATTAAGGGGGGGGGGGGGCTTTGGTTTTAACTAAAATTAATTCTAAGTCGGTGCATTCTAATTTTGTTTACATCAACATAACAAATGAATGTTTGTTGAACTTTTACATATTTAAAGGCAAGCAATTCTACCCAACTACATTGAATAGTGCGAATCTAAGGCTATAATGGCTATGTAGTTGAAAGAATAGATGATTGAAATTTTCTTTGACAAATGGATTTCACATTTTATAGCCTATGTTCAAGTTCATGGAAGTTATTCATGTAAATAATCAATTTTCACTTATTGATTTTGGATAGTTATATGACTCCCATATAATGATAGATGTTATGCACAAAGCCAAGGGGGTGGGGTTTGAGTTGATTATTATGCCATGACACACCAACCACACATTATAACCTTTTGACATTCCATGTTTTAAACATTTCAAAATTATATTTAAAGCTTACAAGGACATGTGGACATTATTTAACATAGACAAACGTGCTAGGAAGGAAGATCTAACATAATAAGGTTCTTTACCTCTCAAAAAAACATTGAATCCACCTAATATATGCAAAGGGTTCAAAATAACTAGAATTTGTCCACTTGATCCAACTACCATGGCAAGCAAGATGGCACCTAACAAACAATTCGTGGAGACAAAAGTAGAGTTTTAAGTAATCAATTTGCAAGTTGAAAAGGTATTGGGTTAATGTAATCCTACCATTGATCCTAATGTCTACCATTACTATGTTGTGATTGAACAATTTAATGATTTGCAAGACCATAGCACTCAAAGGGCTAGTGAAGAAAAATAAATGAAATAGTGGATGAAACATACATGGACTTGTAGGTAGTAGTGTTGATGAACACACTACCTCCTTATAGCCACATCAAAGGATTTTTAATTTTGTTGGAAGTTCTAACAAGGTTCATGTGATAAGTTTCAATTAAAGAACCATCATTATGCCCAAAATGCCATTTCATGACTAGTCCTATATGATTACAAATGGATAAGCAACTAAAAATGACATAAACAATGAATCCAAATCAATGACAAATGGCATAAGTGACTAGTGTAAAAGGGTGAAAATGCAACCCCTGAACATTACCCTGCCCAAGGAGGTAAGGATGGGGGAACAAGGTCAATTCCTTATTACTCTTGAAAATAACTGCTCTCATTTGTTTACTCTACTATAACTATTCAAGTAGTAATTAAAAGTTCAAAAAAAAAGAAAAAAAAAGAAGGTAGGGCATGTCATCAAGGGATAAACCCACCATCTTGACTATTCTAGTATTGTAAACAAAGGAAAATATAGACAAGAAACATGCATAATATGAAGAATTAAGCAATAACTACCCTCAAAGTCTCTAGACAATACCTTCGATGCATCAGAACATGGTCCAATGGATCTTAAAGCCTTCCATGATTATTGTCCAACCTTCCCAATGCTTACAAATAGTGCCTATTATCTGCAATCCTCCAAAAAACCTTATTGTTGTTGCCTACCATTTGCAACCACTATAAACTCCCTTGATTGCTACTTGTCACCTACAATAGTCTAATGTACTTTATAGATTTCAACTTCTAAGTATTTTTTTTTCCTATTGCCATATACTAGTTATTACCTTCTTGTGGCAACAAGTAATTTCCTACTCCAAAGACTACATGTATACATTTTTACCTTTTTTGTAAAAGAAATGTAGAAATATTATGCAACATGTAATAACACATTATGCAAGCTTAAATTATACTACCTTCTTCATTTTTCAATAGAATAAACTCACACAAAACACATGAAGGTCTTTCAACCATTTTCCATTGAGAAAACACACAAGTACAAATACATTTCCAAACTATTCCCTCCTCTTTAATGTTACACCACACACCTTCCAAGAAAGAGCTTTCCACTCCAACTCCAAACTACAAACTTATCAAATGCCATATATAAAATCCCCCAAATCTTCTTCTAATCCTCCTTCTCTATAAAGCCATACAAGGCCAACATTGACCCCATGAAAATAGGGTCTTTATTTCAACCCCTTCCTAAAAATCTCATAAGTGATTGCGTGGATTACACCCAACCACTTAATAACATGAACTATTTAATCCCACTAGCTTCACCCCTTTGGTAAGGGATAGTAAGTCTACCACTAGTAATTACTAGTTAGTAGGATGCCTATGGCACTAACTAGTATGGAGACTTTTACCCCTTAATAATTAGTATAGTTGATAAGGACCAATCATAAAATGGTATAACTTCTAGCATTGTGTGTTAATTAATTATGTATAAATCACCATGAGGACATCTAATCGCTATGTGATCAAATTTGAATAAAAGTTACAATGTAAAGAAGTTGCAACCAAGTTAAAAAACATTGAAAAAAAACAAAGATTACATAAAAAGAAACAAGAGGGACTACAAAAAGTTGAAAGAAAAGTTGTCAAGCACCATTGATTTCATGAAAGGGCCATGACATTTTTTTTGATGATGCATGGTATGCAAAACATTGTGTTGACGTTGATGATACATTGCATGTTGTGATTTGAACTAATGCACCTATGTTGTGAATTGCCTATCAAGTTTCATTATCCAAAACCACATCAACCATCTACAAATTCAAGATGAAGGCGACAATTAAAAACACAAAGCTAAGAAACAAAACAAAGATGCATTTCTCATTGTTTTAATTGAGCTAATTTGGGTCCATTGAACTAGTCTTCATTCCATTCCTATCAAATGAATAACATTGAAGCCATTGCAAAAATTAGGTTGGTGCATGTGTAATGCTTGATGTTGAAGCCATTAGAACAATAGGGTCAATGGTTGTTAGCTAATCACCATTTTGGTTTTAAATGGTGTAGATGCAATTTGGTTACACATAACATTTAATTCAAACAAGATGTAGCTACAATTTGGTTGCACATGGCATTAGCATATATTAGCAATGCCATTTAGTGCATTTTGACCAAGGATTGCACACAAGCCATGGCACAATTTTCATTTATCTTAAAATGAAAAAGGTTTATTTTGGAACCCACGATGGTGGATTTCAAAAAAATTTGTACTTCTTTATTGTTTTTCTTCTACAATTTCACATGAATCTTATGAGTCATAATGGGAGGGATGGGCTTAAAAGTAGAAACCCATATTATTATATATGGAGCTCCTAATTACCCACAATAGGTGTCTAAGTGTGATTGTTTTGGAAAAGCATATTCACTTGTAGGATAACTAGAAAATTTGGATTCCACTTCCATTTGGGTAACATGCATTTGCTAATCAAAATGGTTTTTTCCATCTTAAGCCTATTATGTTTAATATTTTTTTCCTCAAATTGTCCACTTAAAGTTTGGCTACCTTCACATTGATTGTTATCTGGCATGTTAATTCTTCTACATGAATGCATTTCAATATTTGAGCTTTGAATTGCTCACTTCCTTTTTCCCATGAAACGCAAAAACCCACAAAACTTAAAACTTTAATCAACCTTCTATGACATAATCATTGGACAATAATTACTTGCAAGTGACAGAGAAATCTTGCATTTATAATGTGACTTACTTCTAAATCCACTAGGTACAAATTATTTTTTCAATCTCTCACTTTGTAGACCCAACTTACCATCGAATACACTTGGCAAAAATTGTAAATGAGTGTACTTAATCTCAACATCTCTCATTTTGCAATCCTAAACTACATTGAATCCACTTAACAAAAATTGAAAAGGATCGGTAATCTTGTCACATTGCAATCCTAACTTACCTATGAATCCACTTGATCAAAGTGGCAAAAGAGCACTTTACTCTCAATCTTTCACTTTCCAATTAAGAGTGACAAAACTCAACTCTAATGTGACAAACTTTGCATTTCTTTCATTGTTTCATCATTTCCAAATATGCACCTTCATATGAGTGTAAAGCCTTTAGGGAGACACTTGATGTTAAATTTAAAAAACATGTGAGTAAAAATATATGGTGGTAAATCTTGGTTGTTGAGCAAAAATTATAAATTAATCAGTTCTACAATAGTGTTTTTGTTTATTTTGAAAATTAATTTATGATTAATATAGGTTATGAATTAATCTTTGGTATTAGAAAAAAATGTAGAAAGGGGATCTATTGCAATGTTTTTTTGACACTTTTTTTGTTATAGCCATAGTGATGATGATCCACATCAGGATTTAGCCAATTTTGGCTACGAGATAAATATGAAAATAATTTAAAAAAAAAATCCTTCTATATTTTTTGGCTACCTACTTGAACCATATGTAGAAGTCTAGTGATTTTTCTAAATTTTTGTCAAATTTTGGCTATTGAAAATCTCAAAAATCACATAATTTTAGCACTTTTAATTTGTAATATAGCATTTTGGTTATATGTAGCCAGTGGAACAAAAAAAAATGTGTTGATGGTAGATTAGGAACAGACAAGCAAAAGAAGAGAAAGTTCAAAGTATCACTGATCCCCACACTATCTACCTATTTTGCATGTTCCTTTCAAATCAAAAGTCAAATTTTCAGGGCATCTATTGCAATACTAAAGTATTCCAGGAACCCTGTCTTCCTGGAACAAATAAACAAGAAACCGGTGTTGGGTGGTTCTTTGATTTTGTTAAGAACCTCTAGTTCGAGCTTTTCAAGTTTTGAGAAATCCAAAAAACGTCCTCTTATAAATTTTTGAGAATTTTCTCAATCTCTGAATCTTAGGTTCAAATGTTTTGAAAATTTTCAAAAAACTAGCAATTCTCATGAAAGAACTGCAAAATAACCCACAACTTTAGGGTAGGTTCTTCGACCCAATTCATTGATTTTTGACAATCATCAGTCAAGGGTATAATATATATATATATATATTATACCCTTGATGTCCTGCACTGGTTCTAGGTTCCAAAAGTGAGAACCTTCCCAATGCTGGAATGAACTTTATAGCCAAAAAGAAAGCAACCTATAATACAATTAAGTCAGGAGATGGGTGACAAGAGAATTGTGATTGAAGACATAGTTAAAAACAGTTTGTGATTTTTAAAATTTTTATTTTAAAACAGAAAGATATAATAAGTAGTTGCATCATTCATTTTCAACCTGGAGTCTGGACTACCATAGCCTAGGGTCAGTTTCTAGATTGACAAAACGAATAATTTTATTTATTTTTTCAAAAAATGAATTAAAAAAATGAATTATATAAAATTGTCTATCATCTATTATAATATTTTGATATCAAGGAGTGAAATTATTCACCGTGTGGTGGCAAAACAAAGTAATCCAAAATTTAAAAACTCTATCCTGCTGATGCACCATCCATTGGAAACACATTATGGATGAACCTCAAGTGAGTTACCATGGTTCCACCTTGGTAACCGCAATATCCTGGAAAACCCTCCTGTTTGCCCCCCAACACACGACCTAGGTAGGTAACTATCTATGTAACTGGATAACTGTGATAGGTAAGTAGGTAGGGAATAGTAAATGGGTAAATAAATTGGTAAAGCACTAAATAGGTAGATGCATGTGGATGGCTAGTACATAGTTAATTACTGTGGTTAGCTATGGGACAGGAATACAATGAAAAAGCGTCTTTGGTCCAAACACCATCCATCCTGCATGGTGAGCTGGTGGGTTTAGGGTTCCCTGTGAGTCCCCCCCTTCTTTTTTTTTCAATTTTGTGAGGTAGCTGAAGTGGTGATCATCCATAAGACAATTTAGCCAGATTTGGCTACAGAATAAATATAAAAATAGAAAAAAAAGAACAAGATCCTTCTATATTCTTGGTTACGTACATACTGGAACTTATCATAAAAATCTGCGAATCTGGAAAACTCTTTTCTCAAAATCTGGCGAAATTGGGCCATTTTTTTCATAGAAAATCCTTTGTATAGGTTGTAATTATATTTTTCAGGTCGAAATTTGATGAAATTTTGCCCAAAAAACAACACTACCTGTGACCATGGCTGGATGTCCAGATTGCTGTGACTACTAGTGATGATCAAATAATTGATTGATGAAAAAAAAATGAATTGATTTTGTGAAGTTCTATATATTCAAATGAAAATGGATGACATTGCATGCAATTTTAATTCAATTAAATTTAAATTTAGCTGAATTAGATTCCACTTCAACAATTGAAAAGAAATGGGATGCATATTGATGGTTAAAATATTGAAAATTTGTTCATGAATGTGCTATTGAATTTTTTTTTTTGAAAAAGACACATTTCCATCCCCCTTTATTTGGGAATGGGCTAAACAAATTTCAAATTGAAATAATCCAAGTGATGACTATGACTTATGGAACTTAAACTTGATCTCCCTAAACCAATTGGAATTAGTAAAGTGGATAGGAAATAACAAATAAATCATATTTTTCTAGTTATGCATTTTGTATAGAGTTACTCTTAAAGATAATTCTCAAATATGTGATTTTTGTTTTAAGGTGTGAAATTGTTACCTAGTATGCTCCCAATTTATTCTCCAATTTACCTTTTTTCCTTAAAAAAATTTGGGATATTAATCCAACTAACCTCATCCTACTGTACTTCTATCATTGCTTCATTGTTAGTCAAGAGGTGCAAATATAAACATTGAACCTCACATGGGTACTCAAACATCTTTCATGTCATCCCTAAAAATGACTTTAATTTAAGCACCCAGAGCATCTCGAAGGCTTTTCAATAGTCCCACCACCCAAATTGTGAAAAACTTTGAAATCTATAATGAAGACATCAAAACAGATAAACCAATCATTAGATTTGAAATGAAGATCATGGGTCAATTGAAAAATTGACCTTTAATGGTTTGGTAGGTGATGAGTTCTAACACTTTGATTAAGACCATTTGAGGGTAGCAAGTGTTACCCAAGCCATTATCAAGTTCATTTCAATGTCAATTTAAAGCATTGAATGCCTTTTCCATTGTTGTGACCTATTATGGACTTGTCAAGGTTGAAGTCAAGTAACCATACAACAAAATCAAGCCAAAATCCAACATCATATGATGTTACACCACCAAGTGCAATTGCAAGAGGTAGTAAAAGGGCTGAAAACTAGAGCACCTAATCAAAA
>Ga0116230_10005165_pt1 | contig 12807 bp, 7 predicted proteins | sample S1TSphfallax_3_FD_88678 | JGI IMG/M metagenome (GOLD analysis project Ga0116230, IMG submission 88678) | Host-associated microbial communities from peat moss isolated from Minnesota, USA - S1T2_Fd - Sphagnum fallax MG | ecosystem: Host-associated > Plants > Peat moss > Unclassified | place: USA...
CTATTGGTGGCTATTCTATTAATTGCTATTGGTTATTATTTTATAAATGACTATTGGTGGTTATTCTATTAATGACTATTGGTGATTATTCTATTAATGACTATTGGTGGTTATTCTATTAATGACTATTAGTGGCTATTCTATTAATGACTATTAATGGCTATTCTATTTGTGGATATTAATGGTTATTAATTAGTATTATATTAGTGAGTATCAGTGGCTATTATATTAATGGCTGTTGGTGGTTATTGATGGTTTTTTTATGTATGGTTATTGTATTATAAGTATTGTTCGTTATTATATGTTATAGTACAACTATTGGTGATTATTGTATTATAAATTATTGTTTGATATTCTATGTTGTAATATCATAAGCTATTGGTAATTATTATATTGTAAGGTATTTAAGATTATTTTTCATAGGTTATTATTTTCTATCCTAAGTTATTTTTACTTTAGGTCATTATATTTTATTTTAGATTTTTAAGTTATTATACTTAGGATAAAATACTTTATAATAACATAAAGTAGAATGACCTTGAATAACTTAAAGTATAGTCTGAAATAAAATATATTAATTTAAAATAAGGTATAGTTAAAGTTAGTTGAATAATATAATTTAGAATAACTTAAAAACTTATAATAAACTAGTTAAGATACCTTATGGTAAAATAAATATAATAATTTAGGGTATAATAATTTATAATAGCTTATAATAACATAAAATATAAGTTACAATAACTAAAGTATCTTAAAATAATGTAGGGTATATCATAAAGTAGCATAGATAGAATATTTTTAAAAACATAGAAATAAATCTATTTATTATAGTAAATTATAATAGTGGATTATGTTAACTAGTAATGAAACATGATGTCTACATAGTGATATTGTAGTGAAATCAGTAAAATGCAATGAAGTTATTTCACTTTAAAGGTCCCATAATGATTTAAGGTGATAAATTCACCCCACTTTGGTAGTGGTGAAAATCTATAGTTTATCCAAATAAAATCTATGGTTTTCTACTAACAAGTACCTACTACTCCTCTTAATATTCCCCAAAACGTTTTGTCTAATAATCTCTTATGTTTTTTTAGAACTCCTTCCTTTTTTTACAGTCCTAAGTCACATCACCATGATCAAAACAACAAAAATTCAAAATTCACCTGATCAGTCCCTCTAATCAATCCCTATCCTACCTACTTTGTTCATCCAAAATCATGTATTCATCATGCCCCCTTAACAAGTAGTTTTGAAGCACTATTGCACTTAGGACATTGTAGAACTTGTAATTCCAAGGAATTGTTCATGTGACTTTTACTATTCATGTTGTTGGGAATTGTTACAATACTTTTAGGGCAAGTATGTTTGTGAGGTTTTATCATGTTAACTAAACTTAATTCAAGATATTAACAAATTAAAATAGTAGATTTGAAAATTTGTTGCTGGGGCATTGGAGTTGTTGGGAAAGTTTGCAATAAGTAGGGCAAGTCAGTTTGTGAGGCATTATCATGTCAACTAAGAGCTTATTTCAAGATCTTAACAACTTTCTACAATAGTTTTGAAGAATTGTTATTGCCAGGGCATTGTAGTTTTTGGGAGCTATTCATAGTTCATTGGTCTTTTTTTGTTGCAGCATTGTGTTCATGTGAAGTAACTTGGAACCTTGTGAAGGAATTACTACTATGTAAATGGGTCGAATTTTTACATGAATGAATTGTGCATTCAATTGTGAAGTGTAAATAAAGTTAACTTGTGAAGGAAATGGGAATTATGGTTAAGCTTCAAGAGATAGTTGAAGGGAGTGCAAAGTGGTTTGAAGCAAAACATAGGCTTTGTAATGAAGGGATAGATATCATGAAGGAGCTTGACAACTTTCATGCTTCAATCATAGAATGTGAGGCATTGTGGGGCAAGAAGAAAGGGCACAATAGCTTCAAGTACGAAAGTTGTGGTGATGCATGGTTGATTGCTAGAATCTAGGAACTCTACCTTCTTATTTATCAAAAGATAGAAATCACCAACAATTCCATATTTGTTAGTTTTGCTTGTGGTTTGTTGGTTAAAAGGAAAAAGTTCAAGGTGAACTGGGCTAGGTTTGTAGAGCAAGTGCAAACAATGGGTGCAAAAGGCCATAGGACTAGGTCATAGTTAAAAAGTGGCATTAACAAGCAATTTAGGCTTGAACATTTTATTGTATTAATTATGGTTTAAGGGGGATTGTCATGTTAAAAGACTATTAATATTGTCGTAACCCTAACCTTGAGCTCGCAACCAAAGCAAGGGCCTGCAAGGGTGTGAGCCAAGAGGGAAGCCTGGGAGTCACATCTCATGCTCCTAGGAATGTAGGAGAGTGTGAGGGAATGAACCCTCACATTCCCAAATGAGCTCTCACTTTGGGAATTACAGTCCTGATGGACTCCTAAACCTTCATAGAGCAATTTCAGGGGTCAAAACCCATTAGATTGAAGATTTTTTTATATCATTGAAAATCTCTTGGAACTTAGATGTCTAAAATGGGCTCACATGACCCATTTGGACACTTCAAACATAAGTTATGGCCAAAAGAAGCGTTGAGAGTCAAATTGGCAATCTCACTCCCAACCACTAAAAGTCAGGAATCGCCCCGATTTTCTTACGCACAGGTGGCGTGACACATACCGTTGGAAATATTTCAATGAGGGATACAACTTTGCTTCAAACCTCATCTCAATCAGAGGTCTACACACAAAGTTATGGGCCTTCAAAGTCACGAAAATCTTAACTCTGGGAATTTCGGGACTCCCACTTGGGAGTCCCAGGACAAAATGACATTTGGGCATTGGTCTTGTGGCCAAGCACAAAGTATATTATAAGGGGGAAGGTGATGGCTTCCCCCAAGTCTAGGCTATGGTGAGTCTTGTGAGTTCGTGTTTGCCCATGGCTCGTCCATGCACCAAAGTGTTCCAACTATGCACTAACCAATTTATTGTTTGGTTTGTGTAGGTCCATGTGAATGATTTAAGTGCTTATCAATCTTCCTAGTCTCATCTTGGAGCTCTAGCATGTGCCTTTACCCTTGAACTATTGCGAACTAGGGAACATGCCCCAACTCCATCTCCTTCCATTATTCACCTTTAGACTCGTAATTGAATCCATCAAGGAGCTTGGGGGTGCATCAAGTATAGTGGATGAAAGCACAATCACAAGAAGTGAAGACAATGGACCACCCAAGAAAAAGATTAAACCTAGTGATGCCTAATCCCCAATCAGCACACGAAAGAAGATGTGGAATGTTGGACAAATTTTGGATGCAAAGGTTGTGATGGTTGCACAACTACAAACAGAACTAGATGGATTAATGGCAAAGAAAGACCTAATTATTCCTACATCAAACTTGCATCAACTAACATTGAACAATGTTAAATAAACATGGAAATTGCCATGGGTTGCATGGATGGGATGAAGAATGACATTGAACAAGTTGGGGATTCTACACTAAGTGTTGTTCAAAGTGCCTTGAAGGCAAAGAATAATGGTTTAGAAAAAGAAGGGAGAGGGGGGGGCATTTTCTAAATTTACTAAGATGCAAGTTGGGATACATCCACATCTTGATTTTGAGGTTGATTGCACAAAGGTCTGGCTTTGTCTTGAACATGCCTAGGGCCTTGTATCAAAGGTAGAGGCGCTTACATTTGCAAAGAAAGAATATTTTGGACTTATGTCCAAATTCTATGTTATTGATCCTAAAATTTCAACCAAGATGTGAATCTTGGAGTATGCTAGAAAACAAGTCTCACTTTTGCAAAGTTATGAAGTCAATGGCAATGAAAGAAAGTTGATTGTTTCTGTCCCTGAACCCATCCCACATCATTTAACACGAACAATAAAGCCTGACTCAATAATAATTAGCCCATGCCCTATGTGTAATCAGTTCTTTCATTGTAAGGACATATATGTTACTTCGTGTGGGTGTACATACCACCATTGGTGCCTTGGGTTCCTATTGCAAATTTTTAAAGTATGTGGGCGCATTAGCCATGGTGAGAAATTTGATTATGAATGGTGCAAAAGCATTTGGTTCATGCTAGGAAATGGCACATTGGAACCACAACCAAGCCCTCCAATGCTAGAAGGTAAGTTTTCAACAATTTGGGTTTCTAGTGATTTTTTCGAGGTTGTTATAATCTCTAGACATTATTTTTTTCAATTTTTTCTACAATCTTCAAAATCTTATACTAACAAGGTACATTATGGTTGATTAATTACTTTTTCTTTTTAAGGGTTTCATGTGTTTTTGAAAGGTTTGTTGGAAGTCTTTAAATAAATGGAATGCCTATTTATGTGTTTAGATTCACCCATGTGGACAACAACACCTCAATTAGGAACTTGAGCTATAGACAATAATGTAAAGAACTAGCGTATTTGCATGTTATTATCTTCATCAAATTCTAACAACTAAAATTATAATCAAACATTGCTTGAATTTTGTTTATATAGTGAGCTCTATGTATGTGGATCATGCATTGGGCTAAAATTTTTGATGATTTTGTGGGAAGAAGGATGTTAACAAATAATAGTTGAACAATGTTCATATTCAACTTTTTGAAGAACCAATTTTTTATTTCTTAGACATGCAAAAACAATAATAGTAAACCATTAGGGCCATGGTAGACCTCAAGTTGTTGTACTTGTTGAATTTTGGAATTGTTTATGTAATGGCATGCTCATTTTTGTGAACTTTTAATTAGGGTGTTTACATTTGTGATGTGATAAAACTTAGTCAATTAATGGGACTTATGATTGTTACACATAATGTTGTACAAGTTAGATTTGATCAATTTGTCAATTTGGAACTTCAAACAAGCAAAATTCTTTAGTGAAATCCCTTAAAAACCCTTTGATTCCATGGAATAAAAATGTCTTTTGGCAATTTTAGACCCAACTTGGGGATTAAATTATATCTTACTTTAATTTGTCATAATTAATTTTTTTCACATTGTAGGGAACCTTTGTACATGCAACACCTTGTGGCCATATTAATATTGTCACTTATAATTTAAGTGCCATAGCTTATTTGCAACCTACTTGCATTTGTTGATTTTGATTTTAGTACTTTGATTTGGTTATAGTTTACAAAAATGTGTAGCTCATTCACTTCCATCCATAGGGGTTTTAATATTCATCGAAGGAAAAATTCAATAGCCACAGAGTAATCCAAAGTATAGCAAAATGGTCCAACCATGTTTTGCCAGCAAGTGGCATGGACAAAAGCTCCTATGTGTAGTAAGTGTAGATCTTGAGGAATTAACTAAGTGTTTTTATCATTTAATTGTCAAACAAGTTTGGTCATCTCAACTCCTAGCTTTGTGTCAAAAAGTGTATTCACAATAAAACAATTTCACATAGCCTATATAAACAACACAAAGCTTATAACCACACATGTTTTGCCCCTTGTAATTTTTATAATAAACATATACATGTACCCATCAAATTGTCCAAGACAAAGTGATATTCCCATATGATTTCCATGGAAACAAGTGTAAGAAGAATGCCACGTAAAATTGTTCACATTAATCCATTAATCATTTGTTAGGGCTGATCTATATATAACTTGACTGAAAAAACATGTCTCTTTATAATAGAAGACAAAATAAAACACAAGTTTTTCTTGGCTATCATAACACATTTATTACATTAATTGCTTTTGCATATAAACATTGCATTTGAAGGCCACACCTTTGTAAATATCTGGAAGGACATACATGCAACAAATTATTCTAAAATTGAATATGGATGATGATTTTGAGAATCGTTTTTTACAGAATTATGCAACACCAAGATCGTAACACAACATCTGGAGTATTTGAAAACCACATTTTCAAATTCCATAAAAATGGCCAATTGCACCAATAAGTTCTAGCATGGAAAGGACTAGGAATAGTTAGATCATTGAACCCATTCCTAATGTTTTAGCCTAATTTATTAACTGTTTGTAGCTAATGCATATTACAAGATTTATTGCCTAGATACAAACCTTATATATCACCTAGTCCATGCATATAAATACACTTCTATTAGTCCTATACATGGGTATTTTGCATAAAGACTACCTTATATTTCTAGGTAACATATGTAGGTAATTGAATTATAGCATTGACAATATCATTAGTCTTCTTCCTCTTCCTATTGGTAACAAAATCCTGTTTTTTTCTACCAAGGGTTGCCATGCATCCATGTACTATTACATTCCTCCTTGGAGGACTTATATCAACAACATCATGAAGCTACTTCTGTCATGGACATCCTACATGATTTTTTCTTGGAGGAGTTATATCAACAACATCACCAAGCTCTCTTTGCTTAGTATTTTTCATCTAAATGGAACTTGCATTTGGTGTTTGGGTAGGCAATATAGCACTTTTGACATTGATGATTTGGGTAGGCAATATTACAAATGACATTCTAGTACTTGAATTGGGTAAGGAGTTTTCTATGTGTCCTTTTGAGGCTTGAGATGCCTTTGGCACTCCACTCCCATGTGTAGATAGTTTTGTGCCAATTGGGTTGGGATCACTCTGTATTCCACTTCTATGTATAGGTGGAGTTGTGGCAATTGTGTTTGGATCATTCCCAACAATTGGATTATCCTAAACAACATCAACACCAATGTAAATTTTCGTTGCAAGTTGTGATTCTTCTAGATTGCCTAAGCCATTGTCAAGGAAATCGACTTGGGATTGCTCATTGCAACCTTTTCAACCTAGTATGTTTAGGACTTCGTTGACCATGTCATCAAGATCAATCACACCATTGAACCTTGCTAATGTTGTTACTACAAAATAAAAACAAAGAATGACATTAAAATCAAGATTCGTTAATTATCATGTTATACAAAACTTTTTTATTCGATCCAAGTAACCTTCAAAGCTATAGTTTATGGTTTCAACCTTCTTTTCTTAATTTGATCTACTTGTACATGCCCTAGGAAGCATTGAAGTTCCTTCAAGTCTGAATAGGTGTTAATTTAAAAACTATATAACATATATGTACAAGTAGAAAGTATGGAGGTACAAGCAACATCTATTCATGACCTACAAGTAAACTTCATCTTTACTTACTAGTCAAAAATGACATGAAGTACTTTCATTTACTATGTAAAATGAATCACAAGTAGTAAAGTATTTCAAGAAAGGTATGGATTGCAATGAGGTTGCCACTTGGACAACTAAAAAACAAGTACTTGCCATGCAAGTGGCAAGTAAATAAGTAATGTAAAATACTTAACTAATATGCACAAGTACCTAGTATATGGCAACAAGTGACAATATTTAGGACATGCAAGTAAACATTTATGCCCAAATAATCTGATATACTATGACCTACTATGTAAACTAATTCACAAGTAGAACAAGGCAACTCAAAGTAGGAAAAGTGTCCTACAATGTGGATTGCCACTTGGACATCTTGAACATGTGATTGCAACCCAAGTAACAAGTAACAATTAGGGAGAGGGTCTACTTACATGTATTTCATTATAGTGATATACTGCATCAACTTTGCAAGTAGAGACATTAAATAAAGTTCCAAGACCCCATAAATATTGGTAAGCACTACTAATACTTAATTTCAAATACTAGATCAATGGTCAAATGTGATTCCAAAGGACTTGGACATTGTTCCTATGGTTGCAAGGACCTAGACATTGTTTAGGAAAGCCCTCCACATTAAGCTTCACTACTATAATATACTATGTAAATGAAACTAACTCAATTGTACCATCATGTTACTTGAAAGCCACATGAAAAACTTCAACTATGCAATTTACTACTACACAAAGTGAAGTACATTTGTGCAACAAGTGAAAAACCTAATTTATAAAACTACGATATGTACAAAACACGTGTATGGAAAATTAATTATCCTCGTAAATTTTGAAACTACTAGCTCAAATTAGTTTAAGGTTTAAGAAAGTAATTTAGTATTTACAATGTGTAGGAGGCAAGGCTTCGAAAGAACTTGTGGTAGTACTTGGTAGAGATTTGTCAGCCCTTTCAATCTTTGAGCTATCCAACAACACACTTATTTGATTGAAACCCCAATTGGTGAACCATTATTGTGTGAAGGATTCCTCACACCCTAGGGTCACACACTTTGTTGCTTTCCTTGCCAAATATACAATAATACAAAATGGATGATAAGTGCACCCGCACAAGGTTAACACAAGATTGTTACAAGACAACAATAACCCACATAGTGGGCATGGATTAGCAAAAAGAACTCTAGTTTTATTAGGAGCTAAGGTGGTGGGGTTTGCTGTTGGTAATGGCATGGCATACGCTCTTGAACCCTTGCACATAAGTTGGACTTGGGGTATAGACCTTGAACCCATTGCTTTGTGTGACCACATGTCGTGACCCTAGCCTTGGGCTCACGACCAAGGCAAGGGCTTGTGAAGGTGCAGGCTAAAAGTGAAGCCCAGGAGTCACATTTCATGCTCTTGGGGGTGTGGGAGAGTGTGTGAGGGAATAAACCTCTACACTCCTAAGTGAGCTTGCACCTTGGGAGTTAGAATCTCGATGGACTTCTAAATCTTTAAAGATAAATTTCAGGGGTCAAAACCCATTGGATTAAAAAAATCCTTATAACATTGGAAGGTTCTTGAAATGTAGATGTCTAAAATGGGCTCGCATGACCCATTTGGGTACCTAAAACATAAGTTATGGCCAAAAGAAGGGCCAGAAGTCAAATTGACAATTTGACTGCCGACCACTAAAAGTTGAAAATCATTTCGATTTTCTTACGCATAAGTGGCATGACACATACCGTTAACAAGCTCCTGACAAGGGCTACAACTTTGATTCATACCTCACCTCAATTAAAGGTCTTCACACAAAGTTATGGGCATCCAAAGTGGTGAGAGTCCCAATTTTAGGAATTTCGGGACTCCCATTTGGGAGTCCTGAGACAAAATGACATTTAGGTGTTGGCCCCATGGCAAGGCATAGAGAATACTATAAGGGCAAAGGTGATGGCTTCCCCCAAGTCTGGGCCATGGTGAATCTTGTGAGTCTGTGTTTGCCCATGGTTCATTTGTGCACCAAAGTGTTATAATTATGCACTAACCAACTTGCTATTTGGTTTGTGCAAGTTTGTGTGAGTAATTGATTTGCTTGTCAATCTTCCTAATCCCCATCCTAAAGCTCCAACATGACCCTCTACCCCCAAAATGTTGTGAGCTAGGGAGTGCGCCCCAACTCCTTCTCCTTTCGTTGTCTTCACCTTTGGATTCGCAGTTGAGTCCATCAAGGAGCATGGGGGTGCGTCACCTACAATGTATTAATTGTTTGTCAATCTAGTGGCCACCAAGTTAAAAAAGTAACATGGTTTTAATTGAAATTATAATAGATATTGAAGGTTTTTGTTTGTCATTTTAATATTTGGTTTCCCCTACACACTTATAAATTAGCAAGGAATTACAAATTAGAAGTATATTACGGTCTACTATGAGTCAATTGAGAAAGAAAAAAATCTAAATGTGGATGTGCAGAAGAGAGGATTTGTTTTTCCCAAGTGTATCATTTGTGAATCCTTGAAGGATTTGATATCTTAAGTAGGAAAAAACAACCCTAGTGTGAAGGAACATGAGATTAAATTGGGCCATGGGGACAAAACCTTTGTTCAATATTCTAATGAACCCAATGATCCTAATTTCATGATTGGTTCACTTTTGCTTTTGTTTTGTACCCAATTAAGGAGTCATCGGTTTTGTTTGAATTTAAACCCCAAAACACGCTTTCCCAACAAATCCTGCAAGGAAGTTCTTGTTGTTTGAATGCATTGAAGCATGTTGACAAAATTGTAAGTGTGAAGCCATTACCAAGGAAATTATTTCCTTAGATGGACAATTGTGTTAAGGATAACAAGAATCGTCACATAGCATCATTTCTTTCCTTACTAATTGCTTGAGAAGTTTTCGAATAAGTTCAATTGGGGTTTCTTATAGTTGGGCACACATGAGGATATTGATGGAAGTTTTGGATATTTGTTGAAGAAGTTGAGAGAATAGAATAATTATATCATGGTGGATTTGATGAAAACATTCATGTTTTCCCAAGATTGTCCATTCATTTTGTAATTCATTCAGGAAATCCTTAATTTCAAATTTTGGGTCAATGGATATTTGAACAATGGTCCAGACATCCTTATTATTCATATAGAAATGCATTTCTTTTGGTTTTTTGTGGACAAGGTAGGTAGTTAGTGCTGCAATTCAAAGTATTTCCTACTAATGCTTTATGGAGCCCTAAAGATGGCCCGACCATATGATTGTGGAAAGAGGATGGCATAGGACGAGTAAAACTATTGGCGGGGGTTTCGAACCCTATTCCATTTCACTTGATATAGGGAATTGATGAATTGAGGGTAAGTGAGGAGGAAAGGTTCATTAGTGGCGAGAGTTCGAAGTATATTGAGTTCTAGAAGCTTGGGATGTTGAAGGATGATTCATATTCTAAAGTTATTGGTCCTTTTGTGAAATACCGGGAGAACATTTTGGAACTATTATCAAGACCTATCCCATTGTAGAGTTCTATTTTGTTGGAAGGCTTTTGGCTTTCTAACAATTGGCAAGCTAATTGTGAGCATGCATCCATTCATACCATTGTTGATGTTGACCTTGAAGATCTTGTTATCCCTCCATACTATGGGCCTACAAGCATGCACCCTTCTTTGAACATTGCTTCATACACACCTTTTTGTGACTTGTTTGTTAGTAATTTTTTTCTTGTGTGGCCTTCAGACCCTATAGTCTATCCTATCTAGATGGGAAGGGTTAGAAATGATGTTGTAAGAGATCAAAAGAATGAAAATTAGAGTAAAGTCTATATTTAATGGTGGGTTCCTATGAGAAAGGGAGCCAAGAATGACAAGGAATTATATCATAATTGTTGGTTGAGCAAATGGAAGTGTAATCATGCAAACCTAAAACAATGGGTTGAAATATCTTTTGTTGCATTTTCTTTTTCGACAAGAAGCAATAAAAAAATTAATTCCAGTATAAGTATTAATGTGACCCATGCATTTAAGGCAAAAGCTAATTTTGATGCAACTAACAATAACTCATGCATTGTAGTTATAGATCAAATTTTTTATGAACATGAAGTATAATGCTAGTGATATTTTATGTTCTCTAAAGTAGATTTAGTTTTTTTTTCAAATGGGATTTTAATGTTTTAGAATATATTCAATGTGCATGTGTGCATTCATTGAAAAAAATATTAATGTTTATCTTCTTTATAAACATTCCAATGTGCCGAACTTTTGTCAATATGGACATTGTTTGTTTTAAAATGTCATCTTAAGCGTGCATGAAAAATTACTATAGAGGTGATATGTTTACAATTTTTTTTTTAATGTCATGGGTGTATGAATTTTTTGTCAACATTTATGATCATTAATGATATATATGAAAAAAAATGGCAATCATGTACTTAAGTTTATGATTTGTGGTCGACAATTTTTAACCTTCATTTCAACCAACCAATTTATTGTATACTGAATTCAACAAATTTTAATTTGAGGATATTATTTACAATTGACGATGGGAGGATGGAAATAATTACTCAAAATTTGGTGAGCACCACATCGGTTTGATTGTTAACTTTGAAGAATTTGGTTATAAACTCAAATTCTTGTGTAGGTTTTATGCAAATTAATTAAAATATGCTTGAAAGTTTAGTAATTCAAAAGCCACTAGATAATCATATTGAATTTGAATGGAAATTCAAGTTTTTAATGAAAAATTATGAAAATGCATGTTGGCATGGTGGTAATTCCTTCTATTTGGTGGCCACTAGACAAGTTTTGGCATTTACACAATGTTGAGTTTGGTGTCAAATTCATTTTTTTCTTGAGAATTTATGAAGATACATGAAAACTTGATTGAAATGTCTTATTTGGTGGCCACCAAATGGGTTTTGTTCCCCAACTTGTTGAGTTTGGTGTCAAATTTATCTTCTTGCTAAAACTTTATGCAATTATATGAAAAGATGGTTGAAATACATCCTATTTGGTGGCCATTAAATGGGTTTTGTTCCCCAACATTTTGAGTTTGGTGTCAAATTTAACATTTTGTTGAAAATTTATGCGATTACATGAAAAGATGGTTGAAATATGTCTTATTTGGTGACCACCAAATGTGTTTTTGGCCCCCCCCCCATGTATTGAATTAAGTCCAAAATTAAAGCTAAAGTTTGAAATTAATTAAATGTGTTTCGATGGATACAACTTCAATTTATCAAAAAAAAAAATTCTTCATCAACTATCGTCAAGGATCATAAACAATTGATTGTTATAATCATCAACAACTTCCACCTCCTTCCAGTCTTTCATGGTATAGATACTCTTGATTGAAATTGGTTTTGGGAAGTTGTGATTCACCATGATGTTTCATTTTTAATTACTTTCATGTGCTTTTGGGTGATGGAACATTTTAACATTGTTTTAATGTGGGGTTACCCCCTCCTACTAGCCAATTGTGCAATGACACCTCTTGAGCTAGAAGATCATTTGCAAGATCAATAAATTAGGATTCACTTAATCCCACAAATAGAGATAAACAAATTTGTTGATACAAACAAGATTCAATGGAAATGATATGGTACCATCAAAAACTTTGCCTTCCTCCCATGCAAGAAGAACTATCAACCGTAGGTCAAATACCTTGTTTGATGTTAAAATAATATAAATCCTTTCTTGTTAGGCCCACCAAATGAATTCTTGGGTGTGTGAAGTACTTAGTTGAAAAATGAGTACATACTTGAGCAC
>Ga0116230_10005167_pt1 | contig 12804 bp, 5 predicted proteins | sample S1TSphfallax_3_FD_88678 | JGI IMG/M metagenome (GOLD analysis project Ga0116230, IMG submission 88678) | Host-associated microbial communities from peat moss isolated from Minnesota, USA - S1T2_Fd - Sphagnum fallax MG | ecosystem: Host-associated > Plants > Peat moss > Unclassified | place: USA...
CAACCTCTAAGTTAACTATTTTTTTCATCCTCTAGTGGTGACAACCTCGGTCACCACTTAGTGTAGTTAGTGGCGTTTTAGTGGGTTTAGATGTTTAGTGGTAGAAGGTCTGAAATATTTTCATCCTATACAATCCAAGGTCCACCTCTTATGTCCAAAGGACAGACATATGGCCAGTTTAAACCTTAGCAAGACCTTTGAAATTAGATTTTCCAAGTTCCGAAGCATTTAGAAATCATTCATATAACAAGGTAAAGAGGGCTTCTTTAGGATCTATCAACCCTAGACCTCCTATTTGTTTTTGAGCATAACAATCCACCTAGTTTACTCATGCCCTAGCATGGTGTTCTCCCCCAAACCATTGAAAATTTTGAAACAACGACTCGCATTTCCTCATAACTTTCCTTGTACCACCCCAAACACTAATGAAAAATCATAATGTGGGAGTTAACATAGAGTTGACAACCACTATTCTACCTACTAAAAGTAAATGACAAGTATTCCAATACCCAATTTTTTTGCAAATCTTTTCAATCAAGAATCATCCACTAACTTGACATCCAAGTTCAAGATTAAAGGCACCCTCAAAAGTTGGTTAGGTCTCACTTTTCAACCCATTAGGAGCAATAGATAGGCAAACAACAAGTATCCCTATCTAACCCCTCTTTCAACTTTAAAGGATTCAATGATGCCCCTATTAAAAATAATGGAAGTTTTTACATCTTGGAACAAAATCTTCATCATGCCAATGAATTCACTTGCTACCTTCATTTTCTCCAAAATCACAAAACAAAATCATAATTTACCTTGTTGTAGAGCTTCACAAAGTCAAGATTTCAAGTGTTCACATTCACCAAAAAGATGTTCATTTTGACTAAAAACATGGTTTTTTTTACTAAAGTGATCATTTTGACCAAATGATTAATTATACATCTAATCCAAAGGGACAAAAATTTTAACTGGTCCATCAAGGTGCCCGTGGCTTGTCAAATTGGCCATACTAATTTGGTTAGCTAGTTTACTTGTTATCTTTACTAAACTACCTACTTACTTAGCATATATTTACATACATCTTACCTACCTACCTACTTAAATATGTCCTACTTACCTACCTATTTAGTTACTATCTACCTATATATATCCATTTATCTACCTACCTACCTACTATATGCCTTCCTAAACATCTACGTAGCTACCTACCTAGTTACATATTTTTATATACTTATCATCTGCCTACCTATTTATTTATCTACCTATTGATCAATTGTTTGATTTATCTACCTATGTACTTAGTTAGGTACCTACTTATCTACTTATGAAAAAAATTGAAATTCAAATGTTGTTATACAAATTGACAAAACATTTCATTGAAATTCAAGAAAAGATGTTAAATGCATTTGGTATCATATTGTTTTACAAAATGTTGTGCATGTTTGATGGCCAAGACATCGGTGTGAAGACAAGGAGACCAAAGTTCAATCCCCTTTACCAGAATATATTATGTGGAGTATGTATATTCATATATGTTCCTTGTACATGTGTGTAAAATATATAATACTTAGGTGGGGGTGAATAAAAGGAGCTAGGGCACTTCTTTTTTATCCTTTGTAAGGATGGGGGGTGGGCACAGGAAATACGTGGCATGTAGCTACTAGCTTAGGGCGAAAATTGAAACTTGATGAGAATAGTTTCGTTTTTCAAAATGTTTATATTTCGCACGCCTATTCTACCATATGTTAGTATTTAGGGTTTGATTGTGGATGGATGTTGTCATCTTCTAAGTTTTTCAATCATGTTCTAAGTGTTTCAACTCTTGTGCAAAGCTTTTTCATCTTTGAGTTTTGAGATGCATTCCAAGCTTGTTAACAACTTTCTTTGCCACCATCTAACCTATATGTGTTACATTTCTTTTCACATTATTCCTATTACCTCAACTATCAAATTACAATTTGAGTTGTAGTTTTGTGTGTTAACAATTTTTTCTCTAAACAAAAAGGAACGACACTTCCATTGAAGGTGGTAACTTCACAAGTTCAAAATTAATTCTTGGTGATGTTGGCTATCAAACAAAATTAAGATGAAGTTGCGATGCTTTGAAATTTTTATTTGTATTTTCCTCTTCAAAATTATGACCTTCTGAACTTTTTATTTGTTTTGCCTCAAGTGGTTTTTTGTTGCCATGACCTAGTTTGTTCCTTTAGAAATTCTAAAGTTTTTCACCTTGCGCTACATCTAGGTGCTTGGATTGCAATGTTGACAAGGTGAATTCGCCTCCAACAAGTTCATAGTTCAAACACCTCAAGGTGGGTTGATAAAAAAATTCTTCACCTATTTCTATAGTTATTGTTCATGAAGTTTTATCAAGATTTGAACTTCTAATATGTTTTAAGAAGAGCTATAAAAATTCAACTCTTGGAACTAAAAAATTATAATTTGTCATTTTTTTCAAATTAACTAATATGTTTACAAGTTGGGCCATGAACTAAAATAGGCTTCAGAAACATTTGAGGTTCATCAAATAAACCTAAATCTAATTGCAACAAGTTATTTAGCCTCTACTACTAGTGTTTTTACAACATGTGTCAATTATTGTTTAATAAAAAAAGATTTGTTCAATTTTGCTATCAAATTAATAATTTCAAAAGTTAATTTGCTATGTATTCTAATGTGCGTAAACAAGAAATTTTCATTCTACCAAAGCTACAAAGCAAATCCCCTTAAGTTCATCCAATGAGATTGAAAAAACCTAGGTTTCAATGTGCATTCAAATTAAGATGTTAACAACTTGAACCATCAACCTTATTTTACAAGATTTGTTGACCATGATTCTTAGTGAAGGGTATATTAACAATGTTTGAAAATCAATAATGTCTAATAATCACAAGAGGATCTCATGGAGATTGAAGTTAATTGAGGCCTTTTCTTGTTTCATGTACAAGTTGAATTGTTAATTTAAATGGGATTGTTGATTGTTGTACCCTGAAATTGTTTCTAAATTCAAGTTTCATATATTTCGGTCAAGCATGTTGAAGTTTTCTTGGGCTAATGTTTGACACTCACAAAATGGATTTCATAGTGATTGAAGTTAATTTATGTACAAGTTGGATTGCTTTACTTCAAATTGGACCAATGACTACTATGCTTAAAAAGTGTAACCTATTTCCAACTTCATAATTAAGTCAAGTGTTGAAATTTTTAAGGGCTAATGTTTAACACTAACACTTGAAGATCTCATGATGATTGAAGTTAATTAAAACCATTTTGTGTTTTATGTAAAAGTTGAATTGTTAATTCAAACTAAATGTTGATTGTTATATACCCATGAACTATTGAACCTAGTTCCAACTTCATATATTCAAGTCAAGTCCCAGTTACAACTTCATAATGTTTAGGTCAAACACACTGAAATTTTCCTAGGCTAATGTTTGATGATCTCAAGAAAATCTTGTAATGATTTAAGTTAATTGAAATCATTCAAACTATATTAAATTGTTGAAGTTGTACAAGTTGGATTGTTGATTTTGTACCCTAAAATATTATTCTACCTAGTTCCAATTTCACAATATTCAAGTCAAGTGCTCAAATTTGCTTGGGCTAATGCCTAACAATCACAAGAGGATTTCATGGTGACTATTTAGTTAATTAAGAACATTTTTTGCTAACTATTCTGAGTTAGATTGTTGATTGTTATATCTTTAAATTGTTTTGTAGTTTCAGTTCCATAATAAGGTCAAGTGTTGATATTTTCTAGGCTCCAATTTCCCACTCACAAGATTCCATTTCATAAGAGTCCATCTTACAATGGTTGAAGTTAATTGAGATCATTTTTTCTTCTATGGAGAAACTAAATTGTTCATTCAATTTGACTTATTGATTGTTGTACCTTAAATTGTTTCCTAGTTCCAATTTCATAATATTTTGGTCAAATGTTGAAATACTTTTGGGTTAAATCTAACAATCACAAAAGGATCTCATGATGGCAATTAAAGTTAATTTACACTTGATTATTAAACTAATGTACCCCAAAACTACTTCTAGTTCCAACTTCATAATTAGATGAGGTTCTGAAATTTTCGAGGGTTAAATAAAGGCAGATTGCTTTAAATACAAACTACTCATGATCTAAGGTTTGTCAATTTCCCTACTTTCCTTCCATATAATTTCAATGTCAGGTTTCTATGATTCATCGTTGTTCAAGTGATAGTTCAAATTGAGGTTCAATAAGGTGTGGAAATGGAATTGATGGGCTTCAACACAACAATTTTATAGTTGATATTTATTTCAATCTACATTTCACGAGGTAAATGTACACCCATAAACCAATTTTTTTTTCAATATGTATTTAAGTGTTTTAGAGTTCTTGGATTTTCTATTCAATCATGTTGGCTTTTGCAACTTAATGTGGTTATCTAGGGTTTTAAAAGGTAATAGTTAATTATTGAAAGGTGAATGTGCCTAGGACAAGTTCTTACAAGTGTATTAGTAATGTCATATGGGAGACCTTGAGTAGGGCAAAAAATGACAATGAGTAGTTGGCTTGGGAGCGAGAGGTTCAAAATGAAGATGACATTTTCTACACACCACCAAAAAGTCCTATAAAAGAATATTTTATTAGTAGTGGTAGTGTAGTGTCAAACAAAGGTATTCATTTGGAAGTGAACAATCCCCAACATGCTTATTGACACACCCCAAACTCTTTAAAAGACTCAAATGTGAATTCGAAAGTGAAAACAACGAAAAAAGGAGTTGGGGTACACTCCTTAGCTCACATCATCCTCCCCACCTCACGGAAGTTTTCTTCACTGATCTTTGACCTAATTTTTTGGTTTTTTGAAGTTTGGGCTACTTCAAGACCCCTTTCACTATCAATCTTTTCCTTGGTTTGTAATTCTTTCCAACTTTGTTTTCTTCTTCCTAAATCAAATTGTCTTGAATTCCTAGATCCACCTAGGTGTTTGGAAAAGCTTCTGTGGGACTAGTAGGCTTGACAATCCTTTAACAAATGTTGTAAATTCCTATAGAAATAACAATGCATCAAATATTTCTCAAATTCCATGTCAATTTCCACTTCTTTCCAACATGTTCCAAGAATGCTAATTGATGTCACCCAACCATGTTTTGGATCCATATTGACACAAAAACATGGGTTATGCCTTCTATGGTTGTTGGGATCTTCCCCAAGCTTACCCATGTGAACTATGATTGTCCTTTCCCATTAATAGGTATCCAAGTGGGAGCATCCTATGAAAGCTCCACACTAGGATCCTCAATCCACAAAGGAGCTATAGGTTGAACTTGGGTATCCATTATTGGTAAAATTTTAACTCCCTTAGTGTTTTGTGTGGTGTCAACATGAATAGTTTCTTGGTTCCTTTGGTTGTGGTGGGATTTAAATACATGAAGCCTCAACACACATCCATTTTGGAATCAATCATTCCAATCTTCATAACTAAATTCATTAACACAACCTATTGCTATCATCATTATTTCTTTGATCAACAAAACCATTATCAAATTCGATCGATGGATAATAACATTTCATGAGCATAAGATTTAATGATGTATTGTATCATATTGCTCAGCAATTGCTATTCCTTGATCATGACCAATGAAAGAAAACACTAAACAAAGACTTTTAAATCTTGAGTCCAACATTAAAGCTAACATATTATGTGTTTTTTTTTCATCAAGTTTCTTCAAGAAGGAAAGAAAACTATTTAGAACCCCACAAACTTCTTTTTTAATGTTGGAAGCCAAGCAAATTAACTTGTGTGCCACATTAGAATCCTCTTCCATTAGGGTCTAAAAACATGGTACATTTTTTAGATCTTCTATCAATTTCAAGCTCATCGAAATGGCAAAATGAACGACATCACTTAACAACCGATGTCCCCTAGATTGGTTTTGAACATAAGTAGTTACAATAGGGAAAGACAATCAACAACAATTTGACAAATATGCCATGTCAAAGGGGGTGGAACTCCAATTGTCATCTTCACTAAACTCTACATGTTATCACAAAACATTATAGCATTCTTGAACTGTAGAACCTCTTGAAAAAAAATGATTTTATTGGCAAACCTATAAAGAAAAACAACAAATGATTATTATTTACATTGTAACAAGTCTTAACAAAAGTAATAGTAAACAAGGAGATATTAAAGTTTTGATGATAACCTTTCTTTACTTAGAATGTTTAGTTTTCTTTGAGGAAGATTCAAATATGCACAAGCCTTGTTCCATTTTTGTTTACCTTTCCTTGATTTTTTCAACCAAGTTATGCATTTCTATACATCATATTGGAAATATGTATTTTAATGCAATAATTCCATTTTCATTACTATACAATATCAAACCTTTCCTTGCTTGTGTTTTGGCATTCATTATCAAAATTAGACTGGCATAAATTATGCATCTCATCAATTGAGAACACTTAATATCCACTAGCTTATTGTCATTTACACAATAAAATGACCAACATAGTGCATTTCTACTATCATGTCCCCACTTCTTTTTAAAAATTAAATTTTCAAATTTTTTTTTCTTTTTTCCCCCCCCCCCCCCTTCATATGCATTAATATTTTTTTTTGTTTACAGACTTGGTTGAATTTCAAAAAAAAATTCCATTCTTTCCTTTTCTATTACAACATCATTTAGATATGTTTCATCATTATTTTTCATTATGTTTTCATTTTGGGATGACTTTTCCATTATTAGTTGCAAGCTGAACTTTTGTTAGATGAGTGGTGAAAGAAACCAAACAATAATATTCAAACCTCTAGCCTACTAGCAAGCAAATTTACAAAGGCATTTATTATATACAAGAGCATTTACAAAAATAATTTATAATTCATGGTTAAAATGAAAATTAGAATGTAGATGAGTTCAAAGAAAGAATAATCCTTGCAACCAAAAAATGAAATAAAAATAAAAAATTGAAAAAAACAAAACTAGGCTACATCAAGGGTTGAACACTTGAATTTAATAATTTTTTTAGGGTTAATACCATTATGCCAATGGCCCCTTCAATTGGAAGCTCATGTCTTCATTACACATTTTAACCACACAAAAAACAACATATCTTAATGGTTGGACACATTAGGAAAATTTGAAATTTAACAACAATTACATGCCAAGATGGGGTTTTCAACATCTTAGTTGTGCTAACCTTGAAAGTACTATGGAAAACCATGGTCAAAATTAGATCTTTATCTAACATAACCACCATCCTTGGTGTTCCCACCTTCACACAATGTGGCCATTAAACAAAACATCATTGCAAGTTGAGTACTAGGGATAATGATTGTTTTGGTAAAAAACAATGGTGCCTAAGGGTTTGTTGTCAGCCCTAGCAAACTACTTGGTGCTTTAAGTCCAAAAGTGGAACTAAACCTCTCTTTGATGTCACCAACACATTATCAAAAGTTGACGCCCCAATAAGGTTAGAAATTGTATTTGCTAACACAAATGATTCTACTAGGTGAACTTGGCTTGGAAACTTGGCATGTTTCCCCATGTTGAGGATTTAATTTTTCATCAACACCCTATGGTTTCAACATTTGAACATTCATTCTTGTAATTAGTGCAAGTGTCAAAAATGTTTCATTTAAACTTGAAACCATAACATGGGTTCCACAAGTCACTTGAGATATGTGGTTTCTTTGAATATCTAACATCACTTCATGTGCAACCAATGGGCCGAAAAATTTGGCTTTGTAGAAATATCTTTGATTAACATCCAAACTAGAGGATGGTGAGTATTTTCATTCCTTAGTTTTTGTTCAAAACAAATGCATTGAATTTCATCTTTGCCACCATGCTCATCATTGTACTTCGAAGCATGCAAATATCACCTCCATGGCAATGCTGGGCTAACTTGGAGTTGGCTTGGTAGCCAACCCTTTGTTGGTTGCATGCTTTCCTTTCAAAGGTTTCTAAAACTTTAATTTTCCCAACATTGATCACATGTGATTAACCTTACTGTAGTTCCAAATGTAAGGTGAAACAATGATTTACACCATGCCTGTAAACTTTACAATTGGAACATGGTTGGTTAAGGTTAAAGTTGGAGGTGGTGGTTCAAAAGGGATTGGGACAATTTTTTTTTAATAAAGCCCATCGTATCTTTAACATTTTTCCTTTCCACCTTATTTAGAAGAATATGGTGAGGACACACCACCTTGTTCTATTATGGTCCCCTTAGTATTTTATGGTGTGACTTTATTTGGATAGTCACATGACTATTGAACCAACAATGTTAAAGGGCTCCTCAAGGTGTCCTTATTGAATTCAAGAGTTGCCACATCTCCATCCACCATGTCTAGCTTGATGTGTTTTTAATTGAAAACATATTGTTAATTATGTGAATTGCACAAGCAAAAATCATATAACATCTTACACCCATTGTCTAAGCTCTTTGTTCAAAATCCCATATCATAATTAAATAACTTGTTTTTTAATGACTTTTTTGTCATAATCATTCAACCTTTTCATCCACATGTATGCCTTTCATTAGCTTTCATGTGGCTTATGTTGAGACTCATATAAATTTGATAGTTTTTTTTGTCCAAACCCATTAGTAATTTTTTCATAACTCTTGAATTCCACAATAGGGTTGAATATTAACACATGAAGGCCCCAAATCCATTAGTGGATGGTGTGCACCACTTTGAATGGTTATGGTACTAGCATTTTCGTTTTCACTAGTCAAACTATTATTAAAGATTATCACAATTGTATTTGAAATTATGACAACACTTGGGGGCCATTAATACCCGTGGTGATGGAAACATAATTGGGTGACCAATACATTCACCAATCCTAAATTTGAACTTCATGGGTGAAAATGAATTTGTGGTAGTTGTCCATTGACTACCTCTCCAAATGTTGGAAAATCCCCTTCCATGTCATGAAAGGTGTGAATAACTATGGATTACATATTTGTTGCATATCACACTAAACATTAAATTTTTGGATGAAATCATTCAACTCGATAGTGCCAACCACCCCCGAATACCAACATGACCTTAGTGGTTCCATAGAGTTTGTCCATGTCCCACATAACAATGAAATGATTGTGTAGAAATAGAATTTGAATTTGATACGAGGATTCCTTTCCTAATGATGGTGATGATGGCATTGTTGATGGTTGGAGTTGAATCCCCACTAGTACAAAAAATGAGGTGTAATTCACTAGCCTCAATCAATATGGGACCTTAAAAGTGAAATAAGTTCACCCCACCCTAATCATTTCACCTTGTCTAAAGTCATGTCATTGTGAACTTTATATGTAATCATCATGCTTATTACTAATTGACATAATTCATTACTAATTGAATCCATTCACTATAGTAAATAAGTTTCTTTTGATGTCATTGCTTTAAATCTTATATATAAAAGCAAACATGGTGGTGTTTGTTTGTCTGTCTGTTTCCAGTTACAAACAGGGCAGGGCAGGGCAGGCCAAGGCAGCAGGGCAAGGGCAGGATGGGGCAAACACCCGCCCGCTGTTTTCAGTTACAGACAAGGCAGGGTCTGTCTGGTGTCTGTCTGTGTGGGCAGTGCTTGGAAGATTCTTCCAGTCACTGCTCGTTCCCTGTGGAGCTTCCCCAGATGTAACTTTCCTAGATGTAATGGACTCCATAGAAAAAAGAAATCAGGGGCAGTCTTATTTTTTGAGGCAAAAGATTTGGTAGACCAAAAAAAAAAATTTAGGCCTTGGATAGCCTAGAATCTTTTTCTTTTTTTTTGTATTGACCAAGACTACTTTTTTTTTTCTTTTAGCTAATGTCCGTCCCGATTAAGGGGATGGATGAAATGTCCATTCGGCTTGATGACGGGACAGATTTTGGGGAAGCTTTTTTTCTTTTAGCTACTGTCCGTCCCGATTAAGGGGATGGATGAAACCAAGTTTAAAGAAACCGGGGGACTTCACAGTGGCCGAAGGTCACGGGCACCCACTAGTACCTTAAATTATTTGAATCATAAGTTATTATAATGTTTACATAATTTGAAGTTATTTTACCCCATGCTAATTTCAATTTTTTTTGTTTTTCCACCCTAAATTATACCTTGGAGTTTTTTTATTATTTGAGGCTTAAACGACTATTATAAACTATTTCATATTTTAAGTTATTATGGGTTATTTTACCCTAAGTTATTTTTTATTATTCTAGGTTGTCTCATCCTATGTTATTTTTCTATTTTTATTATTATCTAAGGTTATTCTACCTTTAGTTATTTTAAATTATTTTAGGTTGTTATCAATTAATCTACCTTTGGTTATTATTGAATATTTTAGGATTTCCACCTTACGTTATCTTACCTTGGGCTATTTAAAATTATTTTATCTTAAATTATTAAAGGTTATACCCTAGGTTATTTTGGGCCATTTGACCTTAGGTTAAAGCATAATACATTAGGTGGAATAATTGAAAATATTTTTAAATAGTTAAGGATAGCTTAAGGTGGAATAGTTTAGAATAACAAAAAATAACTTATGGGAAAATAATTTGGAATAACCATAAATAACCTAAAGTATAATAACTTAAAATAACTTAAGTCATAATAGCCTAAAATTGTTTAAGGTCAAATAGTCTGTAATAACTAAGAATAATTTAAGGTAGAATAACTAATAATAACCTACGGTACATTAACCTAGAATAATTGAGAATGGTTTAGGGTAAAATAACCTAAAGTAGCTTACAATGGAATATTCAAAAATAATTAGTAATAACTTAAGATGAACTAATTTGGAATAATATAAAAATAACTTGTGGTAAAATAACTTTAAATACCTTAAGGTGGAATAACATATAATAACTTATAATAGTGAAGAAGAGCCTAAGATGGAATAACTTAAAATAACATACGATATAATAGTCCATAATATCTTAAAGTAAAATAAATTAAAATAGTCTAAAGTAAATAATCTAAAATAACATTAAATATTTTTTTATATAATACCATAGGAACAATAACCCAAGATTAGTTTTATATCTTCACCTATGGTTGTCATGAATGCCAATATTGAACATGGTCACATGATGAATGGAGTTCATTCACATGGATTTCCATCTATGACTTCGTAGTCCATTCATAACCAACTTTGTAATTCATTTATAGTTAACTCATAGGTCAAATTTAAATAACTTTAAATTAATTCCTAGTTCATTCTCAAGTTATTTTAGTTCATTCTTAATTTACTTTTAGCTGATTAATAGTTTTTTTTAAAATCATTTTTAGTTAAATCTTAATTAACTCATAGTTCACTTACAATTGTGAAGTTTTTTAATAAGCTTCCTTGGCTAGTGGGCAGATGGAAACCTTCACAAAAGATTCCTTGAACTAAGTCCCCAAAAAAATACAAATAAAAATAGGACCCTTGTTACTTTCAATCTATTCAGCACTAATATGAGGTATGATCTTGCTCCATAACCTTACTATATTCCTTTTGTGTTTATTTTTTCATGTTTTGTCACAATATTTTAATTTTTTTTACATTTTTGTTTACACACATCATGTTATTGTTTTTAACCTCTTGAGATTTTGTTTTGGTTTATATTTTATGTGTTTGGATTTAAATTTAGGTTTGTATTTTCATCGTTTATCTTCATAATTTTCATACATGTGACAATGGTAGCCTGAAAATAACTTAGGTTGATAGTTTGCATTAGCCTAAGCATAACCTAAAGTAGCTTTCAATAACTTAGGAATAGTTTAGGACTAACATAGAAACCTAACTTATGATGGCCTACCATAACATACATTAATCTAGGATTAGCCTATAGTAGCTTACATGAATCTAAGAATAACCTAGGACTAAAAGAAAACACCTATCTTATAGTAGCCTACACATAGACTTGGGTAGCTATAAATTAACTTTAAAATAATGTAAGGTAGTTTATTACTATCCTAGGATACATAGGTTTGTAAGGTAAGGTAATAGGCTAAACCTAGACCTAGGCCAAATGCCACCTAATTAATAAAATGTTATTTCATTTTAAGTTTAGCCTTTAAGATTAAATTTTGTGATTAGTTCATCCCAAATGGCTATTCGAATTTCAAGTTATATTTGTTTCTCCAACATTTTAAAATCATCTTTTTAAATAGTTTAGAAACTTGTCATGGAAAACAAAGAATATGGGATAAACATTTTAGTTGCGGCCTAGTTTTTCTCGTTTTAACCAAGTTACAACTTAGTTAGGGTAGATTGGCTAGTGATTGAACACTTAAGCATTCAAGGCAAGCCAAATCCAAGGGGAGGGTTCCATTGTTTTTAATGTCCCAACAAAACTTGAACCCCTCCTCTTGATGCGTCTAACACACTAACAATCATTGAAAATGGATTGGAAATGATGAAGAACTAAGAAAATTATGAGGTTTGAAAGTAGGAAGAGAAAAGAAAAAAGAAAAATAATGTGTTGTGTCAGTTCGAAAGTTTTTTTTTCTTGTTATTTTTTCGTTGCTCCTTTCCATTACACTTTGAAGATAATTTCTAGAGCTTGAGGTAGTGCTCCCATAACATTTTAAATCACTCAAAATGAAGCACATATGATGAAGATATAACTAAATGTTCGGTCATAAGCATGTGATTGATGATGGGCCAATCTACCCTAATTGTAACCTAGTTGCAATATAGTTGTAACCCAGTTACAATTTAAACACAACTACTGTCGCGCTCCCAAGTTCCTTGTAGACCCACTTGAGGGTCCAAGTATGCGGCAATGCGGAAGCGGTTGGAACTTGGGGCACGATCCCGACTTCTAGCACTAGAGGGGGGTAAAAGGGGCGTGCTAGAAGTCC